>Ga0272446_1001993_pt1 | contig 28665 bp, 18 predicted proteins | sample YNPCB0061_FD_194587 | JGI IMG/M metagenome (GOLD analysis project Ga0272446, IMG submission 194587) | Hot spring microbial mat communities from Yellowstone National Park, WY, United States - YNP-CB-006-1 | ecosystem: Environmental > Aquatic > Thermal springs > Hot (42-90C) > Sediment | place...
TGCCGCCGGAGCGGCCAGCTTACTTCTCGCGGCACCACGCGTTGGCGCGGAGATCTACGTCGTCACGACCGACACGTCACTGGCCGACATCGCCCGCGCTGTCGGGGGAGACCGAGTCCGGGTCGAGTCGCTCACGCGCGGCGTCGACGACCCCCATCATGTCGAAGCACGGCCCTCCATGGTTCTGAAGCTGGCGCGCGCCCAGGTGTTCGCCCGGATCGGCATGGACCTCGACATGTTCGCAGACAGCGTTCTGGCTCGGTGCGGCAACGCGCAGGTCCAGAAGGGCGCAAAGGGGTACGCGGACTGCTCGCGGGGCGTGCGCGTGCTCGACGTGCCCGCCGGACGGCTGGACCCATCCCAAGGCGACATCCACGTCTACGGCAACCCGCACTACCTGCTCGACCCGGCCAACGGGATCGTGGCGGCGGGCAACATCGCCGCCGCACTAATCCGGGTGGACCCGGCGAACCAGCCGCTCTACCACCAGCGTTTCCAGGCCTTCGGCGAGATGATCCGCCAGGGCCTCGACCGCTGGAGGGCGCAGCTCGCACCGTTCCGCGGCGCCCCCATCGTCACGTTCCATCGATCGTGGGTGTACTTCACGGAGCGCTTCGGGCTGCGTGAGGTCGCGCACCTCGAGCCGAAGCCTGGCATGCCGCCATCGCCCGGACACGTGAACGGGGTGATCCAGACGATGCGCGCCGAGCGGGTGAAGGTGCTGCTCACCGAAAACTTCCGATCCCGGCGCTTTCCGGACCTGGTGGAGCGCGAGACCGGCGCCAAGGCGGTCTTCGTGCCGGGCGCCGTGGAGGGCGAGCCCGGGATCGACAGCTACGTGAAGCTCTTCGACGCGATCGTGGGCCGGCTGGCCGCTGCGCTGCGCTGACGATCCCATCCCGGACGCGCCGCGGCGATGGCCTGCCGCGGCGCGTCCCAGGGGGAAGGTTGGTCTCATGGAAACGCTCATTGATCTCAGGTCCGTCACCTTGGGGTACGGGCGCAACCGAGTACTTCGCGATGTGAGCCTGACGGTCGGCGACGGTGACTTTGTCGGTGTGGTAGGGCCCAACGGCAGCGGCAAAAGCACCCTGCTGAAGGCGCTGCTCGGGCTCCTGCGGCCCTCATCCGGCGAAGTGGTTCGCTCCGATCGCGCCCGGGAGGTCGGCTACGTTCCTCAGCGCGACTCGATCGATCCCCTCTACCCCTTGACGGTGCTCGACATCGTGCTGATGGGGCTCTTCCGGCGGCTCCGCCCATGGTCGCGAATCGGTCGTGGCGAGCGGGACGAGGCGATGCGCTGCCTGAGCCATGTCGGGATTGCCGATCTCGCGAACCGCGAGTACGCCAGCTTGTCCGGCGGACAGCAGCAGAGGGTCATCATCGCGCGCGCGCTGATGGGCCGGCCGTCGCTCCTGGCCCTGGACGAACCGACGAACGGAATGGACCTGCCAGCGGAGCGCTCCATCATGGACCTCATCGAGCGTCTCCATGTGGAGGGCGGCATTACGGTGCTCATGGTGAGCCACCTCCTGAACACCGTAGTGAACTACGCGCACCACATCGCGTTCGTCGGCGATGGGCGCGTCCAGGCGGGCACGGTGGCCGAGATGGTGACGCCGGCTCGGATGTCGGAGCTGTACAGCTCGCCGGTACAGGTGGCGATGTTCGGCGATCGCCGGATCGTGCTGCCCGACCGCGCCTCCCACTGTGAGCATGAGGTGCGGGGTCGCGTGGAGGCGGGGGTGAACGCATGAGCCCGTTGTCATGGTCAGAGGTGCTGGAGGGGTTGCGGCTCAATCAGGCGGGCCTGCTCGCGGGCTGTCTCATCGCGGCGGTCTGCTCGACGATCGGCGTCTACGTGGTCCTGAAGCGCATTGTGTTCGTCGGCGTGTCGCTGGCCCAGATCTCCGGGGCAGGCGTGGCGCTAGCGTTTCTCCTCGCGCCGGCGCTGCCGATCGCCCGCGACCACCCCATCGCCATCTCGCTCGCGGTCACGCTCGCGGGGGTGTTGGTGTACGCGCAGCATGGCGCCAGCGCCCGGGTTCCGCGCGAGAGCGGCATCGGCATCGGATACCTGGTGGCCTCCGCGCTGACGCTCATCTTCATCGTGCGCAGCCCCAAGGGGCTGGACGAGATCAAGGAGCTTCTCGACGGCAACATTGTGGCGCTGCATGGCCAGGACCTGATCAGCGTCGCCTGGCTCACCGGCGCTGTGCTTGCCGTGCACGCCGCCTTCCACCGTCAGTTTCTGTTCACGTCGTTCGACCCCGAGATGGCGGCGACGCATGGGTTCCGCGTCCGTGGGTGGGAGCTGCTCTTGCACCTGACGCTCGGCGTCACCATTGCGGCGAGCATCCAGTACGCCGGTCTGCTGGCGGTTTTCGCCTACCTCGTGATGCCGGCGGTGACCGGGCTCTGCGTGGCTCGCCGCATGAAACCCGTGATGCTGGTGTCAATGGCCACGGCGGTCCTTTCGACGGTGGTTGGCTTCGCCCTGGCGCTGAAGTGGGACCTTCCGACGAGCCCGCCGATGATCGCCGTGATGACGCTGGCACTTTCCGCGGCGTGGCTCCTCTCTCGTCTCCGCAGGTCTGCGAACTGAGAAACCGCCGCGCGCTCGGACGGGGCTATGGCGTTGACTCCGCGGTCCTCCGCGGCTACAATGGGCACGCCGCCTGACCACAACATGTGCGTCCTTTGAGCGCGCTGATCTCCACATGTTGTGGTGCGATGGCTCTCCGTTCGGACCGCGCGCCCTCGAGAGGTACGACTGCCCGATGCCAGGCCCCGGCTTTGTGCACCTTCATACGCACTCCGAGTACTCGTTGCTCGACGGCGCCGCGCGCCTGAAGGACCTCGTCTCGCGTGCGGCAGAGCTGGAAATGCCGGCACTCGCCCTCACCGACCATGGGACGATGTACGGCGCCTTCGACTTCTATCACCAGTGCAAGGCGGCGGGCATCAAGCCGATCGTTGGGGTGGAGGCCTATATGGCCTCTGGGAGCCGGCTGTCGCGCTCGGCGCCGAAAGGCGGGCGCGGCTCCTACCACATGGTGCTCCTGGCGCGCAACCGGGAGGGGTACCGCAACCTGCTCAAGCTCACGACCATCGCCGCCATCGAAGGGTTCTACAGCAAGCCGCGTATCGACCGCGAGGTCCTGGCGCAGCACAGCGAGGGGCTCGTCGCGACCAGCGCCTGCCTGAGCGGCGAGCTGTGTGTCGCGCTGAAGGACGGCGACTATGACCGGGCGCGGGACGCTGCGGCGTTCTACCGCGACCTGCTCGGGCGCGAGAACTACTTTATCGAGATACAGGACCACTCGCTTCCGGACCAGAGGCTCTGCAACGAAGGGCTGCTGCGGATCGCGCGGGAACTGGGACTGAAGACGATCTGCACCAACGACGTGCACTACCTTCGGCGGGACGATGCCTACGCGCATGACGTTCTCCTCTGCATCGGTACGGGCGCAACCTACAACGAGCCGAACCGGATGCGCTACGATGCCGAGGAGTTCTTCATGAAGACGGCTGCCGAGATGGCAGCCCTCTTTCCGGACCATCCCGACGCTCTCGAGCAGACGCTGGGCATCGCGGAGATGTGCGACCTCCGCCTGGACTACAGTGATCCGGCGGAGCGGGCGAAGCTGCCTGTCCCGGAGGTACCCTCCGGGCGCACGCCCTCCGAGTACCTGCGTGAGCTGGCGATACAGGGTCTGCAGACGCGTCTTCCGGGCGCATGCGACGCATACAGAGAGCGGATCGAGTACGAGCTGAGCGTCGTTGAGCAGACCGGTTTCGCCCAATACTTCCTCATCGTGCGTGACTTCGCGCAGTTCGCCCGCGAGAAGGGCATCTACTTCGGCGTCCGCGGCTCCGCGGCCGGATCCCTGACCTCCTACTGCATCGGCATCACGGATATCGACCCGGTCGACTACGGCCTGACGTTCGAGCGGTTTCTGAACCCCGAGCGCGTGCAGATGCCGGACATCGACATGGACTTCGAGGATGCGCGGCGCGCGGAGGTGATCGAGTATGTCACCAGGCGCTACGGTGAGGACCACGTCGCTCAGATCATCACCTTCGGTACGCTCGCGGCGCGCGCCGCGATCAAGGACGCCGGACGGGTCCTGGCCTACCCGATACCGGAAGTGAACAAGCTGGTCGCCATGGTGCCGAACGCCCCTCACATGACGATCGAGCGCGCCATGGCGGACAACCCGGAGCTCCGGGAGACGGTGCGGCGTGACGAGCGCGCGCGCACTCTCGTGGAAACCGCGCAGCGCCTGGAAGGGCTCTCGCGCAACGCGTCGGTCCACGCCGCCGGGGTCGTGATCTCCAGCGAGCCCCTCACCGAGTACACGCCACTGCAGCGGTCGCAGACGGGCAGCCTGGTCTCGCAATACCCGGCGGCGGCGCTCGAGCAGATCGGCCTGCTGAAGATGGACTTTCTGGGGCTGATCAACCTGTCCATTCTGGGCAGGACCCTGGAGAACATCGAACGCACCCGGGGCGAGCGCATCGATGTCCGCGCGCTGCCGCTCGACGATCGGGCCACCTTCGAGCTGTTGGGCCGCGGTGAGACGGCAGGGATCTTCCAGCTAGAGAGCCCGGGCATGCGCCGCAACATCACGCAGCTCAAACCGACCTCCGTGCGCGATCTGGCGGCCATGGTGGCGCTCTACCGGCCAGGTCCCATGGCCCACATCCCCACCTTCATCCGCTCGAAGCACGGGCTGGAGCCGATCCGCTACCCGCATGAGCGCCTGCAGCCCATCCTCGAGGAGACGTACGGCGTCATCGTCTACCAGGACCAGGTGATGGAGATCGCGCGCGCCATCGCCGGGTACACGCTGGGGCAGGCCGACGTCTTGCGCCGCGCGATGGGCAAGAAGAAGGCAGACGAGATGGCGCGCGAACGCTCACGCTTCCTGGAGGGCGCAGAGCGCAACGGCGTTCCGGCCAAGAAGGCTACCGAGATCTTCAACCTCATCGAGCCGTTTGCCGGGTACGCCTTCAATAAGGCGCACGCGGTCTGCTATGCGATGGTCGCCTATCAGACGGCCTACCTCAAGGCGCACTATCCGGTCGAGTACATGGCTGCGCTGATGACGTGCTACATGGACAAGCCCGACAAGATGGCGACCTGCAAGGAAGAGTGCCGGCGGATGGGCATCGAGGTGCTCCGGCCCGACGTGAACCGCTCGGACGTCGACTTTTCCGCCGAGGGCGCCGCGATCCGCTACGGACTGGCGGGCATCAAGAACGTGGGGCGCGGCGCCGTGGAGGCCATCCTCGCCGCGCGGGCGGAGGGAGGCGACTTCGCGTCGCTGCCGGACTTCTGTCGCCGCGTGTCTCAGCAGAGCTCGGTCAACCGCTCCACCATCGAGACGCTCATCCAGTGCGGGGCCTTCGACTCGCTGCACGCAAGCCGCAGGGCCATGGCCGACGCCCTCGACCGCGTGCTACAGTGCGCCAGCCGCTTGCAGAGGGACCAACAGGCGGGCCAGGTGAGCCTGTTCGACAGCGCGTCCGGCGTCGGGGAGGAGCCATTGTCGGCAGACGCCAGCGTGTCCGACGCACCAGACTATCCCCTCCAGATCCGCCTCGCTCAGGAGCGCGACCTGCTCGGGATGTACCTGTCCGGGCATCCGCTGGACAAGGTGCGCTCGCACCTGGAGCGCCGAGCGACCGCGCGCGTTACCGATCTGCCCGAGATGAAGGAGGGCGACCAGGTGACGTTGTGCGGCATCATCACGCGGCTACAGCAGCGCATCACCAAGGCCAGCAAGGAGCCGATGGCCAGCCTGACGCTCGAGGACTTGAGCGGACACACCATCGACGTGACGGTCTTTCCGGCGGTCTACCGTGACTTCGGCCGGCTGCTGGCGAAGGACGCCATCGTCGTCCTGGAGGGGCGGGTCGTCTTCCCCGAGCGCATCCGAGAGGACGAGGACTCGGAGCGACACCCGGAGCTGCGTGCGGACCGAGTGGAACTCGTCACGGAGGCGCTGAACGGTGCGGCGGCCAACGGTGTGAAGCGGCTGCACATACGCCTCCGGCAGGACGCGCGCCCCAGCCTGCCGCTCATCAAGAGCGCGCTGGCTCTCCATCCTGGTGACGCGGCCGTCGTCCTTCACGTCGCATGTCGGGACGGTGAGCGGGCGATCCGCGCCCGCGATGGAGTGGAACCGTGCGACGACCTGCAGCGGACGTTGCAACGCCTGCTGGGTGCTGGCGCGGCGTGGCTGAGCTGACACAGTGGTCGGCGGCCTCCTGAGCTCGCCCCACAGCGCGAGACACCCTCTCCGATGCTGGACGCTCAGGGCCTCCGGTTCCTCCAGACTCCTGAAGGTCTTGCCTGCGTGGCGGATGCCGAGCGCCTCACAGGCGGGTTGGCGCAACGCGTCGCCGCCTTGCGTCGCCGCTACTCCGCTAGCCAGGTCGGCGCCGCCATGGCGCTCGTCGAGCTTCGCCGGCGCGCGTCCGCACGGTTCGATCTGGCCGAGCGCATGCTGTTCACGCCCGTCGGCCTGGAGCAGGCCTCCGGCTCGATCGCCGCTCGCTGGCGCGCGAGCCGGTTCCCGATGGGCGCGCCGGTTGCCGATCTGTGCTGCGGCATCGGCGGCGACACGATGGAGCTTGCCCGGCGCGGGCCTGTCCTCGCGTTCGACACAGACGACGCCTGCTGCGTGTGCGCCCGTGCAAACTCGCGCCTGGTTGGCTCGCCGGGCGCCCTGGTGGCCCGGGCGGACGTGCTCCGCTTGCGTCTGCGGGAGCCATTCATCGTAGCGGATCCCTCGCGGCGCTGCGGGGGGCGCCGCATTGTGTCGGGCGCGCAATACAGCCCTCCGCTGCGCGCACTGCGCGTCCTGGCCGAGAGGTCGCCTGGCGCGGCGATCAAGCTTGCGCCTGGCATCCCGGAGGAGGAACTCGGGTCGCTTGGGGCGCGCGTGGAGTTCGTTTCGGTCCAGGGCGAGTGCCGCGAGGCGGTGGCATGGTTCGGTGGCATCGGTCCGGGGTCCAGGCGTTCGGCGGCGGTGCTGCCGGCGGGTGCGGTCCTCCATGGCCGCGACGAGGCGCCACCACGCGTGGGGCCTCCGGCAGATTGGATTCTTGAGCCGGACCCCGCCGTCATCCGTGCGCACTTGCTGGCGGAACTGGCGGAAGACACGGGGGCGTCTCTCCTTGATCGGCGCGTTGCGCTCCTCACCTCCGATCGACCGATCGCGACCCCCTTCGCGCGAGCCTACCGCCTGATGGACGCGATGCCTTTCCACCTGCAGCGCTTGCGGCGCCGCCTCGCGGAACTGCGTGCCGGGGTCGCTGCTGTCAAGCGCAGGGCGGCGCCGGTCGACCCCGAGTGGCTGCTGGGAGCGTTGCCGCGCCGGGGCGATCGGCAGGTCGTCGTGCTCGTCGCTCGGGTCGGAGAGCGTCTCACCGCGTTCGTGTGTGAGCCGCCCCTGTCGCGCGAGTCTCCCGTGGAGGGCGCAGGTTGAACGACTGCCTGCTGGCGATCGATGTGGGGACCACCGCCGCCAAGGTCTCGCTCTACGGGCTCGATGGTGGCCTGCTCGCCGCCGCGGCCGAGCGGTACGCGCCGGTCAGACCGCGCGATGGCTGGTGCGAGCAGGACCCCGAGGTGTGGTGGCGATCGGTGTGCGTGGCCGCGGCCCGTTGCATGAGGGAAGCGCCGCAGGTCCGCGTGGCGTCCGTGGGGGTGAGCGGCGTCATGAACGGGGTCGTGCTCGTGGACGAGCACGGGCGATCGGTGCGCCCCGCGCTGCTTCACGCGGACCTGCGCTCTGCCGCGCAGGCGCGCCGGCTCGCCGCACAGGTCGGCCTGGAGCGCGTGCGCGCGATCACGGGGCATCGTCCGGAGCCGTACTACACGTCCGCCAAGCTTGCCTGGCTTCACGAGGTGGAGCCAGACGCTGTGCGGCAGGCGCGCTGGTGTATCCAGGCGAAGGACTACATCCGGGGGCGCCTGACCGGAGCGTGGGGCCAGACCGATCCCTCCGATGCGTCGCTTACCGGGATGTACGACCTGCGAGCGGGCCGCTGGTCGCCCGATATCATCGCGAGTCTGGGTATAGCCGATCGGCTGCTTCCACGGGTCCTGGCATCGGGAACGATCAGCGGGGCCGTTCATCGCGAGGCGGCCGACGCGTTGCCGCTGCCGGTCGGCACTCCGGTGGCCATCGGCGCCGGCGATGGCGCCTGCGCGACGGTCGGGGCGGGCGCCGTGTCCCCCGGCGACACCTATCACTATCTAGGCGGCACGTCGTGGATCGGCTCGCTCACACCGGCCTATGTACCCGAATCTGCCCCGGACCTATCGGTGTTTTCGGGCGCCACGCCGGGCTCGCATGTGCTCTACGGTACCGTTCAGGCTGCGGGAAGCTGCATCGACTGGCTGCTCCGCCTTGCGGGCGTCGGACGGCCAACGGACGCCGATCTCGCGGAGCTCGAGCGCATCGCGGCGGCGGCGCCCGAAGGAGCGAAGGGGCTACTCTTTCTGCCATACCTGGAGGGCGAGCGCGCGCCCATCTGGGACCCGTCCGCGCGCGGCGCGTTTGTCGGTCTGACCGCCTCGCACGGACGCGGCGAGGTGGCGCGCGCCGTCTACGAGGGGGTCGCGCTGGCACTGGGGTCTGTGCTCGATCGCATGCGCGAAGCAGGGGCAGAGCCGGCTACCGTGCGCCTCATTGGCGGCGGCGCGCGCAGCGTGCTGTGGCGGCGGATACTCGCCGCAGTGTACGGAAGACCCGTGGCGGTGCTGGAGCGGTTGTCCGAGGCGACAGGGGCAGGCGCAGCCGTGATCGCCGGCATCGCGGCGGGCCTGCTGGAGGGGTGGGGCGCAGCCGGCCGCTTCGCGCCCATCGCGCTGGTCGAGGAGCCGGAAGCGGAGCTTGCGCGAACCTACGCCGAGATGGCAGCCATCTACGCCCGTCTGTACCCCGCGCTGGCAGACACATTCCGGGCGCTGGCGGCGCTGCAGCGGCCACCAGCCCACGCGACTCAGGGCCAGTAGCGCTCGTCCGTGTGGCAGGCCTTGCAGCGGAACTGGCTCTCGAGAAGGCTCTGAACTTCCGCCCCCAGCCACTGGTGACATCGCGGGCAGTAGTAGCCGTCGGAGGGATAGATCTCTCCCGGCCTGTCCTCGATGGCAACTCCCTGCAAGCGCTTGAGGTGGGAGAACTCGTTGGGCCCCACCCCCTCGGTGCGGTAGTCGAAGAACGCGCGCGTGAGAGCGTCGTTGCGGCGGTAGGCTCTCCGGATGATGCGGTCCGCTCTCGCCTTGTCGATGTCCGTCAATCCGAACACCGAGAGCGATTGCAGGGCGAGGTCGACGGTCATGACGACGCGTGGAGCGCCCACAGCGTTGCAGTAGGTGCTGAACCGCATCCCGAGCGTTCGCCGCAGGAGCGCGCAGTCGCTGCCCATCAGCCGTGCGATGGCCGCGTTGTAGGACATGGGAACGGTGATGCCGCTCTCGCTGGCATCGACGTCCGGCGGGTAGGTGACGAAGTACTCTCCGGCGTTGATCTGGTACCAGCCCTCGGCGGGGATGTCGCCCTGCGTGGCCGGCAGCCAGGTGATGCCCGGGTCGGCCGGCTTGCCCAGCAGGATCAGCAGCAGCCATCCTTCCTCCACGGCGTCCACGAGGCTCGGAGGGGTGAGGGGATCCACCCAGTCGACGTCCCGCCGCGTGTGCCAAAACTTGAAGTCGGCACAGCCCTCAGCGCTCTGCAGCGCATGATGGTCGTAGGCGTGCGTGCGGACGACGCCCTCCATCTGGCCCATCGTGAAGCCGTGCTTCTCCCGGATGACGAGCAGACGGAAGGGGTCGCCGCTCGGGATGATGCGCCCACGGCGGAGCTCCATGCTGTTGCGCACGACCTGATCGACCCGCGCGATGGCGTCTCGGGGTTCGGCATCGGAGGGCCCCATGTCCATGAAGGCCAGGTACGAGAGCATCGGCGTGGCGCCCTTCACGCCGGAAAGCTGATCGCTCACCTGGGCTGCCGAGATGCCGAGACGCGGCTCGCTCATCTGCACGACCGTCGCGAGGTCCGCGTCCGAGGCCTTGTCGGCGATGTGCACCTGCTCTCGCAGGGGCGTGAAGAACGACCGCGCTCGCGCGCTCACGGCGCTCAGGATCGCGGCGGGGATCGCCTCGCGTGCGGACGAGATGCCCGGCTTGGGGTCGAACGCGCTCTGCCCCTCCGCCCGCCGGACCTCCTCGCGCAGACCGTCCAGGCCGGTCAGGACGTCGCGGATGGCGGCGAGCTCCTTCTGCCCTTCGTCCCAGCCCGTCACCGGCTCCCCCGGGTACCGCCGCTGCCTTAGCAGGTTGTAGTACTCCTCGGTCACGGTGCCCCGGCTCGCGGGTGGCTCTGGGTCGAAGTAGACCTTCCCGTTGATGCTGGGCGACGAGGCGGCCAGTTGACGCCATCGTCGATCATGCTCGGACGCCTCCTGCGTGAAGGCGTCTCGGATCGTGTCGAGGCGCCGCAGCAGGGACACGGTGGTCCGCCGGTACTGGTCGCCGATCGCGCGGAGGAGCTCGAGCCGCTGGATGTGGTTCAGCGCCTGAGTGCGGGTCTCGGACTCCAAGTACGTGTAGAGCTGCTCGAGAAGGGCCTGCCAGCCCCGCCGCAGCTTGGTTCGCTTGCCGAAGCTGAACCCGCGCTGGCTGCGCTCGATGTCGTCGATCTGCCGGTCCAGGATCTCGCGCATCGTGCGGGTGTCCTGAGCGCTCGCCGCCATGACGTCGTGCATGCCGGAGAGGAAGATCTCCACGCTGTCGATGGTCCTGCGGATCACCTCGGCGACGAAGGCCGGTCCGCCCTCCGGGTCGAGCAGCCACTGGTCCACGAGTCGCTCGATGTCCGTCTTCACCTGCGCTAGCAGGCGCTCCTGGTTGGCCAGCAGCGTTTGAACCAGAGGCAGCGCGCCGGCGATCGGATCCTCGTTCGGCTTCTGTTGGGTGAGGCGGGCATCGACCTCCCGCAGGAGCTGGCGGACCTGCTCCACCGTGGGCGGCACGCCGTCGCTGAGGTTGCGGAAGAGCGCCTGGAACGGCGTGAGCGCCACTCCCTCGGTGCCTTGCGTCAGGCGACGGATGATGGCTTCGAGCTCCGCTCCGCCGAAGAGGTCGAGCGCGGCCCGGAAAGCGTCGGTGTCGAGGCTGTGCTGTGTCCAACGGGTCAGAGCGGCGGCCAGCAGGCGGGCAGTGGCGGCGCGTTGGATGTGCTCTCCGGGGTACTCGAGCGCCGCGACTCCCACCGTGCTGAACAGGGGCTTCATGAACCCGATGCTCTCTCCCCCCACCATCTTGCTGCTGGCATCCACGTCGCTGGCGGCGATGTCGAGGCCGGCAGGCCCGACCGCTGCGGCGAGGTACTGGGCGATCATCGCGTTCAGGTTGCGCACATCGCCATCGGACGGTCCTGCGGGCATCACCACCCGCAGGATGTCGTACGGTCGGTCGGTGGACACGTGCGGGGTATCGGAGCCGGGCAGGCGCTGCTTCCACGCCGTGTGCGACAACTGGTAGTGGTTCAGCTCCTTCAGCGCGTAGTAGGCATTCTTCTTGTAGCGTGGCGCCATGGCGCTCGCGAGGGCAGGGTGGGGCAGCGTGAAGATCGCCTGTCGGCGTGCCTTGTTGCCACTCCAGACGTCGATCAGGTAGCCCAGGTCGGCGGCCGCCCCGCTGCAGGTCCCCCCGCAGAGCGTGCCCACGATGTAGACGACCGTTCCGCCTTGGTCGATTTCGACCGTCATCCCCGGCTCGTCGAGGCGGTTCGCAATGGCCTGCGGGGTCACCTGTTCGAGGGCTGACAGGTCCTCCTTCACCCGGCGCAGCAGGTTGCTGTAGGTGCGAGGGTGGAAGAAGCACAGGCGCCCCAGCATGCGGCAGTTGCCCGCGCCATCCGCCGGATTGTCGATATCCTGCAGGGTCGGGCCGTCCTGCCACTCGTAGAAGCCGAACTCAGACCCTGTCGAGCGTGGCTGTGTGCGGTACGGAACGTACTCCTCGCGGCGCATTCCACTCCAGATGACACGGTCGCCCAGAGGGCTGCGCGGCTGCGCGGTCTCCAGCACGAGGAGCCGAACCCACGCCGCGCGCTCGAAGTCGCCATACTGCCAGGTGAGATGCTCGGCCAGCTGCTCGCAGACGTCCAGTCCGGTGCTGCCGATGCCAAGCACCAGCGTCTTGCGCACGGAGAGCTTGCCCGTCATGAGTGGCGTCCTCCTGCTGCTGTGTCAGGGCGATCCCAGGGTCCGCTTCAGCGCTTGCGCTCGACCCGCAGCGTCAGCGGGATCGGCTTGTTGCCCGCCGCTGCGCCGGCAACCTCGCACTTCAGAATACCGTCCGGCTCCAGGATGAGCCGCCGCGGGTTGCGCGCGTCGAGCTTGTACCCGGTCGGTCCCTGGAACAGAGTATCGCCTTCCGCCTCCAGCGCGAAAGAGCCCTTCTCGTCGACCGATAGGGTTGCCAGGTGCAGTCCTTCCGCCTTCTCGTCGTCGGTGAAGATGGGCAGCGGCGTGTCCGTCTTGAGCAGCCGCCATCGACTCGCCGTCGTGATGTCGGACAGCGACACCTCGGCCGTCGAGGGGGCGAGTCCGACCGTCCCTCGTACGACCCACGGCAAGGGGCGGCCCTTCGGTGGCGCCGCCGGCTGCTCCACGGGAGCCTTCGGACCGGCGGGCTGACGCTTCATCAGCCAGAGCAGGATGCCGGCGCCAGCCAGGACCAGAAGCAGGAGCGGCAGCCAGTTGCGGCGCTTCCGGGGCTCCGACGGCGGTTGCGCCTGTGGGCGAGCGGCGCCGCTCGACGGCTGCGCAACCTGCGGGGCCGCCTGTGGCAGCACCGGATTGGGGAGCTCCTCGACGGATCTCGGCAGGTCCTCGCGCGGCTGCCAGGTCTCTAGCGGGAACGTCGGGTACCGGGAGGATCCGTCCGCACCTGCGAGCGACCGCAGCCGGCGCGGAAAGAGAGCGGTCACGTCGATGGTCAGCGTGCGGTTGCCCGCGCGTTGCACGAAGGTCTGGCGGACGGGGCTGCCGTAGCCCAGCGATCGGATGGCGGAGACCAGGCGGGTGTTGTTCGCTCCGAACAGCCGCACGCGGCTGCCCGAGGGCGCCTGGCTCTGGTTGGTGTTGGTCAGGAGCAGGATGATCGTGCTCTCGGTGGGCGCTCGCTTCTGACGCAGGCGCGCGAGGACGTCGTACAGCGCCCGCTCCGTGTCGTGCCCGCCGCGGTTGCCCGACGAGGGGGCGTAGGGCATCTGGTCAACGAACGCACCGCGGCTTGCTGGATCGCTGGTGAGCACGATCGGGTCGGACATACGCCAGACGGCCATCTCCCACGCCACCGCCGTCACCTGATCGCCCACCGCGAAGGTGTTGTTCAGGAGCTGGAAGGCGAGGCGGCGCATCGCGATGCCGTGCAGAGGGTTCTGGGCAAAGTGGCTCGTCTTCAGGCCGATGACGAAGTGGTAGCGGTCCCGGGAGAAGTCGCCCCCCGACCTGGCCACCTGCTCCTTGAGCCATTGGTCCGCCTCTCGTCGGGCCACGACGGTGACCGACTGGTAGTCGGTCGCGGCGGTGCTCTGACCGTGAGCCAGCGCTGGCGCCAGAGCCGCGAACGTGACCGGTACCGCCGCGCTGATCATGGCGGCGCGTGCCCCAAATCGCATCATCGGGTCCTCCCGCAGACCGACCGGCCGCACGCTGCGGCGCTTCGTCGCAGCGCCGGCATATTCCACGGTAGTCGGTACACATCCTGCGAACGTCCGGGTCCGTCTGCCGACCATACGACGTAGGATTCGGTGAAGCGACTTCACGAACTAGGGTTCGCGCGCCAGCGTGGTCGAAGCGACGAAGTGGACAGCGGAGTGGGCGATGGACGAGTGCCGGGTTCGGATCGAGATGCTGGGCGGCCTCCGCGTCACGCGCGGCGGACGCGTGCTCGCGCGGTTCCGGACCCAGAAGACGGCGGCACTCCTTGCCTACCTCGCTCTGCATCCCGAGAGCGCCCACCCGCGCGAGGTGCTCACGGAGCTGTTCTGGCCGGATGCGCCGCCCGAGACAGGGCGCCTCAGCCTTCGGGTCGCGCTCAATGCCCTCCGCGCGCAGATCGATCCGCCCGGCGCGCGCGGGTCCGCGGTCCTGGTGGCGGATCGGATGACGGTGGGCCTCAACGCGGCCGCTGTGACCACCGATGTGGCGGAGATGGTGCGCGCGGTGCGTCGCGCAGCGCACGCCTCCACGGAGGAGGATCGGATCCGGTGGCTGGCTGCCGCGGCCGACCTGTACGCGGGAGAGCTGCTTCCGGGGTTCTACGAAGATTGGGTCGTGGGCGAGCAGCGGCGTGTCGCGGAGATGTTCCACACCGCCGTGGCAGTGCTCGCCGCCGCTCTGGAGCGCGCGGGTGACCGCGGAAGAGCCGTCACGTACTTGCGCGCGTCGGTGGCCGCCGACCCGTTACGCGAAGAGCCCCGCGTGCTTCTCATGCGCCTACTTGCCAGGGCGGGAGATCGGGCGGCGGCGCTGCGCGAGTACCGCGATTTCGAAGAGCGGCTCTCCGGCGAGCTTGGTGTCCGTCCGGGACGCGCGCTCACCGAGCTTGCGAGATCGATCGAGCGCGGTGATCTCGAACCGGTGGTCGATGCCGGCGTTCCGAGCCAGACGCACGCGGAACCAGAGACGCGGTCCGCCGGTGGGAGCCGGTCGACGGTGACGGTGCTGCTGCTGCGGCTGCCCCCGGCGACGGCGCCCGACGTCGCGAAATGCTCCGAGGAGGTGCAGGCGGCCCTCGGGCGAGCCTCCTTCCGGTGCGTGCAGGAGGGCGATCTGTGGACGGCCTTCTTCGGTTCCGCCACGGACGCGGTCGAGGCGGCTGCAGCATGCCTGCGCGCACTCGCAAGCCGAGGCGTCCGAGGCTGGCGCATGGCGTTGCACACAGAGGACCGAGAGCCGTCGGGCGGCGCCGGTCCGATCGCGATGGGGCTGCTGGCGGCCGCCGGAGCGGAGCAGGCGCTGTGCGGAGAAGAGGCTGCCATCTTGACGCGACGCGATCTCCCCGGCGTACGCTGGCGAGAGCTCGGTCGCTTTCGGATCACCGGCTCCGAGCAGCCGATGTCGCTGAGGTCGCTCGAGCTTGATGACGCACCGGAGGGGCCGGCGGTGCTCCCCGACGCTCCCCCTGCGGTGATCGGGGTGTTGCCTGCCGAAACGAGCCAGTTCTTCGGACGCACGCAGGAGGTCAGCCGGCTCAAGGAGCTGCTCGCGCCCGGAAGCGACGGGCTGGTCTGCATTACGGGGCCGGGTGGCAACGGGAAGACGCGGTTGGCGAGCGAAGTGGCGCGACAGCTCGCGCCGGCCTATGGAGGTCGGGTCTGGTTCGCTTCGCTCGCGGATGTCGCTGACGGAAGGGTGCTTGCCGCAGCGGTGCGCGATGCGATGGGGCTCCCCGCGACGCCCGGAGACCCGTTGCAGCAGATCGCGGGTGCGCTGGCTGGCGGCCCCGCGCTGCTCGTGCTCGACAACCTCGAGCAGGTCGTAGAGGAAGCGGCGTCTCTCGTTGTGTCCCTCCGAGAGCGGCTGCCGCGGCTCGCCTGTCTGGCCACCTCGCGGCAGCGTCTCCAGGTCGCGGGCGAGCAGGAGGTGCGCCTGCCACCGCTACCGACGCCGTTCGCTGGCGCCTGGCGCCCTGGCGGTCAGGTAAGCGGCGGCGCCGATCCTGAGGCCCTTCTCACCTGCCCCAGCGTCCAGCTCTTCGTCGATCGCGCCCGCGCGGCTCGTCCGGAGTTTCGGCTGACGGCGGCGACGGCGCGGCCGGTGGCCGACCTGTGCGAGCGTCTGGAGGGCGTGCCGCTGTCCATCGAGCTGGCCGCCGCCAGGATTACGGTGCTCAGCCCCGCTCAGATGCTGCGGCTCCTCGATCGGCGGCTGGACTTCCTGGTGAGCCGCCGTCGCGACATCCCTGAGCGTCACCGCACGCTTCGCGCCGCGCTGGAGTGGAGTTACGCGCTCCTGGCGCCTGGCCTCCGGGACCTGTTCGGTCGCCTCTGCGTGTTTCGCTCCGGATGGACTCTGGAGGCGGCGGAGGCCATCGCCGCAGGCGACCCGCCTCTGGCGAGCAACCTGATGCTGGACGGACTGGATGCGCTGGCAGAGGCATCTCTGATCACCTTCGAGGACGCAGGGGGGTCCCCGCGCTATCGTATGTTGGAGACCGTGCGGCAGTACGCCGAGGAGAAGCTGGCCGAGTCTGGTGGCTCGCCGCCTTACGAGCGGCACGCGCGGTACTACGCATCGCTGGCGGCGACGCACGGACCCGGGGTGCGGGGCGCCGATGCGGAGCGTTGCCAGCGGGTGCTGGAGGCAGAGCACCCCAACGCTCTCGCCGCGCTGCTCTGGTGCGCGCGGCAAGACGATCTGCCCGACGGGGCCGCTCTCGCCCTCGGGATGGTTCGCGACCTGTGGAGGTTCTGGGAGGCGCGGGGCCTCTGGCGTGAGGGCCGGTCGTGGATCGATGAGGCCCTCTGCGCGCAGCATGGGTCCGACCACGACCGTGGGCACGCACTGAGCTCATCTGGCGTGCTCGCCTACCTGCTCGGCGACTATGACGATGCACGCCGACGTCTGGCGCACGCTCTCGACCTGCTGCGCGCGGCCGGAGATGAGGCTGGGGCGGCCAACGCGCTCCATGGCCTCGGTCAGGTCGCCCGGTTCCAGGGCCGGTACAATGAAGCGGAGCAGCGGTTCCGGGAAACGCTGGAGGCCAAGCGGCGCGCGGGCGACCGGATGGGCGAGTCGGCGGCGCTTCTGTCGCTTGCGCTCCTGGCGATCGAGCGGGGCGATCAGGAATCGGCTCGTCCGCTGCTGGAGCAGACCCTCGCCATCGACCGAGAGATGGGCGACCGCGTGGGTGCGGCCGTGAGCCTGGTGAACCTCGGTTTCCTGGCGCTGCACGGTGGCGAACATGAGCGCGCGCGGGCGCTCTTCGAAGAGGGGCTGGCGATCCGGCTGGAGGCTGGCGTCCGTGCGGGAGCGGCGTACGCGCGCACCGGGCTCGGCATGACCGCCGTCGCGATGGGCGACCTCGAGACGGCGAGAGCCGAGCTCCGCGAGGCCTACGCCGTTTTCAGCGATATCGGCAGCAAGCGGGGATTGGCGATGGTCCTCGACGGTATCGCCCACCTGCTGGCTTCGTCGGATCGCCTCGACGACGCGCTGGCTCTGTGGTCGGCGACGGCGAGGCTCCAGGACGAGGCGGGGATCTCGCTCGGCGTTGGCGAGCGTCAGGCGCGCGACGAGCGGATCGACCGCGTACGGGCCGCTCTCGGCCAGCGACGGTTCGACGCTGCGCGCCGCAGAGGAGACCGAATGGACTGGGCCGCCGCTGGAGAGCTGGCGGCGACGGCGTGGGCGGCGCTCAGCCCGTCGGCGGATCCGCTCCGGGCGTGACCTCGCGGCCAAGGCGCACGATCCCGTGGTCGTGGACGACGCACAGGTGCTCGCCTGCGCACAGGAGGTAGCGCGCCTCGACGGGCGCATGCCACAGGTGGTCTTGCGTCCCCAGCGACGGGTGAAGCGCCACGATGTTGGCGCTCGTTTCCTCGCGTGTGAGGCTCACGAGGCGGGACTGTCCGTCCGCCGAAGGCGCGAGCACCGCATCGAGCCATCGGCCGAGCGGGCGCACCGCGTCATGGAGCCGCTCGCCGGTGCGGGCATCGAAGACCCATACCCGGTCGCCGACGACCGCGACGGTCTTGCGCGATACGTGCACACCCCGCAAGGGGCCGGACCCCGCAGCGGCGACAGCGCTCGTCGACAGCTTCAGGTGCAGCCCTCCATGCTCCTCCCAGGCCCAACGAGGGCCGGCCGCGTCGGCCCAGGGAAGGACCGTACCATCGCCGGCCGCTCCAACACGGTCCACAACGCCGGTCTCGCACGTCAGGCTCCACACGCCTCCGTCGATGCCGGGCCAGTAGACCTGTCCGTCCCGGCCGGCCATGACGGCCCGCGGCGCAGGACGCGACCCCGCAGGGGCGTCCGCCCGATGGAGTTCGATCGCATGCCAGCGCTCGCCGTTTGCGGCATACAGCAGGACCGGGCCACCCGGTTCCGACAGCCATCCGCACCACCAGCCGGGCGTGCCCACCTGAGCGAGCGGCTCGCCGGTAGCGAGCAGGCGCGCCTCTCCGTCCGGGCGGGTGGGCGCCAGCAAGAAGCCGCGCTCGGCGGCGAGAGCGAGAGCATCGGACACGATGGCCAGACGGCCGGTATGCGGAACGCTGCTCGCGGGCCGGGCGCCGAGGGGGAGCGGTACGCGCGACTCCGCTGATGGCGCACCTTCGGCGAAGGAGAGCAGTGTCAGCGTCGTCCCCTCCCAGGCGACGATGCGTCCGTGGCAGACGCACGCCGCATGGACGAGATCGACGGTCTCCCAGCACTGTACCGCAGGCCGGACGCGGTTGGGGTTGGCGCTCTCCCACTCGATCGGCCACTCCCAGTTGACGCTGGCGCCGCGCCCATCCCAGCGTCGCCCCGTGTGCGAGGGCTGTGTTGGCTGCACGCGTCCGCCACACGCGGGGTTGGGGCAGGCCCGTTGGGCCGGTGTCAACCATCGCCCACAGTCCTCGCACGCCAACAGAAGCGCGCCGCACGCCTCGCACCAGGGCGACCGGGCGGCGGAGATGCTTGCCAGCGCTCGCCGCTCGCTCAGGCAGGCCGGGCATGGCTGAAAGGCCTCGAGGCCGCAACGTCCGCAGAAGGCGGCGCCAGGCCGGAGCGGCTCTCGGCAGGCAGGACAGGCCGGAGCGCTCATGGCACGTCTTCCCGCTCGTACACGATGACCTGCGCCAGGACAACCGCCTCGCTCCCGCGCCGCAGCCCGGCCCTCTCGACGCGCGCCACGCGGCCGTCCTCATGCGGGTGCGCCGTTCGACGGGAGCCGACGCGTTCCATGAGGCCCGCGTCATAGGGGTCGCCCTCAACCGGCGAAAAGGGCTCTACCCCTAGGGTGCCTACAAGCCAGGCCAGCATGCCCTCTCTTGGGTCGGCGAACGCCTGGTCCGACGACGGGCTCGAGATGGGGCCGCGAGGGCCGAGCCACTCCGCGATCGCTGCCAGGGGGCCACGGAGAGCGAGAGCATCGGCCCCCGCGGCGGACCGCTCCGCGATCTCCTCGATGGCGGTGATGACGCGGCTCCCTTCGGTCCCCGCTTCGGGAGCGGCGGCGCGCAGCGCGACCAGCCACACCGGCTCTCCCGCGGGTGTGGGCTCACCTGGGGCGGACGGCCTGACCGGGTTCATCTCCGGCTCGCCGTCTCTCGCTCGGGGCGCCTCTGGCGCCGGCAACGGAGCAGCCTGGACGGCCGACGGCTCCGGCCCCAGGGAGCGCACAACCTGTGCGGGCAGCACCTGCCGTCCGCGGAAACGCAGGCCGCGGCGTCGCGTGCGCGCGACGGCGCCGGGCGGTGCGGGCGCGTGCTCCGACGACACGATCTCCATGTCGGGTCCGACCGCGTCACCGGGCTTCGGCTCTACCCACTCCACGCCGAGGGCGCGAAGGTCCGATCCGATGGACTCGTGCGCCTCCATCAGCGTACGCAGGGCGAGGCGGTCCGCCGCTGCCACGGCCACGTTGGGGTCAATCTCCAGGCGAGCAACGGAGTCGGCAAACAGAGAAGGATACGTGGCGAGCCAAGACTCCAGCTCCGGTCCCTTCCTGCGCAGCTCTTCCAGCGCCGACGCCTCCTGGAGGGCGGTCTGGTACGGGTGCGTGCGGTCCAGGAGAGAACGCACGAAGGCGAGCCTGGCCGCGAGCGGCGCCGCCTCCCATGCTTCGTCCACCAGGCTGACAGGCTTCGGCGCGGCTGGCACAGGGCCCAACCTCTCGGCAGCTTCCTCGAGGCGAGAGAGGACTGCCTCCATCCTGCGAGCCATCGGGCCGAGGTAGCTCACGACGCGTCTTCCAGGAGCGCGAACCGCCACTGCGGATCGCGGCGATCGCCGGCGATCAGCTCCGCGGTTGCTCCGAGCTCGCGGCAGGCGCGAACATCGAGGGTGACCTCCTCCGGAACGCCGGTCTCATTGCGATGGAAGGCGCGCGCCACCGCGATCGGCTCTGACAGCGCCCCGCCACTCGCAATGAGCTGCGCATCGAGCGTCTGCCCGGCCTCCAGCACGCAGGTGAAGAGCCGTCCCGTCGCCACGGAGCGCGGCGAGAGGGGACCGCCCTCGCGGACGAGGGTCGCCTCCTCGCCCTGGCACCTCACGGTCAGGGTGAGCGGTGACGGCGCGAAGACCCGTTCTCCGTACCAGACCGCCCCTTCCACGACCGCCTCGAGGCGCTCGCGAATGCGCGCGTCGCTCTGCGCGTCGTCGTCGGATTCGGCGCGGGCCAGCGGAAAGGCCTTCCCGTAGCGCCGGCGGACGAAGGGGTCCACGCAGGTGCCACCGACGTAGAAGACATAGCGGACTTCCGTCGAGCGCACGCCTATACCCTTTGTGCGATCCTCCGCGATCCGGGACGCCAAATCCTGGACGGCAGGCTCCAGGATGGGAGCGGCGACCCGCCGGTCGTAGAGGTCGTGAACAAGGCGAACCCCCGCCAAGTCGGGCCTGTTGGGGAACGGCAGAGCCTCGCTGGGGTCGCGTGGCTCGCCGGGCAGCCGGTTCAGGTACTGGGTGCTAACCCGCGCGAACCTCTCCTTCATGGTTCTGCAGGTGTCGATGAACGACTCGAGCCATTTGCGGTCGATCTGCGACAGTTGCGGGGGTCTGAGCGACTGCGGGACGGCGCGCCCATCCGCCTCCAGGACCTCCTGCGCGCGGGAGAGAAGCTGATAGGCCAGGGCGTGGTCCAGGACGTCACCGCCCACTTCGCGGCGATCGCGTCCGGGGAAATAGGGCATGGCGAGGGCGGGGTTGTCATCCCCGAGGCGCAGGGCGTACGCCGCACAGATATCGAGTGACAGCGCGCCCCCGTCCACTTGCGGCCGCGCGAGCGCCACGTCGGTCGTGCCGCCGCCGCTGTCCACCACCGCAACGACGGCATCGGGCGGCAGGCCAAGAAGCAGGTCCTCACGGCTGCGCGCGATGCCAAGGGCGGCCGCGACGGGCTCGAAAACGAAGTCCACGTCGTCCGGGCTGATGCCGCACTGCTCCAGCGCCCGCAGGAAGCAGGTCTCGTAGGCCTGCCCGCGCTTGTCACCCTCCCGCTCGTCCAGGACGGGTCTGCCACACACGTAGCGCAAGCGGATGCTCGCTCTCGACAGCGGGCGATGCGGGTCCGCCGTTCGGAGGTACTCGTCGATCTGGTGCACGACTCGCTCGAGGAACCGGCGCAGGAGTTCCGCGGCGGTCCACTCCGGTCGGTGATCTTTGTAGCGCTCGACGCCCTCTCGCAAGTCCGTCTTCAGCGACCGGACTGCCACTTCTCCCGTATCGAGCTGGCCTCTGCGGATGTGAAGCGCCGCGTCGCTGCCCCAGCGGAACGACCTTTCGGACACCTCCAGCACCATCTCGCTGGGAAACCAGCGGGCTGCCGGTCTGCCCGCACTCGGCGCCGTGTCGCCGATCACGTCCACCGTGCCTGCGGGCTTTCCTGGCACGATCCCGCGTCTCCACCGGATGCGGACGCGCGTGTTGCACGTTCCGTAGTCGATGGCGACGACGGCATCGGTGCCCGGTCTTCGCGGCGGCTCCTGACACACGACGACGGGCACGGGGTCGGCGCCGGTCGTGATCTGCCATGTCACGGCCCCGACCTGGTCGCGCCGCCCCTCGAGTTGGAGACAGACCTCGGTGCTCCCGCCCGGTGCGACTGGGGCCGGCTCGCCCGCAGGGCTCTCTCCCTCTGCGGCAACGGAGAAGCCGGGGAGCCCAGCCACAGCCAGGACCCGCTCCCTGTCGGAGTCGTTCCAGACGCGGACGTACTGGCGACGGGACGCGGGCGCGAAGAGCACGGTTGGGGCGCCAATGCGCCAGCACTCCTCGCGGATGCGCACTGCCAGGGCAAGGGACCGGATCTCTTTCCGCCAACTCCGGCGCTCCCACCAGTCGCGGCGCGGCCCATCCTCGCTGTGGAGCTCCACCACGCCTTCGATCGCCTCGCTCTCCGTGTGGCGGACCTCGAACGCGTGGGGCCGCTCTGGCTCGACGCGCCGAACGGCAGCGCCGACGAGCACGACCCCCACGGCACGAGACAGATCGACGCGCACATCGACCGGAGAGGAGCCCTCGTTGAGAGCGACAAGGTAGAACCTTCCTCCCGGGCTCAAGGTCACAACGCCCTTGCCGGGAGACGGATCTGAGGAGACCGACCACACGACCCGTGCAAGCGCAGAGCCGCACTGGGTGCAGTACACATCGCCTGCTGCGGGCTTCGCCCCACACGCCGGGCAGCTCAGATCGCTGGTCGAGGAGGCTGAGACAGACGGAGTTGTCGGCATGGCTTCCTGGCGAGCGGAAGGGCGGTATGCAGGTTCGTTCGCCGGCGCCGCGCCGTTCTCCTTCGGCGGCACGGCCTGCGGCGTGTCGCTGGCCAGCGAGAGCGTCAGTCCCCCAGGCAGATGCCGATGAGCCGCGCCGTCTCGATGAGCGGATGGTCGAGCGGGATCGTCTTCTTGGAGCCCGCTACCTTCTCCAAGGGGACCGGCACGATCTCGTTGTTGCGAACCGCCGCCATCACGCCATAGAGCCCTTCGGCGATCATCTTGGCCGCGGCGACGCCGAGTTGAGTGGCCAGGATGCGGTCGGTGGGAGAGGGCATGCCTCCCCGCTGCACGTGACCCAGCGTTGTAACGCGCGTCTCCACGCCGATGGCATCGGAGAGGATGGCGCCGAGCCGGGCGCTCAGTGGGGTCGTGGGGCTGCCGTCGACCAGCTCGGGCGCGTCCGTGTCTTCGGCAGGAACGGCGCCCTCGGCGATGGAGACGATGCTGAAGCGGCGCCCTTTCTCGCGCCGCTCGCGAAGCGCCGAGACGATGAGGTCGACACGGAACGGGACCTCGGGGATCAGGCAAACGTCGGCTCCGCCCGCGATGCTGGCGCCAAGAGCCAGCCAGCCCGCGTTATGCCCCATCAGGTCCACGAGCATGATTCGCTGGTGACTGGATGCGGTGCTGTGAAGGCGATCGATGGCCTCCGTGGCGATCGTCATCGCGGAGTCGTAGCCAAAGGTCACGTCCGTCTCGGCGACGTCGTTGTCGATCGTCTTCGGCAGGTTCACCACGTTCAGGCCCGCCTTCTTGAGCTGCAGGGCGTTCTTGGCGGTTCCGCCGCCGCCGATGCACACGAGGCAGTCGAGGCCGAGGCGGCGATAGGTCTCCACGCAGGCGCCGGTCATGTCGCGGAGTGTGCCGTCGGGACCGGGGTACTTGTGCGGCTTGTTGCGGCTCGTGCCCAGGATCGTGCCGCCCAGCGTCAGCAGGCCGGAGAGCTCGCGGTCGGTGAGGGGCATCACGCGGTTCTCGACGAGCCCCGTGAACCCGTCGAGGATTCCGATCACCTCCATGCCATAGGTGCCGGATGCGGCCTTCGCCACGCCTCGAATGGCGGCGTTCAAGCCCGGGCAATCGCCGCCCGAGGTGAGGACACCGATGCACTTCGCCTTCCTGGTAGACACAGCACACTCCCTTCGGGCCGCGCGCGCCTTGTGCGCATCGCGCATACCCAGTCTATTCCACAGGCAGGGCCAGTTCCAACGGCTCGCCGTTCGATGGTCTCAACACGGGTAGAGGTGGCATCGCACGAGCCTGCCATCGGCGTTTGCGGTCTCGCCGGGCTCCGACTCGGCGCAGACAGGCATTGCGCGGGGACACCTCGGGGCGAACGGGCACCCCGGTGGGAGCTTGGCGGGGTCCGGAGGCATCCCCGGGATCGCGCGCAGGGGCCCGGCGGCCGTGGCGGCTGCGTCCGGCAGGGAGTCCAGCAGGCCCTCTGTGTACGGGTGTCGAGGGGACCGAAACAGCTCGCGGACGCCGGCAGATTCGACAATGCGGCCCGCGTACATCACCAGGACGCGGTCGCACATCTCTGCGACGAGGCCAAGGTCATGCGTGATCAGAAGCACCCCCGCACGGGTCCGCTCGCGGAACTCGTGCATCAGAGCCACGATCTGCGCCTGCACGGTCACGTCGAGGGCGGTGGTCGGTTCGTCCGCAATGATAAGGTCCGGCTCCATGGCGAACGCCATCGCGATCATCACGCGTTGCCGTTGCCCGCCGCTCAACTGATGCGGGAACTGCTGCACCCGCAGAGCGGGGTCCGGCATATGAACCAGCCGCAGGAGCTGGATGGAGCGCTCCTTCGCGGCCCTGCGGTCCAAGCATGTGTGTGCGCGGATGGCCTCGATCAGCTGATCGCCCACCCGCATCGTCGGGTTCAGCGAAGTGAACGGGTCCTGGAACACCATGGCCACCCGGCCCCCACGCACGGAGCGCAGCTCGCGTTCGGACATGCGCAAGAGGTCCGCGCCATCGAGGAGAACAGCGCCGCCGGAGATGCGGCCCGGCGGCGAGGGCAGCAGCCGCAGGAGGCTGAACGCGGTAACGCTCTTGCCGGAGCCCGACTCACCGACCAGTCCGACCGTCTCGCCGCGGCGCACATCGAACGACACGCCGCGTACGACCGGCGTGGTGCGGCCCTCGTAGTCGAAGCGCGCCTCAAGGTCGCGTACCCGCAAGAGAGGGTCGCTCAACGTGCCTCCCAGGACGACCGTCCGGTGGAGCGGTCCGAGCGAAGTCTACCACAGTGCCTGGGGAGCGTCAACGCGGCGCGCTGCGGGCTACCGCAGGGCTAGGCGGCGTCTTCCTTGGGTTCCAGGCGGCTAATCTCGGTCGCAAGAGCGGCGTTGCTCTCCAGGAACTCAACGCCGCAAGCCCAGGTCTTCTCGCGCTCGCCGACGACCAGGCCCACGTAGCGGACACGCGCGCGAAGGATGAAGAGGCGGCCTTCGAGCGGCAGCCGGATGTTGATCTTGGCGCCCACCGTGTACTCGAAGGGCGTTCGGAACTGCAGCCCCGTCTCGTGGATGTTCCAGACCGTCACCCTGTGCTGGATGACGCCTCCGCCCTGCACCACCACGCCTTCAATCCGTACCCCGCGCCTCTTCCTCGTCCGCGAGTCCGGGACCATCGGTCGTAGCAGCACACCTCCGGGGCGACCGAACGGCGTGTCGACGGCGGTGGGCGCCAGCGGCATGCGGCACTCGCAGCAGATCGCTCTGCTGCGCGCGTTCAGAGTCCGGCAGTGCGGGCAGTACACGGGCTCCGGCGAGGCGCTCTTCATGCAGTCACTCCGACGGCATTATCGGCCGGAAGCGGTCCGAGGCGCAGGGACGGGCAACCGATGTGAACCAGCGCCGGTCGTCTCGCCGGCCTGGATGGCGCTGCGTCCCGTAGCGTCACGCCGGGATTTGCAAAGAATCCATAGATTTTTTTCGCCTGCCTATTGACAGAGCCCATCACTGTCGACTAATATGTTAGCGTCCATAAGCAAGTTGCTGTCGTTCTGGTCGCGGGCATGCCCCCGCATGTGAGCCTGGAGGGATCTAGGAATGTCAAGCGCCACCGCCGTGACCCCCGCTGGAACCGTGTCCGTTCGAGGCTTCGAGAGCCTCTTGAGGGAGCATTACCGCAAGGCTTACGCGTTCGCCTATCGGCTGGCAGGCAACCGTGAGGACGCGGAGGATCTGGTTCAGGACTCGTTCATCCGCGCGTTCCGTGCGAGGGAGCGGTTCGACCCGAGCCGCCCGTTCGAGCGCTGGCTCTTTCGCATCATCTCGAACCTGTTCGTCGACCGTCTGCGGGCGCGCCCCAAGCAGATGCCGCTGTCTCTCGATGCGCCGATGGAGGGCAACGACGGGGATACGCTTTCGAGCGAGATTCCCGACATCGACGCGGATCCGTCCCGGCTCGTCATGCGCACCGTGATGGACGAGCGCCTCCAGGAGGCGCTGAACAGCCTTCCCGTGGCCTTCCGGCAGACAGTGGTGCTTGCCGACATCGAGGGGATGTCCTACGAGGACGTGGCGGAGACGCTGGGCTGTGCGGTCGGCACGGTGCGCTCCCGCCTGCACCGCGCCCGGACCATGATGCGGGACCACCTGACCGGGCGCCGCCGGCGTCGAGGCCTTTCCCTGGCACTCTCCGCCGCGTAAGAACCCAAGCTTCGCTCGCAGGTATCGGCCCCGCGCTGGTGGCGCGGGGCCGATTGCCAGTGGGCCGCGTTTGACAAGCCGAGCGGCGGATGAGTAGAATCCCGACGTTGCGCCGAACCGCGCGTTCCGCGCGGCGGCTCGTGGGGAGCGAGAATGCGCGCTGTGCTCATCGTCCTAGGCATCGCCCTCGCGGCGCTCGGCATCACCATTGTGATGTCGCTCATGTCCGGCGAGACCAAGCAGCTCTCAAAGGCGCCGCAAGAGGACGCCTGGCGCCGTCAGGAGGAACAGATGCTCCGTGACCAGCAGAAGGCGGCGGCGCAACGGGCGGGCTCGGACCTGAAGCCCGGGCAGGAAGCGCCCTTCAACCCTCCCCGCGAGGGCGTCATCACGGCGACGATGACCGTGGAGAAGCGCGGCGACGTCGTGATGGAGCTCTACCCGAAGGCCGCGCCCAAGACCGTGGAGCAGTTCGCTCGTCTCATGCGCGAGGGGTTCTACAACGGCATTCTGGTGCACCGCGTCGAGCCGGGGTTCGTGGTGCAGGCTGGCAACCCCAACACCAAGACGCTGGGCCTGGACGCCCCCGAGCCGCAGCCAGGTTCGGTCCCCGCCGTGCCCTTCGAGAAGAACAACCTCGGCCATGTGACCGGCAGCATCGGCGTGGCGCTGACGGCGCCCCAGAGCGCGACCGGGACCAGCCAGTTCTTCATCAACCTGAAGCCGAACCACTTCTTGGACGAGAACTACTGCGTCATCGGCAAGGTCGTCCAGGGGATGGACGTGGTGGAGAAGATACAGCGGGGAGACCGCATCGCAAGGATCGCCGTGAAGTAGCTCGGTTGGCGAGAGGGAAACAAGGGCGAGGGGATGCGCGTGCGTCCCCTCGTCGCTTTGGGGGCGGCAAGCCGGTATAGCGGAAGGGAAGGACCATGAACTGGAAGACGGTGGGCGCTGTCACGTCCGTCGGGATGGTCGTATCGCTGGTATCCACAGCTGCGGCTGCTCCAGCTCCGCGGGTCGAGATGGAGGTTGAGGGTCGCGGGAAGGTCGTTCTCGAGCTCTACCCGAAGGACGCGCCCAAGACGGTGGCGCACTTCCTCGACCTGTGCCGCCGGGGCTTCTACACCGGCATTCGGTTCCATCGGGTCCGGCCAGGCTTCGTGGCCCAGGCGGGCGATCCCGCTACGCGCGAGATGAAGGCCGAGGAACTCGCCGGCAAGTCGGACGAGGACCTCGCCGCGATGAACATCGGGGGCGGCGGCTCGGGCAAGAACGTCGTGTTCGAGAACAGCCCTCGGAAGCACGAGCCCGGCGCGCTCTCCTTCGCGCTCTCGGCGCCACGGAGCAACACGGGCGACAGCCAGTTCTTCATCGATCTCGTGGCCAACCCGCGTCTGAACGGCGACTACTGCGTGTTCGGCAAGGTGGTTCAGGGAATGCCCGTCGTGCGAACCATCCAGCAGGGCGATCGCATCGTACGCGTGACGGTGCTGGGAGCCTCTCCGGCCACGAAGCGGAAGTGACGGCAGTGTGGTCCGGCGTCAGCGATACCGTTCCGGCGTGAACTCCTCCACCGGGTCCTCGACGCGCAGCTTGCGCACCGCCCCGCCCAGCGTCAGGACGAGCTGCCATCCGCGCGCACCCTTCGCGTCGCGGCTCCAGTTCGTGTGGAAAGCCCGTGCCCAATGCCACTGGCAGTCGGCGAGGGGCGTCAGTTCCTCCCAGCGACCCGCGCCGAAGTCGGGCGGCGGGCGCCACCAGCCCAGCTCGTGAGCGACGCCCCACCGAGGGACGTAGTCGTAGCTCACGCCGCTGGAGAGGAAGTTGGCACCTTCCATGCGGTCGGTCCCTTCGTGGATGCCCCGCTTCGGGTCCTCCGGGCACACAAGCACGCGAGGGTCCCCGATGACCATGCGCGCCAACGTCGAGAGGCGAGGCGGCAGAGCCTCGTAGTCCTGCCGGTAGAGCGCGACGGCCATGCCGATTTGCCGCAGGTTGCTCATGCACGCCGCCCGTCGGGCGGCCGCGCGCACCGCGCTGAACACGGGGAACAGGATCGCTGCCAGCAGGGACAGGATCGCCACGACCGTCAGGAGCTCGACGAGGGTAAACGCCCTTCTGCGCGACACAGCGGTGTGACCTCCGGCGCCGCGAACGCGGCGGCGCTCGATGGTACTGATACGCCGCGAGGGGCCGCCTCGTTACAGGCCGGGCTACTGGCCGGCAGAAGTGGGCGCGCCTGGCAGATGCAGGACGACGAGGAGCGCCGCGATGGACTTGGCGTCACGAATGGCTCCCTCGAGGATCATCCGGACGACATCTCGCACGGGAACGGTGACGATCTCGATCTCCTCGTCGTCGTCCGGACGAGCTTCCACCGGGCGGAGGTCCTCGGCCAGGTAGGTGTGCAGGACCTCGCTCGAGTACCCGGGCGCCAGGTACTGGCGGAACATGGGCGTCATGCGGCCGGCCGC
>Ga0272446_1001994_pt1 | contig 28654 bp, 27 predicted proteins | sample YNPCB0061_FD_194587 | JGI IMG/M metagenome (GOLD analysis project Ga0272446, IMG submission 194587) | Hot spring microbial mat communities from Yellowstone National Park, WY, United States - YNP-CB-006-1 | ecosystem: Environmental > Aquatic > Thermal springs > Hot (42-90C) > Sediment | place...
CCGTGTTTCCGTTCTGGTCGGTGTAGAAGTGTTTTAACCCCAAGTCAATACCGATGACATTGCCTGTGTATTGTCCTTGCTCTTTGCGCTCTACATCCAAGCAGAATTGGGCATAGTACCCATCTGCTCTGCGTACCACTCGCACTCGGTTGATTTTAGAGTTGAGGATATGCTGTCTTGCCTCTCCATTGCAGCACAAAGCAAATGTACCTGCATTGAAGCCATCAGTGAAGGTGATGGACAGTCCATCCGCTGATAGCTTCCAACCCGATAGCTTGTACTCTACAGAGCGGCAATGCTTCTTGAATTTGGGGTATCCCTTCTTTGCCTCCTTGTTTCTGCAGTTGGTATAGAAGCGAGAAATGGAAGCCCAAGCTCACTCTGCACTCGCTTGTCTGGCTGCTGAGTTTAACTTTTTAGCAAAACCAAACTCTTGAGCCAAGGTTTTGCAGTGGGCATAGAGGTCATTCCTACCCACACCCTTGTTGTCCATCCAGTACCGTACACACTTGTTGCGCACAAACTGTGCGGTACGGATGGCTTCGTCCAGAGACTGATATTGCTCTTGTGTGCCCTTTAGCTTGGCTTCTATGACTCTCATGGCTCCATTTTATCACAGACTCAGCTTGATAAAACAATATGCGCCTTATATCCCCATAGCTAAAGCTAGGGGCTTTACGGCGTTTTTCGGTAAGCACACTTTAGATGCTGGGTTTGGGCAGTTTCTCAGCATTTTAGAATATGTCTGTCTTAAGCGTGGTGTTGCTTTCTTAAAGGTTGATCCAAATGGTACATCTCAGATTTGCCCTAATTGCCAAACGCACACTGGCAAAAAACCGCTAAGTCTGAGAGTACATAGCTGTCCTGAGTGTGGATACGAGACTGATAGGGACGTTGCCGCCGCTCAAGTAGTGGCTCAGCGTGGACTTGCAGCCGTAGGGCATACGGTCAAGATGCTTTCTGAGGGTAAAGTCAATAGACTCCCGTAGAAGAAAGAATCCCCTGCCTTTAGGCATGGGGAGTGTCAACTACTGGAAGTCTTCCTTCAACAAGGAAAATTGGCAGTATTGGCAGACCCCCTTTGTGGGGGGATCGTAAAATATTGCTGAACTGTAAAAGGAGCTTGGCAGGGAGTAGATATACTTAGAAATAGAGGAACGATCGAAAGACTAGACGCTGTTATTCCTGCACAACCAAAAAGCTTATTAAGATGCGTTCCGTGCCGGTGGTTGTTGGTTGCCATTGCATTCATCACAGGAGGCACTCATGCTGACTGAGCCACAAACGATTGCACCCACCGCCTTACTCCAGAGTCTTTTAGACTTACGCCATGAGGTGTTTAAGGAAGGGGAGGCTCGCTTTCAGCGCTGGCAACCCCACATTCGCCGTTCCCAGTTTCTGCCAAGTGCCCGGAATTTAGCTTACTATTTGGCCTTGCGCTGGCGGGATCTGCGTGCCATTCAAATGGCATTGATGCCTTGGGGGTTATCCTCCTTGGGGCGCATTGAAGCGCGGGTACTGCCTAACCTCGATGCGGTCATTAACACCTTGGGGGCACTGTGCCACTCTCAGCAGGGGTTGCCTCCGCGACCTCCCTTGGCAGCTTTTTTTGAGGGCGATCGCCAACTGCGCCAGCACACCCAAGAACTCTTCGGGGAGATCCGCGGCAAGCGCCATGTACGCATTATGGTAACGCTGCCAACTATTGCTGCCACAGATCCACAGTGGAGCATTACCCTATTGCGCAAGGGGATGAACTGCGCCCGTATTAACTGTGCCCACGACGACCCCGCCACATGGCAGGCGATGATTGCCAATTTACGGGCGGCGGTACGCCTCACCAACCAGCCCTGTAAAATCCTGATGGATTTGGGCGGGCCAAAACCCCGGGTAGCAGAGGTGTTTCCTGAGGGGGCACGGATCAAGCCGGGCGATCGCCTCTACGTGCGCTACAACATTGATCGCTCCCGTGCGGGTGTTGTTCAGATCACGTGCTCCCTACCGGAAATTTTGCCCCAGCTTAAGGTGGGCGATCGGGTATGGCTGGACGATGGCCACATTGGCGGGCAGATTGTGGCAAAAAACGAGCAAGAGATTGAGCTAGTCCTCAGCCATTGCAAAAAAGGCCAACGCCTGAAACCGGATAAAGGCTTTAACTTCCCGGATAGCCAACTGTCGTTGTGTCCCCTCACCGATCGCGATCGCCAACACCTTGATCTAATTGTTCAAGAGGCTGACCTCATCGGTTACTCCTACGTGCAGTCTGCGGCTGACATTGCGCTCCTACAGTCAGAGCTTGCCCAACGCTGTGGCGATCGCGCTCAGCGGCTCGGTATGATCGCCAAAATAGAAACCCCCCAAGCCATTCGTGCCCTGCCGGATCTCATAGTGCAGGCCGCAGGGCAGCAACCCTTTGGCATTATGATTGCCCGCGGCGATCTAGCCGTTGAAATTGGCTATCAACGGCTTGCGGAAATGCAAGAAGAAATCCTCTGGTTGTGCGAAGCTGCCCACGTCCCCGTCATCTGGGCCACTCAGGTCTTAGAAAATTTGGTTAAAAAAGGGGTGCCCTCCCGCGCAGAAATGACTGATGCGGCAATGGCAGAGCGGGCGGAGTGCGTCATGCTCAACAAAGGTCCCTACGTTGGCTTAGCCGTCGATACGCTAGATGATGTGCTAGTTCGCATGGAAGCCCATCAACAGAAGAAAACGCCTCAACTGCGTGCCCTACACTCTTGGCAACCCAGTGCGCCTAGCTACTAGGATTTGGCAGGAGCCGTAGATGCTTTCAGTACGGTTTCAAACAGGTGCATCACCTGCGTCCAAGCATCGTGAGCCGCTGCTGCATCATAACTGTCGCGCTGATCGCAAAAGAAGCCGTGATCTGCCGGATAAATAAAGATGTGATGGCGAATGCCATGGTGGTGCAGTGCCCTTTCAATCTCTTTAACCTGCTCCATGGGAATACTTTGATCGCGATCGCCAAAAAAGGCGTAGAGCGTCCCGCGAATTTTCGGGGTTATGGCCAAGGTGGGCAGGCCGCCACCGGGGGTCATGGTGGTAATGCCCGCGCCATAAAATGCAGCAGTGGCCTTGATGTCGGGTAACTGAGCCACTAAGTAGGCCACATGCCCGCCAAAGCAAAAGCCGATGGTGCCAATGGCATCCCCTTTAACTGCCTCTAATCCTTGCAGGTAAGCAATGGTGGCCTGAGTGTCGCTGAGGAGTTCATCGGCCTTCGTTTGGTTTTTGTACTGCCGCCCTAAGTCAATGTCAGCGGCGGTGTAACCGGCTTCAAACTGCGGCGCAAAGCGTTGGTACAACGCCGGGGCGATCGCCACATAGCCCTCACGGGCAATTCGTTCCGTCACATCTCGGATATGGGCATTAACCCCAAAAATCTCCTGAAACACAATGACACCAGGGTAGCATCCCGGGGCGGTGGGTGCCGCCAAGTAGGCATCAATGAGCAAATCACCATTGACCACTTTTACCCAACGACTGGTAATGTCTGCCATGACTGCCGTCCTATGCAGAGATGTCTAAGTCTGGGAAGGTACGTTTAATATCGTTCACCAGTTCATCCAGTTCCGCCAAAGCAGATTGGATGTCAATACTAATGGTGCCAGTACCGGGAAGCTCCATCAGCATTTTCAGACTCTCTCGTTTACTGAGAATGATCTGTAGGCGATCGCGCAGAGTGGGCAAATCCATAGATGTATAACCTATCTCAAAGACCACTCCTACTTTAACGCCCCCTTGGGTCAATTCAGCCCCTTTGGCTGAGAAGCGAGGCAGAATAACTCATTCCCCATTGATTGCAACAGGCCAATTAACGCAGAGGCACACACAGAAGGATAGCTTGGTAGCCCCGTACTAAAGTACGGGGTGGAAAAGCCCTCAAGCAACTTTAGTTGCTTTGGTATAATAGAACTACCTAAAGTTGGTGCAAAACCCGACAGGTAGTAGCCAGAAAACCCAAAAGTAAGCAGAACTTTGGGGCTTTGCCTCAAGGAACTGTGTAGGGGCGGTTTGCTCACGCCTTTACGAGTTCGTTTGTGGACTACGTAAGAATCCCCCACCTTTAGGTGGTGGGAGTGTCAAATATGGCTCATCATCAAAAAGTCCTTAACGATGTAATTAGATATTGTATTTGCAGCATCAACGCCAGCGCGTTTTCGCCAGAGATTATACGTCTCAGTAGGGTGCACCTCGGTTCTCTGCTAAAGTAGGCGTTCACTTGCCTTGGCAAAAAACTATAAAATAACTTTTTGTAAGACGATGAATAAGAACTTAGTCAAAGCCCTGTGCACTCAAAGTTGTATCGGGGTCACGAGCTTGGCGTTACTCTCACCTTGGGCCAATGCTCAAATTACCCCAGCAACGAATGCAACCGGGACAACCGTCGATGTCATCAATCATCAGTTCAACATTGGTGGGGGCACCCTCTCAGGGGATGGCAAAAACCTCTTTCACCTGTTTCGGGAGTTTGGCCTCCACAGTGGACAAACCGCAAATTTCCTCTCCAATTCCCAAATTCGCAACATTTTGGCTGGGGTGAACGGTGGTCATGCTAGTTACATCAACGGTCTCATCCAAGTGAGTGGGGGCAATAGCAACCTTTATTTATTAAACCCCGCTGGCATTGTCTTTGGGTCAAATGCACGCCTTAACCTCCCTGCTGCCTTCCATGCCTCCACCGCATCGCGGGTACACTTTGCCGGGGGCGTCTTTGACCTTAACGGCACCAACACCTACACTAACCTAGTTGGCAACCCAACCGGCTTTGAATTTGCCAACAAGGGGATCATCATCAACGAAGGGCATCTTAGCGTCAACGCGGGACACACCCTGAGCCTGATGGCGCATCAGGTCATCAACACCGGCACCCTTTCCGCTCCGGGCGGTACCATTAACATCATTGCCGTGCCCGAATCAGGACTTGTGCGGGTTTCGCAAGAGGGGATGCTCCTGAGCTTAGACATTCCGCAAGAGCGGCTGCCCGCCGATGGGGTTATCCAAGCGATAGATCTACCGACCCTCCTTGCTGGGGGCAATGGCTATCCAGCCGTGAACAGTGTGATTCAAAATGCCGATGGCAGCATCAGCTTAGTTCACGATGCCACGAAGTTACCCATGACAACCAATACCGCTGTCGTGGGTGGCACCCTTGATGTTGCTAGTCCAGCCGCCCAAGGAGGGCAGATTACCATTGCAGGTTTGGGTAGCAACATTGGCTTGATCAGCGCCCAACTGACTGCGGCTGGCGCAACTGGCGGTGGGACAATTTTAGTGGGCGGCGACTACCTTGGGGGCACAACTGGAACCAATCGCCTTGATAGTAGCTTTAATGCCCAGAACCTGTTTGTAAATGCCACCAGTACCCTAAATGCCGATGCCCTTAGCAATGGCAATGGTGGCACTGTCATTAACTGGGCAGACAATAGCACCCACTTCAAGGGGCAGATTACAGCGCGCGGCGGTACCTTCGGTGGCGATGGTGGCTTTGTCGAAGTATCTGGCAAGCAATATCTTGACTTTCAGGGAACCGTGAATACCACTGCGGTCAACGGCGCAACAGGAACCCTTTTACTCGATCCGACAGATATTTATATCTCTAATTCACTAGATAATAACATCACATCTTCATCGCCATTTAGTGCTGTAAGTCCGCTACCATCTTCTGATCTCAATATCAATACATTACTGGCAGCCTTAAATTTATCAAATGTTATTGTAACAACTGCCAGTAGTGCAAATGATGCTGGCAATATTTTCGTACTTGCTCCAATCATTAGTAATTCACCAAATTCTTTAACCCTAAACGCAAACAATAATATTATTATTCGCGAGCCAATTTCACTTCAAGGTGCTCTTAATTTACAGGCACAAGGGGTGATTCAAAATCAGTTTTCCCAAAATAATCCGATTAATATTAGTGCTGCCAGTATTCAAGCAAACGCACCCATACAAACCAATGGAACAAACATCAATCTCAGTGCAACAGGCAACATTATCTTGCCCACCAACGGTAATATTACAACTGTCGCAAGCACAGGAATTGGCAACATCACTATTGCTAGCACAAGTGGGACAGTGTCCCTCGGTGGGTTGCTGGCAGCCGGTTTGGGCAATATTACTATCAATGGCAATACTAATCTACTGGGGGGAACATCTTTTTCTGGCTCTAGCATCAATATTAACGGAACGATTAATGGCAATCAGGACTTGAGCTTTAACTCCACAGGAGCTACTGTTTTAGGGGGCAATATTAATATTGGTAGCATTACAACTAGTTTAACAGGGACAACTCAAATTCGTGGAAATATTGATACTACTGGTAATCAAGTATTTAACAACCCAGTCACCATTAATGATGCCACACCCAGCAACCCATTAACAATTAATGGCAATCAATTGACCTTTAATTCAACTCTGAATACTGCAAGTAGTACGTTCTCACTAACCAGCAATCAAATTAACTTTAACGGTGGCGCAGGCAGTGTGTCCGGATCAGGGATTTTCGTGCTTGGTAAAAATACGGGTACCTTTAGTCAGTCAGACCTAGCGCCTTTTGCAAACGGCTTCAGCGCAATTATTCTGAGTGGCCCCTCTAGCGTTTCTGTCACTAGTCATCTGACTGCCCAAGATCCCTTGATTATTGCGAGCTTTAGTTCTATCAACACTAACGGTAATTCCATTACAGGCATTGACAATGCTGGAATCACACTTCTCTCCACTACGCCACAGACATTTCAGAGTTTTCAGAGCGGTAATTTGAACCTTGCTAACCTTGGTCAACTGCCCATTGGACAAGGCAGTATCAATGTGGGAAATATTTCTACAACTGGTGGCAATATCGTCATCACTGGCCAAGCCATCACGGCTGGCAACTTGCTGACAAGCGCTCTGGGGACTGGGATCTTTCTGAATGCTGCGGGCACCATTAACACAGCCAACCTCACCACTAACGCAGGGGTGGTTAATCTTGCCTCGACCAACGGCAGTATTAACACGGGTAACATTTTTACACGCGGCGGCAATATCTCGATTGCTGCTAGCAACGGCGACATTACGTCAGGCTCCCTTATCAGTGCTGGCAGTGGCGGTAATGTCAATCTTTCTGGGATCAATCTATTATTGAGTTTTATTAATGCTGGCACTGGAAACGTCGATATTTTTGCAGGTAATTCGTTGCGACTAACGGGAGCCTTTACTGTTGACGGCATTCTCACCAGCATCTATGGCAATGCCATTAATATTTTTATTAATAGTGATACCTTTTTCTTGGTTGGTAATCCAGCGGTCAATGGTACGCTTGGTGCGCTGGTGACCCCCAATTCAGTGATTGCCCCCCTAGCGAATGGCAATCCAACGATTCTTTCGGGAACGGTTGAGCGTGGCAATATTCGCTTCCAGAATTTAGGCCCTAATCTGGTCTCTAATCCTTGCTCGCAGTTGCAGTACAGTAACAGTGAGTGTACTCAGGCGGCTAACAATGTATTGCAACCTCCACCACCGGCAATAATTCCGCCGTTGCAGCCCCCTTCTGAGCTTCCACCAGTCCTGTTTCCACAAGAGATTGCCCTTGCTCTAGAGAATAATGACTTAGAAAATGCCCTAATTTTGCTCGATCAGATGGGGTGCCAAGAGGTCAGCAGCTATTTTGGGCGCAGCTGTGATGCGGATGAGCTATCGCTGGCGCAAATTCAGGCCATCCTTAACGAAATTGCCAAGCAAACGGGCAAGAGACCTGCGGTCATTTACACGCTCAACCGTCCTGAACAAACGGATCTCTTGATGGTGACTCCTGAGGGTGAGCCAATTTATCAAGCCGTGAAGGGGGTAGGGCAAGCGCAAGTTCTCAAAGCTGCTGAGGAGTTCATGAACAATGTGCGGGATCCGCGGCTCGTCAATACCCGTACCTACTTGCCAGCATCGCAACAGCTTTATCAATGGTTGATCGCGCCGCTGCGTCCGCAACTGGAGGCTCAAGGGATAGAAACGCTGGTCTTTGTGCCGGCTGGTGGGATGCGAGGGATTCCAATGGCGGCACTGCACGATGGTCAAGGCTTTTTGGTAGAGCGCTTTAGCGTTGGGCTAGTACCCAGTATGAGCTTAATGGATACCCGCTACCGCAATGTTCAGCAGGGGCGCATCCTGGCTATGGGAGCCTCGGAGTTTGTGGATCAGTCGCCATTACCGGCGGTACCGATTGAATTGGCTCAGATCACAGACGATTTGGGGGGTGGGAAAGAGTTTTTGAATGAGGCGTTCACCATTTCTAATCTTCAGGCCCAACGGCGGAGTGGAGCTTATCAGGTGATCCATTTGGCCACCCACGCGGAGTTCCAGCCGGGGTCTCCAGAAAATTCCTATATTGCGTTTAGGGATAGCCGCTTGAATCTGTTGCAGTTGCGCAATTTGCAGCTCTACCGCCCAGATACTGAACTGTTGACCTTGAGTGCGTGTCGAACCGCTGTTGGCGATTTGGGGGCAGAGTTAGGCTTTGCTGGTTTGGCAGCGCAGTCAGGGATCAAGTCGGTGCTGGCCAGTTTGTGGTACGTGAGTGATGAGGGAACCTTGGCCTTGATGACTGAGTTTTATCATCAATTGAATACGGCACCGATTAAGGCTGAAGCGTTGCGGCAGGCGCAGTTAGCGATGCTGCGGGGGGACGTTCAAGTCAAGGGCAATCAACTGCAAACCCCACGGGGATCAATTCCGCTGCCGCCAGACGTGGCTCGTGGCGGGGGCGATCGCCGCCTCAGCCATCCCTACTATTGGTCTGCGTTTACGATGATTGGCAGCCCGTGGTAGCTTGTCCTAGCTAATTCAATCGGTCAATGTGCAGCACTATGGAGGGCGGTGCTTGGGCGTGAAGCTGGGCCTGTAAGGTCATGGCGGCAGCTATCAATGCTTTTAAGTCAAGGCCATAATGGGCGGGGTCGCACTGTTGCAGGCAGCGGGTTCCTTCCCCTAGAAGTAAAATTGCCCCCCGGGAGTTACTGCGGCTAGCATGGTAACAGGCAACAGCAATCTGCAGCAGACCTTGATAAAAGGTGCGATCGGGTTCGGTAGCCTCTAACCACAGCACTTCGAGGGTGTCGTGGCACGCATAGTATTGGCCGCTGTTGAATTGGGCGATCGCTTGCTGTAGGGGGTCAGATAAATGCATCGGTTATCCTGAAGATCGATTAACACGCTCACAGCTAAGTAAATAGCAGATAACACCCCATGCCTATTCGCTACACCTAGGACATACAATCACTTTGGAGCTGAACATTAACACCTTCCCCGCGCTTGCAAGCGGAGTCTCTTGGAGAACTCTCAATGATTTTTTACAAAAACATGACTGGCGATCGTTTGTTGCCCCATAGCGCGATCGCCGCGCCCTTAGCTGCGATCGTTTGTTTCACAAAACTGCTCCCATTCGCAGGAGCTTAGCTTGCGGTAGGCATCAATGCACTCACATCGGGTAGGGCTGGAAGCCCCGTACTTCAGTGCGGGGAGGAAAGCTCCTTTAGCAACTTCAGTTGTTTTAGGTTATAATTGTACTGCGGACACCAGAAACGGTTGTTCAAGGCACTGGTAACGGTCGATTGGGGGTGTTGTAAACCACCCCAGAGGCTCGCGGTTGGCTTGCTAACTGCAGGGCTACTAAAAGCTCCCTGCTTTAGCTGGGAGTAGTTTACGATCCAGCACCTCAAGGGCAACCAAGAGGATAGGCAGCACCTCCTTAACGCTACCCTTGGGCTAGAGATCGGTGTAGCCAGCCCAGCTAGATCGTCGCTGGCTGCCCTGCTTGAGCGGTTGTCGGTTTACCTACCGGCACTCGTACCGTTTGGCCAAATTGTTCCAAAATCACTGCGGGTACGGTTTCATAGGCATCAATGGAGCGCACCAGCACTGTACCAGCAATAGTGTCCCCTACTTGCACGGTACGGGTGACATTTTCTTTGGGAGAGCGAATGACGGCCTGGAGACGACCGTTGATCGCCGCAACACCAAATACTTGGACAGCTTGGGCATCTACCGGTGGGGGCGGCGGTGGCGGCAGGGTAGCAGAACCACCCGCACCACCTGTACCACTTGTTCCACCCGTAGCACCATTGCCATTACCGTTTGGGGTGCCCGTTCTCGGCACTGGTACCGGTTCAAACGGGTTAGAGCGACCCGTACCAGACAACCCTGCAACATACTCTTTGGGGTTGGTGGGCGGCGTTAGGGCAGTGATAGGCGAAGGGACAATGGCTGGAGTTGGCGTAGCTTCGGCCTCAGCTGCTGGTTGCTGGGGGAGGGGTTCACTGATTTCGCTCTCGCTCACAAACAAGCCGCAACCGCTGATGGCAATAGCCACAAACCCAGTGGCGATCGTGGTGGCAATGGCACGCTGTTCCGACATTTGTGTCTCACCCTATGGTTAATTGCTTAAGGAAACGTTGAAGATAGCCCTTAGTTGCCTACTATAAACATTACCCTTGGGGGCGATCGCCTATGCACAGGCAGTTACTCAAGTGTCCTGCAATATCGCGGTGGCAACCCCTAGATGAGACAGGCGGCAAACTGCTGACGTAACTGCTGTTCATCTAAATTGCGGCCAATAAACACCAGCTCGTTACGCTGATGGTTAACAGGGCGATCGAGGGGACGACCGTCAAAGAGCATATGTACCCCCTGAAATACAAAGGGGGTGGGCTGCCCCGCGAGATGCAAAATGCCTTTCATGCGGAAGATATCGGGGCCTTGGGTTTGTAATAACTGGCTCAGCCATGCCTGCAACCTTGCCCCATCTAGCTCGCCTTGGGCAACAATGGAGACGGAGCCAACGGTGTCATCGTGTTCATGGGCATCTTCACATCGGGTAGGGCTGGAAGCCCCGTACTTCAGTGCGGGGAGGAAAGCTCCTTTAGCAACTTCAGTTGTTTTAGGTTATAATTGTACTGCGGACACCAGAAACGGTTGGTCAAGGCACTGGTAACGGTCGATTGGGGGTGTTGTAAACCACCCCAGAGGCTCGCGGTTGGCTTGCTAACTGCAGGGCTACTAAAAGCTCCCTGCTTTAGCTGGGAGTAGTTTACTAAATCCGTCTTGTTTAAGAGAATAACATCGGCAAAGGCAATTTGTTCTTGTGCTTCGTCTGCCTCCCAGTGATGATGAATGTGCTTTGCATCCACAACGGTAACCACGGCATCGAGGTGGGTTTGCCCACGGATGTCTTCGTCCATAAAAAAGGTTTGGATGACGGGGGCTGGATCCGCTAACCCCGTTGTTTCAATCACTAAGTGATCAAATTTATGCCGCCGCTTTATGAGGTTACCAATAATGCGGATCAGATCACCGCGGACGGTACAGCAAATGCAGCCATTATTCATTTCAAAAATTTCTTCGTCGGTGTTGACCACCAGCTGATGATCAATACCCACTTCGCCAAATTCATTCACAATCACAGCAACGTTCTTGCCGTGTTCGTAGGTCAAGATCCGATTCAGAAGGGTGGCTTTACCTGCTCCGAGGTACCCTGTCAGTACCGTCACGGGAACGGTGGGATTGCCGTTAGTTGTCATGTTTGGCCTCATCGAGCGCGATACACTGGTAATGTGAAGTGAAAACAACTGCCTTTACCGAGGTGGGAGTCCACCCAAATTTGGCCGTAGTGCATCCGGATGATTTGGCGACAGAGGGCAAGGCCAATGCCATAGCCTTCAATGGCGCGATCGCGATCGAGGCGCACGGTCTCACCAAAAATTTTCTCCTGATCCTCCGGCGGAATACCTGGCCCGGTATCACAGACGGTCACTTGGACTTTTTGGGTCATGCGGTGCAGCACACTCAGGTGAATGGTGCCGCCTTCTGGGGTGTATTTACAGGCGTTGTCTAGTAGATTGACTAACACTTGGCGGATGCGATCGCCATCCCCATAGACTAGGGGAATATCCAACGGTAAGTCAGTTGTAAACGTTTGTTGTTTGCGTTCAAAGTTCAGACGCACATCGTTGATGGTCTCTTGGCAGAGGCTGCGCAGATCCAGTTGGCGGGGCATAATTTGCAAGTTATCTTGCGGCCCACGGGCGGCCAATAGCAGGTCGGTAATCAATTGCCCCATGACGACGGTTTGGCTGCGAGCATGGTGAAACAGCCGCTGTGTATCCTCCCGATTGAGTTGACAACTGAGTTCGTTGTGCCAATGAGACTCTAAGGTTTCTAGGGCAATGCCAACGGCGGTGAGGGGGTTGCGTAATTCGTGGGCGAGCAGGCTAATAATGCGATCTTTAAAGTGCAGTTGCTCACTGAGGCGATCGCAGGTTTGGCGCAGTTGAAAGAGTTCTTCCTGAAGGCGCACCAGCTCCATACTACAATCGGATTGCTCAGCAGCAGTTTTTTCCATATCTGCCTGTAACACCATGGCCAGTTGCTGCTGCCAGCGTGGCCACCAGTAATCTACTTTTTCCAACAATTTGCGACCGGCTAGGGTTTGGCGGGGTTCGGGTCGCACTTTAATGAGGGCTGGGGTAGCCACCAGCTTATACTCCTCGAGCAGGTAAGGCTGCTCCCCAATGGGCACAACTTTTAACTCCACACCAAAGTTGGACGGCAGTTGCTGGATATAGGATTGGATGGCAGCCGTTTCCTCTTCATCCCCTGGTCGATCAGCCACAAACAACAGGAGGCTGAGGGGCGCTGCTGTGGGGGGGGTATGATTACAACTGGGATCAGCAAAGGCTTTCATCAAACCACCACAAACATCATTATTTCAACTGCGATCGCCCACCCTTCGCACTGCCAACAATACAGTGTAAAGTTAGCTAAATCTTAGCGGATTCTTGGCTAGAACCCAACTTAGGACTGTTGACCATTGCGGCGGCCTAGCTCGTAAATGCCACCGCCCACCATGCCCATTAAGCCCATGCTCAATGCCCAGCTTTGCCCCAACCCAAGGCTCAAAAGCAAAAAGCAGATAATGCCTAGCCCCACAAAGGGAATCACTCCAACCATCCCTGCCCAAAAGTCGGCGCGATCGCCGGCTTTAACCAGTGCCACATCCCCACTCAGCCAAGTGGACAAACGCTGAATAAAGGCTTGGCTCGTTGGGTAAAATCCCCAATACAGGGCGATCGCCCACAGCCCAGAACCGGCAATGGCGATCGGTGAGAGGGAAATCTGGTGTAGGTTTTGAATCATAACAATCCTTGGAAAATTTTGGGATCAAACATGTCCCGCAGGGCAAGATAGTACGGGATGAACACACTTGTATCATGATCTGCGGCGCGGGTTTCGATTTCTTTCCCCAGTAGGTGCACCATCTGAAAGACTAGCTCCCATGTAACGTTTAGGGACGGGTAGAGCATGAGACACAAGGGAAACAACTCCCGCTGCAACGCTTCAAGACGCTGTTCCAACAAGCACACCCACAGGTAAATCTGGAACATTTCCACATCCCGAATACTGGACACCCTGACGCTGGGCTGACTTAAAGAACCGCTAAAACAACGGTGTTTGGGGTTGAGTGCCGCCACACGCTCACAAATGCAAGTGGCGATCGCTGTGCTTTGGGGGAGTAAATGCCGAACCAGTTGTAGCGCTGGCGCGTCGTAATCATAGTTGGCGGCTGCCTCGTACGCTCGGTGTAAGGGCATATACAAATGGTCGTCAATGACCTTAAAAAAGCTACCCAAGATGCCGCGTTGGCTCTCTGGCGCTGCCTCCAGTAATAGCAAGCCGGTGTGGTGAAACTGCATACTGACAAAGCCAATAACCCGCGGATCCGCCGCCGTATAGCGAGCACGAACCTCGCTGATGGCACTGGCCACCTTGGCCGTCATCTGCTGCGTACTTTTATGATCTTGGTATAGCTTCAGGGTTCGCTGATAGATGTCGTGAATATCCTTGGAAATTGCCCACGGATCCACTAACTCTGCGGCAATTCCATGGCGGATCATTTCTGCGGCCAAAAATCCTTCGGTGCGCTGCCATGCCTTGATACTGGCATTGCGTAACTCTGAAAGCAGCCGCGGTGCTACAACTTCAGGAGCGTCCTCGGCAACCGCTGTCGTATTCAATGTGGTAATGTAGCGCTTTGCCCATGCTTGCGCCAGACTGCTTAAGGAAGACGGCGAGTCGGTGGCGATCGCCATAGCCCCCTGCGTGTTATCAAACATAGAAACCTCAGCTAACCTGCAACAGGGCAAAAGGCTTACTTATGCCTTGTATTAAGAATTGTAACGCAGCTCTCAGACTAAAGGCAACCCAATCTGACAGTATCCCAACGTAGCTAAAGACCTAGGGCTAAGCCTTAGGAAGTGGGTAAACTTCCCCGCCCTAGAAGGGCGAGGCTTCTACCCCGGTTAGGGGCTTAATTCCGGGTTCCCCGGTAAAAGACGAACCGCCTCTTGCAGGATATTCCATGCAGCGGTCACGTCGCGAACATGCTGCCTTCCGCACGATGGGCACCTCCACTCTCGGTCACTGAGCGTCAAATTGTCGTTCAGTGACCCGCAATCCCAGCAAAGCTTGGTGGACGGGAACCAGCCCTCAATGAATTGAACGGCAGCTCCGTACCACTTGCCCTTATAGGTGGTGTAGACGTGCAGCGCTCGGATACAGATTATCTACGGCGCTTTGGAGTGACTGTGAATTGGGGTATTTCAGCCACGCAAATTGCCGCTTCAAGTCGGGCAGCATCACCTTGTACTGATTCTTATTGAACTGGCGCGTTTCCTTCCCGCCTAGAATGTCAGAAGTCGTGAACATCCTGAAAGGCTACAGTTCACGGCATCTTAGGATGGAGTTTCCCTGGCTGAAGCAGCTCTACCAAAAAGATCCGCTTTGGGCCAGGTCGTTTTATTGGGGAACCTGTGGCCATGTGTCGGCTCAAACCGTTAAGCGCTATATCGAGGAGTGCCAGGGTTGATCAACTCTGCCGCTTTGCAGCGGCGCGGGAACCATTCTGTATCCCCGACCTGAAGCAAGGGGGTTTATCTGGTTCCCGTGCCCTCCATTTTCTATAAATCACTATCCAGCGAGACTCGCCCTTTGCTCCATGGGCAGGTTTCCCAGTTGAGCCTACGGCGTAGTCTGGTTTTCGGTTATTTTATGCGGCAGGGGTATCATAGAGCTATTGTATTTGCAAAAAAGTTCTCCGAGCATTTAACCAAGTTGTATCGCCAGGCCGTGCTTTGGCGTTGTTGGTAGAGTACAGTCTCGTTCTTAGACAGCATGGTATCTGCATCCCGCGCCACTGACTGGCAATTGTTACAGCAATTGATCCCCTACCTACGGCCTTACCGTTGGGCGCTCTTAGGCAGTGGTTTACTGCTAGTGCCCTTGGCCGCTGCCGCCGCCCTACAGCCCATTATCATTGGGCAGGCGATCGCCTTCCTTAAGGGGGAGGAGAGCACCTACGCTTTTCTCAAGCCCCTGTCGCTGACCCAAGGCATTGATGTTCTGAGTATGGCGCTGCTGATCACCGTGTTATTGCGGTTTACGATGCAGGCGGCCCAAGGGTATTGGATTCAGAAAATTGGTCAGCAGATTACCGCAGATATTCGCCACGACTTGTTTAACCATGTATTGCGGTTGTCCTCTCGCTTCTTTGATCGCACACCAGTGGGTAAGCTGATTACCCGCTTGACCAGTGATGTAGATGCCCTCGGCGATGTATTTGCCACGGGTGCGGTGGGGGTGATCAGCGATGTCTTTTCCATGGTGGTGGTGATCCTCACCATGTTTTTTATTGATCGCACCCTAGCTACCCTGTTGCTAGCACTGGTGTTGCCCATTACGGCGCTCATTATTTATTTTCAGAATCGCTATCGGGTGGCCAATTACAAATCCCGCGAAGAGTTATCGCTCCTGAATGCCAACCTACAGGAAAATATTATTGGCATTAGCGTAGTGCAGTTGTTTCGGCGCGAGGCCTTTAATAGTGACTTATTCCGGCGGCGTAATCAACGCTACGTTGCTGAAGTGGATCGCACGATTTTTTACGATTCAGCGGTTTCGGCCACCCTAGAGTGGATTGCCTTTGTGGCGATCGCTGGGGTGCTGTGGTTAGGGGGTGCCTTAGTAGAGCAGCGCACGATTGACTTTGGTACCCTAGCCACATTTATTCTCTTTTCGCAGCGCGTGTTTGATCCACTCCGGCAACTGGCTGAGAAATTTACTACCCTGCAGGCGGGGCTAACGGCCATTGAGCGCATCACCGATCTGCTGACAGAGCCAATTGATATCCAAGACCCCGATCCCACCGTTGTACAGATCGCGCCACACAGCCCTGAGCGAGGAGCCGTCGAGTTTCGTGATGTTTGGCTGGCCTACAAAGACGATGACTATATCCTCCAACAGGTATCCTTTCAGATTGCGGCCGGTGAGAAGGTAGCTATCGTTGGCCCCACAGGGGCTGGTAAAAGCTCCATTATTCGCTTACTCTGCCGTCTTTACGAACCCAGTCGCGGCGATGTTTTTGTGGATGGTCGTAATGTTCGCGAGTTCACCCAAGCGGAACTGCGGCACCACATTGGCGTAATTTTGCAGGATAGCTTTTTGTTTTCCGGGGATGTGAAAAGCAACATTACCCTTGGTGATGCCTACACCCTCGAGGAGATTCAGCGGGTCGCAAGGGAGATGAACATTGCTGAGTTTATTGAGCAATTGCCCGCAGGTTACGACACCCTTCTACGGCAACGCGGCACAAATCTATCGGCAGGGCAACGGCAACTTCTCGCCTTTGCGCGGGTTGCCATCCGCAATCCACAAATTCTGGTACTGGACGAAGCCACAGCCAATCTTGATGTGGGTACCGAGGTCATGATTCAGGCAGCCTTGAACCGCCTTTTGGTGAATCGCACAGCCATTATCATTGCCCACCGCCTCGCCACTATTCGCTATGTGGATCGCATTTTAGTGCTCAAGCGCGGCAAACTGGTGGAGCAGGGCACCCACACTGAACTCTTGGAACGCAATGGGGTCTATGCCAATCTTTACCGCCTACAGGCCTTATCGGACATAACCGAGGCATCGGCCTAGGGGCAAAGGGTGGCAGCCTTGTAGCCCAAGCTCCTTCAGATACTCGCAAAACCAGCACACCAAAAAGTAAAGACTTGCAAACAAGCGTGAAGGGGGTTCAAGAATCTTGATACAACAATCTATGGAGTTGCCGCTAAAAACCACGAGAACACGCTGTTATGAATATTGCTGTCATTGGATTAAGCCATAAAACCGCCCCCGTAGAGGTTCGCGAAAAACTCAGCGTGCCAGAGGATGTGCGGGAGCGAGCACTACAGCACCTCTGTGGCTATGCCCATATCCAAGAAGCAACGATTCTGAGTACCTGCAATCGTCTGGAAATCTACATTGTGGCCAGCGACACGGAAGCTGGGGTACGGGAGGTACACCAATTCCTCAGTGAATGGAGCCATATTCCCTTGCGGCAGTTGCGGCCATTCCTGTTTATTTTGCTGCACCAAGATGCTGTGATGCACCTGATGCGAGTAGCTTCGGGGTTAGATAGCCTCGTGATTGGCGAAGGCCAAATTCTCTCCCAAGTCAAGCGGTGCCACCAGTTGGGGCAGCAGTATAAAGCCATTGGGTCAATTCTGAATCGTCTGTTCACTACGGCGATCGCTGCGGGGAAGCGGGTGCGTACTGAAACCAGTATTGGTACCGGGGCAGTCTCCATTAGTTCCGCAGCAGTGGAGCTAGCGGATTTGCGAATCCCCAACCTGCAACACTGCCGCATTGCAATTGTGGGTGCGGGTAAAATGTCGCGTTTGGTGGTACAACACCTGATTGCCCGCGGAGTCAAGGAGCTACGTATTATTAACCGCTCTGTGGAGCGCGCCCAAGACCTCGCACAGCAGTTTCCGGATGTACGATTTGAACTTTTTACCATGACTGATTTGCTGCCGATTGTGGCCGCGATGGATTTAATTTTTACCGGCACCGCCGCAACGCAGCCCCTCTTGGATCGGGATAACCTAGGCGCAGTGCTCACGGGCGATCGCCCCCTATCTATCATTGATATTTCCGTGCCCCGAAATGTTCACGCCAACGTTACGGAACTAGCAGCCGTGCAGCTCTACAATGTGGACGATCTAGAAGCGGTGGTGGCTCAAAACCAAGAAGCCCGCCGCCAACTGGCGCAAGAAGCTGAAGCCATTCTTGAAAAGGAATTAGACACCTTCCTCGCATGGTGGCACGCTCTGGAAACCATCCCAACCATTCGTTGCCTGCGGGAAAAAATGGAGCTAATTCGCACCCAAGAACTCGACAAAGCCCTCTCGCGCCTCGGCAGTGAGTTTGCCGATAAGCACCAAGGGGTGATTGAGGCGATGACCCGAACCATTATTAACAAAATCCTCCACGACCCCACGGTACAATTGCAATCCCAGCAAGATTTAGAAAGTCGCCAGCGAGCCATGCAGACCCTCCAGGCGCTGTTTAATTTGGAGCCTGTGGAAGCCTAACTGCCCGTGTGGCCTATGCAGCGAGTTTTTAAGATTTGTTGAGAGTTAACTCATTTACTCAAGCAAAATCTGGGAAAATTGCATTGAGACTCTTAGGATGAGCTAAGAATGAATTGGCAAGTGGTTTGGAAACGCTTTGTTGGCTGTGTGGGGCTGGGTGTGATTGCGATCGCCCTCATGGCGATGCCGGTGTGGGCCACCAGTGCCGCAGAGATTCCTTTCCCCGCTGGCGACAGCGGAGTGATTGACGAAGGGAATGTGCTCAGCCCCATTACCCAAAGCAGCCTCGGTCGGCTTCTGCAAGAGGTTGCCAAGAAGACTGGCTTTAATGTTCACTTTGTCACGGTGCATCGACTGGACTATGGGGAAACACCGCAAACCTTTGTGGATACGTTGTTTACCGAATGGTTTCCCGATGCGGCTGCCCAAGCCAACCAAGTGATTGTTGCCCTTGATACGGTGACCAATGGTACGGCTATTCGTTACGGCGATGCCGTTGCCCAAACCCTCAGCCCAGAAACTGCCGACAGCATTGTCCAAGAAACCATGCGGGTACCGCTGCGCGATGGCAACTACAATCAATCAGTCTTAGATGCGGGCGATCGCCTCAGTAAGGTGCTCCAAGGAGAACCCGACCCAGGCCCCCCCGTCATTCGTGAAGTGATTACGGAAAAGACCTATAAAAGTAAAAGCGAAACCGATGACCGCTCTGCCACAATTATTGTCGTGATGCTCTTAATTGCCGCTACAGTGATTCCAATGGTGACATACTTTATCTATCAAGGATCATCGTAGCCAACCGCCTTTATTATTTATGAAAATCTATACCTACCACACGCCGGAGCGTGTTCCCGCCGATTGGCAGCCCGACTGCGCGATCGCAGTTGATGTATTACGTGCCACTACCACCATTGCGGCTGCCCTTGCTGCCGGAGCCGAGGCGGTACAGGTCTTTAGTGATCTTGAAGAGCTAGAGCGCACCAGCCAGCAGTGGCCGGCGGCAAAACGGGTGCGGGTCGGAGAGCGCGGTGGCAAGAAAGTTGCTGGCTTTGATATGGGCAACTCGCCGAGCGAGTGCGTGCCCGAGCGGGTGCAGGGGCGGCGGCTGTTTATGAGTACAACGAATGGTACCCGTTCTCTAGAGCGAATTCAAGCCAGTCCTCTGGTGCTGGCGGCGGCCTTAGTGAACCGTGCTGCGGTGGCTGAATTTGTCCATAAACATCAGCCCGAAACGATTTGGGTTGTGGGGTCGGGTTGGCAGGGGAGCTATTCGCTAGAGGATACGGTCTGCGCTGGTGCACTGGTCCACTGCCTGTGGGGGCAACAGGATGTCTCCCTTGAAACCTTGGCCGGAAATGATGAGACGATAGCGGCCACAGCACTCTACCGCTACTATCAAGAGGACCTACTGACTCTGTTTCACCACTCTAGCCATGGCCAGCGCCTCCTCAATCTTGGCAATGAGGCGGATCTTAAGTACTGTGCTCAGACCGATATTCTTGAGATTGTGCCGTGGCAGATTGCTGCCAAAGTATTGACTAAGGCCTAGGGCACCACATTCCCACCCACAGCAGAAACCCTAGCCAGACATTTTCATTAAAGTAGCGACCATAGGTCTGGATCGGTAATGTTGTGGTTTGGATGTCGCGGCGCTCGTGGCTGTAAATTTGTAGAGACTGCCGCAGCCAAAAGTAACTGGTAACCCCTAAGGCCAGCCAGAATCGCCAGCTCAAATTAGCGCTGTACCCTACGCCTACAAGCAGTAGGATGGTGCAGCCATAGAGGAGCGCGATCGCCAACGGGGCATAGGCACCAAAAAACAGGGCGCTGGAATGCACCCCCAAGCGACGATCGTCGGGGCGATCGGGCATGGCATAGACCGTATCAAAGGCCAGCGTCCACACCACCACTGCCCCCCATAGCCACGCCGTTGTCAGCGTTAAGCGACCTTGAACCGCTGCCCATGGAATTAAAACCGCAAACCCCCATGCTAAGGCAAGCACAAGTTGGGGAATAGGAAACACCCGTTTTGCTAAAGGGTAAAGGATAATGACTGGCACCGCAGCGATCGCCAGCCCATAGCCCAAAGGTGTGAGATAAAAGGTTAAGCCCCAAGCACACCCAAACGCAATCACCATGAGGCCAAGCGCTAGACTCAGCGAGAGTCGCCGACTGGCTAAAGGACGGTGCTGGGTGCGTTGGACGTGGGGATCAATATTGCGATCCCAAATGTCATTAATGATACAGCCTGCGGCACTGGTGGCGATCGTACCGACGATAATAATGCCGAGGAGCGTGACAGAGGGCAGCCCGTTACTGGCCAGCACCAGCGACCACAGGGCTGGAATTAATAAAATAAGGCGGCCTGCGGGTTTGTGCCAGCGAAGCAACTGGACGATCGCCCGCCACGTGGAACCAGATGTTGTTGGCAGTTGGGAGTTCACCACAGCGGTTTCAGTCATCTTCAATTGCCCTTAGCTACCTATGGTACAGCCCATTGCGATCCTCTCGCAGTCGGCACTGAGGTAGCAGATCCGCAGTTGCTGAAGGCTTGGTCTGAGAGTACGCTAGCTCTTAGCTGAGGGGGGTCGGGGGTAGAGAAGCCGCCACTATGATGTCATAGATGTCATGCTGCCAAATAGTGGGCTACGGTTTTAACAAGGGTTTCAGTCCAGTAGTCGGCAACAGGCTGCTGTTCGGCCTCAACCATTACCCGAATCACAGGCTCAGTACCGGACGCGCGCACCAAGACGCGACCGCGATCGCCCATATCCTGCTGTGCTTTAGCAATCATCTGTTGCAGTGGCTCACACTCGTGCCACTGGAGGCGGCGGTGCCGATCCTCCACCCGAACATTACGCAAAATCTGTGGATACGCCGTAAAACTGTTATTCCGCAGTTGGGCTAAGGGGCAGCCTGCATCCTGTACTAATGTAGCGAGGTGAATGGCGGTTAGGAGGCCGTCCCCCCCCACGCCATAGTGCCGACACAAAATATGTCCCGATTGTTCACCCCCCAGCATTGCGCCATGGCGCACCATTTCGGCATGGACGTACTGATCCCCAACAGCGGCCCGTACCAGTTGGCCGCCTCGTGCCTGCCACGCCCGCTCAAACCCAAGGTTAGACATCACCGTCGCCACAATTAAATCCTTGGGCAACTGCGCCTGTGCCTGTAGGGTCTGTCCCCAAAAGTAAAGGATATGATCACCATCGACCGTGCGGCCTTCATTGTCCACCGCAAGGACGCGATCGGCATCCCCATCAAAGGCAAAGCCCATCGCAGCCTTCGTTTCACTCACTGCTTGGCGCAATGGCTCTAGATGAGTTGAGCCACACGCCACATTGATGCGATCGCCATCGGGTTGATCGTGTAGCGGAATCACTTCAGCCCCTAGGGCATGGAACACCGTCGGCGCGATCGATACAGCAGCCCCCCATGCCAAGTCCAGCACCACCCGTAACCCCCGCAAGGGTTGACGCTCCTCTAGGGGCGCTTGGAGGGCATGGCGATATCGCTGCAACAGCTCGGGGCGATGGCGCAGGCGACCCCACTGGTGCGTTGGTGACAGTACCGATCCTTCATTGAGGCGAGCTTCAATCTGCTGTTGCAGAGCTGGTGCTAATTTGCTACCATCGCTGCCAAAAATTTTAATGCCATTATCGGCGGGGGGGTTATGGCTCGCCGAGATCATTGCTCCGCCGATGGCCTCGGTATGGGCCGTCAGGTAAGCAATGCAGGGGGTTGGGCACAACCCCACATTCCAAACATCAACGCCGGCTGCGGTCAAGCCTGCTGCTAGGGCAGTGGCGAGCATATCACTAGAATTGCGGGAATCTTGACCAATAACAAAGGCAGGATGGGGGAAATCTGTTCCCTCGCGCAGCACTTGACCGACCCAATAGCCTAAATGCAATGCCAGATTGGGGGTGAGTAATTGGCCTACACGCCCACGAATACCGTCGGTGCCAAAACGAATCGGTTGCTGCACACTCATCATGGAGTCCTCACGCCACACAGATAGTCACATTTTCTATCACACTGCTATGGCTATTCACGATAGCAGCCTTAACATTTGTTAATTAATCTGGACTATACCACCTCCGCTGCTCCCCATCCACTAACGTGCCACCACAGGAACGAACAGCGGTATTGTTGAGAAGGTCTGTCAGGGCTGCTTTTGCACTCGGGTACTCAAACTCAAATCCACTGGCTAAGGTGCGCTCCGGCAACACTCGCTGCCCCTTCAGCACAACTTCTGCGGCTTCCCCCAGTAACAGTTGCAGAGCAATGGCAGGCACGGGCAACCAAGAGGGACGCTGCAGTACCTCTCCTAAGATGCGGCAGAATTCCGCCATGGTCAGCGGTTCCGGAGCAGTGGCATTGTACACTCCCTGCAGGGTGTCTTGATCGAGGGCGGTCAGAATAAGCCGGACTAAATCCTGCTGATGAATCCATGAAAACCACTGTTGCCCTGAGCCTAAAGGCCCTCCCAGATAGAGCTTAAACATCGGGAGAAGTTTGGCCAGTGCCCCTTGATCTCCTAGGACAATCCCAAACCGCAGAATCACCAGCCGTACGCCAAGGGGAATGACGGCGCGGGCAGCGGCTTCCCAGTCTTGGCAAACATGGGCGAGGAAATCTGTGCCAGCAGTGTTTGTTTCAATAAAGGTTTCCGTTTCACTCGTGCCATAGTAGCCAACCGCCGAGGTGGAAACTAGGACTTTAGGACGCGCCTGAGCTGCGGCGATCGCCTGCACCAGTTGCTGGGTACCAATAACACGACTATCGTAAATTTCTTGCTTGCGGCTGGGAGTCCAGCGGCCATTGGCTAGGGGTTCCCCCGCCAGATGAATCACTGCATCCGCACCCTCAAGCACCTGATACCAGTCTCCCTGGGCTTTAGGGGTGTAGGGCACCACGGTAACCTGCGGGGTAGTGGCAAACGTCTTGGATACCCTGCGGACTAAGGCCACCACCTGATCGCCGCGCTCCACAAGTGCCCGTACTACCTGCCGCCCAACAAAGCCCGTTGCACCGGTGACAACAACTCTCATACAGCCTCCACAATGGGATGCCATTGGCGACCGTACTGCTCTTGCAGGGCGTACCAAGCCTCCACTTGGCCGTTGGCGTATTCCCCGGGGTTGCCCCACTGCAAAAAGGCACTCAGCACCGATTTGTCATTGCCATCAAGAAAGCGAATCGCGTAGGTGGTAAAGTTCCCCCGCTTAGCTTGGCCTTCCTCAAAGCGAATGGTGGCAACCTGATCCATATTGAGATGAAACTCAAAGTCATCGCTGTGCATATTGGCATACCGACCTTTGGGTAGCTCAGCGTAGAACACCTTTTCAAGGGGCGATCGCACCTCAAGAACTGCTGTATCGTTCGTAACAACAAGGCGTAGCAGTCCTAAACGGCTACAGTCTTTGAGAAATTGCTGAAAGGAGTGTTGGGGATGCTGCAAATCTGTGGACATTACCTGCTCATAAACCAACACTTTCACTTTGACATACTCTCTGACACTGCGGATGTTCGACTAGCTGCTGCGTTAACAGGAGCCTCACAAGCACACCAATATTAAAGTTTTGTTAAGAATTCCTGAAATTAGCAAGGATAATGTGTAGTTTTCTATACTATAAGCATAGTATATTTAAGCAAACCCTAAAGAATCATGCGCCTACTCAGTGGGGATCAATAAAATCCTCATAAATGCGATGGTTGCTTACGTTGGTACCTTTTCGTATCCGTAAAAGCACTCATGGCAGGGCAACATGGTTGTAGTAACGTGGGTTCAGGTAAAAGGTGAGAAAAAACTGTGACTCCCCTCGTTCCCGCTGCTCCATCTGCTGGTCATCGTCGCTACGATCCCGAGGCTATTGCCCGCTACTTCCTGTTTCGACCATGGCAGGTGATAGGGCGGTTCTGTAATATTTTTGTATCCTTCTTTACATTTTGGCTGCTGTTGCAATGGGATAAATTGATCGGCCAACAGGAGGTTAACATCCCACTGCGAGCCATGCAGCTACGCAAGCTCTTAATTCGTTTGGGGCCAACATTTATTAAAATAGGCCAAGCCCTGTCCACCCGTCCCGATCTGGTGTGTCCCGATTATCTTGAGCAGCTCACCTTACTCCAAGATAAGCTGCCTCCTTTCCCCACCGAAATTGCGATCGCCATTATTGAACGAGATTTGCGATTGAACTTAGGGGATATCTTTGCAGAATTTTCACCCCAGCCAGTGGCGGCTGCCAGCCTTGGTCAGGTGTATCGTGCCAAACTGCACACCGGCGAAGAGGTGGCAGTGAAGGTACAGCGACCCAACTTGTTGCCGGTAATTACCCGCGACTTGTTTTTAATTCGGCTGTTAGTGCAGTGGGTGAAGCCCTTGCTGCCCATTAACCTTTGCCATGATCTGCGCGATATTGTCGATGAGTTTGGCCGGAAGCTCTTTGAGGAAATCGACTACTTAAATGAGGGGCGCAATGCTGAAAAATTTGCCGCCAACTTCCGGGATGACCCAACGGTAAAAGTGCCGCAAATTTATTGGGAGTTCACCAGCCAGCACGTCCTAACGCTGGAGTGGATCCACGGAATTAAGCTCACCCGTACCGATTGTATGGTGGCGGCGGGGGTTGATCCAGACAATCTCATTCGTGTCGGTGTGATTTCTGGTCTGCGCCAATTACTGGAATTTGGCTTCTTCCACGCGGATCCCCACCCCGGCAACCTGTTTGCCATGGCGGATGGCCGTATGGCCTACATTGACTTTGGCATGATGGATCAGTTAGAAGACACCACCAAAGAATCCTTGGTAGATGCGGTGGTTCACCTTGTTAATAAGGACTACCCACAATTAGCGGCAGACTTTGTCAAGCTAGGCTTCCTGACCCCAGATACCGACATTACGCCCATCATCCCTGCCCTTGAGTCGGTGTTTGAGGAAGTGATTGGCTCGAGTGTCCAAGAATTTAACTTTAAGGTTATTACCGATCGCTTTTCAGAGTTGATGTATGCTTATCCATTTCGGGTGCCAGCCAAGTTTGCCTTGATTATTCGCTCCCTCGTCACCCAAGAAGGGATTGCCCTTTGCTTAAACCCTGAGTTTCGGATTGTGGATGTTAGCTATCCCTATGTGGCGCGACGCTTGCTGCAAGGTGAATCGCCCCAACTGCGGCGGCGATTATTGGATGTACTGTTCAAAGACGGTCGTCTGCAATGGCAGCGGCTTGAAAACTTGATTACGATCGCCCGTCAAGATGGTCATTTTAACCTTGCACCTACAGCCACCCTTGGCCTACAGTATCTCTTTTCAGACGAGGGGCAGTATTTACGGCGGCAAATTGTGCTAGCGTTAACCGAAGATGACCGACTCCACACCGAAGAGGTGCAACGGCTCTGGAACTTGGTGAAATCTGACCTGCGGCCACTCTTTTTCATTGATGTGGCGTGGGAAGCCCTCAAAGCTTCAGTGTCCCAAGCGCTTCCTAAAGAAGAGGAGTCCTTAGTGGTTGCCCGCTAGAGCGTGGGCTCGGGCGGTTGTCGGTTGCTCGCTAATGCAGTAAGGACAGGTTATTGTTGTGTTTGATCCACCCATTGTAGTGCTGCTTGCCGGAATTTTTATAGGGTTGGCCAGTGGCAAGGCTTTTGAGGCCACCCTGAAACAAAGTGTGCAGGAGTGGAACCGTAGTCGCTCAACGCGTATTCTCAGTCAGCTTCGCGGTTCCCAGCTACAGGTACCTTACTTAGGTATTTGTTTAGGAATTTGGTTATTTTTGAGCGCAGGGCTATGGACCTATGGCTTTCCTGCACGGCTGAGCATAGCGATCGCCCTTGGGCTGACGGTTGCCACGGCCATTTTAGTGTGGTACCAACTGGGCAAGCTGCTGACCATTTTGGGTACGGGTGGCTCCCAAGCCCTTGACCTTGATGCCCTTGACGCGAAAAAGTAGGTCGTGCCACTCGATCCAAGGAGGCGGTGTGGATTTAGCCACCCAAGTTAACCAATTAATTGCCAACGCCCCAGACGACCCGGCAACAATTGCGGCGGTAGAGGCGATCGCCCCTATCCTCCTAGAGGAAGCCCAACGCTACCAGCAGACCATGTACTATGTGCTGCAAACCGAGGATGGCCAGTGGCAGATTATTACCCTTGAAGAGCGCCATCCCCCCTACCACCAAAAGGTGGTCATTCACGCCTACGGTAGTGCTGAGATGGCAAATGCCCATAGTGAGGGCGATCGCCAACTCATTGTTGTCGAAATGCCTATTATTCCACTGCTGTTCCAACTCTTAGCTGCCGACCCCGTAGATAGCCTGATTGTGTTAGAGCCTCCCAATGGCGAGCAGGGTTGGGAAGTCAGTCGTGAGTCACTGCTAGCTCAAGTTCGCAGCACGTTGAGCCTTCCCCCTAACATAGCCTGATGGAATTAGAGACCTAGCAACTTGCTTTGAGGCCACTACTTCAGTTCAACATCAACGCAGACCCTGTAATTTCGTTGTTGAGATCGCTACGAATGAGAAGACGATTCTGGTGACCAAGGGAGCCAGTCTTCATCTAGGGCTTGCTCCAACGAAAATTCTGGCTCATCAGGAACTTCTTGGGACTCCAGTTGGCTTGCTTTCAGAAAAAGCTTTCTAGCATTGCCATAGGCAGATAAAAACTGGTCATTGAGGTAATTTTTGAGGCTGGGACTATCTTCGAGAATGGCTTGAATCTGCAAACGAAAATTAGTAATCTCTAGATCCCACCCTCTAAAACACATCTCTCGCTCGGATTTCCAATACCGGAGCTTTAGAAAATGCTCACATAATCGCATCAGGTAGCTGGAAATGGCTCGTTTATCACTTCTCCCCAAGCTCTCAATCTCCTCAATTAAATTTTCCAGATCAAGACTGCTAAAATCCTGTGCTTTCAATTGAGCAACCGTTTCATCCAACCAACGTTGATAATCTTCATCGTATAGTGACGTGAGTTTAGTTTTAACTTGAGGTTCCATAGTGCCTCACCTCCATCAGTTGCTTCATTGTATTGATTGCCAATATCACACGCCTCGAAAAATCTGCACCTACATCAAACAGCGGGTCGATATAAATCAAATCTACCTTGCCCTGACACTCTTGGATCGGCATCGCAGACCCCACAATATCCATCTCGTGGACACCATCCTTGCCCCGTACGCATTGGACAGTTGGGCATGTGAGTTGAGACATGATTAAGGCAAAAGGTTGTAGTAACACCTTTATTTGTTGTTGAGATCGCTACGAACGAGAAGACGATTCTGGCGGCCAAGGGAGCCAGTCTTCATCTAGGGCTTGCTCCAATGAAAATACCGGCTCTTCAGGAATCAAGTAGGCATTCAACTCACTTGCATTGAGAAAAAGCTTTCTACCATTTTTATATTGTTTACGGAAAACATCCTGTAAAAACGACTTCAAGCTAGGACTGACTTCCAACTCCTCCTGAATTTGCAATCTGAAGTTGATGACCTCACGTTTCCAACCTCGCAAGCACATCTCTCGTTCAGATTCCCAATACTTAATTTTGAGGAGATGCTCACATAAGCGCATGAGATAGCTTGAAATTGCATGTTTCTCACTTCTGCCCAAGCTCTCAATCTCCTCAATTAAATTTTCCAAGTCAAGATCACTAAAGTTGCGCGCTTTCAATTGAGCAACCGTTTGATCTAACCAACGTTGGTAATCTTCATCGTATAGTGACGTGGGTTTAGCCTTAACTTGAGGTTCCATAGCTGAGTGCCTCCATTTAGATCTGTATTGTATTGAGAAAAATCACTACACGCAGCGTAAAACCCGTGCCCCTATCAGACAGCGGCTCAATACCAATCAGATTCACCTTGACCGTCAACGATCGCATCAGCCCTCACTCCAACTGCTCTGTTACGGCTAGAGGCTCACTAAATGCGGCCACTACAAACGGCAATATCGCTTTGGTGCTGGCAACAGAATGGCTCAGGCTTCAGCGAAAAAGATATGGTACCATGGGCTATCGCTACAACTTATCTCGCGCTTCAATCTATAGATACTTCCATCATAGATTGCCAGTAAACTTCCCCTGACTGAAGTCAGGGGCTTTCAGTAGCCCTGAGCCTGTTATGTTCTGCAAGAGAACAAGACAAGCCCGAACCTCTAGGCTGGTTTACAACAGCCCCCAAAAGCGCAATTACACT
>Ga0272446_1001995_pt1 | contig 28648 bp, 24 predicted proteins | sample YNPCB0061_FD_194587 | JGI IMG/M metagenome (GOLD analysis project Ga0272446, IMG submission 194587) | Hot spring microbial mat communities from Yellowstone National Park, WY, United States - YNP-CB-006-1 | ecosystem: Environmental > Aquatic > Thermal springs > Hot (42-90C) > Sediment | place...
TTGCCATCGCCGTTGAAATCGTGAAAGCGAAACCAATCTGTAATCGTTGGCAGAAACGCGGTGTTCGGTTCGAGCCTGAAACTTGGCGCGCCCACTTCGCCTGTATTTTTGAAGAAAAGAATTTTGCCGTCGCCATTGAGCAAGAGCAAATCATGTTTATTTGTCGAAGTGAGCGGTGCGAATTGAAATCGTGCATTGCCAATGCCGCCCGAAAATGCCGATAAATAGGGCGTTCCCAGCGAGTCTTTCACCATAAATCCATTCGGATTCCATCGCAACTGTTGCGCAACTATCGGCGAAGTCATCAGCATCATTACGGCAATGAACTTCGCCGCCGCCAACCTATACCGTTGAAGATTATTCATCGAACAGAATTTCTCGCGCATCAATTACGCTTCCGTATTGGCAAAGCAGTTTGTTATGAATCGTGCCGTCTGAACTTTTGATTCGGACAGGACAGCCGTAGCAAATCCCAATGCCGCACCCCATTGTTGATTCAATCGAGACTTCGCACGGAATTTCTTGCGCATTGCAAAACTTGGAAAGTGCGTTGAGCATCGGGTTCGGTCCGCACGCAAAGACGCGTAAGCGTTTATCTTTCAGCGTAGGCAAAAGATTGGAGAAGAGTTGAACGACATTGCCTTTGAAGCCTGCGGTGCCATCGTCTGTGGCGAGATGAACGTTTGTGAGGTATCGCGTCGCAAGTTCTTCTGCGGTTCTTGCGCCAACAATGTTTAAGACATCTTTGCCTTTGTTTCGCAAGGTTTCTTCGAGCAGTGCCATTGGCGCAACGCCGATTCCGCCTGAAATGAGCACGCCTAAATCAAAATCATCTTTATCATAACCGAAAGTGTTTCCGAGTGGCGCAAGCGTTTGTAATCTTTCTCCTGCTTTCACATCGTAAAGGATTTTTGTTCCAATTCCTACGACTTTGCTCATAATTTCAATGCGCTCACCGACAACGCGATGAATGCTGAACGGACGGCGCAAGAGCGGAAAAAGTAAATCACTCACTTTGATTTCCATAAACTGCCCTGCCTTGAATCGCGAAGCAACTTCGGGTGCGTGAAGCGTGATGACATTGATGCTGGGAGATAGTTTCTCGTTTGAAACCACTTCAAGGGGAAGGTCAAGAATGTCGATGTCAGTTTCAGTGTGCATGGGCTTGTTAGACTTATTGTTGGATTATTTACCACTATCAGGTGGCTCGTTGTTTGGTGCTCCTTCATTCAGAGGTTCTTCGTTCATGTCGGGTTCTTTGGGCTTTTGTGCGTCATCGTTTTTTCTTGTGCCTTTGTTTTTCTCAAACGGATTCTTCGCGGGCTGATTTTGGTCGGGCGCGTCAGGGGCTTTCGTTGGCGGTGTGGATTGCTGTTTGAGCGAGTCGCTTGGCAGTTGTTTGGCGGTGGTATCAGAACGTGCGGCGAGTGAATCGCGCATGGCTTTTGCCGCTTGCAAGGTTGGCTCGATAAACTTGGCTTCTTCGGATTCAGGATAGAGCGAGGCTAACAGTTTGTAGCGCGCTAATGCGGAATCGGGACGAGAAAATTTTTCATAGAGCAAATACGCACTCGCAAGCAGAGCCTTTGGGCGCAGGTCGGAAGTCGGAAACCGATTGTAGAGCGAATCAAGGGTTCGAAGTGCAAGGTCATAGCGACTGCTATCTATCAGCGCAAAGGCTTGTAAATACAAGGCTCTATCGGGCTTGATACTCTCTTCAACAAGAGGCATTCCGTAATACTCGCGAATGCGATTTGCATATCGGCTGTTCGGATAAGAGGCGAGAATCACTCGATAAAGTGAATCCATTTTTCCTTCTTGGTTGATGGTGCGATAGACATCGGCGAGGGAAAAAAGTAACGGGACTTTGGCGTTCTCGACTTGTCGCTTCAAGGTGTCGGAGAGATTAAAAATCGTGTTGAAACTGTATTGGAACGCGCGCTCATACCATACAATCGCTGAGTCAGGGATAGGCAAGGTAAGGTGATAGAAATTGCCGATGGCGGCGGTTCTATCCAAAAAATCTTTGTGATACTTCAAGAAGGTTGCGGTGTCGCGTGCCGGTGCGAGGGTGAATTTTTGTCGACGTTGTTGTTCTGTTGTGCTTCCTGCGTTTTCAGCGAAAACATCGCGTCCGCCTAATGCGAGCGTGAGGCTTCGCCGATAGGCTTTGCGCGGACGGCGCGTGAGCTGCGTGCTTTCATCGTCTTTGCTTGCAACGGCGGCAGTATCAAGTTTCTTTGTAGTGTCTTTTTCAAGTGGTTTTAAGATGCCAAGTTTGAGCACGCTATCAATGACGGCACGCTCTTCATAGAGGCTTAAAATTTTATCCATCTTTGCGAAAGCCTCTTCGGCAAGTTCTTTGATTTCGCCTTGTGAATACTCAATTCTTGAACTGTCGTAAAAGGCACGCGCCGTTTCATAATCAATGGAAATTTCTTGCTTGATGCGTCCGAGTTGGTAGTAACTTTTTGCAGAGGCTTCGGTTTTTTTGGCACGGCGAATAATCTCAATGTAAAGGTCAATCGCTTTGCCCAAGCGGTCTTGAAGCACATAACACTCGGCGAGTTCATAACGAATTTCAGCGAACTTGACATAGTTTTTATCATCGTCAAGCATTTTTTGCAATCGTTTCTCGGCTTCTTTGGTATTGCCTTGTTTGCGCAGGTCGATGGCGTAGTTAAGCTCTGCGGCGTAGAGCACGTCGTAGACGGGCGGGTCTAAATCAATGACGATTTGATATGCGCGAGCGGCATCACGGAACTTGCCTAATCGGTCGTAGATTTTTGCGAGAACAAAGGCGGCACGCGATTTCAAGTTTTCATCTTTTGCAAGGCGCAACCCTTTCTCGATTTCTTCTGCCGCTTCTTCCAACTTTTCGTCTTTAATCGCCAGTTCTGCAAGCGCAAAGTAGGCATCGGCTCTGACCAAATCGCTTGTCTTTCTCGATGCAATCACCGAGCCGAGGATCGACTTGGCTTCTTCGCTTTGTTGAAGTTGCACCAATGTTCTGCCATACCAAAAAGTCGCTTCATCGACGACATCACCTTCGGGATAGTTCGTGATGATTTCCTTGAACTTGCGCTCTGCCGCCTCCAAACTTTTCAAGTGATAATACGCTTTGCCCATCAAGAGCAGTGCATTATCGGCAAGTGCGCTGACCGGGTGAGAGGTCAAAACGATTGATGTTTTTTTGACAACGCGCTCGAAAAATTGCTTTCCTGATGCCGCACTTTCAATCGAGGGAAAAATTTCTAACGGCGCATCTTTGTCGTATTTAAGCGAACTTTCAATCGCCCGCATTCCGCGCTGGTATTCAATCCGCGCGTTGTAATACGCATTGAAAAACGCGGTGAAGTTGTGATACGCTCTTCCAACGAAACTATCATCGTCGCGCCCGCACGACACCAGCAGTGTTGCAAGAAGCACAAACGGCAGTATGAAAAATTTTTGACGAGCCAAATTCACCCTTGTATTCAAAATTGCGTCCTCAAATTCCGTGTTGATGTGCAAACAAAATAACGAATCATGCACATCGTGCAGTAGCCTGAAACCATCACCCATGTTGTAGGTTGTAGGTTGCAGGTTGTGGGTTATAGGTTGTATGAAAAATCCCAAATCCACAATCCCAAATCCCAAATCCACAATCCCAAATCCACAATCCCAAATCCACAATCCCAAATCCACAATCCCAAATCCACAATCCCAAATCCACAATCCCAAATCCACAATCCCAAATCCACAATCCGCAATCCCAAATCGGCAATCAATTCAGTTTTGTCCAACCGCGCCGATTGAAATCGTAGTAAATGCCTGCCGCCGCGCCAAGTCCAATCGCGCAAAGCACCGCACCGTAAAGCCACTGTCCGAAAATCATTTTTCCGATGCCGAACAAAAACGCATACACCAGCACCACGCCCAAAAACCAGTTCAAGAACAGCGAGAAATAACTGCCATCGGATTTCACTTCGGGAAGAAGGTCGGAAATTGGTTTCCAAAAGGCACCGCCGACACGTGTGCGGCGATAAAAATTTTTCAAATGCTCGACACTTTCAGGCGGCGTGAGGAACGTTACCGCAAGCGTTACAGCAATCGTAAATCCCACAATGTAGAAGAGCGATTCGGGAAATTGAACTTCGGTAAAGGCATAGAGGTAAGTGTATGCCACAAACGGCGCAACCATTGAGGCAATTTCCGACCACGCATTAAGCCGCCACCAAAACCATCGCAGAATCAAGACAAATCCAACCCCTGCACCACATTGCAAAATAAATGACCACGCGCCTTCAATCGTCTTCAACACGAAAAATGTAATCACCAGCGAGACTATCATCATCAGCACCGTCATCGCTCTTGAAATGGTAACATAGTGCGTCTCTTCTTCGTCGCGCTTGATGAAGCGTTTGTAAAAATCGTTCAAAAGGTAACTTGTTCCCCAGTTGAGATGTGTGGAGAGCGTCGACATATAGGCGGCAAGAAAGGCGGCGATGAGCAACCCTTTCAATCCACTTGGCAGAATATCGCGCATCACCAAAACGAAGCCGTCCTCTTTTTGCTCCATCGGAAGCGTTGGGAACATCACGACACTGACCAGCCCGACTAAAATCCAAGGCCATGGGCGCACGCAATAGTGCGCGATGATGAACCAGAGCGTCGCAAAGAGCGAGTGTTTTTCATCTTTCGCGCTCATCATGCGTTGAGCCACATAGCCGCCGCCGCCCGGCTCTGCGCCCGGATACCAACTCGCCCACCATTGCACGCCGATAAACGCAATGAACGCGCCCGCGCTTAATGCGAAAATCCCGCCTGCATCTGCCGAAGGTGTCGAGTCAGCAATGCGTGGCAGAAAACTGAACATCCAATCGGGCAAAATTTTCATCAAGCCGCCTTGCTCCGTTACCGCAGGCTGATTGACGGCAAGCACTGCCAAGACTACACTGCCAAGCATGGCAATCACAAATTGAACGGCATCGGTAATGCTCACGCTCCACAATCCGCCTAAGCCTGAATAAAGCGTTGTGAGTGCCGCCAGTGCGATAATCACAAGTTCCGCATTTGTTTCAGGCAACATGATTTTGATGACTTTATACATCGCCAAATTCACCCAGCCGATAATGATGCAGTTCATGAACAGTCCGTAGTAGATGGCTTTGAATCCGCGCAGAAATCCGGCGGCACTTCCGCTGTAACGCAGTTCGATAAATTCAAGGTCAGTGAGAATTTGTGCGCGTCGCCATAGTCGCGCAAAGAAGAACACGGTCAGCATTCCGCCGAAGACAAACGACCACCAAATCCAGTTTCCTGCAATGCCGTTTTTAGCGACAATGCCCGCAACGGCAAGTGGCGTGTCGGCGGCGAAGGTTGTCGCAACCATGCCTGTGCCTGCAATCCACCACGGCAGTTTTCTGCCCGAAAGAAAAAACTCCGCTGTGCTTTCCGATGCACGCTTGCGATACCATATTCCAACAAGAAAACTAAACAGGAGGTAAAGAAAAATGATGCTGAAATCGAGCAGTGATAAGTTCATTACGGCGGTGCGTTTTGCTGACGAGTGCAATTAAGATTGCATGACGGTTTTTTTGAACAGCAATTTATTCGCAACGCACCATTTCATCAAACTTGCGTGCCGTTGCTTCGGCTCAATGCCTGCGCGCTTCTCTTTTCACAAACGCGTTATTGGCTGAAATCGTCCCAGCGCGACATTTGCCAAGGTGCGGTCGGTGCATTTCGCGTGAGAATCAATCGGGCTTGTCCTTGAAGTTCTTGGGTGTTGGCGGCACTGAATCCGAATCGGAGGAAGAAGGTGCGCCAGACTTCGACGCGTGTGCAGTCGTCGGTGCCGCTTTGAAAAACGATGCTATTCCACTGCAAGTCTAACAGTTCGGAGTTGCGAAAAAGTCCGTTGGTGGTGCGCATCTCGACATCGCGCGCCCATGTTTCTTGGTTTTGGGTGTTAGTGAAGGTGAATTGAAAATTATCAGCCACAATCTCGCCGTAGAGCGTCGTGTCGCGTGTTAGATAGGCGAAGCGAAAGGTCTGAAAAAAGCCGTCAATCGTGCGCAAGTCGCCGACTCCCGCGCCCGTGCGATTGCTTTTGTCTAACGCGGGTGCAAACGGATTGGTGCAACTGGCGACTGCGCCGCACAACATCATCAACGCCAAAATCTTCTGCATTAGTTGATAAGCAAGCGTTTGAGTTCGCTTAAAGTAAAGGGATTTTCTCGGCGAAAATCTTGCCACGACTCGATATACCAAAATCCTTGTTCCGATTGTTTGACAACGAGTTGCGATTGCCCTTCGCACAGAGCCGAAATCGTTGGATTTGTGTAAGTCGCTTGCAGTCGATACACCACCGCAATGCGCTGTTCGGTTTGCGAGACAATCAATCGTTCAGTAATCGTGAGCGTGAAGCTTGGGGACGTTCTTGGCGCAACTTGATTGCGGAAATTTTCAAAAAACCGTCGCTCTGAAAAAATATCCCAGTTTGAAAACAGTCCTGCCGCTTGTGCCGCCGTTTCAGGCGTTGGGGTGAACCTAAAAGTAATGCCGACAAGGTTATCGGTTGTTGGCACAGGCGAAAACGAGCGCGTGTAGTCAATCGCATTGAGCGAGGCGAAGGCGTTGCTCAAATTCACAAAAAGGATTTCAGGTTGCGTGGGCGTTTGCCACAAAAATTGACCGCCGCCACTCGTTGGCGGTTCAGGCTCACGCGGCGTGAACAAATTGCACGCATTGAGCAGTGTAGCAAGCAGAACAACCGCAAGACATTTCATTTCGCAATTCCGATTAAAGTATATTCGCCCCTCAAAGTTTAACATATCACCATGCCGATAGAAATTCGAGAAGCCAAAACGAAAAAAGAGATTCGAGACTACATTAAATTCGCGTGGAAAATTTACCGACGCGACCCCGACCTAAACAAATACTGGGTGCCCCACCCAATTGCCGATTACGAAAAAACGCTCGACACCACACGCTATCCCTTTTGGGAACACGCCGAGCGCGCCTGTTTTACCGCATGGAAACAGGGCGAGATGGTCGGCACGATTACTGCCACTGTCAATTATCGGCACAACGAAACGCATCACGACAAAGTTGGCTTCTGGGGATTTTTTGAATGTGTGAATGATACCGAAGTCTCCACCGCACTCTTTGACGCGGCAAAGGCGTGGCTTAGAGCAAAAGGCTTGAACGCTATGCGCGGTCCGATTTCGCCCTCGATGAACGACCAACTCGGTATGCTCGCCAAAGGCTACGACTCGCCACCCGTCTTCCTGATGACCTACAACCCGCCCTATTATCACGACCTTTGCAAGCACTACGGCTTTGAAGTGGCGCAAGAACTTGTCGCCTTCATTGTCGACCAAACTACGATTGACTACCCGCGCCTCAAACGCCTTGCCGATAACTTGGCGCAACGCTACAAAGTCAAACTGCGCAAAATCAGAATGAAGCAATGGCAAGACGAAGCCAAAATTCTCTTCAACCTCTACAACGCCGCGTGGGAAAAAAATTGGGGCTTCGTGCCGTTTACCGAAAAATCATTTCTCCATCTTGCGGCGGACTTGCGCAAAATCGCTGATGAAGATTTACTTTTCATTTTGGAAAATGAACACGGCGACCCGATTGGCTGTTCAATCTCGCTTCCCGATGTGAATGTTGCGCTCAAACACGTCAATGGCAATCCCTTCACGCCGCTGGGGCTGATTAAGTTCCTGTGGTATTCGCGTAAAATCACAACGATTCGCACCATCATCATGGGCGTGGTGCCAGAGTATCGCAATCGCGGCTTGGATAGCATCTTTCACGCGGCAACGATTGAAAACGGCTTGCGCAAAGGCTTCAACGCGGCGGAACTCTCGTGGGTGCTTAAAAGCAATACGCAAATGATGAAACTCGGCGAAGCCATCGGCGGCAAGCCCTACAAAGAATATCTCATCTACGAAAAGCCCATTTGAACCGTAGGAAACGACTACGCCCTGAAAAGCATTTGAAAAGTTGAAATCATCAACAACTTAAACTAAAATTTCTATGGCGAACATAACTGAACGTCAAGTGCTGGACGCACTTCGCAATGTGATTGAGCCTGATTTAGGACGCGACATTGTTTCGCTCAATATGGTCAAAGACATTCGCATCTCTGGTGCTGATGTTGCCTTTACAGTCGTTTTAACCACGCCCGCATGTCCGCTTAAAGACCTTATCAAAAATGCGTGCATCAATGCGATTCGGCATTTTATCAAAGAGGCAAAGGAAGTTACGGTTGAAATGACCGCGACTGTAACGACCTCAAATCCAACGGCGAATCAAGCCGGCAATCCGCTCTCGAAGGTGAAAAACTTGATTGCGGTTGGTTCGGGCAAAGGGGGCGTAGGCAAGTCGACGGTTGCCGTGAATCTTGCCGTTGCGCTTGCGAAACTTGGCGCAAAGGTCGGGCTGATTGATGCCGATATTTACGGTCCCTCCATTCCCACGATGTTCGGCTTGAAAGATGAAAAACCCGCCGTGATGGGCAAAACCTTGATTCCGATTGAGAAATACGGCGTGAAGATGATTTCCATCGGATTTTTGGTTGACGCGAAAACCGCAGTCGTTTGGCGCGGACCGATGATTTCATCGGCGTTGCGTCAGTTCATGAGCGATGTCGCTTGGAACGACCTCGATTACCTCATTTTTGACTTGCCGCCGGGAACAGGCGATATTCAATTGACCTTGACGCAATCGGTGCCGCTGACGGGCGCAGTTGTGGTGACCACACCGCAAGATGTTGCGCTCGCTGATGTGATTAAAGCTGTTGCGATGTTTGAAACCGTCAAAGTGCCGATTTTGGGAGTGCTTGAAAATATGAGTTACTATCTCCTGCCTGATGGCACAAAGGAATACATCTTCGGCGAAGGCGGTGGCGCACGGTTAGCAGCAGAATATCACTTGCCGTTCTTAGGCGAAATTCCGCTTGGAAAGGAAGTCAGGCAAGGCGGCGATGAAGGCGTGCCGATTGTTATTCGCAATCCTGAATCGGAGCAAGCCAAACTCTTCATGCAAGCCGCTGAAAAATTGGCGCAACAAATCGCCATTCACAATGCTGGTGCGGTTGCGCAAAAAGTCGAGATTGAATTATGAGAAGAATTTTGCTACCTTAAACAAATTTTAATTCAACCTAAAAGAAAGGAAGTGATTATGCCAGAACAAGAAGTGGTGCAGAACGAAGTTGCGGCACAAGAGCCGTATTTGGATAGAACCGACCCGCTTTACGCCAAAGTGCAAGAGGCGTTGGATATGGTGCGCCCCTATCTACAATCCGATGGCGGCGATGCTGAGTTGATTGGCATTCGCGCCGACAAGTCCGTCGACTTGCGCCTTGTGGGTGCGTGCGGCTCATGCCCAATGTCGACCATGACCTTGCGCGCGGGTGTCGAGCAAGCTATTAAGCGTGCCGTTCCCGAAGTTACGCGCGTTGAAGCAATTCTGTAAGCTATCGGCTTGGAATCAACTGTAAAGGCTCAAGAAATTGAGCCTTTTTTATTTGTGCGACTCTTGGATAGAAATCGTTTGCTAACCTTGAACTTGCGAGGTAAAGTTGCACAGTTAAAACTGCGTGCGGAACTGCGCGAAGAAATGCCGTATCGGCGCGGGCGTTGCAGGCTGTTCAATGTAAGTGTAGTTGAAGAGATTGCGCGCATAGAGGTTCAAGATTCCAAATGGGAGCGTGATACCAAATCGCAAGTCATGAACGTGCGCATTGACGGTTTCATCGACGTTCAGAATTGGCGGCGTTGACAGTCCGAAGATGAGCGGCGCGTCAGGGTTTGTCGCCGAAAAGCGTTCAATGAATCGATAGTTCCACTCGAGCGCAAAGCGTCCGTAGTTGAGCTCAGTTGTCAGGTAAAAAAGTTGCGGATTGCGGTAATAAAGCGGCGCGTTGCGGGTTTGGTCTCGAGCGTTGAGAAAGGTGTAGCCTGCGGTTAGCAACACGGCGCGGCGATTGAAGTTGAGCGTGGTAGAAAGTTCCGTTCCCGCGATGCGTGCGTTTGAAACATTCTTAAATGAAATGCCGCCTTGTGCGAGTGTCGCTTCAATTAAATCGCGATAAAGGCTGATGTAAGCGGAAGCGTCGACGGTGATTTCAGAAAGCACGATGCCCATTGTGAGCGGCGTTGGGCGCGAATAGGAAAAGAGGTATCCGATTTCACTGCTTAATGCGCTTTCGGGTTTTAAGTTCGGGTTTGGCACAATCGGCGGCGAGGCCGTGGTCGTAAATCGCTCGGTGATGGCAGGATTTCGGAACGACGTGCCCACATTGGCGCGAAGCGAGGAAAAATCATCAAGCGCATACACAAACCCGGCTTTCGGATTGATGCTGGCAATGAGGTCGCCGCTTTTGATGTCGTCCGTGAGCGAATCGCTGATGAGAATTAAGCCGTCGGCACGCACGCCGAAATTTGCCGTAAGTTTTTTGGTCAAAGGAAATTCCACTTGTCCGTAAGCCGCCATGCCGAAGGTTTGGTGTTCGCCCGTCAGGCTTGATGAGACGGTCGTGTATTGCACATCGCCGCCCCAAGTCCAATTAAATTTTTTTCCAACAAGAGAAATCACTTGCAGTTCTATGCCGACGCTATTGGCGAGAGAGCCTTGCCCTTGCGAGTCGATGAAGTTGGTGCGGTAGTATCGCCCGCGTGCAACAAAGGTGGTGCGTTGAGAAATTTTCTTGGTGTAAATCGGCGCGAGGAAGAGTTTATCGGAGTAGAGCCGTGAATTGGACTGTGCGCCATCGCGCAAGATGTTGTTGATGTCTTGCCAATAAATCGCGTTGCCTTTGCGTTCTTCGGCGAAGGTGAAAAGCGTGGTCAGATTGGATTCATCGGAAAGGCGATAGGCGAATTTGGTGAAGAGCCGCAGGCGTGCGAAGTCGGCATTTTCGCGGAAGCCTTCGTCATTACGCCGCGAGAGCGAACCATAAACACCAAGCCTGCCGAACTGCTGTTTGTGCGAGAGTTCAACGCCGTTGAAGAATTGCGTGCCGCTTGTCCATTGCCATTGGTTAAATCGCGGTGCGTCGTAGATACCGCTGTAAGCGAGAAGGCTGGTTTTCGTTTCGTAGGAATTTTGCGTAACGATATTGACCGTCCCGCCAAGTGCCGATGCGCCGTAGAGCGCACTCGCCGCACCTTTCACGACTTCGACGCGCTCGATGAAATCAGTCGGAAACGCGTCCCACTTTGCCGCGCCGTCGTCGCCTGCCAGTAGCGGCACATTATCAACGAGCAACTGCACACGACTGCCAACGCCAAAACTCACGCCGCTCGAGCCGCGAATGTTGATGTCGGCTCCCGTAAAATTCACGCCTGAAACGAAGCGCAAGGCTTCATCAATCGAGATGGCGTTGCGATTGGTGATGAAATCGGGGTCGAGAATTGCAGTTGAGATGGAAACATCTTGCAAGCGTTGTTCAAAGCGATTGGCAGTTACCACGACTTCGCGCTGTGCGGAAATGTTTTCCTCGAGCAGAATATCGATTTCCGTAATCGTGTCGCTTTTAATCCAAACATTTTTGAAGATGTCGGTTTTGTAGCCTTCGGCGGAAAAGGCAAGGTCGTAGAGTCCGCGTGGAATGTTGCGAATGAGGTAGTTGCCGTTTGCGTCGGTGATTGCGCCGAGTGCCGTGCCAAGCACGCGCACCTTTGCGCCGATAATTGGCTCAGGCTTTCTTCGGCGAAATTCTTTTTCCGTTTTCTCGCCTGTTAGCGAATCTACGATGATGAATTTTTCTACAATAACTTCACTTGAAGTGGCAAAGACCTTGCCGCGCACTGTGCCAAAGCCCGAACCACCGCGTTGCTGTGCCAAGCACACACTTCCCACGCTCAATATGCACACCATCAGCAATATCGCTTTACGCCGTAACGCTGAACAGTTCTTTTGAAAACTTGCCTGCATATAGTTCTTTATTGCTTGTATTGAACTCTCGCTTCACTTCTCCCATCAGAAATGCAATGTCATACACGCTTACTTTTTCTGCATAGAACTTTTCTTTCCGCCTTTCCAACTGAAAAGCTATGATTAAGTGATGAGCATCAAATTCAATTTTGCTTTTCTTTTTGGGAGGAGACACAAAGAAACTTCTCAATGTGGAATCTTTTGTTTTGATGTTAAAAGTTTTGACCTCCAAATATGTAGGTCTTTCTGAATCATCAAAGATGAGAATATCGGGGTAGCCTGCACTTTGAGAAAAATTTTGTAGCCTGAAGGAACTTTCTTCTAATGCTGACTTCACAAACAGCTCTGCTTTGTTTCCTTCTTCATTTGGTCTCTTCGTGTCGATTCCGATTTTATTGAGTTCAAGAAGAGCACGTTTCGCTACGAATTCAAGTCGACTTATGAGCATTAAGTCTAATTTGTCATTTGCATTGATGGGAATAATTCGTTTTCCAGAAATTGCTTTGATAAAGAGTTCAAACGGCACTTCTCCGAGCGGCTGTAAAATTTGCATGAGCAGTGTCTCGTAGTGTTCGAGCCTTTCTTTATCGGTCATTGGTTGTATTCGTTTCAAACAGGGTTAATGCCTTTTTTGGAAGTGGTATGCTCATACATTTTGCTTGACCTTTAACAAGCACCACACAACGATTGGTGTTCGTGCCTTTTTCATTATTGGCAACGCCGAAGCAATTTGCCAATTTCGTGAAGCGTTGTTTATTGATGAGGATTGCGTGCAGAGAAAATCCAACTTGCTCACCGAGTTCTGCGACGATTTCATCTAAATTCAAAGTGCTGTTTTTGTGTATCACTTCGCCCACTTCAATCACAACCGTGCCGCTTGGTTTTACCACGCGATAAAGTTCCTGCAAGGTTTCGCGCATAAAGGCTTTCCATTCTTCGAGATTGCGCGTTTGCATTAAGGCATCTTTGAATGTCTCTTCGTTGATTCCGTAGAACCACGCTTTAAGCCAGTTGTCTTTGATGTAATCGACTTTGTCCAAGAACGGTGGTGATGTAACGACAAGGTCAATCGTTTCAGACTCAATCCAATTCATCTTGCGACTATCGCCCGTTTGGATTTGATTGTTTTGGGATTCAGGGAAGCGGTCTTGAAATCGTGCCGCACCTTGCAAGGCGTGTTTGGCTTTTCGCAAAATGCGCGACTTCACTTCGCGATAGGTTGGCGTTTGATTTCGCTTTGCATTGATTTTGCGTTGTGCTTCGGGGGAAATGGAAATTTGCGGGAAAGAGTATACCGAGAAAAAACCGTCCGAGTGTCCGTGCAAACGCGAGACCGCAACCAGTTCAATAAAGCGATTGACATCGTCGTAGTTTTCCGAAATGGCTCGTCTCAAATTCAAAAGTTCTTTCAATGTGTCGGGGTGATAAAACGCAAGAAGTTCGTGATGGTCATCGAGCGCAATGTTTTGGGTGAGGTCAAAGGATTGGAGCCGCTTAGCAATGTCGGACATTGAGACGGGGTGCGTTTTAGCGTAAGCGATTTTTTCAGAGATGGGATTGATGTCGTTATGAAACGCAATGCGTCGAAGCAAGTTTGCTTGAAGTGCCGTTGTGCCGCGTCCGCCGAAAGGGTCAAGCACCTTGTCGCCTTGTTTTGAAAATTCTCGAATAAAAAAATCGGGTAGTTCGGCTTTGAACGAGGCACGGTAAGAAAGGATATAGTGCAAAGGAAATTCTTGACGCTGTTTGCTTGTCCAAAACTCATCTTCAATTTTTTTTAAGTGCATCTCACGTTTTAATCACGGCGGTTAGCGGATTTATTCTCGCAGTTTGGCTTGGTGCATCGCGCAAAAATTTGAAGCGTGTGCCGCTCAATCTCAAAGCCCATCTTAGTGCAGACGGCTTGTTGCTGTTCTTCAATTTTGGGATTGGTGAACTCGAACACTTTGCCGCAATCTTCGCAAACGATGTGGTCGTGGTGCTCATAGCCGTAAATGCGCTCGTAGTGCAAGTGCTTATGCCCGAAACTGTTTTGGCTGACAAGGTTACATTCTACAAGCAGTTCAAGCGTGTTGTAGACTGTCGCACGAGAGATGTTGCTTCCCTTTTGCTTCATTCTGATGAAAATTTCGTCGGCATCAAAATGACCTGGCGACGCATAAATCTCATTCAAAACCATTGCGCGTTCAGGGGTTGAGCGGTATCCTTTTTTCTTCAAAAACTCCGCAAAAATTTCCTCGACCGTAAGCATATTTTTTTCGCTCTTGCCCTGTGCTTTCGTCTCTTTCATGTGTGTCTCGATTGGTTTGCGTTGGGATTGCTACAACGGGATTGAAGTTACAGTTCCGTTTTCAAAATTGGAAATACACAAAAGTAGTGCTTAAAATTTCACGGTCGCACCAACGCGAATCCCGCGTGCTTCAAACCAGCCTTTCGGGACTTCTAAGGCGTAAGGCACCGGCACGCTTGAAGGATAGGTTGGAAGAGAATCTTCGGGAATAAAGGGACTTTCAGGCGGCTCCATTGACACAATGTCGGTGATTTTGCGCGAGGCATCAATGTAGGCAATGTCAATCGGGAAGCGGCAATTTTTCATCCAAAAACTTTGCTTTTTCGGTTCGGGGAAAATGAAGAGCATACCGCTATTGGCTTCCAGCGAATCGCGGAACATCAAGCCCATCTGTCGCTTGTAATCATCGTCAGCGATTTCCACCATGATGAACGCCGTATCGACTTGGATTTTCTTTTTGACGACGCTTGCTTTAACGGGCGTTGTGGTTTCTACCGAGCGCGCGTTGTTTTTGTCGTTCTTGCACGCAAAGCCTATCACTATCAGCGCAAGTAGGAGTATTGCACTCGGCTTAAACTCTCGTCGGTTCATCGTGCTTACATTTTTTCCAATTCAAAACTGTAATCTTCCATTACGGGATTAGAAAGCAGTTTTTTGCAAGCATCTTCGGCATTTTTGCGAGCGGTGGTTTCGTCTTGGTCATTGAGTTCGAGCTCGATATACTTTCCGATGCGCACGTTTTGCACATCATCGTAGCCCAATTTGTGCAGGGCTGATTGAACGGCTTTGCCTTGCACATCTAAAATCGATTTGCGAAGCGTTACTTTGATTTTGGCTCGATACATTTTATTGATGTTTGGCTTCTTCGCGCAGTTTCTTTTTGAGTTCTTTGTCAATCGAGTAGCAGAAATCGCTAACGGTGTGGTATCGGTCGTGAAGTGCCGTTAAGCTTTTCTTGATGTCTTCTTCTTTGGCTTTTTTGGCGACCATGTCGGCGAGGGCTTGCGATTCGGCAACGAGTTTGGCGAGGTAAAAATTCACAGAGTCTTTGACGGGTGCGTATCGAGCGGGCGGCGTTGATTGTTGCCACGCTTTGGCTTTATCCGCCATTTCTTGCGCGCGCGTCAAGATGGGTTTCATCTCGCCGTCTTCCATCGGGTGAAAGGTTTCCGCCATCACATTGTGAAAAATTTCCATCTCTGCCCATTCTTCCAATTTTGGCGCGGGCTTTTGGGCTTCGACAGGTTGCGGTTTTGGTTCTTCTTTCTTGGCGCAATTTACAAGCGAGATTGCGAAAAGCACAACAACAAGGTATTTCATGGTTGTTCGTTTAATGGTTTGATTTATGGTTTGATGAAACTGCATCTGCCGAAGGTTCTGCGCGTTGCTCCGTAACCTCTTCGCTAAAAAAGAAATACACATATCGCACAATGCCGAAGAGAATGTAGGCACACATCGCAAAGAAAAATCCTTTGGCTTGAAACATCAATATCGCCAAAAAGCCGAGCGCAAAGGCAACGGTTTTGAACGGATATTTTTTGAACTCTTTTGGCTTTGGAAGCAAATCATATTTGACTGTGCTGACCATCAGCAAAGCAAGCGTGAGCGTTAGCACCGTGAGCGCAAGTGTGGTTTGCTCAATCGTGAGAAAGTATTCGCCGCTTGTCCAAATCACAAACGAGGAAAGCGTCATGGCTTGCGAGGGCGTTGGCAACCCTGAAAAGTAATCTTTTGAAAATCCGACGAGTTGCACGTTGAAGCGAGCAAGGCGCAAGCCACTGCCGACCATTAAAGCAGAGCTCAACACCGCGCCCCAAATCCCAAATTGTTCTAATCCAAATTTGTAGGCGAGAAACGACGGCGCGGCTCCAAATGAAACCAAATCGGAGAGCGAATCTAATTCAACGCCAAATTCAGACGAAGAATTGGTCAGACGGGCGATGAAGCCGTCAATGGTATCAAACACGGCGGCAAGAATGATGAACCAGCCTGCGAGTGCATACTCACGCCGTTCGGCAAAGATAATTGAACCGTATCCGCAAAGCATATTCATCACCGTGAAGGTTGAGGGAAATGCAGAGCGGGAGACGCGCGGCAGTTTCACTTGTCCCATCTTGAAGCGACGCTTTGCCTTGAAGCGATTGCGACGCGCGTATTTCGGATTCGGTTCGGCTTTGTGCATAGTGCGTTTTTCAGGCATGCAATTTAGAAATTTTCACGCGTTTTTTTTCGGCAGGAAATCAAAAGGGGACTTGTGTGAAGTCCCCTTAACGATGTTCCGATATGCTCTCCTTTTTTGGGTTAGCCAATGAGTTTGAGCAAGTAGCCGACGACTTCTGCGAGTAGGTCGCCGCTTTGCGTTGCGGCTTGGCTGACCGGCGGCGGTGCCGGTTGATTCGTCATATAGAAGCCGTTGGCAATGTAGAGCCAAACGAGCATAAAAGTTCCGCTGAAATAGAGAACTGTGCCTGCGAACTTCGAGTCGGAAAGGTTCAGCACAGGGAAGCGGAACTTGACATCGCGACCGAGCAAGGTTTTGCCGAGCCAACGAATCGTGCGCGTTTGAATATCCGCACCTTCCAAGCGCGAGCCTCTGTCCTTAAACCACACCGCGAAACTGATGAACCAGACAAGGTGTCCGATAAGTAAGACAACCGTGAGGTGCGAACTTGCCCATATCGCTTGCGTTTCCGTCCACATATAGTAGAACACACCGCCTGTGTAGTGATGTTTCAAGCCTGCAATCGCGTCCCACGCATTGCAATCCGCAACTGCCATGCCGTAGTTCATTGAGGCAAGCCAACCGCCGTCGATATACCAGTTGATAACGGAAAGCGGTTTGACCGACCATAGAATCGCGAACCAGAGTTGGTCTTGAATTGAGACACCGCACGTGCCGCCATACACAGGACCAAGGCACGGGAACGAGAACGAGTTCTTCTTCAAGCCCAAATCTTCCCACAGTGGCGAGGTATGTGCAAAGAAGGCAATACGCGATGTGGCGACCGACGCAAAGAGCCAGCCTGCGGTAATTGCGTGCAGAGCGCACCAGTCATTGATAGACGGGTCTTCAAACATAAAGTGCCACATCGGAAGCGGTTTGAGCCAGTAGAAGCTCATCGTAATGTTCGCGCCCATCATGTTCAGTTCGCACAACGAGTTCCAGCAGATAACGGCATAGACGGAAATCATCGTGGTGAAGCAAAGCACCATCACGGTTCCGACGAATTTCACTTGGAACTCTTTGTTGCGTCCGAGCGCAATCCACTTAGATTTGATTTGATTGTAGAGTCCGCTCATTTGAATTTTGAGCAGGTATTGTCCGCCGTGGAAGACGCCTGCAAACACATACAGGAATCCGCAAATGATGTGGTTGAACACCAGAAGATTGATGACGGTTTGCGCCATGCCGAAGGTCGCGCCGTTCTTAGGCAGAATCGCATATGGCGGGTATTCTGGATATTCAATCTTCGTCAAATCGATATTGCCGTTAGCGTCAAATCCCACGCGGTTAAACGGCTCACCGTAAATGTAATAGACCAAATCGTTGAGTTGTTGATAGAAGAATTGATTTTGCTTGAAGGCGATGAAGGCGAAGATGCCGAGCGCGATGTTCACATAACCCATTGAGGTCAGGTGAACGGAGAAAATCGCTTTCAAGTCGTCGTTGAGGTGTTCTGCGGCGCGTGGCGGATTTGCCCACCAGTAGAAGCCAAACGCGAAGAAGACTGCCGCCCATACAAACGACATAAAGGCTTCGCTGTTAATCTTTTGGAAGTTCGGCTCTGGCGTGATGTCCAACGCGAACCACATCACAAAGCCCCAAGCAAGGAAAAGGAAGGCTTGGTAAATGGTGTGCGCACCGAGGGCTTCGGAGTAGTTCTTCGCCGAGCGTCCGCCAATCCCACCGGGAATTACGCTACCGAGAATGCGGAAGTCGCGGAAGTTGCCCGGAATGGCGGCATCTTTATTCCAGAAGAAGAGGAATGCGAGCGGGTTGGAGAGGTCGCTCGTCCAGTGCTTCCAACCGCCGTAGATGAGGAACGCGCCGGCGGCAAAGTGAATCCCTGCCCACCACAAGAGTTTACGTGCCGCTTCCATCAGGTCAGCGGTTTCAGGGCTGTAAGTATCGATGCCGAGCGAGACCATTCGGGGCTTAATGGTGAGATAGAACCAGTTATCGTAGAATCCGACCGCGCCGTTTGGGAAGACTTGAATACCGGAGATGTAATAGATGCCCATCACGATACCCAAGCAGCCCAAGAGCGCGAGGTGTCCTCCGAAGACTTGTTCGTCAGTGAGTTTATCTGCGTCAAACACTTGAAACCACTTTGTCGTGCGGGTTTCGGTGCGTTTGAGCAGGAAGCGTTTCATATCGGCGACATCTGCTTCCATCACAACGGGCTTGGCGGGAACAGATGCCGTTTTCGCGCCTTCTTTGGGTGGCGCGGGTGCCTTCTCGGCGGCTTGCGTCGCCGCAGGCTTTTTAGATGCGGCTTGCAACTTTGCGGCTTGTAAAGGTCGCTTTGGCGTGCCGCCACCTTCTCCGCCCGAAGGTGTGGGCTTTTCTTGGTCTGCCATTGTATTCTCCTTAATTCAAGGTTTATCGTTTGATGACTATGAGTGATTGCGTGCCGACTGATGTTCATTTTTATCGACACGAACTACGATGGTTCAACCCACTTTAACAGCGGGATTGAAACGCTGTCATAAACTTCTCACAGCGGTCTTCACTCCCTTTACTACAATGCGAGATTACGCCTTTACTGGCAGACTGTCAAAGAACGAACTTTATTTTTCGGAATCGGTATGGTCGATATGCACGAATTGCTACGAAGACCCGTCAATTCATGGACTTCGAGTTGAAGTCTTGCGTTGACATACCGACATCATAATTTTCTCGGATATACTGCTCTAAATCGCTGCAACTGCGGGCGCGAAAATCGGCGTGCAACGGACGCAGCTTGGTTTCCCCAATAAACTGTCCACCAATCACAAACTTGACCTGATGCTTGGCAAGAAACTTACGGAACTGCTCATAACGCCGATACACTGGCACAGGCAGATGTGCGTTGGTAATTGACATGCACACCATTTCGGGCTGATGCTCTTCGATTGCTGATTCCAAATCTTTGAACGGCACCGACGCACCGACATAGCGCACCTGAAATCCTAACGACTCACACACGAGCGAAACCCCTAACAGCGCAATTTCATGCAGTTCAGATTCAGGGCAAGTGGCAACAATCGCCGTATATTTTTTCGGATTCACCTCCGGCGAAGATGAGGCTTGCACATTGTTTTGCGTGTTCGTATAAAGCACCGTGAGTGGCGAGGCTTGTCGCTCTTGGGCTTCGCGCAAATTCGTTTCAAATCTTACCTTCGTGCGCAGAATCGCCTCCACAATCATATTCGTGATAATGTGCTCGTCGCTAATGGAGAGTTTCTTTTCGCACCACATGTTGCCGATGCGGTGCATGGCGGGCGCAATCATATTATCAAATATCACGGCAAATGAGGGGATTCGCTCAATTGCTTTGCTGAGCAAGGCTTCGACTTCATTTTTCCTAAATGCCAACAAATGCTCAGTGAGCTTTTCGGCTAACGCATCGACATCGCCGCGCACCAGCAGAATTTCCGTGTTCAAATCAATCGCTTCGGCATTGCGCTTCTGAATTTGCAGTCGTTCTAACTGTTCAGGCGCGACACGAATGTGGTTTTTGTCGATGAAGTCTAACACATCATCGAGTTTGAACTTTCTATGACCGCCGATGGTTTTGTGGTATTTGATGAGCCCCATGTTTGCCCATCGTTTGACGGTGGTTTCGCCGACGGCGCAGAGTTCGGAGAGTTCTCGGGTTGAGAAAAATTGACTAATCATAACGGCACTCCTTAATGTTTTACTTCAAATGAGATTGGTTGCCACTCAATTTAGACGAGTTAGGCGGTTACGCCTTTCTCTGCCGTAACTTACGAAAAGCACATGGCACCTCAAAGTCACGCCTGCCTTTTAAAGCCACATTTTCAGCGCATTTTCTCACGGCTGATTTGAATGAAATGGACGATTTAGTCTCGCAATCGGCTAAATCGACCGTTCACAAATTTTCCTCTTGTTATCTTCGCACCTCAACTTTTGCAAACACCGCCATGCTCACCGTTCGGCGCAGCGCGCTCTACACCGCTTGGTTTCGCTGGTATTCACGGCGCGCTTTCAAAAAATATTTCGACAAAGTGCGCGTCAGAGGCGCGCGCGACCTTGCCACCATGAACCTTCAAACCCCTATCATTTTTTATCTCAATCATTCTTATTGGTGGGACGGCTTTTGGTCGCAACTCCTCACCGAAACTTACTTCAATCAGAATCTCTACATCATCATCGAATACAAGCAACTTGTCCGCTATCAATTTTTCACGCGGCTTGGCGCGTTCTCGATTGTGCGCGAAAATCCTCGCGAAGCCATCAAGACCATTCAGTATGCCACCGAAAAACTTACTGAACCCTCGCCTAAACAAAACGCACTTTGGATTTTTCCACAAGGCATTATTGAGCACGTCGATAAGCGTCCTATCACATTCTTTTCAGGCACGGCTAAAATCGCTGAACAAGTTTTAGAACGCACGCCATCGGTGTATCTTTGCTCAGCGGTTACGCGCATTGATTACCTTGAAGAACAAAAGCCAGAACTCTTCATCTCATTTCACACGCCACGCATTTTGACGAAAGACACTTTCCCGAATCCGAAACTTCTGACCAAAGAAATGCAAGCCGAAACCGAATCGCATTTAGATGACCTCAAACATCTTATTTTGAGTCGTGAGTTTGAATCGTTTGAAACCCTGATTGAAGGCACTCGGTCGGTCAATCGCTGGTTTGATTCACTCAAAGCCACCTTTGGAATTTCAACTGATGCACAGTCATGAAAGCCAGACTTCGCATTGCTCAACAGGATAGCACGCTCGGCAATTTTGAGGATAATCTCCAACAACATATTTCACAAGTAGAGACAGCGATTCGCGATGGCATTGAGTTCATCGTTTTTCCCGAACTCTCGCTGTCGGGCTATAACCTTCAAGATGCGGCGCAGGACATCGCCTTGCCGATTACCGATTCACGCTTTGAGCCACTTCGCACACTCTCAAAACAAATCTCGATTCTTTGCGGCGGCGTTGAACTCTCCGACGACTTCGGGGTCTATAACGCGGCATTCTTCTTTGAAGACGGCGAAGCCAGAACGGTGCATCGCAAGGTCTTTTTGCCAACTTACGGTATGTTTGAGGAACTGCGCTACTTTTCGGCAGGGCAACGCATTGCGCCGTTTCACTCGCGGCGGCTTGGCACAGTTGGCGTCGCCATTTGTGAAGATAATTGGCACGTTACGCTTCCGTATTTGCTTGCGATGCAAGGCGCGAAAGTCCTTTTCTCACTCATTGCCAGCCCACTGCGCGTGGATAGCCAAACCGGTGAGTTGAAAATTGCAACCACTTGGGAAATGATGACTCGCACCTACGCCAACTTGTTTAGCATTTATGTTGTGATGGCAAATCGCGTTGGCAATGAAGATGGGCTTTCGTATTGGGGCGGCTCAGAAATTGTCTCGCCAAGCGGCGAGTTGATTGCCAAAGCAAAAGTCTTTGAATCGGATTTGATTGATAGCGTCATTGACCTACAAGAAGTGAAACGCGCCCGCTTGCGTTCGTCGCATTTTCTCGATGAGGATTTGCGGCTCTTCGCTTCAGAAATCACGCGCATTATGAACGCTCAACACAAATGATTCTCGGAAAAAAACTCGTTGTCGTGCTTCCGGCTTACAACGCTGAAAAAACATTAGCACAAACTTATTCAGAAATTCCGTTTGACATTGTCGATGAAGTTGTGCTTGTCGATGATGCCAGCCGCGATGAAACGGTTGAACTTGCCAAGCGGCTTGGGATTCGCCACGTCATTCGGCATGAGCGCAACAAAGGCTACGGCGGCAATCAAAAAACGTGCTACGACACTGCACTTGCGCTTGGTGCGGACATTGTCGTCATGCTTCACCCCGATTATCAATACACCCCGAAACTGCTGACGGCTATGGCAAGCATTATCGCCAACGGCGTTTATCCCTGTGTGCTTGGCTCGCGCATCTTGGGCGGCGGCGCGCTCAAAGGCGGCATGCCGCTCTACAAATACATCGCCAATCGCTTTTTAACCCTCGCGCAAAATCTTTTAATGGGACAAAAACTTTCCGAATACCACACGGGCTATCGCGCCTTTTCAAGAGAAGTTTTGCAAACCGTCGACTATCACGCTAACTCCGACGATTTCATTTTTGATAACGAAATGCTTGCGCAAATTTTTTATGCAGGATTTGAAATCGCCGAAATCACTTGTCCGACAAAGTATTTCGCGGAAGCCTCGTCTATCAATTTCATGCGAAGTTCGATTTATGGGCTTGGCGTGTTGCGCGTCTCAATTCAATATGCGTTGCAGAAATTGGGATTGGGGTCGTTTCGGATTTTTCAAAAGAAACCTCACTAAGCGGCGTTGCAACCTTAAACTTGAATGTCAGCCTCATTTCCTTTCCACTCACAATTAGAGTTCATAGAGCCGATACAACGCATCAATCGCTTCTTCTTTTTGCCGCTTTGCGATAAAGCGACTTGCGCTTTCTTTTGCGTGTGCGATAGCATTAGGAACATCGCTCGTTCTGCCTAAACGAAGCAAGGCTTCGAGCGTGTCGTATCGGCGTTGAAATTCCAGTTCAGCGCGTTCAAACACAGGAAGCGTGATGAGCAAAGCGATAGCACTGCTATCCTTACCTTGTGCCAGCAATCGCTCTGCCTTCAAAAAGGTGATGAAGGCTTTGACAGAAGAATCTTTCGCCGTCTCAAATGCGCGTGCAAGAAGCGCATCGCGTTCCGAATTGGACATCAGTGGCGAAAAGTAAGTGGCGTTGAAACCAACTGCGAGTGCCTCTAAACGCAAGGCGATGGCGTAGTCGTAATTGAACGAGAGCGAGGCTTGTTTGACACAGTCCAAAAGACTTTTGACGGAATCGAGTGAGCCAAAGCGCGTCCACATCATCGCATTGGCAACGCTGAACAGCATCGGTTCAGGCTTTTCAAGTCGGCGCACGAGCGAATCGGCTTTGCGGAATGCGTCATCTATCGCAATGGAATCCAACAAGTTTTGTAACAAGCACGCAGAAAAATAACCTTGCACGGCTCTCGTGTTTTTCCCATCGGTCAGCGAAAGCACGGTTGCAAATCGTTTTTGAGCCTCTTTGTATCGCTTTTCAGAAAGGGCTTTCGCGCCGTATTTGAGTTCAACGGCAACGCGGTGCGGACACTCGGTTTGAAAAATTGTCTTACGCTTGTAGCGATAACTCACAGCGGAATCGAGTGCCGTCGGCACGGGTTGCTCTGCGAGAAACTCTTTCCATTCCAACATCAATCCGCTCAGTGGCTTATTGTAGGCACGCATAAAGTCGCTATCGGCATAAACTGCTTTGAACTTTTCAATGCCGTAACTTTCGATGAGGTAACGCACAAATGAGCCCATCAAGGTGTAACTCGTTGCCCCAAGTCCTGTCCAAAATCCAAACGAGCCTAAAAGCGATTCAAGATGTTGCGGTGCAAGGTTGTTCTTGAGAATGGCGGCGGCAAGTTCGTGCAGTGTCCAATCAAAATCAGGGGTTTCAAACGCGACGGCAATGCCTTCGACCAGCCCAATGCTGTTTGAAAGTCCAAGCCCCGAAATGCCGTATTGCGCAAAGAGAATATGCACAAGTTCATGGCGAATGGTCGATGGGAAACTTTGCTCGGTGATGTGAATTTCATTGCGCCAAGTTTTCGTGAACTCTACATTTTCCGCGCCGGTGTATTTGCGTTTTTCATCAGCGTTTTGGTAGATGAAAATTGAGATGTTGGGCAAGGAATCGAGCGCGAGTGTTTTTTTGAGATTGTGCAGTTCGGCTTCTAATCGGTCGTGAGTGCGTTTGCGCGTGAGTGAATCCGTTTGAATGTTCATTCGCCAATGTCCGTCGGCATCAATCGGGATAAGCACTTGCGAGAGCGTTGTGTGAGACGAAGTAAAGCCAAATTCATCGCTTCCAAGTTCAAACGGCAAGATGAGCGGAAAGAAACAAATCGTCAGCACAATTAAATCGCGCCTTGAAAATTTTTCGCGAAATGAATAAAGCAAGAGGAAAGCAGAAAGCAGTAGGGTTTCCGCGCGGAAGAGCACATATCGCCATTCCAACTCAATCGCATCGTCATAAATCGCGCCCGAAAAAAAACCGAAGAGGTGATTGAAGAAGAAAATTTGTGGCGTGAAGTAAAAGCGATATAGCGTCGGCAGAAGGACAATTCCAACATATAAACTCACATACACCACGAATGCGAATTTGATGTTCAGCGATTTCAGAAAACGCATGAGCGAATAAGCAAACAGCCCACCCACACCGACGGAAAGCACGTAGAATCCAAGTCCTTCAAGGTAGGAGCAGTTTCGCACAAAAAACATATTCACGAGCATCACGAGCGGCGGCGAAAGGAGCGCAAAGAGTGCCGAAGAAAATTTTTCTGCGGGAGAAAGTGCCGTCGCCGAAAGCAATCCAAGAAAGAACGGCAACACAACGCCCAACGCCAGCGACGATTCGTAACCAAGCGTGTTGAACAAAGGCACTTGTGTTAGCACGATGGAAAGCACCAGCGCAACCACAGGCGCAAGCATCCACGCCGTTGATTTAACAATTGCAAGTTTGAACTTATTTGCCATAACACGAGAGGTTTATCCAAGTGTATTGATTTCGGGCTGATTGAGCTTGAGCGAAGCGGCAATAGGATTCAGCAAGCGGATACGTGAGCGTGGCGTAAATGGATTTGGTCGTTTCGTCAAGTCGTCCCCATTCAAGCAAGGCTTCTTGCGGCGAGAGGTCAAAAGGCACAACGTCAATCTCATCAAGCGTCAGTATCGGCGGCGCACCTCGACTCGTTGCAAAGTTAGCACGTTGGAGTTGCTTTGCCGAAGTGAGATAAGAGAGTTGATGCGTTTCGCCGAGAAGATTCCTTTTGCCCAAAATGTGAATCGGGCATGGCGCGTTCGACATCACATACACCGTTGCGCGTTCAGAGATAAAGGGCAAGAGCGGCTCAAAAACCAACGCCGTTAAAGTGCGGCGTGCCTCGTTTTCAATCACATCCGTGGAATCAAACGGCAAGCCGTTCAAGAGCTCAAAGCGCAGTATTTTGAACAATTCTTTCATCTCCGCGTGCGTGATTGCAAGCGACAGCACATGCGTGTTGCTCTCCGTAATTACCAGCAAATAGGACTTCGCCTCGCCAAACATCAGTTGAATCAAGACTTCATCAGGCTTCAAAAGGCGTTGGGTTTCAGCAAGCGTGATAGATTTCGGAAAAAACCATTCGGCTTCGGCAGGGGCTTTTGACTTCAACTCCATGAACTTTTGATAGAACTCACCTTGCTTGATAGAAAGCGTTTCCGAGAAGCGTTGCACGCGGTCAATGCGCTCTGCATCATTCGTCAAAAAAGCCAGTGAATCTCTCGCAATAGCAACTGCCCAAATATCGCCTTGCAAGCGGTTGAGTTCTTCAAAGTCGGGCGAGAGCGGTGTCCTCAAAGGCTTCAAGGCGAAACGCTGTTTGAGTGTTTTCAACCGTTCAGAAATTTCAAAGGCTTCCAGCAAGCGTTCTTGCTCCAAAAGCAACGCAAGCAGTTCATTGATAGCATCATCAAGTTGCAGGCTGATTTTGTCAGGAAGTTCAGGATAGGGAAGTGCTTCAAAGAGTTCGAGCGATTTGATGAGCAAGTCAATCCGTCGTGAGGGCGCATAGTCGCGGCATTTTCCGAGAAGCACCATGGCGAAGGCTTCGCCGAGACGATGTTCCTTCATCCGAAAGGTTAAGAGAGCTTGTTCTATTGATTGGCTTTGCGGTGTTCCGAGTGCGTTGCGCATGAGCGTAATCCACGCGGAAAGCATTTCAGGCGTTGCGCCACGCCAATCCTTCTGTTTTAAGCAATTCAAGGCTTGTTCAAAGAGCGAATCGGCATCGGAAGTGAAGGCATCGTAATCCGAAAGAATTTCTGCACTGCGATAAAGGAGTTCAAATCGCTCTTCGAGAGGCGGTTGTTTGCGCAGTCGCTCTGTCAGCATATCAGAAAGTTTGCGCAAAAAAAATGTGCTACTATCTGCGCCGTTTTGTCGGTAGCCGTCGAAGAGCATGGCTAATTTTCCAAGTGCTTCAATCGCGGCGAGTGCATTGCTCGATTGGCTTGTAGCGGCAAGGTGATAGTGCGCACGCTCATAGTCTTTTTCTTTCAGATATAGGTCGGCGAGCAGAAGTTCATCAGTAGGCGTGAGGGGAAATTTTTGTCGCAGATATTTTTTCAGCGCATCGGTCTCGCCAAGTCGTGTGAGAAAAGTAAGCCGTTTGGCTTGAAGCGAATCAATGGGCGGAAGCGAATCGAGAAGTGCGAGTGCGGTTCTGAAATTGCCTGTTTGTTCGTAAAGCGAGAGCAGTTCGAGGCGGTAGGTCGTGGCGCGAAGCGAATCGAGCGCGAGCAAGCGTTGGAACGATTCAATCGCAAGGGAAATATCGCCGCTCGCTTTTTGTGAATACGCTTTACTGTAAAGCGAATCGAGGTCGCGTTGCGCACGCTCGCCCTTTTTGCACCCAAGCAAAAGCAATGCGAGCACAACACAAAGCGGCAAAAATTTCACAAGCCAGTTTGAAGAAAGTTTAACGCACTTCCGAGACGATGTCTGCAGTAACAACATTGAGTCCTTTGAGGCGTGCCTGACGTTCGGCTTTCTTTTTGAGGTCGCGGCTGAACGAAATTTGAGAAATAAACGGCGCGCGCTTGGTTCGCTCTGCCAGCACTGCTTTGGCTTCCGCTGTCCATTCCATTGGCGTTTCGTTCTCCGATGCCACGTCAGATTTGTGCGAAGGCAAGAATTGAAACAGCGTGTCGTAAAGAATGTTGACAATTTCTTGCACAAGATATACCGCGCCCGAAAAGCCCATATACGGCGTTCCTAACGCCCGTCGCACAAACGGCCCCGGATAGCCCGACTGAATGAAATACGTTTTCGCACCGACTTCACTCAAATAAATTTTATCGACAATTCTGCCAAACATCAGTTGTGGCGGAGTGCTTTGCAATCGGTTGCGAATCTCGGAGTTATCTGCCTTCGCCGAACTTTCCGCAAAAAGACAAGTCATGCCGAGTTCATCTTGCAAGAGTTTCTTCAACCCTTTGGCGTAGGTATGCGAGGCGCAAACCGCAAAGTTGACTGTTGGAAACCACTCGGATTGCGGACCGCGCCACAAGTCCCAAATCAGTTTCAACGTCGTGCGCTTCTCTTCGGCAAGAAAGGCTTTGGCTTCGGCTTCTTTTTCCAACAACTTTCCTAACTCAAGGATAAACCGTTCGGTCTCGTAAAGTCCAAACGGCGCGTAGAGAATCGGGCGACCGAGTTTTTCGGCAAGCGTTTTACCGAACTCTTCATACATCACGACAATCACGTCGCTGTGTTTGAGGTCGGAAATATCGGCGAGATTGGATTCCATTGGGAAGACGCGCTTCACTTTTCCGCCCACGCCTTGAATGAGCCGCTTGGTTTCGTGCAAGTCGGAAGGCGAATTGAAACAGCCGTATGTCGGTCCGATAATGCTGACCGTACCTTTTTCAACTTGTGCGGGTTTGCCGTCGTCGTAGGTATCGAAGCACCATGCTAACACGCGGTCTCGTCCTTGCCATTCATCTTCAACAAGCGAATTTGAGGGAAAAAACTTTACGCTCGGATAGTGTGCGGCGAGCAGTTGCGTATGGTCCGCGCCAACCATTTCGCTTTCGGCGGTCGACATGACGATAAGCGTTTTGCCTGTGCCGATGAGTTTTTCAATCGTTTGTCGGGTAATACCTGCGGTGCCGCTGGTAGAAATGGCTTGTTCGGTCAGGTCGGTCGGCGTGAAGTTGCGTAGATACGGAACAGCGTCGGTGTAGTCAATCACGGCAACGCCGACAAGGTTGTAACAGCCAATCGGCGCATCAGCGATGATATGAACATCGGGCAGTGCGGCAAGCGTATTGACCGCCGCCCAATACGCACTCGTCGTGGATTCATCACGGATAATTTTCGTCATACTGCGTTCATTTGTTTGAAGGGAATATACGAACTGCGCAGAACGCTTTTCAATATCTTTTCGCGCGGCGTGGAAAATTTTTCAAGTGGTTCAAAGGAAAAACAAGAACCCTTTACTTGTCAGTGGAAAATGTAAGCATCAAACTTTCAACGCTAATCTTCATCGTGCAAGACAAATCATAGAGGCGTTCAAGGGAAGGACGACATCTGCCACTTTCATAATTTCGGACCTGCTGAACGGAAATGCCGAGCGTTTCGGCAAGTTGCTCCTGGG
>Ga0272446_1001996_pt1 | contig 28645 bp, 26 predicted proteins | sample YNPCB0061_FD_194587 | JGI IMG/M metagenome (GOLD analysis project Ga0272446, IMG submission 194587) | Hot spring microbial mat communities from Yellowstone National Park, WY, United States - YNP-CB-006-1 | ecosystem: Environmental > Aquatic > Thermal springs > Hot (42-90C) > Sediment | place...
GCTTGGCGCCATCCCAGGCCGGGGGATCGGTGAGCGCCCAGGTCCCCAACCAGTAGTGTTCTACAGGAGCACCGTAGACCACGCCGATCATCTGGCCCGCCCATCCGCCGCGGATGCGGTCCCGCAACTCGCCGGTGGTAACCTCCCTCGAGCTTGGGGCGCCGGCGCCAGAGGCGAGCGATAGCCAGGCTAATGTGAGTGCGACGCGCATATTGGCCCCCCGCTAGAACTCGACGCGCAGGCCGGTTTGGAGGAGCCTGGGATCCTGCGCCGCCGTCGAGCGTGCGAAGTTCGCGTTGTTCAAGTCCCCCACCGGCTGGGCCAGGTTCACGCGATTGAGCACGTTGAAACCCTCGATCCGTATCCGCAGGCGAACGCGCTCGGTGACATGGAACACCTTGGCTGCACTAAGGTTCAGCTCGACAAAACCAGGACCGCGGTACGTATTGCGGCCGAGGTTGCCGTTTGTGCCGGCCGCCGGGCGCGGAAACGCCTCCGCGCGGAACACGCCGCCAAGATACTCCTGGCGCGACCAGCCGGAAGTCTTGGATCCCGGCGCCGGCGCGTCGGGCGAATCCAGGTTCGTCCCGTCGGCGTTGAAGTCGCCGCGCGGCCAGGGGGCCAAGTTGCGGACGCTGAACGGCAAGCCCGACTGTGCGATCATTGTGCCCGACAACTGCCAGCCTTTCAGGAAGGCGGCGACAATACCCCTGTGGTTCTTGAACCACGGCGCTTCCCACACGCCCGCCGCTGTCCAGTTGCGCGACACGTCGAAGTCCGCCGGACCGTAGTCGAGCCGGCGGTTCGACGCATCCCGGAAATTGCCAGTGCCTCCGGCTTCGTCGGCCTCGGAAAGCGTCTTGCCGAAGGTGAAGGAAGACTGGAAGCTGAAGCCTGCCGCGAAGTTGCGCCGCAATTGGACTGAGCCGGCATTGTGGAAAGAATTTGCACCGGACTGAACAATGTCGATCTGCGAGAAACTGGGGTTGAAGCCGTCGAAACGGCCGTCGAGGAGGTCGCCCCGAAAACGGTTCATGTTTTCTCCAAAGTAGAGCCGCCGGCCGGCCGAGCCAAGCCAGTTTAGATCCACTACCCAGTCCCGCCACAGCCGGTGCTGGACTCCCGCAAACCACTTGTGGGCATAGGCCGGGCGGAGGAGAGGATCGAAGCCGAGGACGCTGACCCGCGAGCCCCGCAGACCGTTGCGTTCGTCCAGACCGCGCCGCAGGCCGGGATCCACCGGGTATCCGAAATAGGGTTTGGAGCGGTCTCCGAGGGAGTAGGTGAAGCTGGTCCCAAACTGGGGGCCCAAGTTCACGACTGCCCGGAGCGGAGGGTTGTTGCGGTACCGGCCGCCCACGTTGGTGGACATTCGGTCGAAGGAGATGCCATATCCGGCGCGGAGCACCAAGTTCCCTTGGCCTCTAACATTCCACGCCAGCCCGAGGCGCGGCGCGAGGTTGGCGGGGGAGGCCGGGTAGAACTCATCCACCATATCGGCGCGACCGTTCCGCATCCGCTCTGCGTAACCGTCGCCCGTGCCGAACAGGAAACCTCGCAGCAGGCCATTCACTTCTGTCCGCGTACCCAAGTACTCACTGCGGAGCCCGAGGGTCAGCGTCAGGTTCGGAGTGGCCTTCCAGTCGTCGTTCAGGAACAGGGCCCATTCGGTCACCCGGTCTCCGGAGGAGTTGCTCGCCGGTTCGCCCGTTCGCGGATCGACGTTCCTGTTCATCTGCAACGGTTCGTCGTCGGCGAAGTCGAGTATGCTCGCGAAGGCATAGACCGGTATGAATGACTGCGTGTTCCGGACGTTTGCGTGCCGGCGTATGAGTTCGCCGCCGAACTTGATTTGATGGCGCCGCGTGGTCCAAGAGAAGACGTCTTTCAGCGTGTAGGTGGTGTGTCCCCAGCCGGCCGGGAAATTGCCGATGGATATGCCCACTACCTGGGGAATGTTGAGGGTGGGAATCTCGGGCCTGGGCGGGTCGAGAGGCTGGCCCAGCAGACGAATGGCCCCCGCTCGCAACTCGTTGAGCTTGCTATGGGAGACGATATGGGTGTGCGTGACGGTGGCGAAGACGGCGTTCTCATCCGTGGCGCGGTCCACCGCCGGGCGTATCGTGCCCGTGAGTTTGTTGGTCGTCGTCCGGTAAAACGTACCCGACAGCCGGTCCTTTGCGGGTCTCAGTTCGTGGTCAAGCCGCAAACTCCATTGCTCGCCGGAGCGCCGGGCAGCAGGAGCGAATGAGACGTTCCCGATGTCGGAAATGCCGTCCGCCGGACCTATCACGTTCACCCCCGGCCGGGGACTGCCGAGGTCGCGAAAGCCGAACCAAGGATCGACCGCCGGAGGCGCCGCCTGCAACACTCTTGCCGCAATGGAGCCCGGCCGCGATTGGAGTACGAAATTGCGGAAGTCCTTGGTTTCGACCGCGTAAATCTGCGTTCGCGTGCCCGACGCCCGGATACCTTCAAAAGAGTGAAAGAAAAAGCTCCGATTACGCACGATCGGCCCGCCGATCTCGTAGCTGAAGAGGTTCCGGCGAAAGGCCGGGATGGTGGACTCGAATACATTGCGGACGGAGAGGGTGTTGTTCTGGAAATAGTGGGATGCGCCGCCGTGGAATTGATTGGTCCCTGTTTTGGTCAGAATCTGCACCTGCGCCCCGCTGCCTTGCCCATCGGTGGCTGAGAAATTGTTTATGACCACTCGAACCTCCTGGATGGAGTCGGGACTCGGTGTGATGTTGAGTACGCCTCCCCGCGCCACGGAATCCACGCTGGAGTCGTTCACCGAAAACGAGTTGGTCTCGCTTCTCATGCCGCCGGCGGTGGCCTCAGGCTGTAGCTCCCCGGCAAATGAGTCGCTACCTGTCAAGCCCGATCCTCCGCCGTGAACCGTGGATCTGCCGCGGCCGATAACACCCGGGTTGAGCGCAACCAGGTTCATGAGATTGCGTCCGGCGATGGGAAGTTGGCGGATCTCCTGCGACTCCAGGCGTCCCGAGATACGCCCTTGTTCGGTCTCCAGGCTGGGCGCCCCGGAGGTCACGGTTACCGTCTGTTGAACTGTGGCCAGCGCCAAGGGGAGATCCACCCGGACCACGCTGCTGAGGCTGACTTCGATGCCGGTCCGGCTGACCGCCTGGAAACCGGTAGCGCTGGCTTCGACCGTGAACCGGCCGGGCGCGAGGTTTGGAGCGCGATAGAAGCCATCGATGTTGGTCGTCACCACCCGGGCGACCCCCGTCTCTTCATGGAGGACTTTTACGGTGGCGGCCGGCACCACCCGGCCTTCAGGGTCGGTGACGACACCCTGAACGCTGCTGTTAAACTGCCCGAACAGCGAGCCGGGCCAGACCGAAGCTGCGAGGATAGCGGTCGCCCAGATGCGGGCACGTAAGGTTGGTTCGATGCGTCGAATGGATGCCATGCGGACACCTCGCGGCCAACAGTAGCACAGCTCCCCGCGAATTTCCGCAACATGTTGGTTAACTAGGAGTTAACCGGGGTTGTCGGCAGGTTAAGGGCCCTCTGCGGAGGAAGCCCCGACTCCGGCCAAGCCTGGAAGATGTGTTCGAGTCGCCGCCATCTGCGTGGAGTGAGAATCGGCAACCGGGGTGGGCCGCCATGTGGATGGATTAGGAGAGACTGTTCCTGCGCAGGCGTTTCTTAGCGGGGTCAGGGATTGTTAGAATCGCAGAGGAAGCTAGTCTTGGCCGGTGCCGGGCCTGGTCTTCAAAACCAGCGCGGGGCGCCAAGCGTCTCCGGGTGGGTTCGACTCCCACTAGCTTCCGCCACCAGGCGGCGGGTCATTTGGGCTCACAAGGTCACGATTTGCCGTTTTTCGGCGGCTTCCTGGGCTCCGAGGACGATTTCGCAGTCGCGGAAGATGTCTTCGAGCGAGAGCGTGGCCGGGCGGCCGTTATATACGTGGTCGAGAAAATCGACGAATACGGAGCCGGCGGGCGGCAATTCGGTAAGTTTTTTGGGTTTGGAGGCGGCCGAAATCAGCGTGACTCCGGTGGCTTCCATGTACTCGGCGACGCCTTTGTCGCCGGCCAGGCGCAAGCGGTCGTCGCCGTGGGTGGGGGCGGTTTCGGGCCGGTAATAATCCATGTGGAGGGTGGCCACGCCGCCGTTGTCCATGCGGAAGATAGTGCCGGTGGTATTTTCCATGTCGCCGATTTCGGGCTGTCCGACGCGTTGGGCGAAGGAAGCCGCGTGGGTGAAGTCGCGCCCGCTAGCGAAGCGCATCAAGTCCACCATATGGATGCCGATCCAGGGGATGGTGCCTCCGTACGTAGAGCGGTTGCGCATCCATTCGGGCCGCTTGCCGGCCTTGTAGGATTTTTGGGCGGAGATTTGGGCCACTTGGCCGATTTCGCCGGAATCGACAATCTGTTTCAGCGCGCGGTAGGGTGGCGCATAGCGCATGGGCAACAGCATGCCTAGCGAAACTTTACGCTCCTGCATGGTGCGCTTCACCCTGGCCAAGTCGGCGCGGTTGAGCGCCAGAGGCTTTTCGGCGATGACGTGCAGATTGCGCTCCATGCAATCCAGAATGGCTCGGGCTCGTTCGCCGTTGTTGTTACAGACGGCGACCACATCCAGCTTGTGGGCGTCGAGCATCTTTCGGTAGTCGGCGTAACGAGCCGCGCCAGCCAGGCGCGCGTTACCGCGGCCGAACTTTTCGGCGGCGCCCGGGGTGGGGTCCGAAATGGCCACGATTTCGACGTCCGGCAATTGAGGCAACGGGCGCACGATTTCGCCGGTGTGGCCGTCCAAGCCGAGGATGGCCACGCGGATCCGGCTCGGGAGCCGCACGGGTTCGGCGAGGGCGGCGGGAAGCGCCGCCAACAGGGAGCGGCGGGTCATCAGCATTGAGGAATCCATAGCTGGATTCTGACACAGATCCCTGGCGGGCGCGATACACTGAGGGATTCGGTTTCGAGCATGAGCCTTCGAAGACTTGCGTGCATCTTGTTGGGCGCCTGGTTGGGCGGCGCCCTGTTGATGGGCTGGGTGGCGATGGAGAGTTTCCGGTCGGTGGACCGGGCGATGAAAGAGCCTGCCGCTCTGAGCACCGCGCAGTATCAGAAGTTGGGTCCGGCGGCGGTGCGTCAATTGTTGCGATACCAAGTGAGCGAACAGAACCGGTTCTTATTTCAAAACTGGGAGTGGGCGCAGCTTGGGTTGGGATTGCTGATCTTCGGATTGCTGCTGTTTGGGACTTCGGTGGGCCAAATCGAGCTAGCTCTTCCGCTGGTCATGCTGTTTCTGGTAGCGGTAGCGCACTGGTTTTTGACGCCGCAGATGGTGGCGCTGGGGCGGATTCTGGACTTTTTGCCGGCAGGGGCTCCGGCGCTGGAGGAGACGCGGCTGCGGGCTTTGCACTCCGCTTACACGGTGATGGAAATCGTGAAGGTGGCGGTAGGGGTCGTGTTAGGGGTGCTGCTGTCCTGGCGACGGGTTCGCCGGAAGGGCAGCGGCCGCGAGATCGACGCGATCAACGATGGCGATAACCGCCATGTCAATGGGTGACAGATCGCGACCCACCGAGGAGAAGGCGGCGTAGCCGTCGGTCACCAGCAACACGCGGTCGCCGATGCCGGCGCTGACGGCGTCGAGAGCCACCAGGGCGGCGCCGGTTTCTTCGCCATCCAGGGTGAGGGGCTGGACGAGCAGAATTTTCTTGCCGTCGTAGCTTTCGTGTTTGCGGGCGGCGGTGAGATCGCCGACGACTCTACCGATCAGCACGTTTTTTCCGGTTCAAATGGATTTCGTCCACAATTCCGACGACGCTGACATCGGAGGGGACCTCATCGGGGAGGAAGGCGAAGCTAGCCTCGCGCCCGCGGACCCACCAGACCAGTTCGCCCTCGCCGGCGCCGGTGGCGTCGGTGGCCACGATGCGCCTGCCGGCAGGTTCGAGTTCGGGGGTGAGAGGCTGCACGACGAGCAACGGGCGCCCCTCCAGGGCGGGGTTTTTCACCGTCGACCAGACCCGGCCGACCACGCGGCCCAGATACATGGCGCTACTTCGGCCTTTCGTCCATGCTGATGCCGTCGACGATGGCGACGATGACCGTGTCCACGGGCTTATCCTTGCAGTCTTCCGCCATGCGGGCGGAGCTGCCGGAGACGGCCAGTACGGTTTCCCGGAAACCGGCGCTGACGGTATCGACGGCCACCAGGTAGCCGGCTTCGTCTTTGCCTTCCGGGGTGACGGGTTTGATCACCAGCAGCTTTTTGCCTTCCAGACGGGGATCCTTCCGGGTGGCGACGACGCTGCCCACGACCCGCGCAAGTATCATAAATTTCACCCTGCGGCGGCATCCGCGCCGGGACCCGCCGCGGCTGTACCTGTTTACTTGTTGTTCGTCTTCCCGATGGGGAAGACGTCTTCCAGGCTGGGATGCGGGCGAGGGATGACGTGGACGGCGATCAATTCGCCCACCCTGCGCGCCGCAGCCGCCCCGGCGTCGGTGGCAGCGCGAACCGCGGCCACGTCGCCACGCACCAACGCCGTGACGTAACCGGATCCGATCTTTTCCCAACCCACCAGGGACACCTTCGCAGCCTTTACCATCGCGTCGGCGGCTTCGATCATGGCCACCAAACCGCGGCATTCAACCATTCCTAGTGCTTCGCCCATTGATCCTCCCGTGGAGCGGGCTTCTCGCGGCCCGCCCACCGGCTCTTTCCCTATGATATCCGGCCCGCCCCGCCGGCGGATGGATTCCGGCGGCGCCGAGGACCGGTTTGCTGCATCTAAACCCTAGATTGTAGCAAGATTCGTGTCCGCGTTCGCCGGCACAGGACCGATACAATGGCAAGAGTGGACCACCGCAGAATGTGCCCGCACTGCCGGGCGTTCATTTCCTCAGGCGACCGGATTTGTCCCTATTGCGAAACGGAAGTCGGCCCGCGGGCAGCCGATCTGCGCCGGGCTTCCGGACTGCTGGAAGGCTTGACCCCGCACGGCCGCTTTCTCACCGTACTGATACTGACCATCAACGCCGGGCTGTACGCGGCGACCATCCTGTACGGCGTGCGGACCGGCGAGGGCGACATGATGAGCCTGAGCGGCCGCACGCTGTACCATTTCGGGGCCAAGTTCACGCCGGCGGTGCTGGGCGGCGAGTGGTGGCGATTGGTCACGGCAGGATTTTTGCACGGCGGCCTGTTTCATTTTCTGATGAATAGCTGGGTGCTGCTGGATTTAGGGGCTCAAGTGGAGGAGATTTACGGGGCAAAGCGCTTCATTGTGATTTATTTTATGGCCACCGTAGCGGGTTTCATGGCCAGCGTGTGGTGGACTCCGGCGCTGTCGGTAGGCGCATCGGCGGGCATCTTTGGGTTGATCGGCGCGATGATCGCGCTGGGGGTACGGAGCCGGACCTTGGTCGGCGCAGCGATTCGGGGTTGGTACATCCGGTGGGCGGTGTACGGATTTTTGCTGGGATTGCTGCCATTTTTCCGGATCGACAATGCAGCGCACGTGGGCGGGCTGGCGGGCGGTTTTGCGGCGGCGTATGTTCTGCGCTTGCCGGGCGAATGGGGACCGCTGGGGGAGAGGGTCTGGAGCGTGGCGGCTGCGCTGGCCGTAGTTTTGACCGCTGTGGCGTTTCTGCTGATGTTTTTGCGCTTCGCGCAAGGGGCGTGACTCCGGCCTTAGAACTTGACGAACAGGGGCGAGCGGCCCGTTCGTGCGGCTCATTGTTGCTCGAACAGTTCGGAGCGGATGATGCGCTCTCCTTTGAAGAACACGGCGGCGATGTGCTGGGTGGAATCGATGTCGCTCAGGGGGTTGCCGTTCACTAAGAGCAGGGTGGCTTCATAGCCTTCGGCCAGGCGGCCCAAGCGTGAATCGACGCCCAACCAGCGCGCAGCGCCGGCGGTAGCGGCTTGAAGCGCCACCTGGGGAGGAATTCCGGCTTTCACCCAGAGCTGGAGTTCGCGATGAAGGGAGGGCCCGTGCAACAGCAACGGCAGACCGGCGCCGCTGGCGGCGACCAGAGGAACGCCGGCTTTCCAGGCGCGCCGGAGATTGTCGGAGGCGACCGCCAGATGCCGTGGTGGTGCGGGCGCGGCGGGATGGGCTTCCAAGGCCATGCGCAGGGATTCGATGAATGGGCGGGGCGCGACTTGCTGAACCAAAGAGGGTTCCAGGATACCGGCGTTGCGAGTCTCCATGGCGTCGGCTGCTTCGGCGGCGGCGAGTGCGGGGGCGAAGGGGATGCGCCGTTCGGCCATGCGCGCAAACAGCGGGTCGGGGACCCGTTCCTGGCTGCTTTCCGGCGCGGCGCCAGGGATCAATTCCGCACCAAGCCATTCGCCTTGGGCCACTCGCGCCGCCGCCCGGCTTTCGAAGACCATGGGGCGGACGGCGCCGACGCCGCAATAGAGGTGGGAGGCGAGAGAGCGCCGGAGGGTTTCCTCGGGTACACGGGCGGGAGTAACGGCAAAGGCGCCGGTTTTATCCAAATGGATTCCGGCGTCGATGAACGCCGGCAGCAGCGTCTTACCTGAGGCGTCGATGGATTCGGCCTTCACCTGCTTGGGTGCAGGCGCGGCGCCGCGCCAGATTTGTTCGATCCGGCCCCGGCGAAGCAGCACCGCGCCGGTTGTGATTCCGCCTTCCGGGTCCAGGATGCGGGCGTCGCGAATCAGGAAGCTCTGGCTGCGGCGGGTTTCCCGGGTCAGCGACTTCACTTTGGCCAGATTGTGCTGGCTGCGCAGCTCCCACGCGCCCAGGACAAGGAAGGGCAGAAGCGCGGCGGCGAGCCAGAGTTTGGCCGCTCCGCTGATGCGCTCCTCCTTTTCCCAGCGAAACAGCTTGACTGAAAGAAAAGTAGCCACCGCCGTGGTCACCAGGAGCGCCGCTACGGCTCTCCAGATGTCCAGCAGGTTCTCGCCGCGAATCAGAATTCCCTGAATGCCCAAAAACAGATGCGAGGCCGGCAGGAACTGCGCCACCGACTGGACCCACTTGGGCAGAAACTCCAGGGGGAGCGTGGCTCCGCTCAAGAAGAGCATCGGGAAATAGAAGAGCTGAACGATGATCTGTCCCTCCTGGGCGGAGTTGGCCACCGAAGCGATCATCAAGCCGATGGCGCGGAACGCAATGATGCCGATGGAAAGAAAGACCACCAAAGAGAGCCAGTTGGCGGGCAGCGGCATGCCGTACAAGAGCTTGGAGAGCGCCAGGACCAAGGCTGCCATGGGGAGATAATTGGCCCAGCCGGTCACCATGGAGGCGACCAGCAAAGGCGCAGCGGTGATGGGCGCCACTTTGTAGCGGCGCAGAATGTTCAGTTCCCGTTCCTGGATGGCGCGGATGCCGGCGCCGAAAAAGCCGTTGCCCAGCACGCCAATGATGAGCACCATGGAGACGGTTTGCACGAACGCCGCGCCGCGGAATGCGCCGAAAGCCTGGGCGAAGATGAAGAAAAAGACCAGCGGGAAGACGTAGTTGAAGAAAATCACCAGGCGGTCCCGGAGGGTGAGCTTGAGGTTCAGCACGATGTGGGCGAGATAGACGCGCATCAGTCCCGCAGCCTCTTGCCAGTGAGTTCGATAAAGACGTCTTCGAGCGTGGGACGTTTCAGGTGAATGTCGGCGACCGGGACGCCATGCTGGTCCAGCCACTTCACCAGATCCACGAGGGTGCGGGTGGGATGAGGCGAGAGCGCCACGAGCGTGGCGCAAGCGGGATCCCACTGGAGCTGGGCGCCTTCGATCTCCGGCGGTTTTCCTTCAGGCAGCGGAGCGGCGCAGACGACGGTGATGCGCGAGTGGCCGAGCGTGCGCGACTGGATTTCCGACGGCGTTCCGAGGGCGATGATCTTACCGTTGTCGATGATAGCGACCCGGTCGCAGAGGCGCTCGGCTTCCTCGATGTAATGGGTGGTGAGGAGGATGGTGCGCCGGGCTTGTTTCAGCTCGAGCACCAGGTTGTGAATCTCCAAGCGCACTTGCGGGTCCAGGCCGGCGGTGGGTTCGTCCAGGAAGAGAATCTGCGGATCGTTGACCAGGGCTAAGGCCAGCGCCAGCCGCTGGCGCTGACCGCCGGAGAGTTTGGAATAGTACAAGTGGCGGCGGTCCCAGAGCTGAAGTCTTTCGAGCAGTTGCCGGGGGGCGAGAGCGCGGCGGTAAAAGGAGGCAAAGAACTCCACGGCCTCCTCCACGGTGATTTTGTCGGGCAGGTTGGTGGCCTGCAAGCAGACGCCGATGCGTTCTTTGAGCTCGCGCGTCTGGACGGCAGGGTCAAAGCCCAGCACCCGGACGTCGCCCGCGGTGCGGGAGCGCAACCCTTCCAGGATTTCGACGGTCGTGGTTTTTCCGGCGCCGTTGGGGCCGAGCAGTCCGAACACCTCGCCTTCGGCGACTTCAAAGTCGACTCCACGAACCGCTTCGAAGCCGCCGTAGCGTTTGGACAGCCCGCGGACGGCGATCACGCTCACCGCGCGCCCGCGAGCACCTTGATGGCGGCTTGGCAGAAGGCCGGCAAATCGTCCGGCTTGCGCGAAGACACGAGGTTGCCATCCACCACCACCTCCGCGTCTTCGTAATGGGCGCCCGCGTTAATGACGTCGTCCTTGATGGCGAAAAAGCAGGTGCTGCGCCGGCCTTTGAGAATGCCGGCCGAGCAGTTGACCCACAAGCCATGGCAGATGGAGGCCACCAGCTTGCCTTGCGCGTTGAGCTGGCGGACGAAATCCAAAGCTTTCTCGTAGCGGCGGATGACGTCGGGGGCGAATCCGCCGGGGATCACTACGCCGTCGAAGTCGTCGGCTTTGGCGGCGTCATAAGAAAGCTCCGACACCGCCGGGTAGCCGAGCTTGCTGGTGTAGGTTTTACCGGCTTCCGCCGCCACCAGCTTGGTTTCAGCGCCGGCTTCGCGGAGGCGGTACAACGGGTACCAGACCTCCAGTTCCTGGTACATGTTGTCCACTAAGATTGCGACTCGTTTTCCCTTGAGGTCCATACCCTCATTCTGCCTCAATGGATGCGGTTGCCGTAGCGGTTGGAACGGTCCAGTTTTTCCCAGTTGTCATAAACGATGCGGGCCACGGCGGGCACGGGATTGACCTTGTCGCCGAGGAAAGACGACATGACGGCGAGGGCGAAGGGGCGGCGCGGAAGGAAGATGATGCCGGCTTCGTTCTTGACGCCGTTTAGCGAGCCGGGTTTGGAGGCCACGGGGATATCAGAGGGCGCCACCGAGCGGAAGCCGGCTTCGACGGTTTGCAGAATGCCGATCATTTCGCCGCTGCCCGGCAGTTTACGGCGGTAGATCATTTCGAGCAGGCGCGCCATTTCGAGCGGGGTGGAGAGGTTTTCCTGATCGCGGGCGGCAGCGGCCGAATCGAGCATGATGCGCGCCAGGCGGGTGCGCTGGAGTCCCAAGCGCGCGAGGTTGGCGTTGACGGCGTCCATGCCGAGGATGGCGATGAGCTTGTTGGTGGCGGTATTATCGCTGAACTCGATCATTTCGGCGGCCAACTCGCGGAGGGTCAAGGTGACCGGTTCTCCGGGCAGGCGGCGCTGCAACCGCCCGCTGCCTCCCACGATGTCGGCCGTGGTCAGCGTGACGCGCTGGTCCAGTTGCAGCTTGCCTTCCTGCGAGGCGCGGAACAGTTCGGCGAGGATCGGGATTTTGATGACGCTGGCTTGAGGGAAGACGGCGTCGCCGTTCAAGCTGATGGAGCGGCCGGAGGCGAGGTCGATGACCGCCACTCCCAGCACGCCGTCCAAGGTTTGTTCGAAGCGCCGGAGTTCGCGTAGCGTCTTCTGCTCGACCAGTTCTTGCAGGCCGGCCGGCGGCAGCGCCAAGAGCACAAGCAAGCAGGGCAACATGCCTCCGATTGTAGACTAGGATGAGCATGGAGGATTTCGAAAAGCTCGGCCAGTTTTACCTGGGGCGGACTCTGGGCGGGGAATTGCTTCTGTACGATGCGCGGGACCTGATGACCCATGCGGTTTGCGTGGGGATGACGGGCAGCGGCAAGACCGGATTGTGCATCGGGCTATTGGAGGAAGCGGCGATTGACGGAATACCGGCGCTGATCATCGATCCCAAGGGAGATCTGGGCAATCTGCTGCTCACTTTCCCTGAGCTGCGCCCGGAGGATTTTGCGCCGTGGGTGAACCGCGAGGCGGGCGAGGACGCTGCCGCGCAGGCGGAAGTTTGGCGGAAGGGACTCGAGAAGTGGGGGCAGGACGGCAGCCGCATCCGGAAACTGAGGGAAGCCGCGGAGTTCACCATTTACACGCCAGGTTCGAATGCCGGGACGCCGGTTTCGATCGTACATTCGTTCGCGGCGCCTGCGGCTGCCGAACGCGAGGACCGGGAGGCGCTGCGAGAAAGGGCGAGCGGAGCGGCCACGTCGGTGCTGGGTTTGCTGGGAATTGCGGCCGATCCGGTGAAGAGCCGGGAACACATTCTTTTGTCCAATATCCTGTTGAACGCCTGGACGGAAGGGCGGGATCTTGATCTGGCGGCCATCATTCAGGCCATTCAGTCCCCGCCGGTGAAGCGCGTGGGAGTCCTGGATTTAGAGTCGTTTTATCCGGCGTCGGAGCGCTTCCAATTGGCGATGATGTTGAATAACCTGCTAGCGTCGCCGGGCTTTGAAGCCTGGTTGGAAGGCGCTCCGCTGGACGTGGACCGTTTTCTCTACACCGAGGCAGGGAAACCCCGCATGGCGATTTTTTCCATTGCCCACCTGCCGGATGCCGAGCGGATGTTCTTCGTCACGTTGTTGTTGCATCAGACGGTAGCCTGGATGCGCCGGCAGAGCGGCGCCGGGAGCTTGCGGGCCATTGTGTACATGGACGAGATCTTCGGATACTTTCCCCCGGTAGCCAACCCGCCCTCCAAGCAGCCGCTGCTCACGCTGTTGAAACAGGCGCGCGCGTTCGGGGTGGGGGTCGTGTTGGCGACGCAGAATCCGGTGGACCTCGACTACAAGGGGCTGGCCAACTGCGGGACTTGGTTCATCGGCCGCTTGCAGACTGAGCGGGATAAGGCGCGGGTCCTGGAGGGACTGGAAGGCGCCGCTGCGGCGGCGGGAGCGGGCTTTGACCGCGCGTGGATGGACCGCACCTTATCGGGTTTGGGTAAGCGCATTTTTCTGATGCACAACGTGCACGAACGCGGTCCGGTGTTGTTTGAAACGCGCTGGACGCTGAGCTACTTGCGCGGTCCGCTGACGCGCGAGGAGATTCGCCTGCTGTCGAAGCCGGCAGCGGCGCCGGCCGAGCCGAAGTCCATATGGAGCGCCGCCCGTCAGGCGGCGGCTGCGCGGCCGTTGTTGCCCGCCGGAATCCCACAATATTTCCTTCCGGTGCGTGGGACGGGGGAGGGCGTCGTGTACCGGCCCATGTTGTACGGCGCGGCGCAGGTGCGCTTTAGTGACGCCAAGGCCGGGGTAGACTTCACGCGCCCGGTGGCTTTCCTGACGCCGATCGAAGAAGCTCCGACGCCGGTGGATTGGGCGCGGGCGGAAGAAGTGGGCTTGGCTCCTGAGGATCTGGAGAATGACCCGGCGCCAAGTGCGGCTTTCGCCGAGCTGCCTGCTGCGGCGGCAAATGCCAAGTCGTACGCCGCCTGGAGCAAAGATTTCGCCAACTGGTTGTTCGCTTCGCAGGTTTTGGAGCTGCCGCGCTGTGAGGAGCTGGGCGCGGTTGCGGCGCCGGGCGAAAGCGAACGGGATTTCCGGGTACGGTTACAGCTTGCGGCCCGCGAACGCCGGGACGCCGAGCAGGAACGGTTGCGCAGCCGTTACGCGCCGCGGCTGGCGGCGCTTCAAGAGCGCATACGCAGGGCGGAACAGGCGGCGCAGCGGGAGAAGGAGCAGGCGCAGGCGGCCAAGCTTCAGACTGCGGTCGCCATAGGGACGGGCTTGCTGGGGGCGTTTCTGGGACGTAAGACGCTGAGTTCGACGAACCTGGGGCGCGCTGCGTCAGCCGCGCGGAGCATCGGGAGGGCGCACAAGGAGACCGCCGACGTGCAGCGCGCCGCGGAGAATATCGAGGCGTTGCGCCGGCAGCTTGAGGAGCTTCAACAGGAATTCGAGCGCGAACTGGCCTCAATAACCGGCAAGCTGGACGTGCTGTCGATGGAGTTACCGAAGGCGCCGGTGCGGCCGAAGAAGACTCACATTACGATCCGGTTGATCGCCCTGGCCTGGGCGCCGTACCGCGGGCCGGCGCCTTGCTGGTAGAGAGATGAACCGGGTCCGGGCGGCTGCGGCGGTATGGGCTGCCGCGATGGCGGCGGGTTGCGGAAGCCGCGCGGTGGTGTCGGCTTTACCAGAGCAGCGCGGCATTTTGCCGCCCATTGATTTCGAGCGTCCGCATCATTTCCTCTCGATGACTCATCCCCATGTGGACCGCTTCGCCGTGCGGGATATTCACCCGGCTGAGGGCGGGGCGCCGTGGCGCTGGACCGGGCGGAATCCCACAGTGCGTTTGCGGGTTTCGGCGCGCGAGGGATTGAGAATCAGGGCGGACTTTGTGACGGCGCAGGAATCGTTCGCACACACGGGTCCTTTGACCGTACGGGTGCGCCTGAACGGCTGTGTGGCGGCGGTTGTGAAATGCGACGCCGAAGGAGAGTACCGGGTGAACGAGGAAGCGCCGTTGGAGTGCCTTGAACGGAGCGGCGAACAGCAACTTGGTTTGGAATTGGACAAAGCGCACCGGGCGCCGGACGGCCGCGTTCTGGGCGTGATTCTGCTCCGCATGGGGTTCACGGACTGATGGCGAAGACGCTGGTTCTCATATTGCTCAGCGCGGGGTTCACGGCGGTTTCGGCGTGGGCGCTGGGCGCTTTGCTATTCAGGGCGCTGAAAGTAAGACTGTATCGCCAAGAGGAGCGGCTGTTCGCCCTGCTGACGGGCTTTTCGCTGTTGAGTCTGCTGGTGTTCGGGCTGGCTGTGGCGCACTTGGCGTATCGCGGCGTGTTTGCGGCGGTTGCGGCGAGCTTGACGCTGGCGGCGCTGTGGATGAGGCTGGACAAGACAGAGGCCCCGGCTCAAGCGCCGGCGCCCGGCAGATACCGCATGTTGTTCGCGGCGGCGTACATGGCCTATGCGCTGCTGTACGTGGTCCACGCGATGAAGCCGGAGATCAGCCCGGACGGCGCTGGTTATCATCTGGGCCACGTGGCGCGTTACCTGCGCGCCCACGGCATGGCGCCGACGCCGCATGACATGTACGGCATGTTAAGCCAGGGCGCCGAAATGCTGTTTCTGTTCGCCTTCGCCTACGGGCGGCATTCGGCGGCTGCTCTGGTGCATTGCGTGTTCCTGTTCGTTCTGCCCCTACTCATGCTGGCTTACGCCCGGCGGCGGGGCTTCCCGCAGGCGGGCGCCGCCGGGGCCATTTTGGCGTTTGCGGCTCCGGTGACGGGTGTTTCCGGAACTGCGGCGTACAATGACGTTGCCGCGGCGGCGGTGATCTTTGGGTGTTTCTACCTGCTCGAGATTTGGGATGAAACACAGCAGAACCGCTTGCTGATCCCGGCGGGATTGCTGGCGGGTTTCGCCTTCGCCATCAAGTACACGGCGTTCCTGTGCCTGCCCTATGCGCTCGGCGGGGTGGCTTGGAGGCTGCGGAAGCGTCCGGCGGAACTGGCGCGGGCGGGGGCGCTGGTATCGTTGGCGGCTGGACTCATGACTGCGCCCTGGCTGGTGAGGAACGCCGTTTATTACCAGAATCCGCTGGCGCCCTTCTTCAACGCCTGGTTTCCGAATCCTTACCAGGATGCCGGGTATGAGCAAGTGTACCGCCGGGTGATGCGAACCTATCACGAAATTAGGAACCCGGCCGAGCTGCCGCGCCAAGTCTTGTATCGCGGCGATGTGGTTCAGGGGCTGGTGGGACCGGTTTTCGTTTTGGCGCCGCTGGCGCTGCTTGCAGCGCGGAGGCGCGAAGGCAGGAGGCTGCTGGCGGCAGGTTTGGTATTTGCCTTGCCGTACACGCAAAACATTGGAGCGCGCTTTTTGATTCCCGCGCTGCCCTTCGTTTCGCTGGGCATGGGGTTAGCGCTGGCTCGTGCGCCCGGTTTGCTTGCGGCGCTCGTGGTGCTGCACGCGGTGCTGTCGTGGCCGGCGGTAGTGGGCAAGTACGCCCGGCCCCACGCCTACCGGCTGGATGGGTTCCCGGTGCGCGCAGCCCTGCGAATCGAACCGGAGGAGGCATTTCTCGGCCGGGCGCCTTCCTACCGCCGGGCGCGGGCCATCGACAGGGTTGTGCCGCCTGGAGCGGCGGTGTTCACCTTTAGCGGCATTGCCGATTCCTACGCCAACCGCGACATTCTGACCGGTTACTACTCGGTGGAAACCCGCACCGTGTGGGAAATGTTCTCCGCCGCAGCGCTTGAAGGTTCGCGGCCGGCGTGGCTGGCGGACTTCCGGTTCCCGGCGCGGAGTTTGGCGCGCGTCCGGGTGGTCGAGACCGCCAGCCACGAGACCAACGTGCTCGGCATCGCCGAGATTTATTTGTGGCGGCAGAATGCATTGTTGCCCCGTGAAGCGCAGTGGCGAGTGACGGCGTGGCCCAACCCGTGGCAGGCATCTATGGCGCTGGACAACAGCGCGGTGACGCGATGGAACTCACAGTTGCCGCTGCGTCCAGGCTTTTTTTTCGAGCTGCGATTCGGATCCCCGCGCATTGTGGACCGCGTGGCGCTGCTGTTGCAGCCGCTGTCGCACGCCTCGCGGCCCCGGCTGGAAGGGGATACGGGCGACGGAGGCTGGGAGGTGCTGGCGGAGAGTGCGGCGCTCATCGAATGGGGAGAGCCGCTGGAGTTGCGGCGCATGGTGAACGAAGAAATGCGGCGCCGCGGGGTGTTTTATGTGCTGGCGCAATCCGGCGACGCGATCTACGCGGATCTGGATGCGAAACGGCGCTGGTGGGGCGCCGAGGTGGTGTGGGAGGAGGACGGCGCGAAGCTTTACCGCTTCACGGAAGCTCGAAGGTGAGGGTCGCCGAAGAGCAGCCGGAGCGGGTCTCGACCGTCTGCCGGCCGGCTCGCAGGGTGTAATCGATGCGCCCGTGCGGTGCGCCATCGACCCATACGGTAAGGCGCAGGGTCTGGCCCGGTTTAAGAAGATAAGGGTCCTGTTCGGGAATCAGCTCGACTTTGTGGCCTGCCCGGCGCTGGAAACCCCCGCCGGGGTTCGCGCTTACCACCAGAGCTTTGGCGGAGGCGACACAGCCGTTCCGGGAGACGCTGGCGTGCAACACGAGGGTGCCCGGGGCTCGAATCGGGGCTGACCCCAGCACCAGTTCGCCGTCCGAGCGCAGACTGGTGATGTTGAAGGCGGCCGAATCGGTGGCCACGGTGGCGTTCCGGAGTTCCTCCGGGGTGGGGGCTTTCATGCCGGACGCGCGAAACACGACCCCCACGCGCTCGCCCGGGCTGAGTTGAAAACCTTCGGGCTCCAGGATCAGGATTTGCGCGAGCAACGGGGCGCCGGCCAGCGCCAAAAGCCAGAGCTTCATTTCGGTCGAGACAGGACTCCATTGTAAGATGAATCTGCGGGTATACTGAAGACAGAGGGATTTCCGCTTTGTCCATCCGGTCTTTTCTGCGCCTGGCGGCGCACACGCAGATGCTTCCCGTGCTGGAGAACGGCGAGGAGGTGCTGGTGGGAGGCCAAGCTGTGATGGAAGGCGTCATGATGCGTGCGCCGCATAGCTATTGTGTTTCGGTGCGCAAGGCCAACGGCGAGATCGTCTTTCAGGAGGGACCGATTCAGAAGCTGTCGGAGCGGTACCGGGCGTTCAAACTGCCGGTGCTGCGGGGGGTCGGGTCGTTAGGGCAGGCTTTGGCTTTGGGGATACGCTCGCTACGGTTTTCCGCCAACGCGGCCTTGGATGAGGGCGACCCCGACAAGAAGCCGCAGGAGATCAGCTCCTGGATGATGACGCTGAATCTAATGTTTTCTGTGGGTTTCTTCATCTTCCTCTATAAGTTCGTGCCGCTGTGGCTGACTTCCCGGTTGGAGGGAGTTTTTCCGGCATTGCACGGGCGCATCGCATTTAACCTGGTGGACGGAGCAATCCGGATTGTGATCTTTCTGGGCTTTTTGGCGGCGATCTCGATGTGGAAGGACATCCGGCGGGTTTTTGAATACCATGGCGCCGAACACAAGGTGGTGTTCAACTTCGAGTCCGGGCAGCCGGTTACGGTGGAGAACGCGCAGAAATTCGTGACGTTCCACCCGCGCTGCGGCACGAGTTTCCTGCTGGTGGTGATGATGATTTCCATCGTGGCCTACGCCGTCGCGCCGGGTGAGAGCTTTGCCGCCAAGATGGGTTGGCGCGTAGCGCTGTTGCCGCTCATTGCGGGCGTGAGCTTCGAGATGATCCGCTATGCAGCGAAACGGCGCGGCGGACTGATGGCGATCCTGACAGCGCCCGGGCTGTGGTTGCAGCGCATCACCACGCGTCAGCCCTCTGACGACCAGGCCGAGGTCGCCATCCATGCGCTCGTGCGCGCCATGGAGCTGGAAAGAGCTCAGGGCGGCGAGCCGGTTATCGCTTAACACTTCCATGGAATACATTCGGAAACTCGATGAAATCGAGTCACGCTTTCAGGCTTTGACGGATCAGCTTGCCGACGCCTCCGTAATCGCCGACCCTTCCGCCTACCGCAAGACCGCCAAGCAGCACGCCGAGTTGGCTGAGGTGGTGGAGAAGTACCGCCAGTGGAAGCAAGTGCGGCGCAATCTGGACGATGCGCGCCTGATGCTGGAAGAGCCGGACGCCGAACTCCGCCAGATGGCGGAGGAGGAAGTCGAGCGGCTTACGCCGCAATTGGAGAAGCTGGAGGCGGAGCTAAAGGTCTTGTTGCTTCCCAAGGATCCCAACGACGACAAGGACATTGTGCTCGAGATTCGCGCCGGCGCCGGCGGGGATGAGGCCAGCTTGTTTGCGGCGGAGATGTTCCGCATGTACGCGCGCTTTGCGGAAAGTCAGGGATGGCGGGTGGAGATGACCTCAGCCAGCGAGTCCGAGGCAGGCGGTTTCAAAGAAGTCATCGCGCTGGTGAGCGGCGACAAGGTGTACAGCAAGTTGAAGTACGAGGGCGGCGTGCACCGTGTGCAGCGCGTTCCGGTCACCGAGGCGCAGGGGCGGATTCACACCTCCACGGTCACTGTGGCGGTGTTGCCGGAAGCCGATGAGGTGGAAGTGGCCATTGATCCCAAGGATCTGCGCATTGACACCTTTTGTTCGTCCGGTCCCGGCGGGCAGTCGGTGAATACGACCTATTCCGCCGTGCGTATCACGCACTTGCCTACCAACCTGGTGGTTTCCTGCCAGGATGAGAAGTCGCAGATTAAGAACCGCGAGAAGGCGCTGCGGGTGTTGCGCTCACGGCTGTATGAGATGGAACTGGAGAAGCAGCGGGCCGAGATCGGGGCCGAGCGTCGAAGCCTAGTGGGGACCGGAGACCGCAGCGAAAAGATCCGGACATACAACTTCAAGGAGAACCGCGTCACCGACCACCGCATCGGCTTGACCCTGTATCAACTGGATTCCATCATGGACGGGCGTCTGGACCCACTGATCGACGCGTTGACAACCTATTACCAGACCGAGAAACTGAAACAGCAGACGGCCGATGTTGAACATACAGGCGGCGTTACGGCAGGGCGTCCGGCTTCTTGAGGAAGCGGCGGTAACCGCTCCCCGGCTTACCGCGGAAGTGCTGCTGTGCCACGCCCTGGGGCGCGAGAAAGCGTACCTGTACGCGCATCCGGAAGAGGAGCTGAGCGAAACGGCCTGGGTGCATTACGGCCGCTACCTTCACGAGCGGCTCAGCGGGAAACCCACGCAGTACATCACCGGCAAGCAAGAGTTCTACGGACGCGTTTTTCACGTGACGCCGGACGTTCTGATTCCACGGCCGGAGACCGAGCATGTGGTGGAACGCGCCATCGCTTTGCGCCCGCGGCGCGCGGTGGACGTGGGTTGCGGCTCCGGCGCCATCGCCGTGACGCTGCAACTAGAGACCGGGGCCGAGGTTTGGGCGACCGACATTTCCGAAGCGGCGCTGCGTGTTGCGGCGGCCAATGCGCGGCGGCTGGGCGCGCGGGTTTGGCTGGCCGCCTGCGACTTGGTGGGGGCACTGCGGCCGCAGGCGGTGGATCTGGTGGTGTGCAATCCTCCGTATGTGCCCCGCAATGGCAGTGGCGCACTGCAACGCGAAGTGGTGGAATTTGAGCCGCACGTGGCGCTTTTCGGCGGGGAATCCGGCTTCGAGATTTATGAGCGCTTGGTGGAAGGCGCGGCGCGGGTGCTCCAGCCCGGCGGCTGGCTGGTGATGGAACTCGGATATCAATCCGAGACCCGGGTGCGGGAATTGCTCGGCGGCTGGCTGGACGTCGAGGTCCAGGCTGACCTGGCCGGGTTGCCGAGGGTGATCTCGGCGCGGCGTGCGCCATGAAAACCATCTTCCACGTGGACATGGACGCGTTTTTCGTTTCCGTGGAAGAACTGCTGGATCCTTCGCTCAAGGGCAAAGCCGTGGTGGTAGGGGGGCAGCGTCACGAGCGGGGCGTGGTTTCGGCGGCTTCCTACGCCGCGCGCCGCTACGGGGTGCACTCGGCGATGCCGTTGCGCACAGCGGCCAAGCTCTGCCCGCACGCCATCTTCCTGGACGGCCATCCGCACCTGTACCGCGAGTACTCTCATCGGGTGTTTGAAGTGCTCGGAAAGTTCTCGCCCCAAGTGGAAATGGCGTCGATCGACGAAGCGTATCTGGACGTGACGGGGTGCGAAAAGCTGCTGGGTCCGCCGCTCGAATGCGCGCACCGCTTGCACCAGAGCGTGAAAGCGGAAACGGGTCTGAATTGCTCGATTGGGATCGCCACTTCGCGCATGGTGGCCAAAGTAGCTTCCGACCAAGCCAAGCCGAACGGCATCCTGTGGGTGCTTCCCGGAATGGAAGCCCGATTTCTGGCGCCATTGGACGTGCGGCGGATACCCGGCGTGGGCAAAGTGACGGAGCGCCAGTTGCACGCCATCGGGATCCGCAAAGTGGGCGACTTGGCCAAGCTGGAGGAGAAGTTTCTCGAACAGCGCTTTGGCAAATGGGGGCTGGCGCTGGCGGGCAAAGCGCGGGGCGCCGATGCCGGCGCGTGGTTCGACGGGGAGGTGGGCGAGCGGGAGGAGGCGCGATCCATAAGCCACGAGCACACCTTTTCGCAGGACACGGCCAAGGCGTCCGAACTCGAAGCCATGCTGGCGCGTCTTTCCAGCATGGTAGGACGCCGCCTGCGCGAACACGGCTACCACGCGCGCACCATCCAGCTCAAGCTGCGCTACGCGGATTTTTCTACTTTCACCCGCGCCCACACGCTGGATCACAGCACTCAGTTGGACACTGAGATTTTCGAGGAAGCCCGTGCGCTGTTCCGGCGAAACTGGACGGGCAAACCCGTACGGCTGTTGGGGGTGCAGGCGTCGGGGTTCGCCGGATGTGAGGGCCAGCTCAGCTTGCTGGAGCAGGCCAAGCGCGAACGCTGGTCCAAGGCGCTGGCGGCGGCGGATCAGATCCGCGAGAAATTCGGCGAGGACAGCATTTCGCTCGCGCGCGGCATCGGCAGCGGCATACGGGAGCGGGCGCACGAGAACCCCGCCGGCTTGCCCGGCAAAGGACCGAAAGGAAGGGGCGAGGCGTAACCGTCACCGCTCAGGCGGCTTCGACACCAGGTCTCCGAACGCTGCGAGCAACCCGTATTTGTTCTGCCAGGTGGTGTACATGATGCCCATGGCGCCGGGCGTACGGGCGAGGGCTTCGAGCCAGCCCTTGGGATTGTCCAGGTTGTCGCCGTCATAATAGGCGCCCGCCAGGGTGCGATGGCCGAGGCCGGAGAAAAAGGCGAGACTTTCGTTCCGCCGAGCGTAGTACCAGCACACGATGCCCAAGTCTCTCGGGATATACTCGGCCGAGCCGGTGTAATCGCCGTCCACCAGATAGTAGTGGTCGCGGGCGTTGTGGCCGGGATCGAACATATCGCTCCAGGCCCATATTTCGGCATCGGGGTTGATGTCGCGGATCATGAGAAAGCCCTGCGTGATGTGGTCGCCCAGAATCTGGGCCATGGTGAGCCCGCGGCGTTTACAGGCTTGGCAGGAGCCGCCCATGCGGATCTCGTCCACGCTCAACATCCAGCGCTTGGGCGCGAGCTCTGCGTGGATGATGCGGGCGTTGTGGCGCAGGATTTCGTGGACTTCCGGCTCCGACATGCAGGCAGCCACTTGGCCGTTGTTGATCGACATGCCGTGGTAGTAGCTCACCAGCAGGCGCTCGCCCTCCCGGATGCGGCTGCCGGGCAGCAGGCGGATAGGCGGGCCGTCGTGGTCGAATCGGAAATTAAGCTGGGGGTCCACGATGGGGGCGAAGTCGACGCCCTCCTCGTAAACCATCCCCGAAGACTCGCCGGCGACGCGGATGGGCGTTCCGTCGCGGCGCAGCACGTTGACCAGGCCTACTTCTTCAATGGAGAGATCGTCGATCCAGAACTTCCCGCTCTTTCCGCCCCACATACCGGCGTAGATCCGCACTACCGTGTTCGTAGCGCTGTTGAAGCCGAAGACGAGTTTGCGCCATTCGGTGGTGGCTGGAAGCCTGGGATCCCAAGGCGCCAGTGCGCGACCATCCGCCGTCAGCACCTGTATGCGGAAACCGGAGGCCGGCTGGAGTTCCTCGGATTTGACCCACGCGCTAACCCGGTAGCAGCGGTGGGGTTTCACCTGGATCTCTTGCATGAGGCGGCCATGGCCATTGGGATTGCTGGCGAAATTCTCGAACCTCAAAGAGGCCGAACCCGAGTGGAAAACATCGCGGTCGATGAAAGAGATGACGCCGGGGGAGTCGTGGAAGCGGTAACCCCGGGCGGTGTTGCCGGAATAGTCCTCGAATCCCGGGTTGACAAAGGCGGCGTCTGGGTCAGGGAGCAGCCGGGCTTCGCCGCGCTCGGTGACGAAGACGGCGTCCCGCACCGGCAACCCTTCCGCCAGGTTTCGGTTGTGCGATAGAATGCCCCCGGCATAGCCGAGCGAGTAAAACAGGGGAATGATCTCCAGGGAACGCTCCTCAGCGATCCGCCTCACCTCCGCCAGGCGGCGAAAGTAAGCTTCGCTTTGCCGGCCGATGGTGTCGAAACTAGCCGCCAGGAGCACGCCGTTCAGCCCGTGGGCGGAAGCGACTTGGGCGATGTGGCGAAAATCTTCCACATGCGAATCTTGCTGCAAATTGCGGGAAACGTACACCCACCGCAGGGGATAGACTTGCGCCGCCGCGGCGCCGGCCAAGAGGAACGTGAGAAGCGGAAGCCGCATAGCTTCACCCCCGTAAGAGCCGCGCTGCGTCTTTGGCGAAATAAGTGAGAATGATGGAGGCCCCGGCGCGGCGGATGGCGGTAAGCGATTCCATCATGGCGCGACGGCCGTCGATCCAGCCGTTGCGCGCCGCGGCCACAATCATGCTGAACTCGCCGCTCACCTGATAAGCGGCGATGGGCACTTCGAAGCGCTCATAAGCCTTGGCGATCAAGTCCAGATAGGGCATGGCGGGCTTTACCATGAGCATGTCGGCGCCCTCTTCCAGGTCGAGAGCCATTTCGCGCATGGCTTCGCGCGCGTTGGGAGGATCCATCTGATAGCTGCGGCGGTCGCCGAACTGGGGAGCGGATTCCGCCGCCTCCCGGAAGGGACCATAGAAGCAGGAGGCGAATTTGGCGGCGTACGACAGAATGGGGGTGTGAATGAAGCCGGCCTCATCCAGCGCCCGGCGGATGGCGGCCACCCTGCCATCCATCATGTCGGAGGGGGCCACGATATCGGCGCCCGCCCGCGCGTGAGAGACAGCCGAACGGGCCAGCCATTCCAGCGTTGCGTCGTTGTCCACATCGCCGTCCACCACTTTGCCGCAGTGCCCGTGGCTGGTGTATTCGCAGTTGCAGACGTCGGTGATCACGAGCAGTTCAGGCGTTTCCTTTTTAATGGCCCGCACGGCGGTCTGGACGATGCCTTGGGCATCATAAGCGCCGGAGGCCCACTCGTCCTTGGTTTCGGGGATGCCGAACAGGATAATGCCGCCGATGCCGAGCGAATGGATTTCGCGGCATTCGGCCACCAACTGGTCGACCGACATCTGGTAGTTGCCCGGCATGGCGCCGATTTCGCGCTTGACGCCTTCGCCGGGACAAACAAACAAAGGCATGATGAAGTTTTCCGGCTGGAGGTGCGTCTCCCGCACCAGGCGGCGCAGGGCTTCCGTACGGCGCAAGCGCCGCATGCGTTGAATCGGGAAGGGCATAGAAAGATTATGCCGCTTTCCGGGATGCGACAATAGCACCAGAGGAACTGACAGGCATGGATAGACGGCGATTTTTTACGGCGGCAGGTTTAACCGCCGTTTCGTACCGGCGCGTGTGGGGCGCCAACGAGAAAATCCGGGTGGGCCTCATCGGCGCCGGGGGCCAGGGCCAGGCGAACTGGCGCGGCTTCATGAAGAACACGGACGTTACGCCAGCGGCGGTCTGCGACGTCTACGAGCCGAACCTGGAAAAGGCGCTCTCGATGGCCGAAGGCCAAGCGCGGGGCTTCCGCGACTTTCGCAAGCTCATCGAACTTAAGGACATTGACGCGGTGATCGTCGCCACGCCGGATCACTGGCACGCTATCCCCACCATTCTGGCCTGCCAAGCCGGCAAGGATGTGTACGTCGAAAAGCCGCTTTCGCTTTTCATTCGTGAGGGCCGGGTGATGGTGGACACGGCGCGCCGCTACAACCGGGTGGTTCAGGTAGGCAGCCAGCAGCGCTCCGGTCCGCATTATGCGAAAGCGATCGAGATCATTCGAAGCGGGCAGCTCGGCAAAATCCATCACATTCACGCCGCTTTCCTCCGCAACGCCCTGCCGGGTTGGGGCAAAGCGCCCGACGAGCCGCCTCCGGCCAATCTCGACTGGGACATGTGGCTAGGACCGGCGCCGAAGGTTCCCTACAATCGGCTGCGCGCCATTTATCATTTCCGCTGGTATTGGGACTACTCCGGCGGACAGATGACGAACTTCGGCGCGCACGACGTGGACATCGCCCGCTGGGCTCTCAATGCGCGTGCGGCGCAAGCGGTGGCCGGCTTCGGCGGGCGGTTCGCTCTGGGGGGACCGGGGGAGACACCCGACGTTCAGGAAGTGATTTATCAATTTCCGGATTGCGTGGTGAATTGGAGCGTTCGGGAGATGAACGGCGAGGGGCGCTCGGGTCTCACCTTTCACGGCACCAAGGCCACCATGTTTCTCACCCGCAGAGGCATTGAGATCCTGGGGGAGACTTGGCGGGGCGAGGGGGCTCCGAAGACGCCGCAGGCTGCCGACGCCAAGCTTCCCGGCTCGGAACAGCACAGCGCCCACATCCGCAACTTTCTGGATTGCGTCAAGACCCGGAAGCGCCCGAACGCGGATGTCGAAGAGGGACACCTCACCGCGGTTATGTGTCACTTGGGCAACATCGCCACGCGCTTGGGGCGCTCGGTGCGCTGGGATTCTGAAAAGGAACAAATCGTGGGCGACGCCGAGGCCAACCGGATGTGCGACCGTCCATACCGCGCGCCCTGGAAGCTGGGTTGAGGAGCTGTGATGCACCGGCTGTGGATTGCCGCTTTGTTGTTGGCTTCCATCAGGCTGTACCTCAAGGACGGCGACTATCACACCGTCCGGGAGTACAAGGTGGAGGGGGACCGGGTGCGCTATTACAGCACGGAGCGGGGCGAATGGGAGGAGATCCCGCTGGAACTGGTCGATTTGAAGCGAACGGAGGCGGAAATCCGGCGTCAGGAGGAAGCGCGCAAGGAGGAAGCCGCGCTGGTGGATGCCGAAGAAAAGGCGGAGCGCGACGCCCGGCGCGAGGCAGCCAGGGTGCCGGTGCATCCCGGCGTCTGGATGGTGGACGGCGAAAACCTCATCGAGCTAAAGCAAGCTGAAGCGAAGCTGGCCACCAGCCGGGGGCGAACGGTTCTCAAAGTGTTGACGCCTGTTCCCATTGTGGCCGGCAAAGTGACCGTGGAACTGGACGGAGAATCCTCAGCCACCGTGCTGAAGAATCCGATGCCCGAGTTTTACATTCGCCTCCGCGAGGACGAGCGCTTCGGCATCGCCCGGATGGGCAAGAAAAAAGGCGTCCGCGTGGTGGACCAGATCAGCGTCATGCCCGTGACCAACGAGAAATTCGACGAAATCGACTTGGTGGACATTTTCCGCAGGCAAGTAGGGGACGGGCTTTACAAAATTTGGCCCCAGAAGCCGCTGCCGCCCGGCGAATATGCCGTAGTGGAATACACGGAGGGCAAAGGCAACATTCAGGTCTGGGACTTTTCCATCCGGAACTGAGAAGGGACGGGAGGCATCCGCGTCCCTGTCAAATCCACTGAATCTCCGTCAAAGGCGATTTCTGGCGCGCCAGTTGCCGCGTGGCCGTCGATGCAAAGCTTGGAGTTGGAGAGGAAGAACACGCAGATCTCCGGGGCGCGCTCCTCTGGCGGCGGAACTCGATTGGTCACGATGTCGCGCCTGGAGTGCGCCCTTAGGAAGTGCAATCGTGCCCTCTGAGATGGACTAAACACTTGAGCGGTGGTGGGCGTTTCGCGCCGGCCTTGTCGCCCGCCGATTGCTCCCGGGGTTGATTGACTAAACCAAGGTTGTGCCAGGTCACCGGGTCGCACGGCGATCTTCGTGCCGCGCAGCGAATCGTTCTTACGGCCACCAACGCCAAGATATTTGGATTTTTGCACCGCAACGGCAGCAATGGATTCTAGAAATCCGTGTAATTTCCCGTATATAGCCCCTATCCAAACTATTGATCGAGACTTAACGACGGCGTAATGATGAGAGCCTACAATGTGGCTATTGGTACACGCGGTCGTCTGCGACGGGTGGTTTCAGCCCCCGTTGCTCACAGACGGCAAGGAGGTGTAATGAAGTATCGCATTGGCAAATCCTCCGGGGCGCGGTTCCCGGTGATGGGTATTGAGAAATCCTCGGTAACTCACCTGGCGCACGCGAGAATGGGAGCTGAACCCGCGAGGGTTGAATGGCAACCTTTCATCCCCAAGGCAGACTGCCTCGGAGCAGTCGGGGCGCATCGTACCGACCTGCCTTTCTGCACCGCACAGACCAACTCGCAGAAACAGACGCTAGTTGCTCAGGCGCAGCGGGCGCCGCAAGGGCTGGCATTGCCGGCCAGCCGATATTCCCAGTCAGTGGAATGGCGGGACGCTCTGAAGGGTATCGTCCCGGCTTTCGTCAGGGCCCCGATCGAACCGGCACACGTTCGCCGGATCATTGAAAAGGTCTCGCCAGCGCTAGCCTAGTCGGCACCGGCGGCCTGCGGGCGTGTCGAAAACAACTGCGGCAGGCATACTCCGGCTCCAGAAGCGCGGACTGAACCCTTAGCTTGGTTCTCGTTCGGGCGCCAGACTGTCTGAATGAAAACAAATCAAGGAGGATATAAGGTGAAATTCGTCATTACTATTGTCGGTTTTTTCTTGTTGCTGGCCGACGTTCAAGCACAACCGGACCAGGCGGGCTCGTGGCCGCCGGCAACCATCAGGATTCTCGAAGGCCAGATCTTGGGTGGCGGGATGGATCGCAGCTACCTTGAGGTGGAGCTGCACGATCTGAACCATTATGCGCCTCCCGGGCGAGCTTCTGTCGATAGCAGCGGCCAGTTCCAATTCTACGGAGTCCCCGCGGGTTCCTACGAGTTGCGAGTCGTCAGCCGAAGCGGCGAGCTTGTCCGCCGGGAGCTCATCAGTATTCAGCCTTTCGGTGAGTCCTTGGAGATTCGCCTCCCAGAGCAGCAACCAAGCCGACCGGTGCGCGGAACGATCTCGTTGCGAAGACTACAGGTGTCAGTGTCGAAGAAGGCGGTTAAGGAGTTTCGGGAGTCGGTAAAGGCGTTGGAATCCGGTGACTGCGAAACAGCGATCTTCCATTTGAAGCGCGCACTCGAGATTGAACCTCAATTCTTCGAAGCGCACAATAACCTCGGAAGTTGCTACATGCAGCGGAAGCAGTTCGAGTTGGCCTTGGCCAGCTTTGCCCAAGCTCGAGCACTGGACGCCGGCTCCGCGATAGTGGAATACAACCGGGCTGTTGCGCTGCTGGCTTTGCAACGACATGCGGAGGCGGAGGAGGCGGCGCGGCGGGCGCTGCGGCTCGACCCTCTCTCCGCCGGTGCGCGTTACCTGCTCGGGTTGAGCTTGATAGCGCAAAACCGCTTATTGGCTGAGGCGCTCGAGCATTTTCGCCAGGTCCAAAACCGGATTCCCGCGGCCCGGCTGTTGGCCGCCGAAATTCTTATCCAGCTCGGACGTGCGACAGAGGCCGCGCTGGAACTCCGCCAATACCTGCTTTCTGGAACACCGGAACGGCGCCAGGAGGTGGAGGTTTGGCTGGCATGGCTGGAAACACGCGCCGGGTCCACAGGGAGAGGGCATGAGTGACGGCTACCTGATTGAAGGGATGGGGTGCGCTACTATGGCTCCGAACCCGTCGAGAGCGCTGCCGAGTTCATCAGTTATCCAATGGAAAAGCAGATTCGCTATGTGTT
>Ga0272446_1001997_pt1 | contig 28643 bp, 25 predicted proteins | sample YNPCB0061_FD_194587 | JGI IMG/M metagenome (GOLD analysis project Ga0272446, IMG submission 194587) | Hot spring microbial mat communities from Yellowstone National Park, WY, United States - YNP-CB-006-1 | ecosystem: Environmental > Aquatic > Thermal springs > Hot (42-90C) > Sediment | place...
CTCGTCCAACAAGTACGAATACGACCCCGACCTCGAGGCCATCAAGCTCGACCGGGTGCTGCCTACCGCCCAGTTCTACCCCGGCGACTACGGCTTTATTCCCTCCACCCTGGCCGAAGACGGCGACCCCCTGGATGGCATTATTCTCTCCACCCATCCCCTCCTGCCGGGGGTGGTGGTGGATGTGCGGATTGTGGGCATGGTGGACATGCAGGACGAAAAAGGCGGCGACGCCAAAATTATCGGGGTGGTGGCCGAAGACCCCCGCTGGGATCACATCCAGGACCTGAACGACGTCCCCACCGCCTACAAGCAGGAAATCCAGAACTTCTTCGAGACCTACAAGGCCCTCGAGGCCCACAAGGGCAAGTGGGTCAAGGTATCGGGCTGGAAGGACAAGGCCGGCGCGCTGGCCGAGGTGCAGGCCTGCATCGAGCGATTTAAAGAGGCCAAGAACCACTAGCAAACCGAGGTTGGCTGAGCCTCCTGAACGCTGCCGGTTCACCCCGACCGACCGGACGCAAGAGATCTTTCTGATCTGGGGTCCCCGCCCGAGGCATTGGCGGGGGGAGCGCTCGATTGGCTTTGAAGTTCCTTTGCAGGCTTAGCTTGACCGGCCTAAGCATTTGTGGTTATGTAATCAGACGGGTTGCCTTATGGCCTTGCAACAGCGAATTGACTCTCTGCTAAAAGCGTTGGAAGTGCCCGACCTTGCGGTCGAGGTGCCCCCGGTTACCGACGAAGATGGTTTTCTCGAGGCCCTCGAGGCTGCCATCACCAGCTTCATTGAAGATGGCGAGGATGACCAAAGCCCCCTCGGCCTGATCAAGGCCGACCCTGCAGCCTACGACCTCAGCGAGGAGCCCGATACCGACGAACTACAAAACGCCGTGCGGGACTTCATGAACGCGGGTGACTCCCAGCTCACCCTCATCACCCCCGAAAGCCCCATCCAGCCCGACGGCGGCGAAAACCCGCAAAAGTTCTGGATATTCCTGCTGGAAATGCCCTCCCTGTCCGAGCACCGCTGGTGGGCTGTGGTGGACAAAAATGGGCGCAACGAAACCTACAACTACGGGGTGCTCTAGCCGCCAATCCCTACCATCACCCGTTCGCGCAGGGTAGGTAGGGTGTTGCCAAAGGCTGGCTTGCGGTCGGTGGCCAGCAGAATGGCATCCACCAGGGCCTCAACCGGGTTGGGGGCCTCGAAGGCCCAGGCGATGTCCATCTCCAAATCGGTCAGCAGGCAGGGGCGGATTTTTTTGTCGGAAGTCAGGCGCAAGCGGGAGCATTTGGAGCAAAAAGGCTCCGTGATGGGGTTGATGAAACCAATGCTGCCCACTGCGCCCGGAATTTTATAAACCCGGGCGGGGGCGGTGGGGTCGTTATCTACTTTCTCGAGCGGGCCAAAGTGGGCCTCAATTCTGGCCCGGGTCTCGGCCCCGCTGATAAAGCGGGCATGGTAGAGTTCGGGGTTGGAGTTATCGAGGTGCATGTACTCCAAGAAACGCACCTCCAGCGGCTTATTCAGCGAGAGCGAGGCCAGCGGAATGACCTCTTCCTCGTTCATGCCCCGGATCATCACCGCATTGATTTTTACCGGCCCCAGCCCCAGCTCCCAGGCCGTTTCGATGGCGTCCCAGACCTTTTCGACCTGTCCACCCCGGGTCATGCGTTTGAATACCTCGGGGGTAACAGCGTCCATCGAGAGGTTGAGCCGCTTGAGTCCGGCGCTCATCAGCTCTTTGGCCTTACGCTTGAACAAAAGGCCGTTGGTGGTGATGGCGATGTCGTGAATTCCCAGCTCGCTGGCTGCGGCAATCATCTGGGGCAGTTCTTTGCGCACCAGCGGCTCGCCGCCGGTAAAACGCACCGACTCCAGGCCCAATAGCTGCATGGCCCGCAGGAAATGGCGGGTGTCCTCTACCGAGATGGTGCCCGGTGGCTCCGACTGCTCCCAGTCCAGCGGGTGGCAGTACAGGCAGTGCAGGTTGCACCTCGGCGTGACGGAAAGCCGCAGGTCTTTGATGATGCGCCCATAGTTGTCGATTAGTTTCATCGTCGCGACCCCGTGTTGCACATTCTAACAACACGGTTAGCCTAAGACGCAAGGCGGGTTACAAATATCCCGGAACTCGAGCGCCGGGTCCTCGAGCTGGGTTGACCGCCGCGCAACCGAACCCACAAAAGCAAGAATGAGCTTGGTCTATGCTAAAGCCATGAAGACTCTGGTGCTGTTCGATGGTGTGTGCAACCTTTGCAACGGCACCGTTCAATTCATTATCCGCCACGACAAAGCCGGATGTTTCCAGTTTGCCTCGCAGCAATCCGAGGCCGGGCAAAGAATTTTGCAGCAGCATGGTATCCCTACCGAGGCAGCCCTGGCCGACAGCGTGGTGGTCATTGAGGAGGGGCGGGTTTGGCTGGAGTCGGATGCCGCCTTGCACATCCTCTACCGCCTGGGGGGTGTGTGGCGCATCCCTGCGCTGCTGCGGTGGGTGCCCAAGGGTCTGCGGGACTGGGTCTACCGCTGGGTGGCGCAAAACCGCTACCGCATTTTTGGCCGGCGCGAAAGCTGCCTGGTGCCCACCCCAGAACTCCAAAAGCGCTTCCTGGATACAGCCTGACCTGTGCATCAAACAGCGGCCTGGAAATCTTCCCAGCCCACAAGTGGTAGAAAATCGAGGGCTGCTTTAGCCTAAAGGTATGGCCGATTACAAGCGCTTTGGTATGGCCCTGGGGGGCGGGGGGGCCAGGGGATACGCCCATATTGGGGTAATGCGCGTGTTGGAACGTGAGGGGTTTCGACCCAGCGTAATAGCTGGAACCAGTATGGGCAGCATTATGGCGGCGATTTTCGCCGCAGGACACACTGCCGACAATGTGCAGCAGGTGCTGTCCCAGATGTCTTTCTGGCGCTTTCTGGATCTAAACCCCTTGAACGATATGCTCAACTACAGCGAGCTGGTGCGTTTTTTGGAGCCCCACATCCCCCGCCAGATGGAGGACTTCCCCATTCCCCTTGGCATCACCGCCACCGACCTGATCACCGGAACCGAGGTCTATTTTCGCCAGGGGGATGTGTTTCAGGCCATCCGGGCCTCGATTGCCTACCCAGGGGTGATCAACCCCATCTGGGTAGGGGAGCAACTGCTGGCCGACGGCGGCATTTTGAACCAGATTCCGGTAGACCTGGTGCGCTTTTTGGGGGCAGAGCGGGTGATAGCGGTGGATGTGACCCCGCTGGAGATTCTGCATGAACAGCCGCAGAAGAAAACCTGGTGGCAGCAGATTTTCCGCCGGGGCATAGACGTCAACCCCATCCAGAATGTTTATCGCTCGGTTGAGATTATGCAGATTCGCCTGGCCGAGGTTAAGCTGGCGGTTTCGCGCCCCGATCTGGTACTGCGACCCAGGCTCGAGGGCATCGGGCTTTTTAGCTTCCAGCAGCTCGAGCAGGCCATACAGGACGGCGAGATGGCTGCCGAGGGCAAGCTCGAGGAAATTCGCGCACTGCTGGCTATGGGGTCGCCTTGAGCTGCGCCAGACTGGCGATGCCTTCTCGCTCCATTCTTTCCAGCAGCCCCCTGCACAGCTTTTTCAAGAGGAAGGGCCCCTCGTAGACCAGGCCGGTGTAGACCTGCACCAGCGTGGCGCCGTTCGATAGCCGTTCCCACACGTCTTCGGCACTAAAAATGCCCCCTACCGAAACGATGGGCAGGCGGCCTTGTAGCTGGGCGTGCAGGTACTTGAGCACCTCGAGCGAGCGGGCCCGAAGCGGTTTGCCTGAAAGCCCGCCGACTTCGTCTATGGGCGTTTGCAGCCCGCTGCGGGCGGTGGTGGTGTTGGTGGCGATCAGGCCCGAGAGCCGGTATTGTTCGACCAGGGCCAGAATTTCGTCGATCTGTTCCCAGGTGAGATCGGGGGCAATTTTGAGCAGCAGCGGCTTCTGGCCCTGCACGAAGCCCACGAGGGCGGCGAGCAGCTCTTCTAGCCGATCCTTATCCTGCAAGGCCCTGAGGCCGGGGGTGTTGGGCGAGCTCACGTTGATGGCGAAGTAGTCGCCATAAGGCCACAGCCTGGACAGGCTTTGCAGGTAGTCCTGGGGGGCTTCCTCCAGGGGTGTGACCCTGGACTTGCCCAGGTTGATGCCCAGCGGAACCGGCGGCCTGCCAAAGGTCTCTTGCAAGCGGGCAAGCCGTGCCGCGACGGCCTGGGCCCCTTCGTTGTTGAAGCCCATGCGGTTTATGAGGGCCTGATCCTGGGGCAGCCGAAACAGGCGCGGTCTAAGGTTTCCCGGCTGAGGCAGGGCGGTAACCGAGCCGATCTCCACATGGCCGAACCCCAGCGCGGCCCAGGTTCGCACCGCTACCGCATTTTTGTCGAAGCCTGCGGCCAGCCCGATGGGGTTAGGGAAGCGCAGGCCAAAAGCCGAGACCTCGAGGCGCGGGTCGCGCAGGCTAAAGAGCTGCCGGATAAGCTCGAGGCTGGGCCCCCGCTGCCCCAGCCAGGCCAGCAGGAGCATCACCCGCTCGTGAATGCCCTCGGGGTCTTGGCGGAAGAGCCAGGGTTTAATCAGCTCGTACACGGGCCAAGAATAGCAGGGAAACGCCCATTCGTCAGCGGTACTGCCGCTAGGCAGCGGTACTGCCGCCAGGCAGCGGGTACTGCCGCTGGTTAGCGGTACTGCGCCAGCAGGTTCTTGGCTATAATCACCTTCAAAACCTCGCTGGCGCCCTCGCCGATGCGGGTCAGGCGGGCATCGCGCCAATAGCGTTCGACCGGGTACTCCTTGATGTAGCCGTAGCCGCCCAGAATCTGGATGGCCTCGTCGCAGGCCTGTACGCCCACCTCCGAGGCAAAGAGTTTGGCCTGAGCAGCCGCCTGGCCAAAGGGCCTGCCCGCGTCGCGCAGGTCGGCGGCTTTGAGGTAGAGCAGGCGCGCAGCTTCCAGCTGGGTGGCCATGTCGGCCAGCTTGTGCGAGACGGCCTGGAACTCGGCGATGGGCCGGCCAAACTGCTCGCGCTGTAGGGCATACTTAGCCGCAAACTCCAAAGCTGCCCGCCCCAGTCCCACGGCCATGGCCGCTATGCCGATGCGCCCGCCTTCCAGCACCTTCATCACGTCGTAGAAGCCCTTGCCGCGCTGGCCCAGCAGGGCTTCTTTGGGCAGGTGGAGGTCTTCAAATATGAGCTGGGCGGTATCGGAGGCGTTGAGGCCCAACTTCTTTTCCTTGCGCCCAATCCGCAAGCCCGGAATGGGTGCCTCGAACACCAGCGCCGAGATGCCCAGGTGCTTTTTTTCTTCGCTGGGTGCGGCATCGGTGCGGGCATTGACCACATAAACCCCCGCCACCGAGCCCTGGGTAATAAACTGCTTGGAACCGTTCAGCACAAAGCCCGAGTCGGTCTCTTCAGCCCTGGTGCGCAGGGCGGCGGCATCCGAACCGCTGCCCGGTTCGGTCAGGCCCCAGGCCCCCAGCACCTCGCCTGAGGCCAGCCGGGGTAGGTACTGCTGCTTCTGCTGTTCGTTGCCGGCGATCAAGATATGGCCGGTGCAAAGGCTATTGTGCGAGGCTACCGTCAGGGCCAGCGAACCATCCACCGCGGCAATTTCTTCGACGATTCGGGCAAAAATGCGCGTCGAGAGCCCGGCTCCGCCATACTGCTCGGGTACCTGGGCCCCCATCACGCCCATCTCGCCCAGCTTCTTTACGATTTCAAACGGAAAGGCACCCGTCTCGTCGCGTTCGGCTGCGCTAGGGGCCACCTCGGCCTGCAAAAAATCGCGTAGTGCGCCGATAATCTGGCGCTCCTCGCTGTCGAGCTCAAACCACAAATCCCTGGGGCGGTCTGCAATCATCTTGGCTCCTCCGTGTCTCTAATATATCACTTTTGATAACTAGTGCTGGAAATACGTTACATGTTTTTGGGCTCAGATGGCCTCGAGATAAATTCGCCGGTTTGCGGGGAAGTGGGCTGGGGATGATATAGTGAAGTATCGTGAATCCCCAACAGCTTTAGTACGAATGGGCTATGGGATTGCGTGTCGTTTTGGAGGAACGCTTGAATGGAGCTTAAAGCCGGTGCAATCGTAGAAGGTCGCGTTACGCGAATTATGGAGTTTGGGGCTTTTATCGAGTTTCCCACAGGTGAATCGGGTCTGGTGCACATCTCGCAGGTGGCCCACGAGTTTGTCAAAAACATCCGCGATCACCTCAACGAGGGGGACGTGGTCTCGGTTTTGGTGCTGGGCCGCGATGAAAAAGGCCGCCTAGACCTCTCTATCAAAGAGCTGACCCCAGCTCCCGTGGAGCCCCCCCGGCCCAAGCGCCTGCCCCGTCAGGCCCCCGAGTTCGAGAATAAGCTCAAGAGCTTTTTGCGTGGCTCCGGCGGTTTTGGTGGTGGGGCGGGTGGTGGCAAAAAGGCAAGTGGGGGTAAAGGCGGGCGCAAGCGCCGATAAAGCCTTGCCCCATCTGGCTTGCTGTTAAGGTGTTGCCTATCGCACTCTTCACAGGTGTGACCTCCCATCCGGGAGGCCACTGTGCTGTGCAGGAGTAATGTTGGTGACTTGATCGAGGACTATTAAGAGCGCTCTAGTGCAGATAATACCGGATTCAAAAAGATAATCTTCAAACAAAAAGCGCTAAGAGGCTATCTTTTTGAATCCTAGAGCACACCCCTCGCTGCGCTCGGCGAAGAAAGCGTATCCCTTCGGTCGGGTTAGTTCGTCACCGTTCGGCGACGAACTAACCGAATCTGGTATAAAAACCGACTGAATGTAAGGGTAGCTCCTGGCGTTGCTTCAAGAGCACACCCCGTCCCGAAGTCCCGAAGGGGATTGTCCGGTTGGTGCTGCTGAGCAGCTACCGCTGAGCTAAACTCGGCATCAGTCCTGAACTTCATCCCAGCTCATACCCATAATGCTGTAGCCCGCATCCACATACACCGTCTGGCCGGTGGTTCCGCTGGATAGGGGAGAGAGCAGGTATAGGCCCAGGTTGCCCACTTCCTCGTGGGTAATCATGCGCCCCAGGGGGGCGGTGGCGTTGTACTTGGCGACCATTTTGCGAAAACCGGGGATGCTCATGGCGGCTACGGTGCGGATAGCGCCAGCGCTGATGGCGTTGACCCGGATGTTCTTTTTGCCCAGCTCATAGGCCAGGTAGCGCACGCTGGCCTCGAGGGCGGCCTTGGCAACCCCCATCACGTTGTACCTGGGCACCACCTTTTCCGAGGCGTAGTAGGTCAGGGTGACCAGGCTGCCCCCTTCGCGCAGCAAGGGCTCGGCTTCGCGGGCCACTGCCACCAGCGAATAGGCCGAGATTTGCAGGGCGGTGTTCCAGTCGGCAGCGGTGGTGTCGATAAAGCGCCCTTCCATGGCGGCCCGGGGGGCAAAGGCAATGGAGTGTACCAGGTAGTCGAGACCACCCCAGGTCTGTGCTAGATCGGCGAACATGGTCTTGAGGGCGGTTTCGTCGGTTACATCGACCTGGTATAAGCGTTGATTGGGGCGGCCAGCGGTGAGCTTTTCGAGCTTTTCCTTCAGCCGCTCGCCCTGGTAGCTAAATGCCACTTCGGCCCCGGCTGCATAGAGTTTTTCGGCAATAGCCCAGCCCAGGCTATGCTCGTTGGTTACGCCCATGACCAGGGCTTTTTTGCCGGATAAATCAATCGCAATCATAACCCCCGTATCTTACCTGCACAGCCTCGAGAGTTGGCAATTTATTCAGGGGATGTAAATAGGCGGCCATGCCGGTGATGCCCCCTTGGTGTCCTGAAGGTGCCCAGCACTTCTGAACCAATCCTCATACATGCCCGATAATATATCTCCAGAACGAATTATTTGATTGGTTGCCAATAACGGGACATTGTTTACTACTCCAGCCCGACCCGTTCGGCTATAAACACTCTTTAAGAAAAGGGTTTCATTTAGCAGCGAGGGGGGTGTAAGTATGCAGGCGCTTCAACAAAGTCTGACGATGGGTAATATACAGTGTGAATGGGTTCCTGGAACCATGAACCAGGTCAGGGTGCATTTGCCCGATCACGACGTACAGGTTTCGCTCGAGCAGCTGCAACAAATTGCCGGGGTGGACGCAGTGCATGAGCTTTACCTGAAAGGCTTAATTTGCCTGCCCTTTACCAGCAAGCTGCGTGAGGCTTTCGATAAAGCGTAATCTAGCCGGGTAGTTCTTGGGCGGGATTTTGTAGAATTGCCCTATGCCTTCTGCACTAAAGACGCTGGCCCGCTTTGGCGATGCGGAAAATTGCCTCAGGCATTTAGAGCGCTCGAGACAGGAGCTGCTGCAGCTGCTTGCCAGCCTACCCGACGAGACCCTTTTCCGGCGGCCCGAACCAGAGGTTTGGAGCCCAGCGGAGGTGCTCGAGCACATTGCCCTGGTGGAGGAGTCGGCAGGGAAGATTATCCGAAGGCTGCGCAAGGTTGCCTTGGGCGAGGCCGAACCCTTTCCGCCTTCGCCGCCGGGCCAGACCCGACCCGATGGCCGCTGGCTGGCACCGCCCCCGATGGAGCCCAAGGGAGGTTTGACCCGCGCCGAGCTGCTGGAGCGGCTGCAGTCTGTGCGCCAGCGCCTGCTGGCCGAGGTGGCCGAGAGCGGCGAACGCCTGTCGCAACCACCTACCTATGCCCACCCCTTTGCGGGTGACCTGACCGCCCTGGGCTGGTTACAGACCCTGGCCTACCACGAGCGGCACCACCTCGAGCAGATTCGCGGGCGAGTGAACACCAAGCCTGACCATAAGCAAACCAATTGATCAGGGGCAGAACCCGGCAGCGCTCGAGAAAGATGCCCTGCCAGGTTCTTGGTTCAGTCTTGCTATAAGGCAGGTCTTTGGTAGGGCAACCAGGGTACTCAATGCGGTTCCTACATGGCTTGCACACAGTGCGCAGCAATTTACCCAGTAGAGCAAGAGCCGCTGTACTGTGTATTCGTGGGAACCAAGCTCAGCGCTTCTGGATTAAGAAGTGGCAGGCCCGCTGCCCATCCCGCTGGCAGAAGGGTCGCTCGGCAGGCAGGCTGGTGGCCTTGGAGATCACCTTCGCGGGCAAATTGCACACGGCTTCGAAGCGCTGTCCAGTGGCGTAGTAGAGGCAATTGTGGGCCTTGAGCTCCCAGCCGGTGGGGGTTTCTTCCAGGGTACCCAGCATCTCGCCGTAGTCCATATAGGTTAGCAAGGCCTCGAGCCGAGACGGGCCCTCGAGGCCCTCGAGCTTTCGCCGCAGCTCGGAGGCCATGCTCTCGGCCACGCCTTCCAGCAGACGCTCGATAATGCCTTCGCGCTCAGCCTCTGCCAGTACCGCGTCCAAAAGTTCGGGGTAGCGCTTGGGGAAGAGGCCTTCGGAAGCCTGGGTCAGCCGGTAGACCGTGGCCGGGCGACCTTTGCCCAGGCGGCGCTCTTCTTTGGCCAGCCAGCCGCTTTTCTCGAGGCCGCTCAACTGGTGTCGAACAGCAGTCTCGCTCAGGCCCAGGTGGGCCATCAGTTCCTTGATGGTGCTGGGGCCGTGTTGTTTTAAGTATTCCATCAGTTGACGAGGGATGCTCATGGTCGCTCCAGACCTCCTTTTGCCCAACCCAGCGCGTGAATGTTGCCTCATGGGTCATTCCCCTTAGTCGTGCCAGGGGCTCTTCCATTCCTTTCCGGGTTATACACGCGCAGAATCGCCATAGGTTATTTTTCTCTATTTTCACTATTGATATAGCATCAAATCCAGTATACCCTACAACTAGAGAAACGGTTCTGTTCCCAAAGAAGAACAGGCCGGCTCGAGGAGGAGAATATGAAACCCAACGAAGGCACAACCGACCGGATCATCCGTCTGGTACTGGCTGCAGTGTTGTTTCTGCTGGCTTTTACGGTGGCGAGTGGGGTATGGGTCTACTTCGCCGTGGGATTGGGCGTGGTCATGCTGCTGACGGCTGCTGTAGGCTTCTGCCCACTGTATGCCGTCCTGGGTATCAACACCTGCCCAGCACCCCAGCGCAAGGCCTAGCGCGATGGTTGAGGGCTGGGCTGCATCTGGGCACAGTTCTCTCACAGCGCAATGCGTAGAATATAGGTGGAATCGGGCCAATCTGAACCCAAAGCGATACCTCGGTGGGATGAATAGGGCCCGCTTCCAACGAGGAGGAAGTTATGGTTCCCAACGTAGGCAGTACAGACCGGCTGGTTCGCTACATCCTGGCAGTGGTGTTTCTAATCATTGCCTTCTTTGGTAGCAGCGGCATCTGGGCTTGGGTGTTTGGGTTGCTGGGGGTGATCATGGCTGTAACCGCGACCCTCAACTTCTGCCCCATCTGGGCGGTGTTCAAAATTAATACTCGAGGAAAAGCCTCCTGAATACAACCCTTCCTCACCCCGGCCTGCAAGGCCGGGGTTTTGCTTTGGACCACAAAGATATGTCAAAGTAATGCCGAAAGAAACGCGCTTTTGCGTTAGTCTAAGCCTGACCGTTTTTATGGGGTTTGTTTGCAACACTACCCTGACGGCAGGTCAATATGATTCGTCCAGGAGGTTCTATGGTGTCATCTTTACGAACGGGCATCCTATCCGTCGCCCTGATTGTGCTGGCAGCCTGTGCCCAGGTTCCGCCCGCACAACCTCAGGCCAAACTTGCTGCACAGGCCGTCTCGCAGGGGGTGGTGATTAGCCAGGTGTACGGCGGGGGCGGCAACAGCGGGGCGCCCTACACCCACGACTTTGTGGAGCTGTTCAACCGCGGCACCACGCCGGTTTCTTTGAACGGCTGGTCTATCCAATACGCCAGTGCCACCGGAACCGGCAACTTTGGCGCAAGCAGTACGCTGATTACCGAACTGCCAAACGTTACCCTTCAGCCGGGCCAGTATTTCCTGGTACAGCAAGCAGGGGGTACGGTGGGTGCGGCACTTCCTGCGCCCGATTTCATAGACTCCACGCCCATTGCGATGGCCGCTGGAGCAGGCAAGGTGGCGCTGGTCTCGAGCACTTCTCCGCTGGGTTGTAACGGCGGCTCTACCCCCTGTTCTCCTGCCCAGCTGGCCCAGATTATTGATCTGGTGGGATACGGCAACGCCAACTTTTTTGAAGGCGCAGGTGCCGCCCCTACACTCTCCAACACCACCGCTGCGCTTCGCAAGGACAACGGCTGCACCGAAACCGACAACAACGCAGCCGATTTTGAAGCCGCAGCGCCCAATCCGCGCAATACCGCCTCAGCCCGCAACTTCTGCGACGAGTCGGCGCCCAGTGTGGTCTCCACCACGCCGGCAGCAGGGGGCACCATCAACCCCGACGCCAACCTGACCCTTACCTTTAGCGAGCCGGTGAACGTGAGCGGCGAGTGGTTTAGCATTGCCTGCTCCTCCAGCGGAACCCGCAGCGTAGCTGATACGGTGGTCACGGCCAACGCCACCTCGACGCAGTTTGTCATCAACCCCAACACCGATTTTGTCTCCACCGAGAGCTGTACCCTTACGGTGTTTGCGGCCCAGGTCTCGGATGTGGATACCCTCGACCCGCCCGACACCATGACCGCCAACTTCGAGCTTGTCTTCAACCCGGTCTCGGTCTGCGACCTGCCCTATACCCCCATTTATCAGATTCAGGGTAGTGGGTTGTCGGCAGCCATCACGGGCAGCGTGACCACTCGAGGGGTGGTGGTGGGCGACTACGAAGGCCCTTCGCCTGCCTTGCGGGGTTTCTACATCCAAGACCCCACGGGCGACGGGGATGCGAATACCTCCGACGGTATTTTCGTGTTTAACGGCAACAACGACAGCGTTTCGCTAGGGGATGTGGTGCGGGTGGTGGGAACGGCGGCTGAATTCCAGGATCAGACCCAGATTAGCGCCACCACCATTACCAAGTGCGGAACCGGAACCGTCACACCTGTAGATGTAACCCTGCCCTTTGCCTCTCCCACCGAGGCCGAGCGCTACGAGGGCATGCTGGTGCGCCTGCCCCAGACCCTTTACGTGACCGAGCACTTCCAGCTCGGGCGCTTTGGGCAGGTGGTGTTGTCGTCGGGCGGGCGGCTAAAGCAGCCGACCAACGTAACCACCCCTGGGGCTGCTGCCAATGCCCTGCAAGCCCAGAACAACCTCAACCGCATCATCCTGGACGATGCCCTGCAAAACCAGAACCCCGACCCCATCCTGTTTGGACGCAATGGGCAGCCTCTGAGCGCCAGCAACACCCTGCGCGGGGGCGATACCGCCACGGGCATTGTGGGGGTGATGACCTACACCTGGGCCGGCAATGCGGCCAGCGGCAACGCTTACCGGGTGCGGCCCATTGGGGCCCTGAACGGCTACGTCAACTTTGTGGCAGCCAACCCGCGCCCGACCACCGCGCCCGATGTGGGCGGCACGCTGCGGGTGGTGGGGTTCAACCTGCTCAACTTCTTCAACACCTTTGATGGGCTGCCGGACACCGTGGACAACTGCACCAACGGGGTGGGGGGCCCACCCACCGACTGCCGGGGGGCCGATACCCTGGCGGAGTTCAACCGCCAGTGGCCCAAAACCGTAGCGGCCATCCTGGCTATGAACCCGGATGTGCTGGGTTTCAACGAGATGGAAAACGACGGCTATGGCCCGGATAGCGCCATTGCCTTTTTGGTGAACAAGCTCAACGAGGCCACCGCACCTGGAACCTATGCCTTTATAGATGCCGATGCGGCCACGGGCCAGGTGAATGCCCTGGGCACCGATGCCATCAAGGTGGGCCTGATTTACAAGCCGGCCCGTGTGACGCCGGTGGGCCAGACCGCGGTGCTCAACACCCCGGCGTTTGTCAACGGCGGCGACAGCGCCCCGCGCAACCGGGCCTCGCTGGCCCAGGCCTTCCAGCAAAACGACAATGGGGCCATCTTCATCGTGAACGTGAACCACCTCAAGAGCAAGGGCTCGGCCTGCGACCTGCCCGACCAGGGCGACGGCCAGGGCAACTGCAATGTGGTTCGCACCAACGCCGCCCAGCAGCTGGCGGCCTGGCTGGCCACCAATCCAACGGGTATTGCCGACCCGGACATTCTGCTGATTGGCGATTACAATTCCTATGCCAAAGAAGACCCCATCACCGCGCTTAAGAACGCAGGGTATATCAACCTGATCGAGAACCGCCTGGGGGATGATGCCTACTCGTATGTGTTCGATGGACAGTGGGGCTACCTCGACCACGCCCTGGCCTCGCCCTCGCTGAACGCGCAGGTAAGCGGGGTGGCCGAGTACCACATCAACGCCGACGAGCCCAGCGTGCTGGACTACAACACCGACTTCAAGACCCCCAACCTGCAGGCCCTGCTCTATGCCCCCGACCAATACCGGGTGTCCGACCACGATCCGGTGGTGGTGGGGCTGAGCCTGACCGCGCCTGGTGCCTGGTTCTTTGGCCCCGTCGCGCCCTTCCCGGCCTTCAACACCGTCAATGCAGGCCAGTCTATCCCGCTCATCTTTAGCCTGGGCGGCAACAAAGGGCTCAACATCTTCGCCCCGGGATACCCCAGGTGGCAGGTTGTTCCCTGTGGCTCGAGCGCGGCGGTGAACGGCACCAACCCCACCAGCAGCAACGGCGGCCTCAGCTACGACCCACTCCAAGACCGCTACACCTACCCCTGGAAAACCGAGAAGTCCTGGGCGGGGAGCTGCCGACAGGTGGTGGTGCGCTATACCGATGGCATCACTTACCGGGCCAACTTCAACTTTGTGAAGTAGAGGCAGACCGAAAGCAACCGACCCACCCCATTTATGGGGTGGGTTTTTCTCCAGATGCTTCCTGCGCCTGCTCCTGGGTCTATCGTGTGGCTGCCTTGGCGCGTTGTTGAACGCAGACGGGCCGGGTTCAGAGCGTGTCGAGCCGGGCCCGCAGGCTTTGTGCCCGCTCGTATAGGGGGGTGGCCTGGGGGTTGGCTTGCTCAAACTGCATGATGCTCAAGGGGTGGATGTGGTGCTCATCAGGATTGCCAAACAGCGAGTTGAGTAGCTCAAACTCCTCCTGCGAGCGCAGCGAGGCGTCCTCGCGGAACATGTTGAGGTAGGTCCAGGTAAACTGCTGTTCACTTACTGCCCCGCTCAGGTAGGCATCCAAAAGGCGCTTGTAGGGCTCGAGGTTGCTTTTAGCCCCTTCCTGCGGGTGTTCGGCCCGGACATCCGGAAGGTGCTGGCTGAAGAGCTGCTCGAGGTTCTCCAGGGTAATGTCCCAGTTGTTCAGCTCGAAAAGCGGTTGTCCGTTGCGAAACAAAATAATCTGGGGCGAGTGGTGCACAATACCGCTGCGCTCAGCTACCCGGTTCGAGGCTGGGCGGTGTTCCACTACTTTGATAATGCCCACCGGAATTTCGGGCCGTTCCCGCAAGACTTTTTCCACGTTGCCCCAGCCTTGCATGGTTTTGTGGCAGGTGCCGGCCTTAAAGATGGCCGTGATGGGCTGGCTGTCAATAAAAGCATCAGCCTCTTCGGGGGTGGTGATGGCATACATGCGCTCTCTCATGGAGTTGAGTCTAACCTTTGGGGTGGCACACAACCGTTAGCCGGAACACTTCCCCACCCTTGCGCGCCTACTGGTGTGATCTGCGGCCACAGCTTTTAGGGTTTGGCATACCAGAGCAGCTCGTGTTGTATAGGCCCTTCGTAGCCAGCCAGGTGAAAGGTCTCGGTGGCCAGCCGGTAGCTAAAGCGATCCATAAAGTTGAGCACCGACAGGGCCTGGGTGCGGTGCTGGGCCATGGCCCGCAATTTCTGCAGCAAAATCTCCATGGGTAAATGGCGCACATGGTTGGGGGGTAGCCAGCCTTCCAGGTATTCCGGCAAGGGCTGAGGAGGCGCATAGAAAAACAGTTTTATCTTTTGCCCCGACTTCTCGGCGGCCTTAACCACAAACTGATGGGTGGCGACGTGATCAGGGTGGCGGTTGGAGCCATTGGGGCCAAAGGTAATGATGGCCCTGGGGCGCAGTACCTCAAAGCGCCATAGCAGTAAATCTACAATTTCGGGATGATCGGCTACCCCTTCTGGTGTAGTGAAGCCAGAGCCCCGGGCCTCCTCATCCGCTGTACCGTTGGGCAGTCCATTGGGGAAGTCGTATAGCTCGAAATGGCCCAGCTTAAGAATTTGTACTGCCTGCTGAAGCTCTTTTGCTCGCTGCTCGCCCAGCTCCTCCGGTTTGCAAAGGCCCAGGGTCCGCCCGGCCTCACCTTTGGTCAGGGTAATCAGTCCGGTTTCCAGGCCCCAGTCAGCATATTGAATGAGCGTTCCGCCCGCTCCAAACACCTCATCGTCGGGATGGGGTACCACCACCAGCAAGTCCATGGGACTTATCATCGCTCACCCAGGAGGGGCACGCAACTGTAAGCCCGCACCCTGGGGGCTGGCTGCTAAAGGGTTGCCATAGATAGCGTAAACCTCTTGACAGCGCTTTCAAAATCTGATTTACTCTTGATTCAAGAAGTTATTCCAGTCCGGAGGCATTTTGCGCGAAGCCGTGACCCTCAGTGATGTAGCCCGCGAGGCTGGTGTTTCGCCCAGCACCGTTTCGCGGGTCATCAACGGTACTGCTCGAGTTAAGGCCAGCAAGCGGGAAGCCGTTTTGCGGGCCATCGAACGCCTGCACTACCGCCCCAACATCATGGCCAAAGGCCTGGCGCAGGGGCGCTCGCTTACTATTGGCGTGGTTACCCAGGAAATAAGCAGTCCTTACTACGGGGAGATGCTCAAAGGGGTGGAGCAGGCCCTCGAGGGAACCGCCTACCACCCCATTTTTGCCAGCGGACACTGGCGGGCCGACCAGGAAGAATCGGCTTTGAAGGTGCTGGTGGGCCGCCAGGTGGATGGCCTGATCGTTATGGACGGTAGCGTACCGCAGGAACGGCTGCGGGAACTGGCCAAGACTATGCCAGTAGTGGTGGTGGGCCGCAAAATACCGGGCCTGAAGTGTTTGGGCATAGACAACCGGAAAGGCGCCTACGAGGGCATCAGACACCTTATCGAGCTGGGCCACCGACGGATTGCCCACATCGCGGGCCCTACCTCACACCCCGACGCTATCGACCGCCTCGAGGGTTATCGGGCGGCCCTCGAGGACGCAAACATACCCTTCGACCCCAGCCTGATTACGGTGGGGGACTATATGGAGCAGTCCGGGGTACTGGCGGTGGAGTCGCTGCTGGCTCGAGGCGCGTTGTTTACGGCCATCTTTGCCGCCAACGACCAGATGGCATATGGCGCCAGCGTGGCTTTGTACCGACGGGGGATTCGTGTTCCTCACGATGTTTCCCTGGTGGGTTTTGACGACCTGCCGAGCTCGAGCTACTTTACCCCACCCCTCACCACAGTGCGGCAGCCCGGCCCGGAAATGGGTTGGGAGGCTGCGCGGCTGGTGCTGGCCTTGCTTGAAGGCTACAACTACACCCCCGAGCCACTCTCGACCCGCTTGGTGGTGCGAGAATCTACAGCCATGCTACGTTCGTCGGGCGCTTTAGCTATGCGCCAATGATTTTTACCGAGAGAAGGAGGTGAGTTTGACGGCAGAAAATACTTTGAAAGCGCTTTCAAAATCGGCTCAAGAAACCTTGTCTAACTAGGAGGTAACCATGAAGCGAATCCTATCAATTTTAGTACTGCTGGCGCTGTTTGGCCTGGGCTTTGCCCAAAAGACTACCCTCACGGTGGGGGTTTTCCCCAACCTCGACGATGCTCTCAAAGCTCAAATTCCCCTCTTCAATAAGAAGTACCCCAACGTTGAAATCAAGCTGGTCGTTCAGCAGTACGGCGACCACCATAACGCCCTCACCACCGCGCTGGCCACCGGACAGGGTCTGCCCGATGTGGCGGCCATCGAGATTGGGTTTGTGGGCCGCTTTGCCGAAGGGCAGGGTTTTGAAGACCTGAACAAAGCCCCCTACAATGCCGGGCAGTACAAGAGGCTCTTTACCCCCTATACCGTTGCTCAGGCTACCGCAGCCGATGGGCGGTTTATTGCAATGCCGGTGGATATCGGCCCTGGTACTTTCTTCTATCGGGTGGATGTTTTGCAAAAAGCGGGGGTAGACCCCAAAAACATGATGACCTGGCCGGGCTACATCGCGGCTGGCCGCAAGATCAAGGCCACCACCGGTGCTTTCCTGATTGCCGATGCCGCCGACGTGGCCTGGATTAACATTTTTGCCACCACTCCGGCCAACAACAGTCCCTACTTCGATGCTCAGGGTAAGCCGGTCGTGGATAGCCCTCGCTTCGTGCGGGCCTTTGAGCTGGCCAAAAACATTCGCACCGCAGGCCTGGATGCCCGGATAGGGGCCTGGTCCAACGAGTGGTACGATGCTTTCAAGAAAGGAACCGTAGCCACGCAGTTCTCCGGCGCCTGGCTGCAAGGCCACCTGCAAAACTGGATGGCCCCCGAAACCAAGGGGCTGTGGCGGGTACAGCAACTTCCCGAGGGTATGTTTGCCTCCTGGGGTGGTAGCTTCTACGCAATTGCCTCCACTTCCAAGAACAAAGAACTGGCCTGGGAGTTCATCAAGTTCGTAACCACCAACAAGGATATGCAAACGTTGGCCTTCAAGACCATTGGTGCTTTCCCAGCCTTGCTGGCAGCCCAAGAAGACCCCTCCTTCGATGAGCCCGTAGAATTCCTGGGTGGTCAGAAGGCCCGACTGTTGTGGCGTGAGGCTGCCCGTAAAGTGAAGCCACTAAAGGCCAACAAGTACGACCGTATCGCCAACGAGATCGTGAGCCAGGCCCTTGCCCAGGTGCTGGACGAGGGTAAGGACATCCCGACCGCTCTGGCTGAGGCCAAGCAACTGATCGAACGTCGCATGCGCTAATCCAAGGAAAGGGGAGAAGGCCAGCCCTTCTCCCCTTTTTTATAGCTGTGAGGAAAAAACTTTTACTGCCCATGTACGCAAAAACCTCAGGCCATTCCAACATATCTCAACAGGAGCATCTGTGCGAAAGCCTGCTAGCACCACATCCTCTGGCGACGACAGCCTTACCTTAGCGATGCGCTGGAGCAGTTTCCAGCGGCGATATGCACCTTATATCTTTGTCAGTCCTTTTTTTATCCTTTTTTTGATTTTTGGTTTATATCCAACGCTTTTCTCTTTGTATATGTCCTTCCAGGCCTGGACGCCCAGTGATGGATGGGGCCGATGGAAGTATGTGGGCCTCGAGAACTACACCTTCACCCTCACCGACCCTATGTTTTTGCGCTCCATGTGGAACACCATTTGGCTGGGGGTATTCTCGGGGGTGCCGCAGCACCTGATTGCGATCCCACTAGCCTTCGTGATTCACATGGTGCTGAGCCGCTTCAAGACCTTTGTTACGGCGGTGTACTTCCTGCCCTATATCACCTCTACGGTGGCCGTGGCCCTTATCTTTAACACCCTTTTTGCTACCCAGAACGGCATCATCAATTTGGTGATCGCCCACCTCAACAACTGGCCTTTGTTGGGTGCGTTGTTGCCGGACGAGAAAATCAACTGGTTTACCAGTGCCAACATTAAATATGCCATTGCACTGATGGTGGTCTGGCAGTTTACGGGCTGGAACACCCTTCTCTACCTTTCTGCTATTCAGGCCATCCCCAAAGATCTGTACGAAGCTGCCTCGGTAGATGGAGCCAGCCGTATCCAACAGTTTCGCTACATCACCTTGCCCCTGCTGCGGCCCATGATGTTTTTTGCGGTCAGCCTGACCATCATCGGCAACATGCAGCTCTTTGAGCAGCCCTTCATTCTGCTCAACGGGGGCGCCAGCGGGGCTACGCCGGGTGGACAGACCGCCACCATGTATATGTACCGTACTGCCTTTGAGTGGCTCGAGATGGGCACTGCAGCCTCCATTGCCTGGATTCTTTTTATTTTTATCGGCATACTCACCTATCTTAACAACCTGATTTTTGGCCGTTCGGCAAGGGGGGAATGAGATGGGAGGGAAAAGAGGGTCGTTGGGAAGCTTTCTACTCCGCTTGGGAGGCTACGCCATCCTGGTGCTGGGGGGAGTGCTTACGATAGCGCCGTTCTACTTTATGTTTGTGTTTGCCACCCATCAGCGCTCGGAGATTTTTGGTTTTCCGCCTCCCTTGTGGTTTGGCGAGCATTTCATGACCAATTACCAGATTTTGGTCAATAAAATTCCTTTTTGGCGGGCTTACTGGAACAACTTCTACCTAGCTTTTATGACCACCATCACCAGTTTGTTCTTTTGCAGCCTGGCCGGTTTTGGCTTTGCCATGTACCAGTTTCGCTGGCGCGAACAACTCTTTGCGGTGGTCATGGCCACTTTGTTGGTGCCGGCCATCCTCAACCTGATTCCCTTTTACCTGCTCATATTCCAAATTGGCTGGATCAACACCCCCAAAGCCCTCTGGGTGCCAGCCATGGCCGGCGCTTTGGGCATCTTTATGATGCGGCAGTATATTATTTCGGCCATTCCCAAAGAGCTGATCGATGCGGCCCGCATAGATGGCTGCAGCGAGTTTCAGATTTACTGGCGCATTGTGCTACCCCTCATCCGCCCAGCGCTGGGCACCCTGGGCCTGATTACCTTTATCGGCTCCTGGAACCGTTTTGCCGATGTGAACGTGATTATGCGAACCCAGGAGACCAAGACCATACCGGTGGTGCTGCGCACTCTGCAAGGGGCTACCGATGTGGAGTGGGGCGCGATTATGGCCGGTACGGCCCTGATGGTCGCTCCGCTGCTGCTGGTTTTTGCTATAGCGGCCCGGCAACTTATGGAGGGGTTGACCAGCGGAGCCGTCAAGAACTAGGAAGCCTGATGCTTATGTCCAGAGGGGCCTTGGTGGGAATCTTTTTCGGACTGCTGGTACTGGCCCAGCCGGGTTCGCCGCTGCGAAACTTGGCCGAGGCGCGAAAAATCCAGATTGGAGCGGCTGTAGAACCAAGCCTTCTTCTACAGGAGCCCGAGTACGCCCGGGTGCTGGCCCGGGAGTTCAACCTGGTGGTGGCCGAGAACGTGATGAAGTGGGGGGCATTGCAGACCACTCGAGGTCAGTACAACTTTGCCGCTGCCGATCTGCTTTTGAACTTCGCCCAGAAAAACCGGCAGGCGCTGCGGGGGCATACCCTGGTCTGGCACCAGCAACTGCCCCGCTGGATGTACGGCACCTTTACCGCTGCCGAGATGGAGGCCATCCTGAGCGACCATATCCGCACGGTGGTGGGGCGCTACCGCGGCAAAATTGCCTACTGGGACGTGGTGAACGAGGCCATCGGCGACGATGCCAAGCTGCGCTCAACCCCTTTTGACGTTCTACCAGGCTACCTGGAAAAAGCCTTTCGCCTGGCCAGGGCGGCTGACCCCAGCGCCAAGCTGTTCTACAACGACTACGGGGCCGAGGGCCTGGGGGCCAAGTCGGATGCCATCTACGCACTCTTGAAGTCCTTCAAGGAAAAAGGGGTGCCGGTGGATGGGGTGGGCTTCCAGGTGCATGTGGACTCGAGCTTCTCGCCCAAGCAGGTGCGGATGGAGGAGAACCTCGAGCGCTTCGCCCAGCTCGGCCTGGAGATTCACATCACCGAGATGGACGTGCGGCTGGGTAGCACGGGCCCCAAGGCCGAACGCCTGGAAAAGCAGGCCCAGGTGTACCGCGAAGTGCTGCAAATCTGCCTCCGTCAGCCCCGCTGCAAAGTCTTTACCCTGTGGGGCTTTACCGATGCCCACTCCTGGCGGGGGGCCAGCGAACCCCTCATCTTCGATGTCGACTACCAGCCCAAACCGGCTTACTTTGCCCTTCAGCACACCTTGCAACAACCTTGAGGAGACCTATGAAACGAAGCGATTTTCCCCAAGACTTCATTTGGGGCACGGCTACTTCTTCCTACCAGATTGAAGGGGCTGTGTCTGAAGACGGACGCGGGCTTAGTATCTGGGATACCTTCAGCCATACCCCCGGAAAAGTGAAGGGCGGCGACAACGGCGACGTGGCCTGTGACCATTACCACCGCTACCCCGAGGACATCGCCTTGATGAAAGAGCTCGGGGTGAACGCGTACCGCTTCTCGTTGGCCTGGCCGCGCATCCTGCCCCTGGGCCGGGGGACGGTGAACCCCAAAGGCCTGGACTTTTACAGTCGGCTGGTAGACACCCTTTTGGCGCGGGGTATTACCCCCTGGGTTACCCTTTATCACTGGGACCTGCCCCAGGCCCTGGAAGACCAGGGCGGCTGGCCGGAGCGCGAGACTGCCTACGCTTTTGCGGAGTATACCGACGTGGTAACCCGGCACCTGGGGGATCGGGTCAAGCACTGGATAACCCTCAACGAGCCCTGGTGCTCGGCCTATCTGGGCTACCACATCGGCGTTCATGCGCCGGGGCGACAGGATCTGAACCTTTCCGTACGGGCTTCGCATCACCTGCTGCTGGCCCACGGACTGGCCGTGCCAGTTATTCGCCAAAACGTGCCTGGGGCTCAAGTGGGCATCACCCTCAACCTCTCGCCGGGCCACCCGGCCTCGCCCGACCCCGCCGATGTGGCCGCAGCCCGCCGCTTTGACGGTTTCCAGAACCGCTGGTACCTAGATCCACTCTATGGCTTTGGCTACCCCGCGGACATGCTGGCCCTGTACAGCAAAGCCCCGCCGGTGCAGGGCGACGACCTGAAGACCATCGCAGTACCTACCGACTTCCTGGGCATCAACTACTACTCCCGCGCGGTGGTCAAAAACGGCGACCTCGAGCCCTACCGCTTTCAGTATGTGCGGGCCGGCGAGGAACACACCGATATGGACTGGGAGGTTTACCCAGAGGGAATCTACGAAACCCTGGTGCGGGTTGGCCGGGAGTACCGCCCGAACGCTATCTACATCACCGAGAACGGGGCAGCCTACCCCGATGTGATGGGGGCCGATGGACAGGTGCACGACCTCGAGCGCGTCCGCTACTTTGAGCGCCACCTGGATCTCTGCGCACGGGCTGTACGGCATGGTGCCCCCCTGAAAGGCTACTTTGCCTGGAGCCTGCTGGATAACTTCGAGTGGGCCGAGGGCTATTCCAAACGCTTTGGGCTGGTATACGTGGATTTTTCCACCCAGAAGCGCACCATCAAAGACAGCGGCCTGTGGTTCCGGGACTTCTTGCGGGAGGTTGTAAAAAGTTCATGACCCGGATAGTCAACCCCATCCTGCCAGGCTTCCACCCGGATCCCTCGATTCTGCGGGTGGGGGATGACTATTTTATTGCCACCTCCACCTTCGAGTGGTGGCCGGGGGTGCGTTTGCACCACTCGCGCGATCTGGTGCACTGGCGGCCCATCGGCTATGCCCTGACTCGCACCTCGCAGCTTCAGATGCTGGGCAATCCCGACTCTGGGGGTATCTGGGCTCCTTGCCTGAGCCACGATGGGGAGCAGTTCTACCTGATCTACACCGACGTAAAGACCTGGAGCAACGGGGAGGTCTTCAAGGACGCACACAACTACCTGGTGACAGCCCCCCGCATCGAAGGCCCCTGGTCGGAGCCGGTGTATCTCAATTCCTCGGGTTTCGACCCCTCGCTCTTCCACGATGAGGATGGGCGCAAATGGCTTCTGAACATGCTCTGGGATCACCGCAAGGGCCGCAACGCCTTTGCTGGAATTCTCTTGCAGGAATACGACCCAGCACAAAAGCGGCTGGTGGGGCCGGTGCACAACATCTTCCGGGGAACCCCCCTGGGGGTGACCGAGGGGCCGCACCTGTACAGGAAGGATGGCTGGTATTACCTGGTGGTAGCCGAAGGGGGCACCACCTATGAACATGCCGTAACGGTGGCCCGTTCGCGCCAGATTGAGGGGCCTTACCAGGTAGACCCCTGCTACCCAACCCTGACCGCTCGAGGTCGCCCCGAGCTGCCCCTGCAAAAAGCCGGCCATGCTTCGCTGGTGCGAACCCAGCAAGGGGAGTGGTACATGGCCCACCTGGTCGGGCGTCCCCTCGAGCCCCCCCAGGCCCTCCGGCGCCACTGCCCTCTGGGCCGCGAAACCGCCCTGCAGAAAATCCGCTGGAGCCCGGACGGCTGGCCCCGGCTCTGGCACGGGGAAAACACCCCGGCCCTGGAGGTCGAAGCCCCGGCCCTCCCCCCCCACCCCTGGCCCCAGGAACCCGAACGCGACGAGTTTGAGGCCCCCAGCCTTGGCCTGAACTTTCAGACCCTGCGCCACCCCCCCGACCCTTCCTGGCTCTCGCTGACCGAGCGTCCCGGCTACCTGCGCCTGTATGGGCGGGAGTCGCTGAGTTCGCGCCACCGCCAGAGCCTGGTGGCCCGGCGCTTGCAGCACTTTTTTGCCGAGGCCGAGACCGCGCTCGAGTTTGAACCCCGGCACTTCCAGCAGATGGCGGGGCTGGTCTGCTACTATGACACCGGCAACTGGGTGTACCTGCGGGTGAGCCGCGACCAAGACCTGGGCAAGACCCTGAACCTGCTGGCCTGTGACAACGGTCACTACAACGAACCCCTGGATCAGGAGCTAGTCATCGAGGGCTGGCACCGGGTCTACCTCAGGGTGCGCTACGAGCGCGATACCTTTGGCTTTGCCTACTCGGCCAACGGAACGGACTGGAACGAGATTCCTCTGCGCTTTCCGGCCTACAAACTTTCCGACGACCACTGCCGCGGGCTGGGCTTCACCGGTACTTTTATCGGGCTGTGCGTGCAGGATTTGAGTGGGGCGCGGCTCCACGCAGATTTTGACCACTTTGCCTACCGGGGGCTCGAGCCGGCGCAGGGAGAGGCCTATAGCTAGTACTGCCCAAAGTAGCCGGAATAAGGCCGGCATTGGATTGGGAGGTTTAAATCTCAAGTATGGGAGGATCAGCCTTATGAAGCAGAACTTTTTTAGGCTGTTGGCGATCTTGTTGCTGGCCCTGCCAGGGGCCCTGGCCCAGGAGCTGCCGGGCTGGCGGCTGGTCTGGGCCGATGAGTTCAATCTGCCCCTGGGCAGCCCGGTGGACCGCAGCAAATGGAACATCGAGACGGGCGGCTGGGGCTGGGGCAACAGCGAGCTACAGTACTACACCGAATCGACCCTGAACCTGGTGCACGACGGGCGCAACCTGGTAATTGCCGCGCTCGAGCAGCGTTTGCCGGGTTTGCGCTGCTGGTATGGCCCGTGTCGCTATACTTCGGGGCGCATCAATACCAAGGGCAAGTTTGAGCAGCGCTACGGGCGCATCGAGGCCCGCATTAAGCTCCCCCGCGGACAGGGCCTTTGGGCGGCCTTCTGGATGCTGGGCAGCAACTTTGGCCCGGTGCGATGGCCCAATTGCGGCGAGATTGACATTATGGAACACATTGGGCGTGAGCCGCGCACCGTCCACGGCACCATCCACGGCCCCGGCTACTCCGGTGGAGAAGGCATCAGCAAGTCTTATAGCCTTCTGGCCGATTTTGCCGATAAATTTCATATTTTTGCGCTCGAGTGGGAGCCGGGGATGCTGCGCTGGTATGTAGACGGCGTGCTCTACCAGACCCTGACCCCCGCCGACCTGCCCGAGGGCTCTCGCTGGGTCTTCGATCAGCCCTTCTTTATCATTCTCAACCTGGCTGTGGGGGGTGGCTGGCCTGGCCGACCCGACGAGACCACCCGCTTCCCCCAGCGCATGTTGGTGGATTACGTGCGTGTGTACGAGCGGGCTGCTGGCCCTTAGTCCCGGCGTCCTAGCCCTTTCGTACCTTGGCCAGTACTAAAACAACCTGCCAGATACCCTTTTGAACCCCACCCAAGCCATCCGTGAACACTTCATATGCTCAAGGCGCTTTGGGTGGGTTCATGCCATCAGAGGAAACCCAAGCATGACCAGAATAGGGAGACTCGCTCTTGCCTGGGCTGTGTGTTTTAGCGGTAGCCTGGTGCTAGCCCAGCCCATCTACAAAGACCCAGCCCAGCCTGTGGAGAAGCGTGTGGCCGACCTGCTCGCGCGCATGACGCTGGAAGAGAAGCTGGGCCAGATGACGCAAATAGTGGTATCCAAGCTGATGTCAGACGGCTGGGGGCTGGGGCCGCTGAAGGCTGAGCTGCTCGAGCGCTACCTTGTGCAACGCGGCATCGGCTCGGTGCTCTCGGGCGGGGGGATGGGGCCGGTGCCCAACACGCCCCGCGCCTGGGCCGAGATGACCAACGCCATCCAGCGGGTGGCGGTGGAGAAGGGCCGTCTGGGCATTCCTTCCCTTTACGGGGTGGACGCCGTACACGGGCACAACAACCTCGTGGGGGCCACTCTCTACCCCCATAACCTGGGCCTGGCGGCTACCTGGAACCCGGCCCTGGTGGAGCAGGTGGCCCGGCGGGTGGGTCAGGAACTGCGGGCTACGGGCACGCTGTGGAACTTTGCCCCCGTGGCCGACCTGGGCCGTGACCCGCGCTGGGGTCGCTTCTATGAGACTTTTGGTGAAGATTCCCTTCTAGCCGGTAGCCTGGTTGCAGCCACGGTGCGTGGTTTGCAGGCTAGCCAGGTTGCCGCGACGCTCAAGCACTTTGTTGGCTACGGCCAGCCTGTGGGCGGTACCGATCGTAGCCCGGCTTTTCTGGCCCCCCGCACCCTGCAAGAGGTATGGCTGCCGCCCTTTCGTATGGGCCTCGAGGCCGGTGCCCTTACGGTGATGGCCAACAGCGGCTCGGTCAACGGGGTGCCGGTGCACGCCTCACGTTACCTACTGACCGACGTGCTGCGCGGCCAGATGGGCTTCAAGGGTGTGGTGATTTCCGACTGGAACGACATCGATAAGCTGGTGAACGACCACAAAGTTGCCGCCACCTTTGCCGACGCTGTAGCCCTGAGCATCAACGCAGGTGTGGATGTGTACATGGTTCCGATGGAGGCCGACCGCTACCTCCAGACCCTGAAGGAACTTGTCGAGGCAGGCCGGGTTCCACGCGCCCGCATAGACGAGGCAGCAGGCCGTGTGCTGTGGCTGAAGTTTCAGCTTGGCTTGTTCGAGCGCCCCTACGTGGAGGTGGCCGAGGCCGAGAAGGTGCTCGAGGCCCAGCGTCTGCTGGCGAAGCAGGCGGCCCTCGAGTCCATCACCTTGCTGGAAAACGCCGCCTTCACCCTGCCGCTCACCAACGTCAGAACCCTGCTCGTCACTGGCCCCGCCGCTACCGACAAGACCATGCAGATGGGTGGCTGGAGCATTGACTGGCAGGGCAAAGAGGGGGCCAAAGCCCCTGGGACAACCCTGCTCGAGGGTCTGCAAAAGGGCGCACCCAAAGGGGTGAAGGTAACTTATGCCGACCCCAGGGATGCTCGAGCCCTCGCGGCCGCGGCCAGGGCCGCCGACATGGTAGTGGTGGCCCTGGGTGAAAAGCCCTACGCCGAGAGCGAAGGCAACAACCTCAGCGGCGAACTCCCTGCCGAGCAGTACAGACTGCTGCGCGACCTCAAGGCACTGGGCAAGCCCATAGTGCTGGTGCTGTTTGCGGGCCGCCCCCTGGTTTTTCCCCCCGACCTGTGGCTCACCCCCAAGGCCATCCTGATGGCTTACCTGCCTGGTTCTGAAGCGGGCAGTGCCCTGGCCGATGTGCTTTTCGGTCGCTACAACCCCAGCGGTCGCCTGCCCTTCACCTGGCCCAAGCTCTTCAGCCAGGTGCCCTTCACCTACGACCGCTACCCCGACATCTACCCTAAAGCCGAGCCGCTCTACCCCTTCGGCTACGGCCTGAGCTACACCGACTTTGCCTACCGTCTGCAGGCCGCCAGAGTTACCCCTAACGCCGTGGAGGTGGATGTGGAGGTGCGCAACACCGGTAAACGCGCCGGTAGCGACGTGGTGCAGCTTTATACCCGCTTCCCTCCGCTTGGCTTCCTGGCCCCCCGCGAGCGCCTGGTCGGTTTCGCGAAGGTGAGCCTCGAGCCCGGCCAGGCCCGCAGCATTAAACTCACCGCCCCGCTGGACTGCTTCGCCCTGGTGCCAGGTGATGTGTTCAGCCTCGAGGCACCCCGCCTCTTGCCCGGACGCTACGTCTTGCGGGTGGGGGAGCAGACGGTGGCGGTGGATCTGCGCTAATGTATGTATTTTGCTTGTCTGGTGCGAAATTAATCGCACTTCTGGCATAGCGCGGTGAATTGGTCCTATTGACATAGCCCAGGGCATTTGATAATCTCTTCTTTGCTGTCGCCGAAAGGTGAAGCGAGAATCTTGAAAGCGCAGGTTAGGAAATAAATACGACCACAACGTGGCTTTGCTACGTTAAAACTTTTGAGCATAACAGCTCAAACCCAAAGACTCGCCTCTCGCGGCGAGCATTTTTGGAGAGTTTGATCCTGGCTCAGGGTGAACGCTGGCGGTATGCCTAAGACATGCAAGTCGCACGGACTGTTTCGGCAGTTAGTGGCGGACGGGTGAGTAACACGTAGGTGACCTACCCCAAAGTCTGGGACAACTAGGAGAAATCTTAGCTAATCCTGGATGTGAACCTCAGCTGTGGCTGATGTTTAAAGCTTCGGCGCTTTGGGATGGGCCTGCGGCGCATCAGGTAGTTGGTGGGGTAACGGCCCACCAAGCCGACGACGCGTAGCTGGTCTGAGAGGACGACCAGCCACAGGGGTACTGAGACACGGACCCCACTCCTACGGGAGGCAGCAGTTAGGAATCTTCCGCAATGGGCGAAAGCCTGACGGAGCGATACCGCTTGAAGGACGAAGCCCTTCGGGGTGTAAACTTCTGAACTCGGGACGATAATGACGGTACCGAGGTAATAGCACCGGCTAACTCCGTGCCAGCAGCCGCGGTAATACGGAGGGTGCGAGCGTTACCCGGATTTACTGGGTGTAAAGGGCGTGTAGGCGGTCTCTCAAGTCCGATGCTAAAGACCGAAGCTCAACTTCGGGGGTGCGTTGGATACTGTGAGGCTAGACGGTCGGAGAGGGTAGCGGAATTTCCGGAGTAGCGGTGAAATGCGCAGATACCGGAAGGAACGCCAATAGCGAAAGCAGCTACCTGGACGATTTGTGACGCTGAGGCGCGAAAGCGTGGGGAGCAAACCGGATTAGATACCCGGGTAGTCCACGCCCTAAACGATGAGTGCTGGGTGTCCGACATCTGTTGGGTGCCGTAGCTAACGCGTTAAGCACTCCACCTGGGAAGTACGGTCGCAAGACTGAAACTCAAAGGAATTGACGGGGGCCCGCACAAGCGGTGGAGCATGTGGTTTAATTCGAAGCAACGCGCAGAACCTTACCAGGTCTTGACATCCACGGAACCCTGGTGAAAGCCGGGGGTGCCCGCAAGGGAGCCGTGAGACAGGTGCTGCATGGTCGTCGTCAGCTCGTGTCGTGAGATGTTGGGTTAAGTCCCGCAACGAGCGCAACCCTTGTTGCTAGTTGCCATCAGTTCGGCTGGGCACTCTAGCGAGACTGCCTACGAAAGTAGGAGGAAGGCGGGGATGACGTCTGATCCGCATGGCCCTTACGACCTGGGCGACACACGTGCTACAATGCCTGCCACAAAGCGCTGCGACCCGGCAACGGGAAGCCAATCGCATAAAAGCAGGCTCAGTTCGGATTGGGGTCTGCAACTCGACCCCATGAAGCTGGAATCGCTAGTAATCGCGGATCAGCCATGCCGCGGTGAATACGTTCCCGGGCCTTGTACACACCGCCCGTCAAGCCATGGGAGTGGGTTTTGCCTGAAGTCGCCGGGAGCC
>Ga0272446_1001998_pt1 | contig 28641 bp, 25 predicted proteins | sample YNPCB0061_FD_194587 | JGI IMG/M metagenome (GOLD analysis project Ga0272446, IMG submission 194587) | Hot spring microbial mat communities from Yellowstone National Park, WY, United States - YNP-CB-006-1 | ecosystem: Environmental > Aquatic > Thermal springs > Hot (42-90C) > Sediment | place...
ACTACCAGTCCCGACTGAGCTGCCGCGCAATTCAACCGACTGACCGCGGGTGACCACCAGAAAGGCGATCGCCAGCAGGGCACCGACCATCAGGGTGGCATAGCTCAGCATCATGACACTGACATGCATCATCAGCCAGTTGGACTTGAGCGCCGGTACCAGCGGCGCTGAGGCCTGCATGGAGGGCGGCAGGGACAGGGCGGCAAAGGCAGTAATCGCCATCGCGACCGGGGCTGTGACCACACCGACCAGACGGCTGCCGCTCATCCGTTCCGCCAGCAGGTGCATGGTGGTGAGGCCCCAGGTCAGAAAAAACAGCGATTCGTACAGATTACTGAGGGGAAAATATCCCGCTTCTAGCCAGCGAGCGCCCAGCAGGGTAGCAATACAGAGATTGGCGATCGCCATGCCCGCTGTAGCCATTGAGGCTAAATAGGGAATCCGGGGAAAGGCTGCGCCCAACCAGTAGAGCAGCATGGTAAGCAACAGAACAGCAAAAGAGGTGTTATCCAGCACAGTCTGAAGCGTAACCAGATTCATGAATTCTTCTCCCCAGACGGATCAATCGGTTCAATGACAGACTCTTTCTATCCTACGCGATTGTGATTCGGCTTGACGGTCCCGCTGGCTGCCGATGTAAAGCGAAACCTTTAGTTGAGCCAGGAGGCGGCATCCAGAATGCAGAATGCAGGCACTTGCCCAACTTCTGACTTCTCAACTCCTCAACTCGTGAATTCCTTGCAGATCCGTGTGTCCCGATGTTGATACCCGTCCTATCTCAGGGGGAAGGCGAGGGCGAGACAGGCACCGGCTCAGCAGGCGGCGGGGACGCGGCAGGCACCTGTGGGCTGGGCAGGGGATTGGGCTTGCCAGCCTTTTGTATAGCTGCGAAGACGTCATAGCGGGCAGTGCGGTCATCGCTGATAGCGGCTGTTACCCCAATCGACTGGACCGCAGCAATCAGATCCCGGTTGGCTGGCGGCAGAGGAAACAGGGGCAAACTCTTGGCATTGATGGCCCGTTCCACATTAACAAAGAAGTGACCATTATTGGGATTGGGTTTCGTCGGAACAGTTTTCTGGAACACCGGACTATTAGCCAGCGAGTTAGCGGGTTGGGGCACCAGGGAAGCCGCAATGGGAGCCCCCAGGGTCAGAAAAACCACATCGCCGCTCAACCAGCCATAGGTAATCGCAGGTCCCCCTGCTGGCAACACCCAGTTGGTCACCGTCTGGTTGCCCACCTTGGATTCTTCCACCTTAAACTTGTAGCGCTCTGTCATCGCCTGGTTCAGTTGGGTCAGAGACTTTTCTGCCGCCCGGCGATCGCTGGCCTTAACCATGAACACCAGACTAAACGGCAGATTAGCAGGCTCACCCGCTGGCGCCGCCACCAGCGCCAGGGAAAACTCACCATCCATCCAGGCCAACAGGTCTTTGTCTAAATCCAGACCCACCGTTGACTGCAACCCACTGCGCAACGCCTCCGGATTAATCGGAGAAATGGGATTGGCAGATGCGCCTTGCGAATAGTCCTGCCAGAACTTCTGCAAATTACCCCCCGATGCCATGATCAGCGTATCCGCGGGCAGCCGCTCCGGCATGGAACGGGCAGAGTTCTGCACCTCATAGCGCTTCTGACTGTCAGGCTTGAGCCAGGACACACTCTGAAACCGGATCCCCTCCGGCTCCAGTTTCATGGTTGCAGCCAACCCCTGATTTTGCTGAACCTGAGCTAAATTTTCGGCAGACAGATTCCGTCCCGAATTAGTCGCCGTAATCGCAGCAGCGGCTGGTAAGTTGACATACAGTTTGCCGAAGGGTTGTTCCGTGGCAATTTTGCTGAGGGACTGGCGATAGCCCGGTGTACTCGAGAGGGAAGGAGCCCCCTGGTAGGTATCGATCGCCCGTTCCGTCGCTTTGGGATCAGTCGTAACCAGCAAAAACTTGCCATCCAGTACCGCAGCGGAGAACGGTTGCAGCGTTGGCCCCTTCGATTCCCGAATTTGCACCCCCTTATAGGTCCGCTCGGTCAACGCACTGCCCCCTCCTGTCCGAGGCTGCTCCAGCACCTGCTTGGCCTTTAGCGGATCCTGGATGGGTAACACTGCGATCGTCGCCTGTTGCTGCAGTGCTGGCGGTGGATTAGTCGGCGGGTTCGTCACCGGGGGAATTTGGGCCGGCAAAAAGGCCAGGGTGACTTCCTTGCCAACCCAGGGCCGAATATCCTTGTCGTAGTTAAAGCCATTGGCCGTCAAAAAGCGATCGCGCAACTGGGCCAGATTTTGATCCAGCGCCGTCTGACTTTGCTTGGTGCCAAACTCCCGCATCTGCTGCCACTGACCGGCATCCGTCGTCACCGAAACCGCCATCAGAGCATCCTGGGGAACCACTTCCGACCCCACCAGTAAATCCGCCGGTCCTGCCCCCCGTTGGCTGAAAAACCAGTAAGCCGTACCACCACCCACCGCCAATGCAGCAGCAGTACCCAACGTTAAGACCAGGGAGGACTTCTTCGACTTCATCATGGGGAAGTAATTTTACTCAATCAGGACAGGTCGTGCCCTTGCCACTTTAGCAAACCTGACGGGAAAGGAACACGTTAAGCAGGAGAGGCGTTGCTGAAAAGCAGGATGAGAAGTTTCAATTCATCCTGCATCCTTCTTAGTCATCCCTGAAATCAGCAGTGCCTCAAGGAGCAGAAGAGTGATAGGGAGATAGGACTATTCTTGGACCGGATACCCTCGTCGCATTGAAAGGGCTCTTGCTTAAAAATCAGTTTGGGGGAATCCGACCCTTGGGGGGCACCCCCCCAATCCCCCCGAACGCAGGGGACGACTGCGTCCCCCGCACCCCCTCCAGAAAGTCTTAACTGTCAGCAGGAAAGATCGCTTCGCCTTGAGGAAACGCAGAAGCCGCTCCAGTTCCTAAGGTCCGCCAGTCAATGGTGACAACCATTCCTAGAACTCTTATTCGGGGGGCGTGGGGGAGTTAGGCCCCCCCACGGCGGGGGACAAGGTATTTTCCATGACGCTGTGCCAGGGGAAATGCTTTGGCAGGGGGGAAGTCCCCCGCTCAAGGTCTATCAGGCGATTGATAGGCACGGCAACCGTTATACAAGAGAGCAACTGTTAGCAGATCTGAATCACGATCACAGGCTGATGGACTTTCCATCGACCAACAATCTATCCCTTCTCCCCAGACAACACTGGCTCCTGACAAACCGACAGCTTCTGATACAGCGTATCGCGTTGCTGATAGGGCCGTCCCAAAGAGGCGATCGCCCGCTGCAACGTTTCCACCTCCATACAAGTGCCACCCTGCGCCCCCGCCATCGTAGAGATATGTTCCTCCATCAGAGTGCCGCCAATATCATTACAGCCCCAGGTCAAAGCCTCCGTCGCTCCGGCAAGCCCCAGCTTGACCCAACTGGGTTGGTGATTGGCAATCCAGCCACCGAGATAGAGACGAGCCACCGCCGTCAAATGCAACGCCTCCGCCAGCAGCGGTTGATCCCGTCCGACCCGGTGACGCAGAGGCTTGGGGGCATCCTGACCAACAAACGGCAGCAGAATAAACTCCGTAATCCGAGCCGGATAGCCTTGCGCGATCGCCCGCTGTTGCAGCGATCGCAACTGGTCCAGATGGCGGATCTGCTGCGCCGGGGTTTCAATATGACCGGACAACAGCGTACTGGTAGTATTCAACCCCAGGCGATGGGCCGTTTCCACAATCTCCAGCCAGGTAGCCGTATCAATCTTTTCCGGGCACAGGATCTTGCGCACCTGATCATCCAACACTTCCGCTGCTGTACCAGGCAGCGACCCAACGCCAGCATCCCGCAGAGCCCCAATCACCTCGGCATAGGTCAGCCCATCCTGACGGGCAATGAACTGAATTTCCTGGGGGGAAAAGGCGTGCAGATGCAGCATCGGAAATTGCTCCTTAATCTGCTGCACCAACCGCAGATAGTAGGGCAACGCAGTTCCCTGCCATTTCGCCTCCGGATTCAGCCCACCCTGCATACAAATTTCCGTAGCTCCCCGCCGCACCGCATCCTGGGCCTTTTCCAGGATCTGGTCGATCGCTAACCAGTAGGCCCCCGCCGCTCCAGCATCGCGGCGGAACGCGCAGAAACTACAGTGTTGCTCACAGATATTGGTGAAATTGATATTGCGGTTGACCACATAGGTAACCGTGTCCCCCACCAACTGTCGCCGCAGTTGATCCGCCGCCCGACGAATCTGGGCGATCGCAGCGGCATCGGTTTGCTGCAACAACACCAGGCCGTCTTCTGGAGTAAGCTCCTGGCCGGTGAGTGATGTTTCCAAAATCGATTCAAGACTGTTCACCATAAGACTTGGGAGGGGCAAGGGTACACCGAACCGGATGGTTCCCAGACAGCGGCGCTGGGGCTTGATCCCTGATTGTTCCCAAACAGGACACCCGTCTCCTCCCCATCCTAAAACGTTCTGGAGATCCAGATAGCAACTACTGCCCCAGATAGGCTTCCAGCACTCGGGAATCGGTCTGAATCTGACTGGGACTGCCCACCGCCAGATTGCGGCCCTCCGCCAACACCCAAACCCGATCGCAGAGGGACATGATCACATCCATGTTGTGCTCAATGATCAGGAAGGTCATGCCATTGCGGTTCCAGTCCAGGATGCGATCGCAAATCTGATTGATCAGCGTCGGATTCACCCCAGCCGCCGGTTCATCCAACAGAATCAGATGGGGATCGGTCATCAAGGCCCGTCCCATTTCCAATAGCTTGCGTTGCCCACCGGACAGAGCCCCGGCATATTCCTGAGCCATATGGGCCAGTCCCACCGACTCCAGAATCATCAGGGCCTTTTCCCGCAACTGCCGTTCCTCCCGAGCAATCCGCCGACCCTGAAACCACGTGTTCCAGAAATTTTCACCCGTCTGCTTCTGGGCCGCCAGCAACATGTTTTCCAGCACCGACAGGCGCGACAGCACCCGGGCCACCTGAAATGTCCGTACCATTCCCCGTTGGGCAATTTCATGGGGTTGCAGGTGCTCAATCGGCTCGCCTCGTAATTGCACCCGCCCCTGATCGGGATGAATGAAATTGGACAACAGGTTAAACAGGGTGGTCTTGCCAGCGCCATTGGGGCCAATCAGGCCAGTAATACTGCCTTGGGCAACAACAATTTCTGCTTCATCCACAGCCCGCACCCCACCAAAGTTTTTCACCAAGCCCGTGGCCGACAACAGCGGCGTCGAGCCGCCATCCAAGGGTGCCTCAGCGGGAATCAACGAGGGATCATTGGCCAAGGGTCAGTTCCTCCTTTTTGCCTAACAGGCCCTGCGGCCGCCACATCATCAGAACCATCAACAGCAAGCCAATCAGCATGATTCGCAAAGCGCCCAGGCGGGCATCGTCCAGGGGAATGATGCTATCGAGAAAGCGGGTCGCAGTGGTATAAGCCCAGAAAATGGCCGCGCCCAGCAGGGTACCGGCGTTATTGCCAGCGCCCCCCAGCACCACAATGGTCCAGGCGTTAAAGGTGATCAGCGGGGCAAAGTTCTCTGGATACACCGTCGTCAGTTGCCAGGCAAACAGGGCTCCAGCAATGCCGCCAATGAATCCGCCAATCATCAGGGACTGCAACTTGTACCAGAAGACATTTTTACCCAGCGCCTTGGCCACCTCTTCATCTTCCCGGATGGCTTTCAGAACCCGCCCCCAGGGCGATCGCACCAGTCGTTCCAGAGCCCAATAGGTCAACGCTAGAACAACCACCGAAACGAACATCAGGCCATTGCGAGAGGGATTCTGGCTAAAATTCACCAGCGAAAGCACACCCACGCCATAAAGCCAGAAGCCACAGACTGCAAAAAATAAGGTTGAGAGCAGCATCACCCCACCCGACCAGTCCGACAGTTTGCTGATGAACCGGCGGCCAATCTGAACAAACAGCCAGACCACACCCGCCAGAGCAGCCAGCACCAAAGCGGCCAGCAATCCGGACGGCAACACCCCTTTCAAGCGCTGGCCCACGGCAGCAACGCCCGCCACCAGTAACAGTAAACCAACCACATAAGCGGCTAGCACCAGGGTATTCCGCCACAGCAGCGATAGGGACTTGCCTTTCAACTGTTGCCGCAACCAGCGCCAGATTTGCCAGGTCGCCATGACAACGATGGCCGTCAGAATGGCAATCATGACAAACTTGCTGAACGGAGTGGGGCGAAAGTTCTCCAGTGGCAGGGGATAGTTTTGGATGCCGAAGGAGCCACGGGTGAGCCATTCTTCGTTCAGGGCAATCAACCGGATGACCTCGGACACACCAATGGTGACGATCGCCAGATAATCTTCCCGCAGCCGCAGGGTAGAAAAGCCGATCAACAAGCCCAGAATGGCAGCAAACGCCCCACCGATTGGCGCAGCAATGATCAGGGGCACCTGGGCCAGACTGAGCAGAACCGTGACATAGGCGCCAATCGTCATAAAGGCGACATAGCCAAAGTTGATCAGGCCAGTGAACCCCCATTGCAAGTTAAGCCCCAGACTGAACAGGGCATAGATCGCCGTAAAGATAACCAGGGAAACGAGATAACCAATCATGGGGTAATGCCAACCGGAAAAATTGCGGGAAACGCGATCGTAATCCTAGCAGGCATCCTTCTCCCTTAGCGATAGATGCGTTACGAAATGGTTCATTGCTGTGATGTCGTGGCAAGATGGGGGCATTCTGACCGGGTCACCCTTACTTGCATTTACCTATGGATGGGTTCAGAAGTCGGTTGCATTTTCTGATTGATCAGTTATCCGATGAAGAACTGGATATTACCTGGAACACCCTGGCCCAGCTTTATTGTGACCTTTACATGCTGCGGGCCATCCAATCGGCCAAGCGCACCCTCAAACCAGGGGATTCCTTCACCCGTGATGAAGCACTGCGATTCCTGCTCACTCACTAGCTCACTGCCGCACCTATGAATAGCCCTCCAACCGGCAAGCTTCGTTCTTCCCTGGATATCGAAATTCGCTACGAACGATCCTTTCTGCTTGATCTGGAACATTTGGATGCCCCCTCCAGACGGCAGGTTCAACAATTTGTTCTGGATGATTTTGTTAACCTGACCCACCTACACGATCTACCGGAATTTCGGCAGTTGGGGTCCAGCCAGATTTACTATCGCTTCAGTTTAGATCGGTATCTGATTGGCTTGGAAATTACTGGAAAAATTATCAAATTCATCCGTGTCATTCCAAAACCAGATGTCTAAGGACATTTCTGGACAAGACTATCCCCGCGCACGGGCCAATCATTCAGCTATCGGTTGCTGAGTGAAAGGTGGCGAAGGCCAATCAGAACGCCCACCCAGGCTCGGCCAAGTGATTTCTTGACGAAGTTCCTGGTTCAGGGGCCAGACTCCCGATACACTAATCATGGCAAACATAAGGGGCTAATACGCGGCTATGGATTCTGCGGCACTCTGGCAACGGTATCAGGATTGGTTGTACTACCACCAAGGGTTGGAACTCTTCGTTGATATCAGCCGCATGCGGTTTGATGATGCGTTCGTCCAGATGATGCAACCCAAGTTTGAGCAAGCCTTTCAGTCAATGGCTGCGCTGGAAGCAGGGGCGATCGCCAATCCAGATGAAAACCGCATGGTCGGTCACTACTGGTTACGCGACCCAGAACTGGCTCCCACACCTGAGATCAAGCAAGAAATCCGGCAATCCCTGGAACAGATTGAAACCTTCGTCGCCAAGATTCATTCCGGCGAGATCCGTCCCCCCCAGGCCGTCAAATTCACCGACATCCTGTCCATTGGCATTGGCGGGTCGGCACTGGGACCGCAGTTTGTCGCCGAAGCGCTAGCACCGGACCATCCCCCCCTGCAAATCCATTTCTTTGACAATACCGATCCGGCTGGCATGGACTCGGTATTGGCCCAACTGAAAGATCGACTTACCAGCACCCTGGTGATTGTGATCTCCAAATCCGGCGGCACCCCAGAAACCCGCAACGGCATGATTGAGGCCAAGAAAGTGTTTGCAGATCGGGGGTTGGACTTTAGCCGTCAGGCCGTTGCCATCACGATGGCTGGTAGTCAGATGGACCAACTCGCCAGATCAGAAGGCTGGTTGGCCCGTTTCCCCATGTTCGACTGGGTGGGAGGCCGCACCTCGGAATTGTCTGCCGTGGGACTGCTCAATGCCGCCTTGCAGGGAATTGATATACGCGGCCTGCTAGCTGGGGCCAAGGAAATGGATCAGGCTACCCGTATTCCTCATCTGAAGCAAAACCCTGCCGCTTTATTAGCCCTGTCCTGGTATTTTGCTGGCAATGGCAAAGGTGAAAAGGACATGGTGGTTTTGCCTTACAAAGACAGTCTGCTGCTGTTTAGCCGCTATTTGCAACAACTGGTCATGGAATCCCTCGGAAAGGAAAAAGACCTGAATGGCCAGATCGTTCACCAGGGCATTGCCGTCTACGGTAACAAAGGCTCCACCGATCAACATGCCTATGTGCAGCAGTTACGTGAGGGAGTGGCTAATTTTTTCATGACCTTTATCGAGGTGCTGCGCGATCGCCAGGGGGTTTCGGTCGAAGTGGAACCAGGGATTACCTCAGGCGACTATCTGTCGGGCTTGTTACAGGGCACCCGCCAGGCAATTTATGAGAATCACCGCGACTCCATCACCGTCACGGTGCCCGAAGTCAATGCTCGCATCGTCGGAGCCTTAATTGCCCTGTATGAACGCACGGTTGGACTTTACGGATTCCTGATCAACGTCAATGCCTACCATCAACCAGGGGTGGAAGCTGGAAAGAAAGCCGCCGCCGCCATTCTGGATCTGCAACGCCAGTTGGTTCAGGTGTTAAAGCAGGAAACAACTCCCATCAGCATTGCCACCCTGGCGGAAAAGGTTGGGGCTGCCGAGCAACAGGAAACCATTTACCGCATCCTGCGCCACCTCAACGCCAACCAGCGGAACATTGTGCTACAGGGAGATCTGGGCAAACCAGCTAGCCTTCTGGTGCGGTCAACCTGAGGCGATCGGCATTGCCAGGGTTTCCCTTAAGAGTGCTGTTGCTTCTGCTGGAGAAATTCGGCGAAATCCTGGACTTCCGCCAGCAATGGGTCTGGTAATGTCTCCAGGATCGCTAATAATCTAGCCCGGACGCCAACCGTTTCTTGGGCAGGCTTGACCAATCGCAGTTGCTGAGGGGAAACCGTTTCGACTCCCACTGTTTCCATGAACGCCCCGTCTTCATTGGGATGCGCTGGCATGAAGCAGCCATCAGAGGTCATCTTGACCCAGGCGCCGAAGAGTTCCACCATGTAAGCTTCGCCCTGGTTGAAGACCTCCACAACGGTTCCTGGGGTGTCAACTGCTGCAGTTCCACCTTCGGTCAGGGGAATCGCTTCTTTGAGTTTCACGGAGTCGAACAGTTGAAATTGGGTCATTGTTGCCTCCTGGGTCGTTCTGGATAAGCAGTCACAAATCTGGCAATATTCTCGCCGAACCGGACAATCCAGATGGTTTGGATTCGTTTGGCAATACCGGATGGTGCCGTAATCAAAACAGTCGCCTGGTAGCGCTTACCATAAGCGTTTTGCCCTTGGGGTTGGAACTGTGCCACGGAGAGGTCAGCCAGAATTGCTTCTCGGATAGCTTCGGCAGACTGAAAGCCCATCACACGGTGCCAAAACTTGCGTTTATCACCTCCTTCCCCTCCTTCTGTGGCATGGTTGAGCAGATATTCTGCTGTAGCAAGTGGAAACTCAAGGCGATGGGGTGGGTCCATGATTTGAGCAATCGTAATGGCTGACCAATGGATACCTACATCACTTCAGCGTCAGGAGCGGCAAACACCTCGCTAACCTTGACCGACAATGGCCCCAATAGAGGCGATCGCAGGGTATCTTCGCCTTGCAAGGTCGCCGTTTCGGTATAGACACCATTCTCCAGACTGAGCACAAGAATCGTTTCTTGCTGCGGATCCACAATCCAGTATTCCGGAATACCCAGGTCTTGATATTGCATACGCTTGGCCACGTAGTCTCGGTTGCGCTGCAACTCTCCCGGACTGACCACTTCGACCACCAGCATTGGAGGAGCCATTGACAGTCGAATCGTGTTGCGTTGCCTTAATTGCTCAATGTGCTCCTCTCGAATCACAGTCAAATCCGGATAGCGATTTCTCGGTTCACCTCGCACTTCCAGTTCTAGCCCATGTCCCCGGAGACGCCGATAGCCCACCAGGGGCAGGAGCACTACAAATAAAAAATTGACAATCTCGATATTCCAGCCAGATTCTGGCGGCACCTCAATCAGTTCTCCGTTAAACAGCTCATACAGATGATCCGTCCCATCATCGTAGGACAGGTACTCTTCAAAACTCTGGAATCGGCGTTTGAGCTGGATCATTACTTTCAGGAGGGTAGAAGGAAGGGCGAACCAGCCATCTGACTGCTCCTATTCTAAGCTGACAGCCCGATCAGCAATGGTTCTTCCGGCCTGATCCTGAGAACATTCTGGCCAATTAATCCGGTGTAACAGCCCCATTCAACCCTCGTCACAGCAGACAATTACAGCTAGGGGCGGGAGCATCTTACTATTGCGACTTTACCGCTGAGTCACCTTCAACACTTCCATCGCCGTAAGGTTATACGACCACTCAGCCAAAATGAGCCCCCTGCAGTGATCTGAGCCAGAAGAAAGGCAGGACATCCTCTACTTGAAATTCCGGCAGACACATATCACAGGTGGGATATTTTTGGTAATGATCGCCACCATTTTTTACACTTCTTCACGCTAAACTAGCCAGTGAAGCTGCGCGCAGGTCAACCGTATGGCTCTCATCAAGCAGATTGAAATATTTCCGCTGCAGTCAATTCAGAGTGGAATGGCCCAGTTTTATACTCCCCAATCCAGCCATGAAACCATGCTGGTCCAGGTTGCAGCCGGTGCGGTGGATGATTTGTTTGTGCATCACTTTCAAACCGATCAATTACTGGTGGTGCGGGGCAGTTTTGTCCTGGTTGTTTTGCAGAACCGGTGCTATCACTATCTGTCTCTCCGAGAAGACCAACCCACCATGGTTCGGATTCCACCCGGTGTGCCCCATGGAGCCATTAACTTGAATAGCGCGCCGTGCGTTTTAGTCAATGCGGTTTTGCGGCATGGTCCGGTTCATGAACGAGACTATCAACCGCTCAAGCGACCCTTTCCCTACGATATGGACATGGCACGCACGGTCTCAGGGGGAAAACCTGGAATAGAGCAATGTTGGGCAACATCCCCCCGTTCTTCGCCGAGTGACGTATTCTAGGGGTTGAAGATGCGATCGCCCCTGTCCCCATGCCTTTAACCATCCTAGTTGTTGATGATGATTTGGGGACCCGACTATCAATCGGGGATTACCTGGAAGTAGCCGGCTATTCGGTGATTCAAGCTGAAAATGGCCGGGAAGCGCTTAAACGGGTAGAAGAATATCATCCCCACCTGATCATCACCGATATCACCATGCCCCAGATGGACGGCTACGAGCTGATTCGAGAAATTCGTAAGCGGCCACCGTTTCGCCTGTTGCCTGTGGTTTTTCTGACCGCCAGAACCGAGACCGAGGAACGGATCCGAGGCTATCAAACTGGCTGTGATGTCTATCTCGAAAAGCCGTTTGAGTTGCAGGAGTTGGGTGCTGTTGTGCGCAATTTGCTAGAACGACTGCAACTCATTGAGTCGGAGTGGCGATCGCGCCTGACGCCCGAACGCAGCCTCACTGCGCCAGCAGAACTGGCCACATCCGAGCACCTGCCAACGTCGCTGACTGACCTGAACCTGACCGAACGGGAACAGCAAGTGCTTAAAATCCTGGCCGATGGGCTGTCCAATGTTCAAATTGGCGAACATTTGCACCTCAGTCCTCGGACAGTGGAAAAATACGTGAGTAGTTTGCTGCGCAAAACAGAGACCAATAATCGAGCCGAGCTGGTTCGATTTGCCATGGATCATCATCTGGTCCAATAACCTGTCTCGCTTCAGTGGCCTCTGCCCAGACAGACACTCACTCAACAGTGGCCAATGTCACCTTGTCAGGGATCTACCGATAGGCCTTATCGTCTACCAGCTCATCCAGCAAACCGGAACAGGCATCCAACAACAGATCAATCACCTGATTGAACCCTTCCGGGCCACCGTAGTAAGGGTCAGGCACTTCCCGCAGGGTGTGTTGGGTGCAATAGTCACACATCAAGCTGAGTTTGTGTTGATACTGGCCAGCCTTATCCAGATAGGCAATCTGAGAAAAGTTATCCCGATCCATGGCCAGGATCCGGTCAAACTGCTCAAAATCCTGTGGGATAAATTGGCGGGCTCGACCCTGCATGAGGATTCCCCGTTGTTTGGCCACGGCGGTCATGCGGCGATCGGGGGGTTCTCCAATGTGGTAATTGGAAGTGCCAGCCGAATCACAGATGATCTGGCCTGTTAGACCCCGCATTTCGATCAAATGGTTCATGATATTCTCTGCAGCTGGAGAGCGGCAGATATTGCCCAGGCAAACAAACAGTAAGCGGTAGGTCATTGACTCACCCCAACCCATTCAATCGATTGACGACAATAAACTGGGGCATTGCAAGCGATGCCCCAGGAGAAAATTCTCTAAAATCGTCCAATTTAGAGAACCTAGAAGCCCGGCAGGTTCAAGCCACCAGTCAATTCTTCCATTTTCTGCCGCATGGTGGATGTGGATTTGTTGTAAGCATCCTGCATGGCAGCCGTGACTAGATCAGACAAAACTTCTACACCTTCGTTCAGGGCATCCGGAGCAATTGTGACCCCCAGCGGCTCCTGGTTACCGCTCATAACCACCTTGACCAGTCCACCGCCAGCTTCGCCTTCGATTTGCATTTGCTCCAGTTCTTCCTGGAGACGGCGGGCCCCTTCCTGGACCTGTTGCGCTTTTTTGAAGGCTTCCGTTAGCTCTTTCATTTTGCCTAAACCGAAGCCAAATCCCTGTCCTTGTGACATATGCGTTACGGGTGATGGATGTACGACAAAAAATCAGTTGTTACATTATGACACTGCCAACTGGGAAATACGGTCAGGCAGCCTGGAAGTCCCCTAAAATTTTGACTTCCGGTTCTAACCGCAGCGACCATCGGTCTTCTACGGTTCGTTGCACATGGCGAATCAACTGGAAAATATCACTGGCGGTTGCTCCACCACAATTCAAAATGAAATTAGCATGGCGCTCGGCCACTTCGGCCGACCCGATCCGGAATCCTTTCAACCCCGTTTGTTCAATCAGCCAACCGGCTTTGTAGGCGTCGGGATTGCGGAACACACTGCCGCAACTAGGCATGTGATAGGGTTGGCTGGCCCGCCGATGGTCGAGATGCTCCTGGGTAATGGCGGTTAACTGTTGGGGATCCCACCCTGGCTGGAGCTGAAAGGTTGCCTGAGTGACCAGCCAGTCGCGCCCCTGCAAACAGGAGGTGCGGTAGCTGTAGTTAAATTCCGGGGGAGTCAGGGTGCGGGTAGTGCCATTGGGCAATAGCACCTGGGCACTGACCAACATGTTGGCAATGCATGCTCCATGCGCGCCAGCATTCATCACCACCGCGCCGCCGATCGTACCGGGAATTCCCACGGACCACTCCAGCCCCTGCCAACCCAGTGCCGCCAACTGCCAAGCCAGACGGGGAATCGGCTCTCCAGCCCCCACGGTGACCTGGCCTGTTTCTGCATTAAAGTGGATAGAACGCAGGCGGCGAGTGCCAATCACCAGACCAGGCAGACCGCGATCGCTAATCAGCAGGTTCGAGCCAGCCCCCAGCAGGGTGATTGGAAGATGCTGGCGACGGGCCCATTCCAGATACACCGGCAGGTCTTCGGCTCGCCTCGGGGCCACATACCACTCAGCAGGCCCGCCAACCCGGAAGGAGGTCAGGGTCGCCAGAGGCACTCGGGCTTTGATGGCACACTCCACATCCGGCAACCAAATTTGGGACGGGGAAGGGGGTGTGGTTGACGCCGAATACCCTTCTCGATGCAGAGCTGTAACCCCGGAAGTTGTTGTTTTAGGAAGATTGAATGAGAGAGTCATAGGAACCCATCACCGAATTAAGGGTTGGAGCAGCGATCATTAGCGAGGGAAAAACCCACCATTCGTAGGACACACGCATGGGGTACGGTTATGCCAGTCCCGAGACAGCACCCTGCTCAACCGATTGATGAAAAGCCATCACCTCGGGGATGAGCTGATTCAGATTACCCGCTCCCAGGAATATTGCCAAATCTCCTGGCGCCAACAGTTGTGTGAGGAGTTGACTGATTCCCTGCAGCGACGGTTGGTAGTACACACTGGGATGATGTTCTGCAATCAGATCGGCTAACTGCTGACCAGAAAGATTACCTGGGTTAGGTTCACCGGCACTGTAGATATCACTGACTACAACCATATCCGCATGTTCAAAAGCCGTTGCAAAATCGGATAAAAATCGCAAAGTACGGCTATAGCGATGGGGTTGGAAAATGGCAACGACCCGGCGTCTGGCCGACTTGCGGGAATCCTCTACACTCAGACGAGCGGCAGCCAGGGTTGCCCGCAATTCACTGGGGTGGTGGGCATAGTCATCCAGGAACAGAATGCCGTTATACTCACCTTTGCGTTCAAACCGCCGCCGGGCCCCTTCAAAACTAGCGATCGCCTGGGCAATAGTGGCGAACTCTAGTTTCAACAGCCGCCCTACCGCCACCGCCGCCAGCGCATTGCTCAAGTTATGCTGGCCCAGCAAAGAAACATTCAACTGTCCCAAAATCACCCCTCGCTCCCAGACTCTGGCCGTTGTACCATCTGGTCGATAATTGACGCAGTCTACTGTGTAGTCTGCCCCTGAATCCGGATCCAGGCTGTAGGTAATTGCCGGTTTGATTTGCTGCCGCACCACCTCACAATCAATACAGCCAATCAGGGTCTGACAATGATGATTGAAAATCTGGAAGATCTCAACGACTTCATCCAGATTTTGATAGTGATCGGGATGGTCTAGCTCAATATTGGTAATGACGCCAATCGAGGCAGCCAATTTAGCCAGAGAGCCATCGGATTCATCCGCTTCAGCAACCAGATAATCACTCTGACCGACCCTAGCATTGCCGCCCCAGGCATTCACCTCGCCGCCAACCACAATGGTTGGGTCCAATTTGGCCTGCACCAGCATGTATCCAACCAAGCTACTGGTGGTGGTTTTTCCGTGCGTTCCTGCGATCGCAATACTTTGATATTCCCGAATCAGAGCTGCCAAAACATCCGAGCGGTGGAAAATCGGGCATCCCATTGATTGAGCGGCCATATATTCTGCATTTTCCGATTGGATGGCCGTGGAACAAATGACTTGTGGCAGTATGTCGGAACCTGAAAGCTGAGTTAAACGTCCAACAGGTGATGGAGGAGCGGCCAAAACCGAGAGTGATTCCCGATTAGCTGCAGTGGCGGGGCAAGCTTGATTCGCCGCTGCTTGGAAGAAACGGAGGTTTCCAGGATCCTGACTCCAAAAAATGTGAACTCCTTCCTCCTGCAACCGCTGGGTAATGTGGTTGAGACGAATATCTGAGCCCGAAACCGGCAAATCTCGTTTGGCTAAAACATAAGCCAGGGCAGACATACCGATTCCACCAATGCCAATGAAATGAAACGGCCTGCCGCTGAAATCAATAGAACTCAGCATCACAACTCCTCACGCACCACACCACACCAATATCTCGCGTATCATATCAAGAATTATCAAGGAAGCATACGTTTCACAAATTCTGGAGCAGATTCTCGTAATTGCACTACCTTACTTGAGGTCGCAACTGTCGTGAAAGTTATAGCACCCTTGCGCAACTTTTTTCCGTTCATGACCAGCTTATTTTTCTACATTTAGCAGCAAATAATCAACCACCAGAATCAATTATTCCCGTATCAGAGAAAGCTCCTCAACCCTGACCCATTTTGCCTCCTGCCAGTCATCCCCTCTGTGCTCTTGCTTACTGCATACACTTGCAAGCCAGTCACTTCCTGAAGAAATTGCAGAAAAGATAGATCTGACAAATTGAACCGCAGTGGGGAACGCCATCCATTTGCAACCGCACCATAGCCAATCAAGAGGTAGGGCAAGCTTCCTGGCCCCTGAGCCAGCCGGAGTTGCGGCTTCACCCCTGGAAAACCTTGCTTTAGCCATTTTGCATGAGTAGCAACTTTGCCATTTTTGGAGGGGCTTTTAACCCAGTGCATCAAGGCCATTTGCAAATTGCCACCATCGCCACGTTGCAAGCCAAGCTGGATCGGGTTTTTTGGGTGCCGACTTATTGGCCGCCGCACACAAAACAGGATCTGGCCGAATTCCACCACCGATTGGCCATGGTGCAATTAGCCACGCAGCAGATGCCGCTGTTTTCTGTTAGTGACGTGGAAGCGCAACAGTCACAACCGTCCTACGCGATCGCGACCCTGCAAGCCCTGCAACATCTCTATCCCAACCGAAATTGGTTTTGGATCCTGGGTCTGGATACCTTTGCCAGCCTACCCAAATGGCATCGCTTAGCAGAGCTAGCAGCCTGCTGCACCTGGCTGATTGCTCCCCGCGGCCCTGATTCAGCCCACCAGCAGTGCAGCCAGATCGCCCAACATCTTTCTCAGCGAGGGATGCCAATCCGGTGGCAACTCCTGACCATGCCCCCAATTGAAGTTTCGTCCAGCCAGATCCGCCACTATTGCCAAACCCACCACTCGATTGCGGGAATGGTCCCGAATGAGATCGAACTTTACATTCAGCAACAAAAACTGTACCAAGTGAGTTAAAATACCTATGAAAAGACTTTGATGATCCCGGCTGACGGTTCAACCTCAACATCGCAAATGGGGCTCAAACCGCTTGGCTTTGAGGCGTCTGCGACTGTCTCACTGATTACAGTGCAATCCAGAAAAATGAGTTAATTGCACTGGGATCCCATCGAGTCTTATGATCGGTTTCAATATTCGGTTTCCAACTATTCATTAGCAAATTGAGGGCGAGACGCAGTGATTAGAGTAGCGATTAACGGCTTCGGACGTATTGGGCGCAACTTTATGCGGTGCTGGTTAACCAGGCCGAATAGTAATATTCAAGTCGTTGCCATTAACGATACATCTGACCCCAAAACCAATGCTCATTTGCTGAAGTACGACTCGATGATCGGCAAATTTGCAGGCGACATTTCAGCCGATGAGAATACCATCACTGCGAATGGCCATACCGTTAAGTGCACCTCGGATCGCAACCCTGAAAATCTTCCCTGGAAAGAGTGGGATATCGATCTGGTGATCGAATCCACTGGGGTGTTTGTCAGCCGTGAAGGGGCTTCCAAGCATCTGAACGCCGGTGCTAAAAAAGTTCTGATCACCGCTCCTGGTAAAGGCGATGACGGCACTTTTGTGGTCGGTGTTAACCATCAAGACTACGACCACCACAAGCACACCATCATTAGTAATGCTAGCTGTACCACCAACTGTCTGGCTCCCATTGTCAAAGTGCTGCACGAAAACTTTGGCATCATCAAAGGCACCATGACCACCACCCATAGCTACACGGGCGACCAGCGCCTGTTGGATGCTAGCCACCGGGATCTGCGCCGGGCGCGGGCAGCAGCCATGAACATCGTGCCCACTTCGACCGGGGCGGCTAAGGCAGTGGCTCTGGTGCTACCTGAAATGGCCGGCAAGCTGAATGGAATTGCCTTGCGAGTTCCGACCCCCAATGTGTCGGTGGTCGATCTGGTGGCTCTGGTGGAAAAACCAACCTTTGCCGAGCAGGTCAATGAAGTGCTGAAGGAAGCCTCTGAAACCACCATGAAGGGCATTCTGAAGTATAGCGATTTGCCGCTGGTGTCCAGCGATTACGCTGGCACTGACGAATCCTCCATCGTTGATGCCGCGCTGACCCTGGTAATGGGTGGCGACATGATTAAAGTGGTTGCCTGGTACGACAACGAGTGGGGCTACAGCCAGCGGGTTGTGGATCTAGCTGAAACCGTTGCTGACAAGTGGGTTGCCTGAATTTAGGCAATTTTGTTGAGCCGCAAGATCTATTCAGGTGAGCGTAGGATTAGCTCCTATCTGTCTCTCAGATTGTTAGTCTCCCGCCTACTATAGCGCTCCGATCAGGATTGAGAAAGATTTCCGCAGGAAATCTTTCTCACAAAGCCCTTGCACCATCCAGCCATTCACAAGTCATTTAGGATTGCCATATCTTTGATCGATTCTTAGTTGCTCAATGGTCATCTGAATCAGGATCATCCCTGTCAGATGGTTACATTATTCATCCCTCTGGTTCCTGAGTGAATTGGGGGGATTTTTTTATAGGTGGGGCTCCTATAGCGATCGCCCACCTGCTGAAAGATCAGGTCACCTGGACCCCAACAGCCCCAATCTGGCTGTCATCTTACCCCATCGACCAGCCATCAAGCGAGGGACTCTGCTGATTCCAGCAAGGAAGCAAGATAGTAACGGGTTGCCGTCTCGACACCAGGGTGTCCGCCCTGGTTGAAACGCCATTGTGATTCCACGCTGATCGCCTGAAACCCTCGGTTGCTTGCCATAACCGCTAGGGTAAAGAGGACAAGGCACAATGACACGCGATGCCGTTTTCCAGCACTGCGACAGCAATCAGGTAGGTCTGCAAAAACCTCTAGAATTTCGATAGGCTCATCGGTAGGAGGTAGATGGGATGGCGCGCTGAGTTTGGGCAGTGAATGGGATGAGGGTGGTTAATACGTGGTCACAAAAGCAAGATTTATCTGAAGCTCGGAGTCATGCACTTAAAAGTCTTCGAGCAAAATTTCAGGATTTTTTCGGAAACCTGAACCTTTTTACGTAAGTAGCGAGGAATAACCATGAGTACGAAAGTCACAATTACATTGCCAGACGAAATTTATCAACGCGCTGAGCTTTTTGCTCGATTAGCAAATCGAGACATTGCGAGTGTTTTAGCAGATACAATTCAATTTTCCATTCCACCAGTCAGAGCTGATATTCTCGATCTTGAACCTATCGCTGATCTGTCTGACGAACAGGTTTTAGCTTTAACAGAGTTGCAAATGGAAGCAGTTCAGGATACCCGCTTGAGTGAGTTGCTAGATCGCCAACAGGCAGGTCTTCTAATTGAAGATGAACGTTTAGAGTTACAAGCCCTGATGCAAATTTATCAAGAGGGTCTGCTACGAAAAGCGACTGCTCTCAATGAAGCTGTCAAGCGTGGATTAATAGAACCCTTGAGCTAGTGGACCAGTGAGTCAAATATCTGAAGAAGTTCGGGAAAGAGTGAGAGCCTTGGCAAATAATCAATGTGGTTATTGCCGTAGTCTTCAGAAATATGTTTTGGGAGTTCTAGAGATTGAGCATATTATTCCTAAAGCAGCAGGCGGATCTGATGATGAGGAAAATTTGTGGCTCGCCTGTCGTCTTTGTAATTCTTACAAAGGTGTGCAAACTCACGCTAAAGATCCAGTTACAAACCGCAACGTCAGATTGTTTAATCCTCGACAGCAAAAATGGGTAAAACACTTCGCGTGGACAGCTAATGGCGCTTATATTTCAGGATTAACTGCTACTGGTCGTGCCACTGTTCTCGCGTTGCAATTCAACAACCCTTATTCTGTAACAGTTAGACAAGCCTGGATATCTGCTGGATGGCATCCACCAACTGAGAATGATCGAGATTTCTAAAGTAAAACTATCTCAGGCACTCATGACGCTTGTTGTTCGCTGGGTTGGTTCACCAGTGGCCCAGAATCATGCCAAATAGGAGGAGAAATCCCAGCCAGACATTTTGCCGAAAGCTGTTGGGATAGGTACTTGGAGGCATGGTTTTCTGACTGAGTTGATAGGACTGGACAGCCCAGACAATGGCAGAGAGTAACAGGGTCAGCCAGTACACCCAATTAAGGTGCAAAACCAGGCCAACGCCAGCCAGCAGCAACACCGTTCCGGCATAACAAAGGGCGATCGCTTGAGCCACATAGGGTCCAAAGAACAGCGCGCTGGAATTGACTCCAATACGGCGATCGTCCTCCCGGTCCGACATGGCATACACAGTATCAAACCCCAGCGTCCAGAGTATGGTGGCCCCCCACAGCAACCAGGTAGCTGGTCCCAGGCAAGGGGTGGCGGCTGGAGTCGCCGAGCAACTGACCGCACTCCAACTGATCAGGACGGCAAACCCCCAGGCGATCGCCAGCACCAGTTGGGGAATGGGAAAGACCCGCTTAGCGGCTGGATAGAGGACAATCACTGGCACAGCAGCGACACACAACCAGAAAGTGAGTGGATTCAGGTAAAGGGCCAACACCCAGGCACAGACAAAGGCCACTGCTGCCACCACCAGTCCCACTTTGACGGACAGGGCGCGGGAGGCCAGGGGCCGGTTGCGCGTCCGCTGCACCCTGGGATCAATATTGCGGTCCCACAGGTCATTGACCACACAACCAGCGGCACTGGTAGCCAGACTGCCCAGAATAATCACCCCCACCAGGGGCCAAGGTGGGGTGCCCCCAGCAGCTAGAAAGACAGCCCACAGCGCCGGAATCATCAAAATTAAGCGACCGGCTGGTTTATCCCAACGTAGCAGCCGGACAATGGTGAGCCAGGTTGGTTCAGGTCGGTCCGAACGGGTCAGCATACACAGTTTTGAAATGGGGCAACTCCCTTCCGGCTCGGCAGAGCGGTCGGCGTACCCCTATTGTAAAAGTGAGGGATACCCAGACGGGCTTTTCCGGGCGGCGGTCTATTTGCCGGTCAGGCGCTCGTTAGAATGAAAAGGCAGTACGAGGTTCAGATTGGCATTGATTCAGGTTGATACGCTGGAATTATTGGAATGGTCGCGGCTTTGCCAGCACCTATCTACCTTTGCTGCCACGAAGCTAGGGGCGATCGCGGCTCGCAGTTTGAAACTTCCGACCAACCGAGACAAAAGCCTGGAACTGCTGGCCCAGACAGAGGAGGTCTATGAACTGGAAACACGCCTCAGTCAGGGTCTCAGTTTTGAAGGCGTGCAGGACATTGGCGAAGCTCTGGAACGGGCGGTTCGGGGTGGGGTGCTGTCTGGGGAAGATCTGCTGGCCATTGCCACTACGCTGGCAGGAGCCCGAAACCTGCGGCGGGCAATTGATGAGCATGAGGACCTGACGACCCTGAATCAGTTGGTGGCTGACCTGCGCACCTATCCCGAACTGGAACAGGAAATCCACCGTTGCATTGATGAGCGGGGCCAGGTAATGGATCGGGCCAGTGCCAAGTTGGCTGGAATCCGTGAACAGCAGCGGATCCTGCGCGATCGCGTTTACGACATTTTGCAAAACCTGCTGCAACGCAAAGCCAATGCTGTTCAGGAACTGTTGATCACCCAACGGGCCAATCGCTTTGTGATTCCAGTCAAAGCGCAACAGAAAGACGCAATCCCTGGCATTGTCCACGATACCTCCACCAGCGGAGCCACCCTGTATATCGAACCCCAGGCAACCGTGCCGCTGAATAACCAACTGCGGCAACTACAACGACAGGAAGAGGCGGAAGAACTGGCAATTCGTCAAGCCCTGACGGACCAAGTCGCAGCCGTCCATGACGATCTGGAACGCTTACTGGCGATCGCCACCAGCCTGGATCTGGCCACGGCTCGAGCCCGCTATTCCCTCTGGCTGGGTGCCAACCCACCCCGGTTTATTGCCTGGGGAACAGCCGCCAAACCTGCTGGGCTTGACTCGGGCCCGTCGCCAATATCCCCAGAGCCGATTACCCTCCGCCAACTGCGCCATCCCCTGCTGGTCTGGCAGCACCAGCATGAGCAGGGCAGTCCCGTCGTGCCAATTGATGTGGTAATCCAACCCCAAATTCGGGTGGTGGCCATCACCGGCCCCAACACGGGAGGCAAAACCGTTACCTTAAAAACCCTTGGTCTGGCGGTGCTAATGGCCAAGGTGGGATTATTTGTCCCAGCCAAAGAACCTGTGGAACTGCCCTGGTTCGACCAAGTGCTGGCTGACATTGGCGACGAACAATCGCTGCAACAAAGCCTCTCGACTTTTTCCGGCCACATTCGCCGCATTGTCCGGATTCTAGAAGCCCTAGATCATCCGTCATTCAGCGACCCCACTCCGGAGTCTGACAGTCAGCCATTCACCGACGATGCTGCCACCACATCCCCCTTGTCCGTCTCTCCAATCTCCCTGGTGCTTCTGGATGAAGTAGGGGCGGGCACTGATCCCACCGAAGGCAGCGCCCTGGCGATCGCCCTGCTGCAATATCTGGCCGACCACGCCGGACTGACCGTCGCCACCACCCACTTCGGCGAGTTGAAGGCTCTGAAATATCAGGATGCCCGCTTTGAAAATGCCTCGGTGGAATTTGATGATGTCTCCCTGTCGCCCACCTATCGCTTGCTATGGGGCATTCCCGGTCGTTCCAATGCCCTGGCGATCGCGCTTCGATTAGGCTTGGATGCGGCGATCGTGGCCGCTGCCCAAACCCAGGTAGGAGGGGCGCAGGACGTCAACCAGGTGATTGCTGGCCTGGAAGCCCAACGGCGGCGCCAAGAGAGTAAGTCCCAGGAGGCGGCCCAGCTTCTAGAGCAGGCAGAACAATTGCACCGCCAGGTGTCGCAAAAAGCTGCGGCCCTAAAGGCTCGGGAACAGGACTTGCAACTGGCCCAGGAACAGGCGATTCAGGAGGCGATCGCCCAGGCCAAGCAGGAAATTGCCAGCGTCATCCGACACCTGCAACAGGGACCGATGACGGCCCAGGCAGCCCAACAGGCCACAGCAGAACTGGGCCAGATTGCCGAGCGGCGATTGCCATCCCGACAGGCGCAACCCAAACCCAAACTAGGGTTCCGGCCGCAAGTGGGCGATCGGGTGCGCATTCCCCGCCTGGGTCAGACCGCCGAAGTTCTGACAGCCCCCAATGAAGATGACGAAATCACAGTCCGCTTCGGGCTGATGAAGATGACCGTTTCACTCACCGATATTGAATCGCTGCAGGGAGAAAAAGCAGTCATCAGCCAACCGCCTCCCCAACCCGTGGAGGCGCCCCCACCGCCACCAGTTTCTGCGCCGCCGCCCCTGATTCGGACTAGCCGCAATACCCTGGACATTCGCGGCAGTCGGGTGGCCGACGCCGAACCCCTGATTGAACGGGCGATCTCCCAGGCCCATGCTACAGGCAGCCTGTGGATCATTCACGGCCACGGCACGGGTAAACTGCGCCAGGGCGTGCACGACTTTTTACAACACCATCCCCTGGTAGAACGGTTCGAACTGGCTCCACGGGAAGCAGGCGGCGCAGGAGTCACGATCGCCTTCTTCCACTAAGGACTCATACTGACTCACGGCCAGTCAAGGGTGTTCAGCACTCTGCAATGGCGGCGGCCCAATTTTGATCAATCTGGTCCGAATTGCCGAATTGTTTGTGGATTACTGGAAGCATCCAGGGCTATCAAACCATTACCAGACGTCAGATCCTGCCAAAACTGCCGTCCCTCCCGCAATTCCCCACTCTGTCCAAGCGATTCAGTCAGGCAACATCCATTAACCTCGATATTCTGGTGTGCTTCCAAGCCTTCATCCTACATCCCGCTCCCAGTGGGAGAGGGACTTCAAGCAGGCGCCCCTTCTCCGGGGGGAGAAGGGGCTGGGGGATGAGGGTAATGGCACTGTCCATGCCAAATGACCCACTAGAAGGCAGGGGGCAATCACTGCATACCATGCCTGACTCGGAGCCACTCTGCCAGCTTCGACAGTTGTCGTCGAATCAGATCTCGAAGACCCAGGATCACCACCCACCTGGCCAGAATCGGTCCCACCCAATAGTAAAAACGGACCATAAGCCGACCTAGCCGGTTGGTCAGGAGCAGGCGATCGCGGAACTGGCGCAGGGTCTCCACATCAGCATGGTGGGTATCCCCATAGACGGCAGTCGCCACAAAACAACTGCCTCCGCTGGATGACCGATCGCTGCCATACGGTTGCTGATTGTTTGCAGCTTGCATCATGCGATCGGTTTCCCAGCGAGTTTGGCGCTCTGCTGCTTGCCGTTGTTGCTCCTGGGCATACTGCTGATCCAGTGCCATGCGATGCTGGGCATCCGTGTTGTACCATTCCCGTTTAGGTTGCATATCAGACATAGAACTTCTCCTTGTGCTGGTTGGCTTTCAAGCAAGTTATGAAACAGAGGAACACTGGATGAGGCTGGAGTCAGAAGGTGGTTTCGGTTGTTGCCACGGGCACTGTTTCGTCCACAGCAGCAGCCGTATCCGATTCCAATTCCTCAAGGATTTTGGAGGCCGGGTCACAATCGGCCAGCATGGCGCCAATCATCATTAGGACTTCAGCTTCCGTTGTGGCAGCGCCTATAGCAGCGACTCTTTGCAAGCAGGTGCCAACAACCCGGGTCTGAGAGCGAAACTTTTCCGCCTTTTGAATCTGGCGTTTAATTTCCTCGTTGCGGCCACTCAGGGTGTCTTGCAGCGAGTCGATCTGATTTTGTTTTGCTTCCAGTTCCTTTTTCTGAGTCTCCACCTGTTTTTGCAGTTGCTCAGTTTTGGCTTGGGCCTGTTCCAGCGCAGCCTGCTGCTCGCGGATTTGCGTACTCAGTTCCATGAAGCCCAGCCCTGTCATGGCTACAGCACCGATGCCAAGGAAAATACCAATGGCCAATGGGACCTTTTTCTCAGTCGGTGTGGTCGGTGTGGTTGTCATCATGGTTTGCCTATCCTGGTTTTTTCAAGAATTGAAAGTCATCGATTCACCTGGTTGTAGATGCACCCATTGCTCAGAGATTGGAATGCTTCCTCAAGGAAAATAGACATCTGAAACCGAGCAAAGATTAACCCTAAAATACGACTGAGAAACTCCATTTCGAAATTCCGCCAGAATGTCGAAATAGCAGTTTTGGGTACTACTAGGAAAGGTGATATAAGTGGACCAACCACTTGGTAATGAGCTATTCAGAACATTAGGTCCCCAATCTTCACTGCCAGAACCATAGCTATTAGAAATGTGTAGGTGGACAATGGAACTGGTGGTCAGGTTATGAACCCGAAAGTCTTGAATTCCAGCGTAGGCAGGAAGGACGGGACTTGCGATCGCCAGAGTAGAGGTAGCAATCCATGCAGCTAATGTATTTTTCATGACTCAATCTCCTGTTGGTTACTGGTTAGTTGAAATCAAAACTTGATGCTTTCAGATTGGCATGAGCTTGTCTGGTAACAGGAAAGTGTGAAAAGAATTTCTAACGTAGTTGAGACCTCATTCAATTCTTTAACGGAGGGTATCAATGAAGAGAGAGCGGCGGCTCAATCATGAAAGCTTAACCACCCAGCGCTACCTCATGAAGAGATATGTGAAAAAAAGCTCACAGCTGATGAGTTAACCGTTGAATCGGGTAAAAACAGATATCGGGAGATCTGCAGGGTCAACCAGGTTCCCCTGTTCCCAGCCTTTCTGAGCTTTATACGGATTTAGCCGCTGAAAGCTTGTAAATCTAAGCAACCTGGTTTCGGGGTGCTGCTTGAGTGATGGAGTGAATAGGCCTCAGACCAGAGGCATCAACTAGATCAGAAACTGCCCATTGGATCTGCGTTTCGTGAGAATCAGTCGCTATGAATCCAGCCACCTTTAACGCCGTACTAGAAGAGCTGACCCCCAAGCAAAAAAAGGTACTCCGCTCAATTTTGGCGGGCATGACCTGTGGCGAAATTGCCCACAAATGGGGATATCATCCCTCCACGATTAGCAAGCACCTGTCTGCCATCTGCAAGAAGTTTGGGCTGGCCAATCAGGCTGGGGAATACTTTTCCTATCGTTGGGACTTGATTGACCTGTTTCAACAATGGCAACCGGATTGGGTGGATTCCCGGTTTGCCAAAGGTCGGGCGATTGAAATGGAGGAACCAGAAGGGGCGGTGCCACTTGAGTCCCAGTTTTATGTGGAGCGGCCTCCGGTTGAATCTCACTGTGATGAGGCGGTGCTAAAACCCGGAGCCCTGATTCGCATTAAGGCTGCCCGACAATTGGGCAAAACGTCTTTAATCACACGGGTTCTGGCTCATACGGCAGAACAGGGGGCACAGACGGTGTCCTGGGATCTGGTGGAACTGGAGCGCAGTCAGTTTGAGCACCTGGAATCGTTTTTGAGAGGCTTGTGCAGGGCTGTCACCCGGCAATTGGGGTTAGAGAACCGTCTGTCAGACTACTGGGAAAGTGGTTTGGTCAGTCACAATCAGAACTGTACGGCTTACTTTGAGGAGTATCTGTTACCGCAGATGGAGGGCAGCCTGGTACTGGGCATCGACGATGTGGATCGGGTGTTTCCCTACGAAAAGACAGCACCAGACTTTCTGACCTTGCTGCGCAGTTGGCATGAACGGGGCAAATGGCAAAAGCTCTGGGCCAAACTGCGGCTGGTGATTGCCCACTCCACCGAGGAGTATGCCCAACTGGATGTGAATCAGTCGCCCTTTAATGTCGGGGTGCCCGTGACACTGCCGGAGTTTACCCAGGAGCAAATGCAGGAACTGGCCCAGCGGCATGGGCTGAACTGGGGAAATGGAGCGAGAGCGACAGGCAACGGTCAGGCTGTCACGGCGCTGAGATCGCTGGTGGGCGGGCATCCCTATCTGGTGCGGCTGGCTCTGTATCAAATAGCGCAGGGAAATATCACCCTGGAGCAGGTGGTGCAGGCCGCTGCCACCGACGCTGGTATCTACGGCGCCCACCTGCGACGGTACTGGGATGTGCTGCATCGGGATGCTGATCTAGGGGCAGCAATGAAGCAGGTGGTGACGGCATCGGAGCCTGTGTCTCTGAATCCGGGCTTGAAGTTCAAACTGCACAGTATGGGGTTGATTGAGTATCAGGGGAATCAGGTGTCGCCGCGTTGCCAGTTGTACCGTGACTATTTTTGTCAAGTCTTGTAGGAACGAGCCATGGAATATCATGCGGCTGGAGGGGGGCTGCCACCCAATGATGCCAGTTATGTGCACCGTCAGGCAGATGAACAATTGTTTCAGAATTTGCAAGCCGGTGAGTTTTGTTATGTCCTGAATTCGCGTCAGATGGGTAAGACCAGCCTGTTATTTCAGACGGCCGCCCGATTGCGGCAGGCAGGTACGGCCTGTGCCATGGTCAATCTGCAGGAAATTGGCAAGTCGGTTGAGTCAGCAGAGCAGTGGTATGCCGGAGTGGTGCAGTGTCTGGTGAGCGAATTTGAGCTATCGGCTCAGGTGCAGTGGCGGAGTTGGTGGCGAGAACGCACCCTAATTCCGCCCGTGCAACGCTTGGGGGAGTTTATCCGGGAGGTGGTGCTGACGGTTTTCCAGGACTGCAAGGTAGTCATTCTGATTGACGAAATCGATAGCGTTCTGGGGCTGCCGTTTCCGCCGGATGACTTGTTTGGATTGTTGCGCTCCTGCCAGCAACGCAGCGATCACCCGGAATATCGGCGACTCACCTTTGGGTTATTTGGGGTGGCAACTCCTACCAGCCTGATTCAGGACAAAATCAGGACCCCTTTCAATATTGGCAAGGCCATTCCCCTGGAGGGATTTCGCTTTGAAGAGGCCAGAGGATTGGCCCAGGGATTGGTAGAACGGGCGGTCAACCCAGAGGAGGTCTTGCGGGCGATCCTGGACTGGACCGGGGGTCAACCGTTTCTGACCCAAAAGCTCTGCCAACTCGCTCAAACCACGGCGGGCGAGCCAGTGCCAGTAGGGCAGGAGCAGGCATGGGTGCGGCAATTAGTGCAAGCAGGGGTGATGACCAATTGGGAAGCCCAGGATGAACCGGAACACCTGCGCACAATCCGCAATCGCTTGCTGGTTCAGGGTGAAAAAACAGTAGGACGGCTGTTAAGCCTTTATCAGGAGATTTTGCAGAAGGGCAGCCTATTGGCCCATGACGGCTCTGAGGATCAGGCCGAACTGCGGCTGTCGGGGCTGGTGGTGAAGCAGCAGGATCGCTTGCAGGTGTTTAATCCCATCTATCGAGAAATTTTTAACCTCGATTGGGTCAACCAACAACTGGCCAACCTGCGCGACCCTTTTTATGCCGAGTCCTTCAACACCTGGCTGGCCTCTGGGAAGCAGGATACTTCCTGCTTGCTGCGGGGAGAAGCCCTCCAGAAAGCCCTGGAGTGGAAGACTAACTTTCGCATCAGCCGCCTGGATGAAGAGTTTTTAGATGCCAGCCAGCAGGATGAGCGCCAGGCAATCCAGCGCAAATTGGCAGCCGAAGCCGAAGCCAAGCAGATTCTGGAAGCGGCCAATCGTCAGGCGCAGCAACGGATCCACCTCGGTTCAGGGGTGTTGACAGTGGCTTTGGGGACAGCGGCTTTGGCCGGAATGAATGCTCATACTGCTGGGATAAAAGCTGAACAATTCAACCAGGAAGCCCAGCAGGCTAAACAAGAAACAGAACAGGCGAAGGCAGAGACAACAGCCGCTCAACGAGCAACGGCCGAAGCGAAAAAACAGACAACAGCCGCTCTACGGAATCTCTCACAAGTACAAGCAGAGCGAGACGAGGTACAGGTTGAGTTTTCCAAAAGCAAGGAACAACTCCAGCAAACAGAAACTCAGC
>Ga0272446_1001999_pt1 | contig 28631 bp, 29 predicted proteins | sample YNPCB0061_FD_194587 | JGI IMG/M metagenome (GOLD analysis project Ga0272446, IMG submission 194587) | Hot spring microbial mat communities from Yellowstone National Park, WY, United States - YNP-CB-006-1 | ecosystem: Environmental > Aquatic > Thermal springs > Hot (42-90C) > Sediment | place...
AACGGCGATTCATAGGACCACCTCAGGCCCAGATTCAGGGTGAGGTTCTTCACGGGCCGGAAGTCGTCCTGCGCGTAGAAGGCGTGCGACCACCAGCGGGGCAGCCAGGTGGCCTGATTACGGGTGAACTGCGCGCTGGAAACGTAGCCGAGAAGGAAACTGGCGAAGGTGTTGCCCGTGTTGGGCGTGAAGGGCATGTCGGTTCCGCCCATGTTGTAGATGCCCGAGGGAAGGGCTTCCAGCAAAGAGTTATACCGGGTCCTCACCAGCTCATAGCCGGCTTTCACCGTGTGGCGTCCCGCCACCTTGGTCAGGTTCTCCTGCAAGGTGAAGTCTTCGGCCACGTTCTGGAACCGGCCGCCGGGATTGCCGTTAAAACCGGTGATGATTTTCGGGAAGGTCGCGGCGTCCACGTTCGGAATCCCCAGCTTCTGAGCCCAGCCCTGGCCATAGCTCATGGGGTCCTTGGTCTCGTGCCGGCGGTTATAGCCGAGGCGGAACTCATTGATCACCGTCGGCGAGAACGTGTAGGTATCGGACATGACGATGTTCGTAAAGTCGTTAGGCTGCACCATGACCGGGTCGTAAAGCTGCCAGGTGATGTCAGTCGAATAACGGCCCGGCGCGCGGTTGCGCATGCGGGAGAACCGTCCGAAGATGCGGTGGTTCACGTTGAACTGATGGTCGATTTTATTGTCGAAGCGGTTGAAATAGTAACGGCCCTTGGTGGGCAGCACCTCGTTCTGGGTGACGCCGCTGGGAGTGACCGTGCCAGGCCGGTTGGGCAGCGGCCAGGGATTGTACGACAACAGATTCTTCGAAACCGTGTCGAAGCGCGAGACGGGAATCTGGTTGCCTGCGAAGGGGTCGCGAATCCACTTGCCGCTGGCATCCTGGCGGGTGGTGGTCGGATCGTAGATCGGGAACCCTTTGCCGCCGAAGCTGAAATCACCGTTCAACATCTCCGGGGTGGGCACGTTGGTGAAGGCCGTCTCGGAGACCTTTTCATGGTGCCGCTGGAACCCGAAAAACCAGAAGGTCTTATCCTTGCCGTTGTAAATCTTGGGAATGTAAACCGGACCGCCTGCCGTGGCCGACATTTCGTGATAGCTCCACGGGTTGCACGGCAGACCCGGCTCGCACCGCTTGAGCTGGTCGAAATATTGCCGGTGAACAAGCTTGCCGTTCAGATACCGGTCTTCAGCCGATCCATGAAAGCTGTTGGTGCCGCTCTTGTACACCGCCGAAAGAATTCCGCCGCTCGAGTGCCCGAACTCGGCCGGCAGACCGGTAGTCCACATTTTGAATTCCTGGACCATGTCCAGAGTGCCGGTCATGATGCGCTGATCGTCGTTCACGACGCCGCGGACAGGTTCTTTTCCGCTCACGCCATCGAGCATCATGCCCATGGCGCGCTCGCGCTGCCCCACGGCATGCAGCCCGTTGATGACATTCAGCCCCGGCATGTAAAGGGTGATGCGTTTGAAGCCCTTCTGCATGACCGGGATCTTGACGATGGTCTGGCCCTCCATGATATGGCCCGCCGCCGCCGTCTCGGTTTCCAGCAGAGGCGCGGTGCCGGTCACACTGATGGTGTCCGAGATGGCGCCGATCTCCATGGTGACGTTGATGCGCGGCGACTCGTTGGTGCGCAGGGTAATTCCGTCGCGCACATAGGTCTTAAAGCCCTTGGCTTCGATCGTCAGCTTGTAGGTGCCGGGTATCAGGTACGGCACATAGTAGGATCCCTCCGCCGTCGTGACGCTCTCGGAGACGAATTGCGTCCCGGTATTGATCACGGTAACCTTGGCGCCGGCAATCACCGCGCCGGTAGAGTCGGACACGGTCCCCACCAGGGTGGCCGTGCCGGTGCTCTGGGCGAAGGCGAGAGGGAGCAGCAGGAAGAGACACACATAACCTCGAAGGAACATCCCCGAACTCCTTTACTGGTTAAGTAAAGCGGACGGGGAAATTTTAATTCACGGTTGAAAGGCGTGTCAAATAATTTTTCCGGCGCGGCCTGCGGCTGATCAGTCGCCCGGCACGCGCTGGGGAGCCGGAGTGTACCAGCGGAAGTTCGGCCGCCAGCCGCTCCATCGCGGGTAGTTCGTGCGGGCGACCGACAACCCCAGCATCAGCAGGGTGATGCCCACTGCCGCCAGCACGGTTTGCGGGATGTCCAGGTTCTCCCGCCAGAAAAAGAACCAGCGGCCGTAGACGAGTTCGATATGCACCCAATAAACCAGCAGCGAGGTGAGGCCGAACTGCCGGACCCAGCTCCATCTCTCACCCGCCTCCCCTTTGTTCCAGAGGAATGCGAATGCGCCGATCCAGAGGATCACACCCAGCTTGATGAATACCAGGCTCGGGCTGTTCAGCCAGAACTCGGAGGAGGGATAGAGAGAATACGGACTGTTGGAGAAGTACCAGCCGGCCATAATGAGCAGGGTGCCGGCCAGGGCCGCCCATTGCAGCAGACGGTCCATATTTTCCTGGGCGGTGACGCGAATCAGGCTGCCGGCGCTCATGCCGAAGGCCAGGAACGCCGCCCACGGAAAAAACGGGAAACCGGTGTAAGCGGGGGCCAGGTAGTCCTTGAAACCCTGGGGCAGCAGCGACCAGTCGACCATCGAAAGCAGGGGAGAGGCGCCCGCGATGGCCATACCCAGGACAGCGCACAAGCGGATACGCTCCACGGTCCGGAACACCGCCAGGAGGGAGAAGACCGCCACGGCCAGCGCCATGCAATTCAGGATGTCGACGCGGAACAGATCGGTCCACGGGCTGGATGGCAGGCCGAAGACCCAGAGCTGCAAGCGGAACAGGAACGCCACGCCGAGCAGATACCCGGCCCGCCGCAAGGCGGCCCAAACACGCTCGACAGGGGGAAGGCCCCGCCGTTCACGGCCATCCATGAGGAAAGCCAGGGTGACGCCGGTCAGGAACAGGAAGATCGCAGGCGGCATGCCTCCCACGAACTGGGAGAGCTGGTAGGCGGCCGACTGGCGGTGCTCGTTGTGGGTGAAAGCGTGAAAAACGTGACCTTGCAGCATGATCACGGCAGCCAGCCCACGCATCCAGTCAATATAGGCGAGACGGTTTACTTTGGATGATGCCATCTTCTGGACATTGGAACGCCAGGGCCGGGCTTGAGGCCGCCGGCTTACCAGTATGCTTCAGTATACCTCATCTTTGCGGGTACTCGCGCTTCACTCCCTTGGGCAGCTTCAGCTTCAGGTCGGCGTCGGACAGGTTGGGATTGATGTGAACTTCGGAGTAGGTCACCAGTGTGTAGTCGCCGCCCGGCAGGTAGAATTTCTGTTGCAGCGGATACCCGCCTGAATCGGAAATCCAAAGTTCGACTTTCTTCAGGTGTTCCAGGACCTGTTTGGACTTGGGAATCAGCTCAATTCGCGTGGTCTCCGCCCCGGAGACGGTTTCGGTAGAGAGGGCCTTCATGGTGTAGTTCGCCGCCAGGTCCCTGCCGGAACTGCCGAAACCCAAAAGCAGGAACTGTTCCAGCAGATCCCGGTTCTTGCCGACGTCGTACTCCTGGACAGTCTGGATCTTGGGGAAGTAAATCTCCAGCTTCCGGCCCTGAAACGCGACGGACTTCTGGTCCGGCTCATTCAGCTCCACCAGCATCCGCAGATCGCCTGATTTGCCGCGCTTCAGACGGATCATTCCCGTATCCACGTTATCCTCGTTGATCACCGCCGTGTGAGAGACGCGGCGGATCCTGGACGACATGGAGCGGAAGGAAGCCGCGCTTTGGTCCATGGCTTTGAGGGTCTGCTCCAGGGTGGCGGCGGAGAGAGGAGCAAGCAAGGCAGTGGCTAACAGAGCCGGGGCCGTCAGGAATCGCATCATGGTCCGTCCCTCAGGTTCAGACGCGGCGCGCTGGCCGGTAAGGTACGCTTTTCCCCGCTGGAGCGGGACATGCGGGTTCATGGCCGGGCAAACACCATGAAGCCGGTCAGTTCCTCTTCGGAGTTGTAGACCGCTTCGAGACGGGTCACATTCTGCTGCTTTCCAGTGTAAGTCTTGAGAATCTCGGCGGCTTTCGCGATCCGCTGCGGCGCGGGCACACCCTCCAGCAACTGCGGTTCAATCCAGAACACGTCGCCCCCGTGGTTGGCGGGAAGCCTGGCAACGCTGCTGGCGCGCGGAATGCGCGGCTGATCGCGAAACCACCCGCGGGGGGTCAGGAAGATGAAGGCCAGGATGACCGCCACCATCACGTCGTATTGCCAGGTAGCCCGGGCGTAGTCCCACAGAATGAAGCGGCGCACGCCATCGAGAAACCCGCTAGCCATAGACCTTCATCATACCGGATCGGACCTTGTTCCGAGGCAGCAAACGCGCCGCCAGCCCCGGGGCACGCTCCCGCGTCCGGGCGCCCCACTCAATCACTCCACCACTGCGCAGCGTTTCGGGTCGGCCTGGCCCCGGCCGTCGATCCGCTGGCCGTTTTCCGCCACGGCGGCCGTCAGCACTGCCGGCGCGGCCACAGCGCTGCGATGGCTGCCCGCAGCCCGAGTCCCAGCAGGAACCCCGTAGCCACGCCCAGCGTGTTCGCCACCATGTCGCGCAGGTCGCAGGATCTTCCGGGGCTGTATTTCTGGGCCCATTCGAGCGCCGCTCCCAACCCGACAAGCCCCAGGGCAATGAACACCGTCAGCCGCTTGCGCTCGAAGGCGAACGGAGCCAGAACGGCAGCCACGAAGTAGCCGGTGAAATGCAGCCATTTGTCACCGGGCAGTTGTTGAAAGGGGATGGCGCCGGCAGGCAGGAGGGAGCCGACCGTAATCAGGCAGACCTCCAGGGTCCAGAGCGCCAGCAAGGCAAGATGGAGCCGCCGGGTCAATCGGTGTGGAAGACCTCTTCCATCTCGGCCCACCATTCGCCCGGCGCCCGGGTATCCAACGGGTTCTGCATCGGCTCCATGATGGCCCACCACTGCTGGGTCGTTGGATCGGCCGCCATTTTGGCCATGTCGGCGGCGAAGTCGGAGCCGGTGTATTCAAAATACGCGAACAGATAACCGTCCTTATGGTAGATGGAGTAATTGCGGATGTTGCAGTCGCGAATCTTGGCCAGCACGCCGGGCCAGACCTTGGCGTGGTAAGCCTTATACTCCTCCAGCCTCTCCGGACGAACTCGAATCACCTGACCGTGTCGTTGCATGAATCACAACCTCCCTTCGGAGCGCAGCCCCTGGCCCGTAATTTCGAAATCGTACAGCCTGCCGGGCAGTGTGGCGGACGGAGCGCGCAGTTTGCGCCGCAGCCGGGAGGCTTCGTCTTCGTCTTTAGCCAGCAGCATGAGGAAACCGCCGCCGCCGGCGCCGGCCAGTTTGGCGCCGGAGATGTGGGGCCGCACTTCCTGCAACATCGTGTTAATCGGCGCGTTGGTGGTGTGCGGATCGAGCACCTGGTTGAGTTCCCAGTGGCGGTCGATCAAGGCGCCCAGATAATCCCACTCGCCTTCGCGCAGCGCGTAGGCCATCTCGGTGGCCAGCGTTTTGATGCTGTGCAGCACCTGGACCGCGTGCACCTCGCGGGCCAGGTAACGCCCGACCACCTGCCGCAACAGGTCCTTGGCGACGCGCCGGATGCCGGTATAGTAGAGCAGGAAGCGGCGGGCGAAGGCGGCCTTGCGGTCCTCGGTCCAGCCGACCGGCTCGACGCGCAGGCGCTGGCGCAAACCCGGCCCGGACATGACCAGCTTGGCGCCGGGAAAGATCCCTCCGGCCTGATCCTGCCAGCCGCCTCCGGTGGTCATGCGCTGCTCCAGGCACATCACCAGGTCGCTCAACTGGTTGTCGGTGAGCGGCAAACCCAGCATATCAGCCAGGGCGCGCAGCACCGCCGCCGCCAGGATACTGCTGGTTCCCAGGCCCGAACCCATCGGCAGATTGACCTCGGTGCGGATCTCGATACCGCCGCCCAAGGCCTCCAGACCGCGGGCCAGGCTGAGGCCGGGCGAGACAAGGCCGATCATCTTCAGGGCGGTGCGCGGGATGGAAAACGGGCTGCCCGGTTCCGGCGGCGCCAGCAGTTCTTCCACCGAACGGTATACGGCGGTGCTGGCGATGTCGCCGCCTTCCCCGGCGACACATCGCACGACCGGTTCCTTCAGCCGCGTCAAGGTGGCGCGAATCGGGTACTCGCCGTCCAAGGCGACCGCCATGTTCAGGACAGTTCCGCCCCAGTCCAGACAGAACGGAGGGGTGTCGGACCAGCCGCCGCCCATGTCGATGCGCGGCGGCGCGGAGACAGTCACCGATTCGCGCAGCCACTGGCGGCAGGATGCCTCCGACAGAGCCGCGGTTCCGCAATCGCCCTGGAGAACGGCGCGTTCGACAGCCGCAAACGCCGCCGCGTACGCCTGGCCGGCGGGATCGTCGAGGCCGGCCTGGCGCAGGAACAAACTGGCCTGGTAATACCGGCTGGCCGCGTCGGTGGGAGCGGAAGGCTCCAGCCTCCGGGCGTCTTCGAAAAGAGCCTTGCCGGTGGCGGCCAGCGAGCGTATACCGGGGGCGTGAGCCAGCAGCGGCCGGACGTCGGTGCCGGATTGAGCCAGTGATAGCGCCGCCAACTGCCAGTAGGCTTGCATCCGGCGGTTGCGCTGATCGGCCAGCGCCTGAGTGTCGGCCCATTTCGCGCTCGAGGCCAGAGAGAGCCGCTCCAACGTCCGCCACTCCGGCGGGGCAGTCTCGGCGGTGAGTCCCAACATCCAGCGCGCACACTCCCACGCCTGGGCCAGGGTGCCCAACGGGAACAGTTGAGCGTTCCACAGCGTCCGGGCCGAAGGCGGTATGCCCGGCCAGACCTCCTCCGGATCGATGCCCAGGTTTTTGAGCGCCAGTGGTACAGGGCGTCCGAGCCAGGTCGCGTTGCCGCGCAGGATGCCGGCTTTCGGATCGTCGGCAACGCCGTAGACGCGGATAACCACGCCGCGGCGGCCGTCGGGCAGGGCCACCGGGACCTGGTGGATGACGGTGTCCTCGGGGGCCTCGACCGGCGTGGGCAGGTCCGTCAGCCCGTGCAGGATCGCGCCGCGCGCGGCCCGCACCGGATGCTGGAGATCGCATTCAATGGCCATGGCGGCCGAGCCCAGTTCCCCCCCGCCGGCCAGCACGCTGTCGATGATCACTCCGGCCGACCGGACACCGGGAGGGGTGACCGCGCCAAGCCGCTGCTGGACGGCGTAAAGGCCCGAAAAGTTCGTCTCCTCGGTGAAAAGCCGGCGAAAAGCCTGAGTGGTGCCGACGTGGGTGAAGTCGCCCGGCACCAGGGAGCAGCAAAACGGCACGCCGGAGAGCGCATCGGCCAGTTTCAGGTAGGCCGGATCGTCATCGGGCCCGGGCATCCACTGCCCGGTGAGCGCCATGCTGACGTGCTCGTACAGGTCGATCACGGGCAGGCGGGAAGCGCCGTGCCCCAATAGCGTGAGCCGGGCGGCGATGGAGGGATCGAACCGCAGGAGGCCGGTGTCGAGAGCCACCCTTCCGTCCGCAAGCAGGCCGCCGGCAGCCTGCACCTCGGCGGCGGAGGGCTTTTGCAGGAACGAATAGACGCGGCCCGAGTCGCCCAGAATGTAGACGCCGTGCTGGCTGCCCACCTCGACCGGCTGGGCAAGAGCCACCCCGCACACGCCCGGCCGTGTCCAGTCCAGTTGAGTTGCGTCGAAGGTCAGAATCACGTCGCCGGAAGCCACTACCAGGCCGCAGGGAAGGCGCTCGGCCCAAGCCGTCGAGAGGGCCAGAAACTCATCGAACACCGTGCTCACCTCGCCCCAGGGGGTGGTCACGGGCAGGGCGCTGAAAAGTTTGCCCGAGAGCGAGTATTGGGGCAGCCGCCGGGAGTCGCCGCCGGAGTGAATCATGAAGACGCGCTGCTGCTCCCACCAGGATTCCAGAGCGCCGGCAGACGGATCGAGTCCCGCTTCCTCGGCCAGCACCCGCAGAGCGTTGATGGTGGCCCCGCCGCTGCCGATGCGCAGGTCGTTCAGGTCCGGCACCACGAGGTAGCGGACGCCGCCCGGAATGGTGCCCTGTTCGCGCCTGCGGCGGACCTCGTCTCTGTAACGCTCAGCCTGGCGCGCCGAGCTCGCCGTGACCACGACGGCAGTCCACCACGCCGTGCGCCCGCGTCCGGCGATCCGCTCCACATAAGCCGCCCGCGAGCGGCGGGCTATTTCGGCAAGTCCTGGAACGGTCGCAGATTGCATCGGCCTGATTTCGCGGTTGGCGGAGGACAACCCAACCGACCAGCATACATGAAATCAGGCGGATTGCGTGTTCCGGCGCAAGAAGGCGGGTTGCGGGTGGGAAGGCCGGGAGCCGCGCTACCTGGTTCCGTGAATATAGGCGCGCATGTGCTGCAACTCGTCGGTCTTGAGATCCAACTCGTAGTTCATCAGGTCACGCATGGAAAGGAATCCGACCACCTGGGTGTCCCGCATCACCGGCAGATGCCGGCAACTATGGGCCTTCATGCGCGCCATGGCCTCCTCGATCGTGTCGGTATCCTGGATCGTGATCACATCGGCGGACATGACCGAGCCGACCTTGGTTCTGGCCGGGTCCAGGTGGCCCACCACGATGCGCCGCATCAGGTCGCGCTCGCTGAAGATCCCGCGCAACTGGCCGTTCTCCAATACCAGGGTTGCGCCGACGTTGTGGTCCACCATTTTCCGGGCGACCTCAGCAACCGTCTCATCCGGCTCGACGAAGAACAGCTCACGCTCTTTGAGGATATCCTTGACTCGCGGCATACTCCGTTTCTTCCCTCTCAAAAACTACCCGCAGGTTATCCGTACCATACCACAATTGCGGAGTGCAAGGGGAACCAATATGGGGTGTTGGGGAAAGCGGGCGCTCGGAGTGCTTTTCGCATATGCTACGATTTCGACCATGCGGATTCTTCTCACCCTGTTGCTGTCTGTGTCGGCCGCGGCGGTGCTGCCGGCGGCGAAGACGCTGGACGTGTATTTCATTGATGTCGAAGGCGGTCAGTCCACGTTGATCATCTCGCCCAGCGGCGAGTCGCTGCTGGTGGATACCGGCTGGCCGGGCGGCCGCGATGCCGGCCGGATTGCCGCGGTGGCGAAGAAAGCCGGCCTCAAGCGCATCGACTACGTGCTGGTGACCCACTACCACCTGGACCACGTGGGCGGCTTGCCCGAACTGGCCGAGCTCATCCCCATCGTCAATTTCGTGGATCATGGCGAGAACCTCGAGGACAGCAAGGGCGCCCGCGAGCTCTATGAGAAGTACGTCAAGGTGCGCGAGAAGGGGAAGCACATCCTGGTAAAGCCCGGCGACAGGCTTCCGATCAAGGGCATCGATGTGCAGGTGGTGGCGGCCGCCGGCGAGCGGATTACCACTCCTCTGGCAGGCGCTGGACAGCCCAATCCGCTCTGCTCAGCGGCCTCCCAGCGCCCGGTGGATACTTCCGAGAACGGCAAGTCGGTGGGAAACATGCTGACGTTCGGCAAATTCCGTCTGGTCAACCTGGCCGACCTCACCTGGAATAAGGAAATCGAGCTGGTTTGCCCCAACAACCTGGTGGGCACTGTGGACCTCTACCTGGTGACCCACCACGGCATGAACCTGTCGGGATCTCCGGTGATCGTACATGCCATCAAGCCGCGTGTCGCCGTTATGAACAACGGCGCCAGAAAGGGCGCCTCGCCAGAGGCCTGGGAGACCGTGCACACCTCTCCCGGACTGGAGGGCTTCTGGCAACTGCACTACGCCGTGGCCAATGGCAAGGAGAAAAACGTTTCCGAAGAGTACATCGCCAACCTGGAAGAGAAGTGCGAAGGGCACTACCTCAAGTTGTCGGCCCAGCGCAACGGAACGTTTACAGTCACCAACACCCGGAACGGGCTGGTGAAAACGTACCGGTGAGACGGGCGGAAGGCCTTGGGCAGCACGCACGGGCGCTGCCCAAGCCATCAGGCCGTTAGTTGAATATCAGCTTCAGCTTCGTGCCTTGCAGTTGAATCTGCTCGATGTGAACCACCCCGGCGTCGTTTCTGGTTTCCACCGCCGTAACGCTGGACTTCTGGGGGGAATTCTCGACCTTGACGTTGGTTTCGAAGGTCTTGTGGTGGTTACTGGTATCGGTGAAAATCGCCTTGGAGCCATCCAGCTTCAACTGATACGTTCCCGGCTGCAACTGGACCTTGCCGGCCATGGCAGGCGACGACAGACTGATCTCGAAGGTCTTGGCGCTCGCTACTGACAGGCCCAGGACCGCAATCGTTAACAACAACTTCCTTAGCATTCTTCTGACCTCTTTCAATGCGCTGCTTTCGTCAACTATTCCTGAGCACGCCGGCTTCCATCGCCGGCTGTACGAGAGATACGGGGATGGAAACGCCTTTTCGCGAAGCAGTTTGATCCCCCCCTGCCGCTTCCTGCGACACTCGCGATGAAGATCGCGACAACTCCGTCCGCGGGTGCAGTATTTCCGGCAGCGCCCGGGCGGCTTGGAGTTTGGCCTTCAGCGTGCAAACCCGGTGACCAGGGCAAGACGAACCATGGTGCTTCTTTGGGGAGCGAATCCTGCTCCCCAGTTTCTTTGCCCCCCAATCCAGGAGCGGAAAATACCGTTCCGGAGGGATTTCGAAGTTTGGGTGCAGGCGGCAGAATCGTTGGATGAGGGGACAGCGGAAATGAGCCAGATCGATCTGAACGGCTATCAGGAGTCACTGGAGAGAAAGCGCGCGGAGCTGGAGGCGAAGCTGCGCAGGCGGGACGCCATCGTCATCGAAAAGGAGCCGGACCCAATGGACGAAGTGAACGTCGCCGGCGAGCGCGAGCTGGCGATTACCCGGCTGGACAACGATAGCGCCTTGCTGGCCGCCGTGCGGCAGGCTTTGAGCCGGATCGAGGAGGGGACCTTTGGCGCCTGTCTGCGCTGCGAGGAAAGCATCAACCCCAGACGTTTGGATGCGCTTCCCTGGGCCCTTTACTGCCTCCGGTGCCAGGAGGCGCTGGAGCGCGAAGCCGAACGCTCCGGGCGCCGCGAGTTTCTTGACGACGCGGCGTGAACCTCAAGGCGCGGCGTTCGCGCTCAGGCACGGGCTGCGTTGGCTTCCGGATCCTGTTCCTCGACGATCCGGTACACCGTAGCCCGGTTGATGCCGAGAATCTTCGCCGCGCGGACCTTGTTGCCGCCAACGCTTTCCAGCACGCGGAGAACGTGCCTGCGCTCCACCTCGGCAAGCGTCAGCAACTCCTGGTCTTCCGCGGCCCCGGCCGGCGCCGGAGTTCCGCAGCGCAGGTAGTCGGGCAGGTCGCCGACATCAATCAGTTCGCCCCGCGCCATCATGCAGGCGCTGCCGATCACACTCTTCAGTTCGCGCACGTTGCCTGGCCAGGAATGCCGCGCCAGCAGGATCTGCACGCGCGGGCTGAGTCCCCGGATGGGCTTCCCGTACTGGCTGGAAAACTGTTCGATGAAATAGCGCTCCAACAGCGGCAGGTCTTCCTTGCGCTCGGACAGAGCCGGGAGCCTGATATCCACCATCGAGAGACGGTAAAACAGATCCTCCCGGAAAAGCCGTTGCGCAACCATCTCGCGCAGATCGCGGTTGGTAGCCGCCACCACGCGGACATCCACGCGCCGGACGGCGGGCGAACCCACCCGCTGGATCTCGCCGTTCTCGAGCACGCGCAGGAGTTTGCTTTGGGTTTCGAGCGGCATGTCGCCAATTTCATCCAGAAACACGGTGCCGCCGTTGGCGTATTCGAACAAACCCGCCTTGTCCTGAGAAGCGCCGGTGAAGGCGCCGCGGGTGTGTCCGAACAACTCGCTTTCGAACAGGGTCTCGACGACCGCGGAGCAATTGCACACGGCGAAGCGGCCGGCGGATCCGGGGCTCAGCCGGTGCAGCGCGCCGGCTACCAGTTCCTTTCCCGTGCCCGTCGCCCCGGTCACCAGCACGGTGCGGAAATGGGGCGCCACCCGCCGAATACGCTCAAAGACCTGCCGGATGAGCGGGCTCATCCCAACCATCCCCTCGAACTGGTTGGCTTTGAGCAACTCGCCGTCCAGTTCCAGGGCTGCCTGGCGGCGCTTCGCCTGGTCGATCAGCCGGCCAACTCGCTGGCGCAGCAGGGCGACCCCGGCGGGCTTGGTCAGGTAGTCGCTCGCTCCCCGCTGGATGGCCTCCACCGCCGAATCCGTAGAGTAATGGCCCGTGATCAGGACCACGTCGGTCTCCGGCAGGGCTTCCACAAGGCGGTCCAGCAGTTCCATCCCGCTCATGCCCGGCATCTTCAAATCCAGCAGAACGACCTGCGGCCTGCGCCGGAGCGCGATTTCCAGTCCGGCTGCGGGCTCCGTGGCCGTGAGGATCTCAACGCCCGGCTGTTTGAGGGCCGCCTGAATCAGATCCAGGCTGGCCGGATCGTCGTCCACCGCCAGCAGCGTGACCGTGTACCCGCCGGTTGCGCTCATGCCTGCCTCCTTACGGATTCCAGCAGTTCCGTCACTTGCTTGCGGACCGCGGAGGCGCGGATGGGTTTCACGACGTAACCGTCGAAGCCGGCATCCAGCACCTTTTCCCGCACACCCTGCATGGCATTGGCGGTTACCGCCAATACGGGCAGACGCGCAAAGCGCGGGTCGCTTCGAATCTCACGCAAAACGCCGAACCCGTCCAGGAAGGGGAGTTCAATGTCGAGCAGCACCAGGTCGGGGGCGTGCTCGAGAATCCTCTCGACGGCTTCCCGCCCGTTAGCCGCCTCCAATACTGTGCGATCCGGCGTCTCGAGCACGGCCCGGAGCAGATCCCGGCTGGCTGCGTTATCATCCACCACAAGAATACGTTCCATGGCGTCCCATCTCACCCCCGCCCGCCTCCGGCCGGAACCGCCGCCGCGGCGGGAAAGGCGGCGAAGAACCGGCTCCCTTTTCCGGGTTCGCTCTCGACCCAGATTCGCCCGCCGTGCAACTCGACCAGCCGCCGGGTGATCGCCAGGCCAAGCCCGGTGCCCTCTTTCACGCCCCGTGTCGACGTGCCGGCCTGGTAAAATTCGTCGAAAATCGCCTCCTGCTCCTGAGCCGCGATGCCGATCCCAGTATCGCTCACTTCGAGGCGCACCGCCGGCCCCTCGGCGAAGGCGGAAACCGCGATGCGGCCGCCCTCCGGCGTAAACTTGACTCCATTGCTGAGCAGGTTGTAAAGCACCTGCTTGAAACGCGTCCGGTCCGCATATATCAGCAGGTCCGCGGCGAGGGCCTGTTGGATCCGGATGGTCTTGGCGTCGGCGAGCGGCCGGATGACGGACAAAACCTCTTCCACGGCTTCGGCCGCGGAGAAATGCTCGCGGCGCAACTCCACCCGTCCCGCCTCGATTTTCGAAAGGTCCAGCACCTCGTTGATCAGTTCCAGCAGGTGGTGGGCCCCTTCGCGAATGCGATCGACATAGTGGCGGTAGGTTGGGCAGAGGGGTCCGTCCGCCTCTTCGCCCAGCAGATCGGAGAAACCCACGATCGCGTTCATCGGGGTTCGCAATTCGTGACTCATTCTAGCCACGAACTCGCTTTTCAGACGGTTGGCGCGCTCGATTTCCCGGTTGCGCAGCTCCAGTTCCCGGTTGGCGGCTGCCAGCTCCGAGGTGCGTTCCTCGACGCGCCGTTCCAGGTCCGCATTCAGGGCCCGAATCTGTTCTTCTGCCTGTTTGCGCCTGGCCTCCTGCTCCATGCGCTCCAGTCCGAGCGACAACTCCGCGGCCACCTCACCGAGCAGGGCCATCATGGCCTCGTCGAACAGGCCGGGTTCAGTACCGTACACAGCCAGCGCGCCGATGGTTTGGCCGGATACCCGGATCGGGAAGGCGGCCGAAGAACGATATCCCCGATCCAGGGCCTCCTTTCGCCAAGGGAGCATGCGAGGGTCCGACGCGATGTCATTGCATGCAACGGGGCGGTCTTCCTGGACGGCCGTCCCGGACGGCCCGCAGCCTGCCGGCGCACCCCCAGCGGTGATGAAAACGTGGTCGAGATATCCGGCGACGTAGCCGGACTGGGCGGCCGGTTTTAGCACACCGGTGCTCTGATCCACCAATCCCACCCAGCACATCCGGAAGGGGCCGTCGGCGACGGCGATGCGGCAGACCGCGCGCAGCAGATCCTCCCGGCTGCGTTCCCTCACAGCCGCCTGGCTGGTGTGGCTGAGCATGGCGTAAGAGCGGTTGGAACGGGCCAGCTTTTGTTCGGACCGCCGCCGGGTGGCGACCTCGCGGTTCAGGTTGACGTAGACGGCCAGGAGGATTGAACAGCCGAGCAGGATCCCACTCAGCAACGACGCAATGGCCATTTCCGCACGCCGCCGCGCTTCGGCGGAACGCCGTCCGAACAACCAGCGCTCCTCCCTGCTCATTGCGTCTATGGTTTGGCGAATCTTGTCTCTCAGAGCGTGGCCCGTGCCCGAGCCCAGAAGCTCCAGCGCTCCTTCCAGACCTCTGTCCTGGCGTGTCCTCACATTCAGCGCGTGGAAGGCGAGCTTCTCCCGTACGGGACCTTCAATGGCCGCCAGCCAGCGCTGCTGCTGGGGATTGTCTTTGGTCATGATCTTCAGGCGGGCCACGGTCTGTTCAACCTGCCTGGTGGCGGTGTAATAGGGCTCAAGGTAGAAGTCTTTGCCGCCAATCACATAGCCTCGAGACGCGCTCTCGACGTCCGTGATCTGGGTGGCCAGCAATTGAAGCTGGGTGAGGACTTCCTGGCTATGTTCCACCCGATGAGAGGTGTCGATGAATCGCTCCAGACTCCAATACGAGATGGCGCCTACCCCCGCAAAGATGAGCAACGCCGCCCCGAAACCAGCTCGTACCAAAGCGCTGCGGGAAATGCTCATGCCGCATCACCTCCTCGGCCAGCGAACCTCCGAAAACCACGGTCCGCGACATCCGGGCCTTTCTAATATTGAGGCAAGATCGCCGGCCCGAATCAACCCGGACGGGGGCGCCTGCCAAATGCTACAACATGCCGTCGCAGTTTCGTGCAGTCCGGGGGAGCAGTCTTTTATTTTCCCATGCAGAATCAGCCTCCTGGGCCCTTCTGTCAGTTGGCTCGCCAATTGCAAGTGACCGAAAGGATGCAAATCGCCCTATACGAGAACGCCGCCGTAGCGCTCTTGACCGCCCCTGGCCAGGTGACGAGTTCGATCGAGGGGCTGCGGCGATCGGGCTTCGCGGCGAGCAGACTCTCGGTTGCCGGCGCCGCCTGTAGAAATCGCCGCGAAGTTGCGGCCTGCTACGACCGCGGCGGCCGCCCGAAGTGCTGGGCTGATGCGGGGGCGTTTTGGGGCGGGCTCTGGGAGACGCTGGACGGCTGGGGCTTCTTCGCGTTTCCGGACATCGGACCGGTCCTGGTTGCCGGTCCCCTGTCCGGCTGGATTGTCACGATCCTGGAAAACTCTTCGATTTTCGATGGATTGAGCGCACTGGGGGCGGCGCTGTACAGCATCGGGGTGGCGGGCGACCAGATTTTCAGGTACGAAGCCGCGCTGAAGTCCGGGAAGATCCTCCTGCTGGCCCATGGTTCGGCGGATGAGGTGACCAGAGCAGGCCAAATCCTTCGCTCCATCCCGGCAACGATTTCATGACGGCTCCCGGTGGGAGCAAGAAAGGACAAACGATGAGAACGATACGTGTTGCTGCCGCGCTTGCGGTGTTCCTGTGCGCCGGCGCACTGTCCGCGAGACAGGGCGTAGTTGTGCGCGCGATGGAGGGTACGGTGAAAAAGCTCGACGCCGCCACCAGGACTGTGGTTGTCAGGACTGCGGACGGCGCCGAACACACTCTGCATTTTGTGGGGCGGACGTCGGTCCACGGTTTTGAGGACACCGCTCGCGGCTCCGGCGATGCCTTCCACGGCTTGAAGGAGGGCAGCGAAGTGGCTGTTCACTACACGGCCAAAGGCACGGAGGAAACCGCCGAAGAAATCGATCATATCGGCAAGGGAGGCCTGAAAGTCGCTGAAGGCTCCATCACGCGCATCGACAGAGGCGGCAAGACCATGGCGGTGAAAACCGAGGATGGCGCCGAAACCACCTTCCGCCTCACAGACCATGCTGCAACGGATGCGGGCAAGGATATTGGCGCGGGAGCCGAAAAATCCGGCAAGGTGACGGTGTACTACTCGGAGGAAGCCGGCCGCAAAGTCGCCCACTTTTTCAAGAAAGCCTTCTAGCTCAACCCTGGGTCATCCCTGGCCCCGGGAAACCCTCCCCGGAGCCAGGGAGTCCACAGCCGTTGCTTCTGTTACATCCCCTGCGAGAGGCCCAACTGCTTGCCGAGGTTAAGGTCCTCACGGTGCGCCTTGGCATACTCCTCATAGCTCTTCACGGACTGGGACAGCGTGCTCGCTTCCTGGTAGAGATTCTTTGCGTACTTGCGGTAGGTGGGCAGCCACAAAGTGTTCTGGTTGTGGTTCAGGAACAGGATCGCGTCCTGAACGTTGTCGGCCATCAGGCGGACATCCGGAGCCACGCGATCCACCGCCTTCTGCTGCCACGGGGCGAGCGCGGTGCGAATCGTTTCCAGCCGGCACAACTTCTGGCCCATGTCGTTGACTTCGTTCTTGATCGCGGTCAGTTCGCTGGCATGCGACCTCCAGCTCACGGAAAGGTTTGTGTAGAAGTTCTCAAGCAGGTTCGCGTGGTCCTGGGCATTCATGGCGTCTTCCTGGATGCCTTGGAGAAGCTGGGACGCCTCGCGCTGGAAGTTCCACTGATAGGACTCAGCCGTAGGCGGCCCTGGCTGACACTCCTTCGGCGAAGCCGCAACCGCGAATACCGGTGCAACCGCCAGCGCTGAAATCAGTGACAGCGTCCGGGTGAAACTCTTGACTTGCATTGTCTTTTCCTCCTGTTTTCCGGTCGGCCTTCGAGTCCTGAACTCTTGTGCCGCCATTAATTGAGACGCTGTCCGAAAAGAGGCCGCAACTACCCTCGACGGGGTATTTCCGGGTCCCGCCGCTGAGTAGGTTCGCCTCACCCGTGGGAGATGTAGTCCATGCGGCCGCCGTCGACAACCAGCGTTTGGGCGGTCACAAAGCCGGACTCCGGCGACGCCAGAAACGCCACCGCGTGGGCGATGTCTTCGGGACGGCCAACCCGCCGCATCATCGCCAGGCCGGCGACTTCGTTCAGCATGGCCTCGGCTTGTTCAGGACTCCGGCCCTGTAGCGTCATGTCGGTAACGACAAACCCCGGGGCCACCGCGTTCACCGTGATCCCGTAGGGGCCCAGTTCCATCGCGAACCGGCGGGTAAGCAGCATGACCGCCGCTTTCGTCGCCGCGTAGTAGGTGGTCCCCCGCATGGTTGTGCCGTACGCCGCGATGGACGTCACGTTCACGATCCGGCCGAATCTCCGCTCTTTCATGGGTCCGGCGACGGCGCGGGTGGTGTGCAAGACACCATCCAGGTTGGTCCGCCGCATTTGGTCGGCCTGGCCAGGATCGAGATGGCCGAGGTCGGACGGGTAGGAGACGCCTGCGTTGTTCACCAGAATATCCACCGGTCCCAGTCCGGCCAGGACAGCCTCCAGCATGGCTGTGACCTCGCTTTCGCTTCCGACGTCGGCACGAACCGGCAGCGCGCTGCCGCCGCCGTTCCGGATTTCAGAGGCCAGTTCCTCCGCTCCGGCGGCGGAGCGCAGGTAGTTGATTGCGACGGCGGCTCCCTGGGATGCCAATCGCCGGACGACCGCCCGTCCGATGCCTCGCGATCCGCCCGTGACCAGGGCGACCTTTCCTTTAAGGATCATGGCAGTAAACGTATCACGAAAGCCGCCGCTCCCGGCCCCTGGTAGGATGTTCAAGTGGCTCACCCCGGCGACTGGATTTCGCTCATCACGGCGGGTGCGGTCCTGGTTAGCTGGCTGGCGTTCGGAGCGGTGTTCCTGCACTACAGGAGATCGCCTACGGGCAAGGAAACGCGGCGCGAGCGCGGCTGGGTTTTGGGCTTCCTTCTCCAGATGGCCGGCTATGCGACGGTCTGGGGCCTGCGCCGCGGCTTGAGGCCAATTGCGCCAATGCCCGCCATCGCCGAGGCAGCCTTCGCGGTGCTCACGGTTGGCCTGGCCGCCGGCTCGATTTGGGTGGTGGTTTCGGCCGCCAATGCGCTCGGTAAACAGTGGGCGCTTACCGCCCGGCTGGTGGAGGGTCATGAACTGATCACTCGCGGGCCCTACGGCCGGGTTCGCCATCCTATCTACACCGGAATGTTCGGGCTCCTGCTTGCCACGGGGTTGGCCATCAGCCACTGGATGGCTCTGGCGGCGGCCATCGCGCTGTTCTGGACCGGCACGGTGATTCGCGTCAGGCGAGAAGAGAAGTTGCTGCGCCAGGCGTTCGGAACCCGGTTCGAGGAGTACGCCCGCCGGGTGCCCGCGGTGCTGCCGGGCATCTATTGATTGGTCCTCCCATCGATCCGGCGTCTACCAGTTCGTGGGCGAACCATCCGGGCGGCGGTTCATCGGCAACGGCGCGTAGCGCTCGGTCACCTCCAGGATCATCTGCAACTGCCTGGTGTCGACCTCGACGCCGAGGCCGGGCCGCGCGGCCGGATACATTTTGCCTTTGCGAAAGTCGTAGCCCTGCAAGAGGTAGGGCCAGCTCCGGCTCCCGTCGCCGAGCATTTCCATCAGCGCCGGGCCGGGGAAAACTCCGCAAAGATGCACCAGCGCGGCTTCCGAAATCGGCCCGGTGAAATGCGGGATGAGACCGGCAAAGTGGGTTTCGCACAGGTTGGCGATCTTGAGAAACTCCGTGATGCCGCCCACGTTGGGCACGGTCACCCGCGCGTAGTCGATCAGGTGCTGCTCCACCAGCTCGTTGATATCCCAGCGGTTGCCGTACTCCTCGCCGGTGGCGATGGGCACCTTCACCTGCCCGCGCAGGGTCCGGTAGATGGCGGGGTTTTCCGTACGAACCAGGTCTTCGACGAAGTAGGGGTGCAAGGGCTCAATCATGTTGCTGAGGGTGACCGCGTCAGGCATATCCAGGCGGGTGTGATAGTCGACGGCCCAGGCTCCATCTCGTCCCACGCCCTCCCGCACCAGCTTGCACTGTTCGTAGGTGCGGTGGACTTCCTCAAAACGGTCGAAGACTCTGCCTCCGGTGAGCTGCGTGCGATAAGCCCGAAAGCCGAATTCGACGCAGGCGCGGGCGGTCTCTTTCTCGTCGCCCTGGCGCGGGAAGCCGGTGGAATAGCACTCGACATAGTCGCGCGTCAGACCGCCCAACAGGTCGTAGAGGGGGACGCCGAGCGCCTTACCCTTAAGGTCCCAGAGAGCCATGTCGAGGGCGCCTATGGCGTGCAACCGCTCCCGGCCGGCCGGGTAAAAGTAGCTGCGAGCCATGGTTTGCCAGAGGCGCTCGCTCTCGAACGGGTTCTCGCCGATCAGCATGCCCGCGCACTGTTCCATGGTGTCATGGGCGCCGCCTTCGCCGATGCCGGACAGGCCCGCGTCTGTTTCCACGACGACCACGTTGGAGCTCTGATTGAACAGGGGCTGGTGCGTGTTGGGTCTCCCGGCCGCGTCGGTTGGGGACTTGTAGTACCGGATCCGGGTGATTTTGGCTTTCGGCAAGGCGGCCCGGGCCGGAGGGGTGCAGGCCAGAGCCGCCCCCGCGCCCGCCGCCGCGTAGAGAAAAGATCTGCGATTCATGACGCCTCCCGGAGACAGGGTCTCTGCCACAGCATACGACGAGATCGAGTATGCTGTGTTCAATGTGCAAACGTCTGGGTTGGATCATTCTCGGAATCGTGGGAGTTGGGGCGATTCTGACAGGGCTGACCGCGCTGCTGGCAACACCGGCCCAGCGGGCGGCCGGTTTCGCGCGAATTGACACCGCCTGGACGAACGCGTGGCCCTTCAGTCGCGGCGCTCACATACCCAAGCGATTCCTGCCCCTGTTGGGCCGCCTGGGCCTGGTTCGGCCTGTGCGCGTCCAAGTGGAGCCAAAGGTCAGCCTGGTTCTCGATCCGCTCGACTGGACCGCCAAAGAGATCCTCATGACGGGCACCTATGAACCAGGCACTTGGAGGATCATCGAGGAACATCTGCCCAGGGGAGGCGCCTTCATCGACGTAGGAGCCCACATCGGCTACTACTCGCTAAAGGCCGCCAGGCAGGTGGGTGAATCGGGACGGGTGATCGCCATTGAACCGAATCCGCTCACCGTGGAACAGTTGAGAGAGAACGTGAGGGCGAGCGGAGCTTCCGAGGTCGCAGTTCAGGAGATCGCCTGCTCGGATCGCGAATCGGTACTGGAGTTGTTTGCGAGCCCCAGGAATTTCACCGGCAAATCCTCCCTCTCGCGCGCGAATGCGGCCGGTTGGCCCGCCGTCGGGACTCCGGTACCGTACCGGGTGAGGGCGCGCCCGCTGGATGCGGTGTCGGCCGAAATGAACCTGAAGCGGGTGGACGTGATCAAGGTCGATGTCGAGGGCGCCGAGTTGCTGGTGCTGAAGGGCGCACGGGAGACCCTGGCGCGTTTCCGGCCCGTTCTGGTGGTGGAGATCATCGACTCCCAACTGAAGCAGATGGGAACGAGCGCGGCGGAGCTGGCTCAGTTTCTCACCGGCGCGGGATACGCTCCGGGCCGGGCCGCGGAGCAGAACCGCGAGTGGCTCCCGCCGGGCAAGGCGCCGGCACTGTGATGCCTGCCGGCTTGGGAGCCGGCAAGCGGGTGTACAATGACCTGGGGCCGGAGAGTCCCAACGGCGTTCCCGGCCCAGCGTTTCAAGCCAGGAGGGTGAGATGGGCAAGATCTGTGTCGGCCGGGTGATCGGCGGCGGTCTGGTTGCCGGCCTGGTAATTAACATTTGCGAGTTTCTGGTAAATGGGCTGTGGCTGGCGGCGGATTGGGAGAATGCCATGCGCGCTCTCGGCAAGCCGATGGCTACCGGCGCCCTTCCCATGGTGTGCTACAACATTTGGGGATTCGCGATGGGAATCATGGCGGTGTGGCTCTACGCCGCAATCCGTCCACGCTTCGGCCCGGGCTCGAAAACGGCCTACAACGCAGCCATCGCGGTGTGGATCCCCGGGTATCTGCTGGCTCTGGTTCCGCCGGCGATCATAGGGATATTCCCGTTGCGCCTCATGTTGATCGGCCTCGCGGTCGGACTGGTCGAGGTGCTGATCGGCGCCCAGCTCGGCGCCTGGATATACAAAGAAGAAAGCGCGCCTTCGGGTGTCTCAGCGGCAGCCGGCGTCTAAATGAAGCTGCTGATCGATCTGGCTCTTTTCGCCTGCCTTGCGGAGGTGGCGCTCCCGGCGCAGGCACTGAGGCAGACCGACGTGTTCCGCTCCGGCGAGGATGGCTACCATACGTACCGCATCCCCGCCCTCATCACGACCAAGAAGGGCGCCCTGCTCGCGTTCTGCGAAGGGCGGAGGAATTCCAGCAGTGACACCGGGGACATCGACCTGCTGCTGAAGCGCAGCTCCGACAACGGCAAGACGTGGTCAAAGACCCAGGTGATCGCGGACTTCGGGGAGGACACCATCGGCAATCCGGCGCCCGTGGTGGAGCGCAAGACCGGCACGATCTTTCTGCTGCTGACCCGGAACCCGGGCAAGGTGACAGAGCGCCAGATGGTGGATGGCGTCGTGGATGGCACGCGCACGGTCTGGATCGCCCGCAGCACCGACGACGGCCTGACCTGGACCGGGCCGGAAGAGATCACGGCGGCCGTGAAACAGCCCGGCTGGAGCTGGTACGCCACGGGTCCGGGTAACGGTATCCAGCTCCGCACTGGCCGGCTGGTGGTTCCCTGCGATCACATCCGCAAGGGCACCAAGGCCATGCACGCGCACGTGATTTATAGCGACGACCGCGGCCGGACCTGGAGAATCGGCGGTGTGGCTGAGGAGAAGACCAACGAGTCCGCGGTAGCCGAGCTGAAGGACGGCCGCCTGCTGTTGAATATGCGGAGCTATCACGGCCAAAACCGCCGCGCGGTCGCCTACAGCGCCGATGGCGGGCTCACCTGGTCGGAGGTGCGGCTCGACCAGGCTCTGATCGAGCCCGTCTGCCAGGCCAGTCTGATCGCCGCCGTACCGGCAGGCAAGAGGAGCGACGGCCGGCTTCTGTTCTCGAATCCCGCGGACACCAAGCGGGTGAGAATGACCGTGCGGATGAGTTACGACGACGGGAAGACCTGGCCGGTGGCCCGGGTGATCCACGAAGGGCCTGCGGCCTATTCGTCTCTGGCGGTGCTGGGCGACCGAACGATCGGTCTGCTCTACGAAAGGGGCGATGCCGGTCCCTACGAACGAATTACCTTCGCCGCCTTCCCGCTCTCCTGGCTGACGGAAGCAGGCTCAGGGGATTGACCCGCGAAGCGCCTCATCTGGTTGTGTGCCGGACCGGATAGAATGGATCAGAACGATACAAAACCATGCAGGTCTTGCAGGCGGGCCAACACAAGCTGATCCTTCTGGAGCTCGATCCGGCGTTGCTGGCGACGATCGCGCGCCAGGCGGGATTCGAGGTGAAGGCGGAAGAATCGCCGCGGAGCATCATCCTGGACCTGAGTGCATCGGGCAGGCAGTCGCCCCTGCTGCTGTTCGACGCTTCCGACCCGGCCAATCTGGGCTGGTTCTCGCGATGCCAGTTCTATGTGGATGGCCGCACGGGCCTGGTGATGCAGACGCCGATGTCGATCGCCAACCTGCGCGACCGCTCCGGCCGGCCCATTCACCACTCCGTCAGGATGCGGATCTCCAAGGAGCTTCCGGCCAGCTTCCGGCTGCCCGGCAAACAACTGGTGACCGAACAGGTGGTTTATGCGTTGTTCTACAACTTTCTGAGCGCGCTCACCAAGACCGGCGTGGCGGTGTGCGGCGCCGCGGCGGTCGAGGCGCTAGCCGGGCGCACCGAAGGCGTTGGACCGCGAAATTGACCCGCCCGGCGGACCGCGCGGCGAGTAACATAGGAGAGTGCCCGAGCAGGAACCGGAAGAACAAGTTCAAGTTCAGACTTCTGTCATTGTGGTATCACACAACCGCCGCGACCAACTCTGGTTCTGCCTGGAATCGCTGGAACGCTCCGTAGACCGGGACAGGATCGAGATCCTGGTAGTGGACAACGGCTCCCAGGACGGCAGCGCGCAACTCGATTCCGACTTCCCCGAGGTCCGCTGGATCCGCCTGGCCCGGAACTTCGGACTCACCAAAGCGTGGAATATCGGCGTGCGCGCGGCCACCGGGGAGTTCGTCTTCCTCTTGCATGACGACACGGAAGTGGAGCCCGAGGCGATCTCCGAACTGGCCCGGCAGTTGGAGGGCAACGCCGGCGCGGTGGCGGTCTGCCCGCTGCTGGTGAATCCGGATGGCACTCCCGCACCGCAACTGGGGCTGCTGCCCGCCCCGGGACGGAAGGCGGGCGCCCCGTTCCCGGCCGAATGCGGCGAGGAGCCCGAAGAGGTCGAGTATGCCAGCGGCGCCGCCCTGATGATCCGCAAGTATTTCATCCATGCCATGCGGCAGATCGACGAACGCTACGGGCAGTACTGGAGCGACGCCGAGATCTGCTATCAGATCCGCCACGCCGGCAAGAAGATTCTGCTGGTTCCCTATAGTCGCGTGCTCCACCACGGCTCCGGAGTACCCGAAACGGAGCTCGAAGCCGCGGACTGGGCCTTAGGGTTGGCCAAGTACCTGGGCAAGCACTACGGCTTCGGCTACCGGCTGGCCTCTCAGGCGGGCGCGGTCCTGTCGGCCCTGGCCGGTTTTCACTTGAGACGCGCGGGTTATCTCCTCTCAGGCCAAAAGATTGACGGCAGCCAGGCCGGGGCTTGACTACAGAAAAACCCGTATACCGCCGATTGTTCCCGGTGATGAGTTACGCCGCTGCGGAGGCCCCGTCTACGGGGGAATAGCCCATGGCAGCCATGCTCTGGATTATCCTGCCCGTTCTGGTCGCGGCCGGTTCGGCATTACTGACTTTCTACATCATGCAGGCACGCCTCGAAGTGGCCCTGGCCGAGGAGCGCGAGGTGGCCTCGGAGGCTCGTGTGCGCCTGGAGTCGCAGAAGCGAGCCATGGAGGAAGCCATCCGGGCCACTGAGGAATCCACCAAACGCCAGGCCCTGGACGATTTCCTGGCTGATGTGCACGTCGAGGAGCGGCACTATGTGCGCGAAAGCAAGGGGTTCTTCGCCACACGCAAGAGCGTGGTGTTGCAGGAGAGGCTGTATTTCCGCAACATCCCGCTTTCAAACTGGGTGGAGCGCGAACTGGTGGTGGAACAGGGAGCGAACCTCGACCATGCCGTAAAGAGGCTCAGCGTGTTCGGCCGCAAGGCCATTCCGCACGGCGAAACCTCTCCGTCCCGCCTGCTCGATTAGGCGGTGGCTGTTGTCGGATGCGGCGGCGCTGTGCGAAAATCGCGGAACCATGAAGCCTGCGATTCTGGTCACCAAGCGCATCTACCCGGAAGCCATCGAGCTGCTGCGAGCGCACGCGGAGGTAGAGTACGTCGATTCCGACGACGGTCTGCCGGCCTCCGAACTCGCCGCCCGCATCCGGGGCAAACAGGGCGTGGTGAGCCAGCTTACCGACAAGTTCGATGCCGCTTTCATCGCCACGCTGGACGGGTTGCGGGTGATCGCCAACGTGGCCGTCGGGTACGACAACATCGATGTTCCGGCCGCCACGCGCAAGCGCATTCTGGTCACCAACACCCCGGACGTGCTGACGGACACCACCGCGGATCTCACCTTTGCCCTGTTGCTGGCCGCGGCGCGGCGCATCGTCGAGGGGCATCATTTCGTGCACTCCGGACAGTGGCGCAAGTGGCGGATCGACCTGCTGGTGGGCCACGACGTGCACCATGCCACCCTGGGCATCTTCGGCATGGGGCGGATCGGACAGGCGGTGGCGCGCCGGGGCGCCGGGTTTTCCATGCGGCTGCTGTACCACGATGTCGAGCGCGCCCCGGCGGAAACCGAAAACGCGTTGGGACTCGAATACGTGAGCGCGGAGCGGCTGTTGCGGGAATCGGATTTTGTCACCCTTCACGTGCCCCTGACGCCGGCGACGCGCCATCTCATCGGCCGGGAGCAACTCCGCATGATGAAGCCGGCCGCCATTCTGGTGAATACCTCCCGGGGGCCGGTCGTGGATGAAGCCGCCCTGGCCGAGGCGCTCGAAAGCGGAGTGATCGCGGGGGCGGGACTGGACGTGTTCGAACACGAGCCGGAGGTCCACCCGACACTGCTGAAGCTGGACAACGTGGTGCTGGCGCCGCACATCGGCAGCGCTTCGATCGACACCCGCCGCAACATGTGCCTGCTGGCCGCCCGGAACGCCGTCGAGGCGCTGGCCGGACGCAGGCCTCCCACCCCGCTCAATCCGGAAGTGTTGGAATAAGCCCCCGGCCGGATAGCAGCCCCAGCATCAGAATGTCCGAAGGGCGGAAGCTCATCACAGCCACGTTGTTCAGGTCTTCTTCGTTCGCGGTGACGTGCGTCCGCACCAAGGCGCGGAGCTCTTCGATGGTGATCCCTAACGCCAAGGCGGTTTCCGCCTCGGTGTACTCACACTTGCCTGGCGCCAATCCGGTCATATTCTCGATATCCGAATTGTAGGTTCTCTCGGCTCGGAATCCCAATCGGGCGGAGCACCTAGTTCGCCGGGGAAGTTTCGCGCAGGAAGGAGCGGTACAAACGGCTGGTCAGACGAAAAAAACTCGCGCGGTCACATTGGTCAGGGCGTGCGCCACCATGGCCGCCCGGATCCCCCCGGCCCGGCGGTAAGCCCGGCCGTAGAACCATCCGGCGACGGCGGCCACCAGCGCAAAGCGCCAGTTGGGGAACGTCCGGAACCCAAGATGCGCGAGGCCAAACAGAACCGAGGCGATCGCCAGGGCAAGCTGCGGGCGGCCGGTCCAGCCGGCGATCCAGTTCTGCAACAGGCCGCGGAAATAGAACTCTTCGGAAAGCGCGACCACCCAAAGCATGCCAGCGAAAATGGCCGCCACTTTCCAGGCTTCATCGTGGAAGGGTTCAAAACGCAACAGCCCGATGCCGGCCGCCAGGGAGAAGCCGATGGGCACGAACATCAGATAGTGCACAATGCCCACCTTCCATTCCCGCCACTCGGGCAGGAATCCGAAGCCGATGCCCTCGGCCCGCCGCACGGTGAGGATGATGGTGGCAGCCAGGCGAATCAGCATGAGCTTGCCCAGAACAGCGACGTCGATGTTGCCGAGCGGCGAGGTATAGATCCGCTCGAAGAAGCGGCTCAGCACCGGGGCGGCGAGCAGGAGGAGAAATGCGAGGTCCGCGGTGACCGACGGGCGGCGGATGACATACCAGAAGGCGACGGCCGCCGCCAGCAGCGCCAGGCGAGCCAGGGCCGCGATCCGGAACTGGCCGGTCAGGAGGCTGTACAGCAGGTAGGGAGCGAGCGCGCTCAGCGCCAGCGCCAGGGCCCGGACGTGTGCCGTCAGGCTCCGTTCAAGCCGCTCGCGCGCGGCGGCGAAACCGGGCAGCAGATAAAATGAAAATTCAAGCAGAAATGCGGCGGCGATCGGTACGGCCAGAGCGGGCGGAACGAACTTCAGGCGCGCGTACAGAACGCCCGCGGCGCCGAGCGCAATCCAACCGGCGATGAGCGTGATCCAGAAACTGCGCAGCGAAGCGGGCATGGGCGTCATTTTAGCACTCGCCTGTCTGCTTCCCTGCGCGCAGCCTCAATCCCCCCCGCCCGGCCTGGCGCGGCGGGTGGCCGCGCGCGAATCCGAAACCGAGGCGGCGCGCAACCAGTACACCTACCGCCAGTCGGTCGTCATCGAGGAACTGAGCGCTCACGGCGCGAGGCTGGGCGAATACCGCGAAGTGCGCGACATCATTTTTTCGCCGGAGCATGAGCGCACGGAGCGGATGGCCGGCCGGCCGCTTCTGAATCTGAAACGGCTGGTGCTGACCCCCGAGGATTTCCGCGATATCCGCGAGATCCAACCCCTGGTGCTGACTACGGAGTTGCTGCATCTTTACGAAACGAAATTCCGCGGTGAAGAAAAGATGGACGGCGTGGATTGTTGGGTGCTCGAGGTGAGGCCGCGGCAGATTCTCTCCGGACAGCGCCTCTTCGAGGGTCTGCTGTGGGTGGCCAGGAACGACTACTCGATTGTCCGCACCGAAGGGCAGGCCGTTCCACAGATCCGCAGCATGAAATCGGAGAACCTGTTCCCCCGCTTCACCACCATCCGGAGGCCCGTGGATGGCGCCCACTGGTTCCCCGTGCGCACCTATGCGGACGACACCCTGCAATTCCGGACGGGGCCCCAGCGCATTCGTTTGAATATCCGCTACAGCGACTACAAGCGTTTTGGTGCGGAATCGTCCATTCAGTACGAAAAATGAGCCGGCGGCGGTTCGGACCGTAACTAATTCCGGCTTCCCGGCGTTTATACAGAAAAAGGTTACTCGTGATGATCAGGCTCATTTCTCGCTTCCTCATGCTCGGCGGTGTGTCTCTGTTCGCGCTGACCGGCTACCCGCTGCGGGCTCTCGATGTCTGGCTGAATCAGGTCTCAGGTCCGGTCTCGCTGGTTGGAGAGCAAGTGACCTGGGAGGCCACGACGGCTCCTGAAGACCCAGGGATTTACTATCAATTCAGCGTGGCGTCTCCGGGTGCGCCTTTCTCCGTGCTGCGGGACTTCAACCGTGGCGCCAACCGTGTGGACTGGGCGCCCATGCGGGAGGGTTGGTACACCATCCGGGTGGTGGCCCGCGACCGCACGTCCGGAGAATCAGCGTCGGCTGAAGCACCCTTCGAGGTGTCTTCCAGAATCCAAGCCGATAAGCAGCCGGTGATCTCCAGCACCGGGCATCCGCTCGTGTTTCTCTACAGCGCGCCGGCGTGCCAAAGCGCCTACATGACCGTCCACTTTTCGAAGGCGGACGATCCGGAAAGGCGCTTCTCCACCCCGGTGAGGCCCTGCAACCGGATCAAGAGTGAGAACTTCTGGATCGCCGGTCTGGAGCCGAACACTGAGTACCGGATCCGGCACGTGCTCTGGGACGATTACGGCGAACCAGCGACCCAGGGTCCGGAACTCACGTTTAAGACCGGCACGGTGACTACCCCCTTGCGCCCTGGGACCGCGATCAAGTGGGACGACCGGATGAATTTCGACCAGGGAGTCCTTCTCGAATCCCAGCTTGGGGTGGCAGGACCTTCCCGCAGCGCCATATCGGTGGCGCGGAACCTGGAGGGCACCGTCGTCTGGTACTACGATGCGCAAGCTCACGGAAAGCTCCAGAACATGTTCCGGCCCTTGCCCGGGGGGGATCTGATCGTGGTTCCCTCGACGGACATCCCGGGCGGCCTGCGCGAGATCGATCTCGGTGGGAACCTGATCTGGGAGACCAACGCCGAGGCGGTATCGGAGCGGCTCCAGGCCCTGGGTTACCCGCCGATCAGCCAGTTTCACCACGACGCTCTCCGCATGCCCGGTGGGAACATCCTCGCTCTGGCCACATCCGACCGGGTAATCCCGGGCTCAGACCCCGAGGCTCCGCCCCGGCACATGATTGGCGACGTACTCGTCCTGATGGACCGGAACTTTCAGGTGC
>Ga0272446_1002000_pt1 | contig 28631 bp, 19 predicted proteins | sample YNPCB0061_FD_194587 | JGI IMG/M metagenome (GOLD analysis project Ga0272446, IMG submission 194587) | Hot spring microbial mat communities from Yellowstone National Park, WY, United States - YNP-CB-006-1 | ecosystem: Environmental > Aquatic > Thermal springs > Hot (42-90C) > Sediment | place...
TCTTTTGATATGAAGCAAGGAATTCATTTTTAAAACTGGCATATCTATTTTCTGTAATAGCCTGACGGGCAGAACGAACAAGATCATGGAGGAAGTAAAGATTATGATAGGAGGCTAATATTGATGAAAGGATCTCGCCGGTGCGATAGAGATGACGCATATAGGAACGGCTGTAATTGCGGCATACTTTACAGGTACACGCTGAATCGATGGGATTAAAATCAAATTCATATTTTTCTTTCTTTATCGTAATCGGTCCCTCATGAGTAAACAGAAGCCCGTTTCTGGCGGTCCTGGTAGGGAACACACAGTCAAACATATCTATTCCCTGTTCTATTGCTTCCAGTATAAATTCCGGAGTACCGATACCCATAACATAGCGGGGTTTATGTTCCGGTAAAAGCGCTGTGGTATATGCAAGGTATTCAGAAAAAACGTCAAAGGGTTCACCGACTGATAGTCCGCCGATAGCAATGCCCGGCATATCGGCGGCAATAACCGATTCTACGCTTCGCTCGCGGAGGTCCTTATAAAAATTACCCTGCACAATCGCAAAAAGTTTTCCCTGATAGGTACCATCCTCGGTAACAGCTTCCCAGGCAGCTTTTGCTCGTTTCAGCCAATTATCGGTTATTTTGAGGGCCTTTTCTGCATCCTTGTATTCGGTGCCCCAGCTGGTACATACATCCAATTGCATCTGTATATCACTACCCAGAATGCTTTGAATCTCTACAACCCGCTCAGGACTGAGCAAATGGTAGGATCCATCAATGTGGGAACGAAATTTTGCGCCTGCTTCGGTGATTTTTCGGAAAGGAGCCAGAGAAAACACCTGAAAACCGCCAGAATCGGTAAGAATATTTTTATTCCAATTCATGAAGCGGTGCAGGCCTCCGGCTTCCCCAATGACTTCTGTTCCAGGTCGCAGATAGAGATGATAGGTATTAGACAGAATAATTTGAAATCCAATCTCATGGAGATCATCTACTGTAATAGCCTTAACGGTCCCGTTGGTGCCAACGGGCATAAAAACGGGGGTTTCCACCGGGCCATGCGGAAGCTGTATAACACCGGTTCTGGCCTTGCTTGAAATATCCTTATATACTACTGAAAAAATAGATTCTGCCATCTTTTATCCTTTATGTACGTGCAAATCGTATCATTATTATACCAATCAGTATAAAAATAAAAACCGGTGCCCAGGCGCCAGCAAAAGGCGGGATATATGAAAGTTTAGCCAGCATGGTAAAGATCATTTGTGCCACATAATAAATAACCGCAGAAATTAAGCTGGCAAGGAGGCTCATCAATAATACATTTTTCTTAAAAAAGCCCCCTAAGGAAAGAGAAAGCAGAATAACAATAAGGGGCGTAAGGGCAAAGGCATAGCGTTTATAAAGGTCTGTCAGGGCAGATATGATGGGAAGCCCTGCCCGCCTGAGATCCTGAATATATAACTGAGCCTGAGATGCGGGCAGTTCTTCCACATCAATGGCACTGCGGCGAAATGTATCGGGTTTTTCAACAAAATGCATGGATTCACCCATGACGGATGCTACAAAGGCATCGCCATTCCAATGATACATAAGGGGATTTTCCAAGGACCATTCGGAACCATTCCACAGGGCCTTTCTTGAGCGGATAATGCTGATGAGATCCCCCTCAGGGTTGCGTTCAATAATTATAAGACCATTCAGACTCTGCTCTTCATCATTATAAAAATCGACCACATATACTAACCGGCCTTCTTCTGTTTTTACGACCACATCAGAATTACTACCCGTTGCTTGCTGATGCAATAGGGTTCGGGACAGGGCCTTTTTAGCCTTAAGGGTGGGTAGGACCACCGTATCTTCAAAAAAGAAGGATGCCACGGATAAGCAGAGTCCGATTATTAGTACAGGGAGAGCTGCATTCCAAAGGGGAATACCAGAAGTAAAGATGATAGTTAATTCGTTTTTTGAATAGAGGTCGCCAAAGGCATAGGCTATTGAAAACAACAAGGATATGGGCAATGCATAGGAAATGCATTTTGGAATATAAAGCAGCATTACCATACCAATAGCGCTGAGAGGCGCATCATAGGACAGATATTTCCAAAGGTTAGCAAATAGGTCTATTAAAGAAAGCAGTAACACAAAAAACAACAGGGCTGCGAAAAAAATGGGCACAATCTGACGCAGAATATATTTATGAAGTATCATCGCCGAATTCTCTCCAGACCTAATATGGTACCTATGACAATGGCCATAATATTGGGAAGCCACATGGCCCAGAAGGGTGAATACCCAAGCCGGCTTCCTAAGGTTTGGCCGCCGATGAGCAAGGCCCAGTACAACACTGCAATAAGAAGTCCAAAACCAAAGCCAACGGTCTGACCGCTTTTGCGGGCAAAGAGCCCCAAAGGAATTGCAAGGAACACAAAAGAAAGGGCTCCAAAGGGAATAGAAAATTTTTTATAAAATTCAAGTCTATATATTTTAAGATTTCTATCTTCAGCGATATCACGCAAACTATTCAGTTCATTCGTTAACATAGAGGCTCTCTGTGAAACCTGATTCCAATCGACCTGTTTTTCTGACCTATTTCGTAATTCATTTTCTATTCGAAGGGCACTTTCCAGCAGGGTTGTTTTTTTATTCGCTATTCTGGTATTTACCGCATCCTGTTTTTTAACAATCTCCTTCCAAACATCGGCTGAACTCATTTCCCGGGGACCAACGGATCCAAAAACCTGACTTATATTGCTTTGCGAAATTGAATACTGAAGCACCTTTGAACGGACATAATCATAATCCATACGATTACTGTCCTTAAAGGTCTGCATAAAGGCATTATAGAGATTGATGGTTAGGTCTGATTGGGCCTGGTTAGAAATCAATTCCGTATGCTTGGCACTGATAATTCGCCGTTCTCCATCACTGGTTCTATCAATGATGATCATATTTTCAATTTTTTTACCCTCTGCTTCGCCGGTAATAATCAGGGTATCCTTGTACCGTTTTACCGTGTTGGATTCTAGTTCCAGAGCAGGGCTTGCAATCAGTATTTTCCGATATAGTTTCCCAAATTCCAGGGTGCCGATCGGCAGTAAGATATCATTGGCAATAAATGAAATAAGGGAAATTAAAAGGCCCAAAACAATAACTGGTACATAGATGGCCCGGTAAGAGAAACCAGAAGCTAAAAGTACCAGCACCTCATTGTCGGAAGAAAGGCGGCCTATAGCCATAAGAATTCCAACCAGAGCGGCAAAAGGAGCCGCCATCGCTACAATGGCCGGCAAAGAATAGAGCAGTAACAGCATAACCTGGTTAAAAGGAACCCTTTTAGAAAGAATTTCTTCGGCCATGAGCAGTAGTTGATTGATAAAGAATATAAAAAAGAAAAATAGAAAGGCAACAAAAAATGAAAAGGCTGCTTCTGTAAATATATAGCGGAACAGAGTTATAGATAGGCCGCGACCATTCCTGTTGGTAGGAATAATTTTTTTACTGATTACCGAATCCGCCATACCATTATACTACAGGGAAATAAGAATCTGCTCAATACGGCGGGTAAACCGCTTTTCAGCACTCTTTGGGCCTGCACCAAAAAGCACCGGAGGATTTTTTAGAAATAGATTCAGGCTGTTTTGAATATCCGATAATTCGATTGATTCAATTTTTTGAATGGATTCTTTACAGGTCATTATAGCACTTTTATAAAGCGCTTGCCGAGCTAAACGGCGCATTTTATATTCCACATCCTGGGCTGCAATGGTAATCATTCCTGCAACATGAGACTTGGCGTTGATTATTTCTTCTTCAGAAAAGCCTGTATTCTTTATATCCATTATTTCATCATGGATACGTTTTAAAAGTTCTTCCGCATGTGAAACAGCACAGGTACCGTATATTGAAAATAAAGAACAATCCCGAAACAGGTTCGGACTACTATAGATGGTATAGCATAAGCCCAGATCTTCCCGCAATTTCTGGAACAGCCGGGAACCCATGGCATCCCCCAGGGCTGCATTGGCAATTTCTAAGGCATAATACTCGTGGTCATCTATATGTTCTGGACCGGGAAGGGCATAATATACTTGGACGTACTGGGATGAAAGCCCGTAATAGGAAGAACCGTTCATACTGGGAGGATTGGGTTTGTGCTCTACCGGTTCTTCAGGTATTGCATCGATCAAAGGTTCAAAGGCACTGATGACTGTTTCCGGTAGGATTCCCCCAGCAACAGTAATAAGATGGGGTTTTCCTTTAAAAAAATCCTGATAAAAGGCAAATATTTCGTCTCTCTTTTTATTTTTTATATCCTCTACGGTGCCACCAATGGAACGGCCCAAGGGATGCTGAGCCCAATATCGCCGTGCAAAGGCATCGGCAGCAACCTCTTCCACATCATCCATGGATGCGGTTATTTCATTTTCTATGACAATGAGCTCTCGCTTAAATTCTTCTTCTTCAAAACGGGCGGAAGTAACTATTTCTGTAAGAATGCGAGCCGCTTCATTAAAACCGCTTAACGGGATGGTTGCATGGAGTCCCATGGTTTCCCGTTCAGTAAAGGCATTTACAAGCCCGCCCATTGCATCAAAACGGCGGGCGATCTGGGATGCGGAAAGGGTATCGGTTCCTTTAAAGAGCATATGCTCAATAATATGGGTTCCACCAGCTAAGTCCGCCGGTTCATCCCGGGAGCCCCGGTTGTACCAGACACCAACGGCCGCAACATCTGTTGCGGCCGTCGATTCAACGAGGAGCCGAAGCCCCCCGTTAAAGGTTGTATCAAAAATCAACTAACCTCTCCGGCCCTGTTTTGCATCCTCGGAGGCTTCGATTGCATCAATATAAGACAGGTTGAGCCTGCCCATTTTATCAATCTCAAGCAGTTTAACCGGGATATGCTGACCTTCTTTGACCACATCGGTAACATTGGCAATTCGCTGGCGGGACAGCTTGGAAATATGGCAGAGGCCTTCTTTTCCAGGAAGAATTTCCACAAAGGCACCGAATTCCATAATCCGTTTTACCACGCCGTCATAGATACGGCCAACTTCGGGATCTTCAACAATACCAATGACTGCAGAACGAGCATCCTCAGCGTTTTTGGCATTTTTACCGTAAATGGTAACGGTACCATCATTTTCAGTATTGATGGTAACACCGTACTGTTCACAGAGGGCCTTTATAGTCTTTCCGCCGGGACCAATGAGGGCACCAATTTTATCGGTATCAATTTTAAGGGTAACAATTTTCGGTGCAAACTCGCTGATTTTTTCAGTCGGCTTATTCAGGGTCTGGTTCATAATAGAAAGAATATGGAGCCGGCCCCGTTTTGCCTGATCCAGGGCTTTTCGCATGATTTCAGGGCTAACCCCTGCAATCTTAATATCCATCTGGAAGCCCGTTATACCATCCTCGGTACCGGCGACCTTAAAGTCCATATCACCCAAATGATCTTCTTCGCCGAGGATGTCCGAAAGCACAGCATAACGGCTGCCGTCGGTAATAAGACCCATAGCAATGCCGGCAACGGGTTTCTTCATCGGAACCCCCGCATGAAGCATGGAGAGGGTACCGCCGCAGACCGTTGCCATGGAAGAAGATCCGTTGGATTCCAGAATCTCAGAAACAACCCGGATAGTATAGGGAAATTCCTCTTTAGAAGGTACCATAGCTTCCAGGGACCGGCGAGCCAGGTTTCCATGACCGATTTCACGGCGGCCTGTTCCAAGCCGTCCTACTTCACCAACCGAGAAGGGGGGGAAGTTATAGTGAAGAATAAAACGTTCCCGTTTGTCCCCATCGATATCATCGAAAATTTGCTCATCAAACACGGTTCCCAGGGTGGTTACTGCCAATGCCTGGGTTTCACCACGGGTAAAGAGGGCAGAACCATGGGTACGGGGAAGAACACCAATTTCACAGGTAATAGGACGGATATCTTCTGTCCCCCGGCCGTCGACCCGCACACCCCGTTCAAGAATAGAAGTACGTAGAATTTCGTATTCCATGTCTTCGAAAAGGGCATTAAATTGCTTCATCTGTTTTTCATCGGTCAACTGTTCCGCATATTGGGCAGCCAGGTCATCCTTAACTGCTTTAATGGCTGCGGACCGTTCATGCTTGCCCTTTACAAAACAGGCTTCCTGCATTCTGGGGAAGGCCGCAGTGCGGATTGCATCCCGATTCTGAAGCACCGTCTGGGATTCGACAAGGGGCAGCTTTTCCTTTCCGGCCAAGCGCCGCAGTTCTTCCTGCAGGTCGCAGAACTGGATAATCACCTGATGGGCTTTTTCAAGGGCTGCAATCATGAGATCTTCCGATACTTCCTTGCCGCCCCCTTCTACCATGGTAATACCATCCCGGGTTCCGGCTACTACAATCTCCAGATCCGCTTTATCAATCTGATCATAGGTGGGATTTACAATCAGTTCATCCCCTAAAGCGCAGACCCGAACACCCGCGATAGGCCCATTAAAGGGGATGTCGGAAACATGGACCGCCGCTGAGGATGCCAGAATGGCCAGAATGTCCGGCGGATTCACCTGATCTGCCGAAACTGTGGTGGGAACCACCTGAATGTCTCGGCCAAACCGTTTATCAAAGAGGGGCCGCATCGGCCGGTCAATCAGACGGGAAACAAGGATTTCCTTGTCCTTCGGCCGTCCTTCCCGCTTTATAAAGCCGCCGGGAATTTTACCAGCCGCATAATATTTTTCATTATAATCGACGGTGAGGGGGACATAATCTAAATCCTCCTCACCACTGCTCGATGCACAGACTGTGGCGATGACCGCAGCCCCTGCATATTGGGCAAACACTGCACCATTGGCCTGTTTTGCCATTCTTCCGGTTTCAAGGATTAATTCCTCTCCACCAATTTGCATTGTAACTCTCTGTACCATACACTTCCTGACTTAGATAAACAGATGACATCATCTGTCATTCGGATAAATTGAACCATGCTTGGATCAATATCCCCTTGAATAGGGTATAAAAATAAGCAGAAATACTTATTTTTATACCCTATGGATTAAAAAAGCCCGGCGTCGGTTGGGCACCGCGCCATTCCGACAGAACCGGGCTTTATGCAGTTTTACTTGCGGAGTCCCAATTCCTTAATTAAGGAGCGGTATCCCTCCAGATTGGTCCGCTGCATATACTTAAGTAAACGCCGGCGCTGACCAACCAGAACCAGAAGGCCCCGCTGACCGGATTTATCCTTCTTGAATTGTTTGCAGTGTTCAGTGAGCTGATTGATCCGTTCGGTCAAAAGGGCGATCTGAACTTCCGTGGCACCCGTATCCTTTTCAGATTTACCAAACTTGGTAATAATCGATACGGTGTCCTGTTTTGTTAATGCCATATACAATTCTCCTTGCAAACTACTATAGCAGATATATTTGCTTACTACGGTATACCAGCTGAGGATTTTAATAATTCCAGCTGTTTAAGGAACCATGATTTTAAAGCCACGGCATACCGGCCTTTAGGCGACAATATCTAAACAGTAGGGGCATACATAGAGAGTGCTGGAAACTTCCCCGGGGTTAGAGGAAAAGCCCCCTTGCGTTCTGCCACGTCTCGCCAGTTCAACTTCGCCGCCTCGACGAGGAAAGCGCTGCTGAGCTGTTGCAGTTTGATAACTACTGCGAAAAACCCAATCTATTGTTAGATATTGTAGATTTCCGTGTCCTTCAGAAAATCGACAAATTCCTTCCAGTTTAGTTTACTGAAATTTGCGGAAAAGTCAATGAGGATACACATGTTTATATTTCCAGACCCTTTCCCCGCCGGTTCCTTCCCGTCCCAAAAGAGCTAACAGTCTATGCTCAGCAGAAAAAATACCCAGCAGGGAACTTTCCCCTGGTATTTCATAGTGTTTTAAAAGTGGCGCCAGGGGCCTACCCTGTAAAACAGAGGACTCATCGGAGACAGCAATGTAGAGCACCGGTATATTAAGTTGATGAAAGAGTTCTGGATCTATTGGCTGTAAGGCCCCTTGTATTGCAGCATAGCCCCCTTCACCTGGCTCTGGGTTTACTGCATGTTCGTCAGTAAAGGGGCCGACCGCCACTCGGTGCAGGGCTTCCAGATAGGCACAGGATCCAACGGCCCGGCCAATATCCCGGGCTAAGGCACGAATGTAGGTCCCCTTAGAACAATGAATTCGTAAGGTTAGAGTCGGTTCATCAAAATGGAGGACTTCTATGGAATATATGTTAATCTCACGGGCCTGCATTTCAACGGATTGGCCAGAACGGATCCGTTCAGAGGCCCGTTGGCCATCTACATGAATAGCCGAATAAACCGGTGGAATTTGAAGCTGGGGCCCAATAAATTGAGGAAGAACTTGCAAAATCTGTTCTTTGGAAGGAATCGGGGCTGTAAAAACTACGGTGCCTTCCGGGTCCAGGGTGTCAGTTTCCAGGCCAAAACGTACTGTTCCGATATAAACCTTATCGAGGTCATTAAAAATAGGGACTAAAGAAGTATATTTTCCAGCCAGGAGCACCAGAAGGCCTTCGGCAAACTTATCTAGCGTTCCCGTATGCCCCACCTTTCCGGTTTTTAAGGCCCTCTTTACCTGGTGCAGGGAATCAAAAGAGGTCAGTCCCTTGTTTTTATGCAATAAAAGGTATCCGTCGGCGTTACTGGCCGCTTTCGGCATTCAGATCCTCTATCTTTTTTACGATATCAAAACCCTCTTTCAGGCTATGGTCTTCGTGAAAACGAAGTTTAGGGGTCTGTCTGATGTGCATTGCAAGATTCAATTGGGCTTGAATAAACCCGGCGGCACTTTGCAAACCAAGGACACCCTTTTTTAAGCGACCTTCGCTTTCAAAGCTGGAAACATAAAGGTCCGCATAGGAAAGGTCCCGGGAAACATCAACCCTGGTTATAGAAAGAAAGGGACCGACCCGGGGGTCCTTGATTTTACCTTCTACAATCAGGGCCCCCACTTTTTCTTGAATAAGATGATTTAATCGTTCCAACCGATATTCGGACATTATTTATCCTTTGATTCCTGGTTGTTACTGCTCAGCTTGCGGGCAACTTCTACCATCTCAAAGACTTCGAATTGGTCGCCAACTTTAACGTCATCAAAACCGTCAAGGCCGATACCGCATTCGTATCCGGCAGCCACTTCCCGGGCATCGTCCTTGAACCGCTTAAGAGAGGCAATCTTACCCGTATGAACTACGATACCTTCGCGGATTACATTGACGCTGGCGCTTCGCTTGACCACTCCGGTCAGTACATAACAACCTGCAATGGTGCCGACCTTCGGAACCTTGAAGGTTTCCCGGACTTCGACGGTGCCGATAACCTCTTCCTTCAAGTCCGGCTTCAGCATTCCTTCCATGGCCTGCTGAATTTCTTCTACAGCCTTATAGATGATATTGTACTTGCGGATTTCAACCTTTTCCTGTTCCGCCAGAGCCTTTGCCTGGGGTGTGGGACGGACATTGAAACCGATGATTATTGCATTAGAAGCCGCAGCAAGGTCAACGTCCCCTTCGTTTATGGCACCGGGCAGAGCCTGGATGACATTAAGCCGCACTTCCTTGGTAGAAAGTTTTTCCAGACTAGAACGCAGTGCTTCTACAGATCCTTGAACGTCACCCTTAATAATAACCTTGAGTTCCTGGATTTCACCATCGCTGATGGTGTCATACAGATTGTCCAGGGTAATTTTCTTAAGGTTCTTAGCATCCTCAAAGCGTTTTAATTCCTGACGCTTCATAGAAATCGCCCGGGCGGTCTTTTCATCTTCCACCACCTGGAGGGGATCTCCCGCATTGGGAATTCCTTCGAAACCAAGAACTTCAACCGGCATAGAGGGGGTTGCTTCTTCGATCCGCTCTCCCTTATCGTTAAATAAGGCGCGAACCTTTCCTGGCCAGATACCGGCAACAAAGGAGTCTCCGATTCTTAAGGTTCCCCGTTGTACAATCACGGTAGAAACCACACCACGGCCATGGTCAATCCGGGATTCGAGAACCTTACCCTCGGCCCGGGAATCATAATTAGCTTTAAGTTCGAGAATTTCAGCCTGTAAAAGAATAGCATCGATAAGTTTATCAATACCCTGTTTTTTAAGGGCTGAAATTTCCACATACATGGTCTGACCGCCCCAATCTTCGGGCATAAGGCCCAGTTCTGAAAGCTGAGTCTTAACCCGATCGGGGTTAGCTTCAGGTTTATCAATCTTATTGATGGCAACAATGATTGGAACCTTCGCTTCTTTTGCGTGGTTCAGCGCTTCAATCGTTTGGGGCATGACCCCGTCATCGGCGGCCACCACAAGAACAACGATATCAGTAACCTGGGCTCCACGGGCGCGCATCCTGGTAAAGGCTTCATGGCCCGGAGTATCCAGGAAGGTGATAGACCCATGGGGAGTCTCTACCATATAGGCACCAATATGCTGGGTAATACCGCCGAATTCGCCGGAGGCTACATCGGCACTGCGGATTGCATCGAGCAGTTTCGTTTTACCATGGTCAACATGGCCCATGACGGTAACTACCGGCGGCCGGGGTTTTAAGGTTTCGTCATCATCCTTCTGGGTCTCGATGAGGGTTTCATCATAGAGGCTTACAATGTTTACTTCACAACCATATTCAGCTGCCAAAAGGGTTGCAGTTTCCGCATCAATCTGTTGGTTGATTGTTACCATCATACCCATGGACATCAGCTTCTGGATAAGGTCCGAAGCCTTAAGATTCATCTTTTTAGCCAGTTCGGATACGGAAATGACCTCCATGATGTCAATCGATTTGGGAACCGGATTGGCCATCTTGGTGGTCTTTTTCTTCATCTGGAGGAGTTTTTCCTCCATTTCTTCTTCTTTCCGCAGATATACAGGCTTTTTAGCCTTAAAGGCCTTCTTTGCCGGCCCCTTGCCTTCCGGTAAGGGTGGTGGCGGAGCGACATTTGGTCGCCCTGGGCCTCCGGGACGGGGTCCGAATCCAGGACGGGCACCGGGCCCCTGGGGCCTTTGGCCGGTAAAACCACCGGGTCTTTGACCACGGGGAGCCGGTCCTCGCTGACCAGGACCGCCAGCGCCGTCCCTGTTTTGTGGACCCATGGGGCGTGGAACCTGGGGCCTATTACCCTGGTATCCTTGATATCCCTGTCCCGAAGGAGCTCCCTGAGGAGAAGCGGAAGGTCCTCTGCCGGTATTTCCAACCGGTCGGCCACCCACTCTACCCGCTGCTGAGGCGGGCCGCTGGGGAAAGGGATTTGAACTTGAACGATTATCCTGAGATTCTCGGTTACCCGCAGGCTGTCCGCCGACGGGCCGACCGCCTACCCTGCCGGCGGCAACAGCCGGTCTCTGGGTATTGGGCATAGAAGCAGGTTTAGAAGCCTGAGGTTTTGAAGGCTCTGCAGAAGCAGGGGCCTTCTCTTCAGCCTTTTGCTTTTGAACCTCTGGCTTTACAGCGCTTTCTTCCTGCGCTTTCTGGGTGGTTACCGGTGCAGGTTCAGCAGTTTGAGCTGATTCCTTACTATGCTGGGCAGAAGACGGAACTACCACTACCTTTGGTTGAGGTTTTTTTACTGCATTCTGAGCAGTCTCCTGGGGAGAAACCGAAGGGGCACCCGATTGTCCGCCAGCTTGAGCGCTAGAAACCGCCTGGGGCTTTTTCTTAACAACAACAACTTTTTTCTTTTCACCATGTTCCGCTACAGATCCTGCGGGACTTGCACCAGTTGCATTTGCCGGTGCCTTTGCCTGTTCCTGTTCAGGTTGTGCAGTGGGGGTCTTCTGGTGTTTAATTAATTCAACCTTTGGTTTCTGCGTTCCGTCCAATTCCTCAGCCATATTCCACCTTTTACTCTTGGTCCTCGTATTCGAAGCTCAACCCGATACCACAGTTAGGACAAGTGGTCATATCCAGGGTAATCTTTGCTCCGCATTCGGGACACTGATACTCTTCTTCTATTTCCTCAGAAACAGCCTCTGGGGCCTCTTCCTGAACCATTTCTTCTTCGTAGTTTTCATCTTCTTCTTCGATGATTTCTACATTTTCTTCGATAATCTTCCGGAGATCAGCCAGGTCTTGCTCTGAGAGGCCTTCGATCTTGGCCAACTCTTCATCAGAGAGCGCCAAGAAGTCCTCGATATATTCAATATCGTTTTCCAAGAGCAGGTTAACCACTTCAGGCTTCACATTCGGCAGGTCAGCTATGCGGCTAAACTCTTCCTCATAGGGGCCTTCTTCACCAAAGAGCTGAGATACAGCCCTGCGGGATTCGGAAGAAATATCCATCTCTTCGTACTGGGATTCAGTTTTAACATCGATATTCCAGTCCACAAGCCGATTCGCAAGACGAACATTTTGTCCGGTCTTTCCAATAGCAAGGGAGAACTGAGAATCGGCCACAATAGCCAGGGCCTGACGTTTTGCCTCATCAAGGATGATAACATCCTTAACCTCGGCGGGGGACAGGGCATTTTTAATAAAGCGCCGGGGATCGGGATCATATTTAAGGATATCTATCTTCTCGCCTTCCAGTTCCTTGATAATGGACTGAATACGAACACCCTTAAGCCCAACGCAGGCCCCTACAGGATCCACATCGTCTCGGTTCGAGTAGACCGCGATTTTGGTTCGGTACCCCGGTTCACGGACAATTTTATGAATTTCTACAGTTTTGTCATAAATTTCAGGAACTTCGAGTTCAAAAATTGCCTTAACAAAATCCGTATGGGTCCGGGATAAAACCACCTGAAGGCCGGTGGGTCCCTTGGAGACTTCTACAATAAGTGCCTTAATTCGGTCGTTTACCCGGTATACTTCACGGGGGGACTGATATTTTTTGGGTAGTATACCTTCTACCTTGCCCAGGTCTACATAAATAGTTCCATTCCGTTCCCGCTGATAATAACCGATGATTATTTCACCGACCTTATCCTTAAACTCTGAGTAGAGGCTATCCTTCTGGATTTCCCGGATAGACTGATGAGCGGTTTGTTTTGCACTCTGTACTGCAATCCGGTCGAATTCCTTGGGGTCAATTTCGATGAGCAGTTCATCGCCGATTTCAGCTTCCGGATCTAATTCCCGGGCTTCTTCCAGATCAATTTCGCTAACCGGATCGTAGACCCCGTCTACGATCTTTTTCTTTGCAAAAATTGATACCTTGGTATAATCGTCATTAAATCGAACAACCGCATTGTCAGCAGTACCAAACCGGCGTTTGTATGCTGCCAGGAGGGTGTTCTCGATGGTTTTAAGGACCAACTCCTCTGAAATACCACGATCCTGAACCAGTTGGCGGATCGCTTCGGACATATCCGATGCCATCAGTCTTCAACCTCCTGCGAATAATCTAATTTTGCTTTTGCAATACTATCATAGGATAGTTCCACAGTACCCTTTGCTCCTCGTAACACCAGGTGATGATCGTCCGCTTCCTGGATAATTCCTGCGGTCCAATCTGATATATCAGTACGATAACACCGTACACCCCGACCAATATACAATTGAAATTCGGAGGCATCTTTTATTGTTCTGTCAATTCCCGGCGAGGCAACTTCGATATAGAGGTCTTCCCCCGGAAAGGCTAATTCCAGGCGGGGCACAATTGCATGATGCACCCGGGAACAATCGCCTACACCGACCACACCTTTTTTTGTAACCGTAAGCCGAACCTGGGTTTTTCCCCGCTGTTTAGAAACAGAAAGCTCCACTATGGACATACCCAACCCCTGAACAACAGGGTTTAATGCTTCGAACAGGGGATCTTCCTTTCTCGGACTATAATTCACGGCTCCACCTACAAAAAAGGAGTCGTTCGAACGACTCCTTTTTTTCTATTCAATTGGTCGAATGACTTCACTAATGTACATTTTCCTATATTCTTTGTCAACCATGGCGCCTAGTCATAGAAAAGGGCAATGGTTCCCACCAATTCAGCTCCGCCGGCTTTAAGGGCCTCTGCGCAGGAGCGCAGGGTACTGCCGGTGGTCATTACGTCATCAAAAAGGAGAACCCGCTTTGGTACGGTACGGATACAGCGGATTTTTCCTTTCAGGTTGATGGAACGCTCGTTCCGGTGCAATTTTTTCTGGCTTGCCGATGCAAGCCGTTCAAGGCATGAAACAATGGGCATGGCTGGGATCGTGGTTGCTGTGGTTGCTTTTTTTTGTTTCGCCAACCTGGCCAGATACTGTGACAGGCTAGCAATCTGGTCCCATCCTTTTTCGCGAAGTTTTCCAGAACGGGGCGGTACCGGCACCCAGGCATCAAAATAATACCCCTGAATTGCCAGATGCTGAGCTGATTGAATTAAACATGCAGCAAGAAACCAGCCTAATTGCAGATTTCTTTTAAACTTATATGCTTCCAGGAGCTTCTTTGCCTTCCCCTGATAGGGATACAGAGCCAGGGCAATATCCTGGGGCGGCGCCACCTTTTGTCTGCAGGTCATACAATGCTTTTGTTCTGAAATGAGGGGTCTGCCGCAACGGGAACAACGGACATCGACTGCAAGGTCTAGAGCTAGCTCATCCTGGCAATCCTGGCAGAGGCCGCACTGGTATTCGACCCCAGCGATAAGGGGCCTGCCGCAGAGCACACAGCCAGAACCAAAACACCATTCTCTGCAAAATGCGAGGGACTGGTTAATAAGGGTATTCATACCCATAGTACGTAAAAAACAGGAAGCTCTGCTTGCCAACAGGTCCTATTCTTCGAAGAGAGAGGGCCCGGCCGGTACTTGTTTCTTTGGTTTGTGGGATGATGAATGCAGTTTTTCCTTCCAGGTGTAGAGGCGGGCCAGGGCCTCGAGGGGGGTTATCCGGTCCAGGTCCAGGTTAGCCAGTTCCTTAAGAATGGGGGATTCCTGGCTGGGCGAAGCCTGGCCCGCCGAGGCTTCACCTGCCGGAGATGCGGTCGGAATTCGGGCCAGTTGGGCCTTAAGTTCGCTTTCCTGCCGGCGAAGACGGTCCATAATCTGGGAAGCCCTGGTGAGCACCCGTTCGGGAAGGCCCGCAAGCTGGGCAACGAAGAGACCGTAGGATTCCTCCGTAGCGCCCTCTTTCAGTTTCCTGAGGAAGAGAATTTGTCCATCCTGTTCCAATACTTCCATAGAGCGGTTAGCAAGCCGGGGATGTTCAATCCGGGAAAGTTCATGGTAATGGGTGGCAAAGAGGGTTCTGCATCGGATATGGTCCAAAAGTTCCTCACAAACCGCCCAGGCAATGGAAAGGCCGTCATTGGTTCCGGTTCCGCGGCCAACTTCATCCATAATAACGAGACTTTGGGTGGTGGCAGAATGGAGGATATTTGCGGTTTCATTCATCTCCACCAGGAATGTGGACTCTCCTCGGGCAACATTGTCCGAAGCGCCTACCCGGCAGAAAATTCGGTCCACAATTCCGATGTGGGCCTCCCGGGCGGGTACAAAACTGCCCATTTGGGCCATGAGGGTGATAAGGGCGGTCTGCCTGAGATAGGTAGACTTTCCGGCCATGTTGGGTCCTGTGATGAGGGCAAAGGCAATTCCATCCGTGTCGAGGATGGTGTCATTGGGGATAAATTCTCCCCGGGGAAGATGGGCCTCTACCACTGGATGGCGGCCCTCGATAATATGGAGCTTTTGTTCATAGGAGACTATAGGCCGTATCCAGCCGTTCACCGTAGCAGATCGGGCAAGGCTCTGGCACACATCAATCTCCGCCATTCTCCGGCCTGCGGCCCCTAACTCGCTAATCAGGGTCTTAGCCCGCTGACGAAGCTCGAGGAAGAGTTTTTTTTCAAGCTCAATGATGCGATCGGAAGCTCCATTAATATCCGCTTCCAGGGCTGCAAGCCGGTCCGTGGTATACCGCTCCCCGCCTACGACGCCCTGCCGTCGGATAAAATGGGGCGGCACGAGGGATAGGTTGGATTTTGTAACTTCGAAATAGTATCCAATAAGCCGGTTATATTTTATTTTTAGGGTATTGATGCCGGTAAGCCGCCGCTCTTCCTCCAGATAAGCTTCCAGAAGCTGTCGGCCATTATTTTTAAGGCTTTGGAGTTCATCAAGCTCCTTACTGTATCCGGGACGAATCAGGTTTCCCTCGGTCAGCAGAATGGAGGGGTCGTCGAGAAGGGCCCGCTCCAGTTCGGTCTTAAGTTCTCCCAATTTTTGTCGCATAGCGCTGTCGGGCGTGTCATCATATTCGCTGGGAAGCTGGCAGTCGTCGAGGATTCGGGACAAGTCCTCGAATACGGCGAGGGAATTTCGGAGGGCTACCATATCCTTGCCATGAGCTTTATCCATGGCAAGCCGTGAGGACAGCCGTTCCAGATCCGAGGATCGGCCGAGAATTTCCCTTATTTTTGCAAGCAGTTCCTGCCGGTGGTAGAGGGTTTCCACCATGGAAAGCCGCTTTTCTATGGTTTCCACGTCCCGAATGGGATGCAGAATTCTCCAATAGAGGAGCCGGCGGCCCATGGCGGTTTTGGTGTGGTCCATGACTTCCAGCAGTGAAAAATGAACGTCCCCGTCCCGAAGATTCCGAACCAGTTCCAGGTTCTTTTGAGAAGCCTCATCGATACCAACAAATTCTTCATCCCCGTAGCGGTGCAACTGTTTCAGATGGGGCAACACACTGCGGGCCGTATCGTCCACATATTCCAGGAGCACACCGGCAGCGACAATCTCAGGGGATGTATCGTTGAGGCCAAAGGCCTTAAGGTTGGCGGTGCCAAATTGTTGTTCGAGCCGTTCCCGGCTTCGATCCAGGTCGAAGAGCCAGTCGGCCCAGCGGTTCACCACGAGGGCCGAACGCTGGAGTACAGAATCCTGCAGGTAGCGGTGAGTTTCCAGAAGGGATTCCTGAATGATCATCTCCCGGGGTTGTAACCGCTCAATTTCCCGCCTCAGCCGTTCTTCCCCCTGTTCCACCGGGAAGGAGGTAGCCCAAAAGTCCGCAGTAGATATATCTATATAAGCAAATGAAAAATAATCCCCATATTGGGCCAGGGCGGCGAGGTAGTTTGCACTGCCCTTCTCTAAAAAGTCATCATCCACGGTGGTGCCGGGGGTAATAACCTCTACCACCTGCCGTTCAATAATTCCTTTACCCTTCCCCGGCTCGGTGAGCTGTTCGCAGATTGCGACTTTTTTGCCCAGTTTAAGCAAACGGGCTATGTAACTGCGGGAGGCATGGTAGGGAACCCCACACATGGGAAGGCCATTTCGGCTCGTAAGGGTCAAATTTAAGAGGGAGGATACCTCCAGGGCATCCTCGGCAAACATTTCATAAAAATCACCGAGCCTAAAAAAAAGCACCGTTTCCCGGTAATCCTTTTTGATACGGCGATACTGTGAAATCATGGGGCTAGATTCTGCCATGGGAGTTGCATTATAGAGCACTATGCTTTAAAGTACAACAGAGAGATATGTAATTTTTTCATGAAGAAGGAGCATGCTGTGCCGGAAGCATTATATTACAAAGAGGAACATCAGCGCCTGTATCTGAAAGGCTCTGGACATATAACGGCCATACTCTGTGCAGACCTGAGAGAACTGGTTTTCAGTCGCTTTGAACAGGGGAACCCCATAGAAGCCTTTTATGTAGACCTTTCTGAGTGTGATTATATGGATTCTACCTTCATGGGCCTTCTGGTCGGTTTTAATAAACGGATGCTCAAGTTGATGAAAAAGCGGATCACCATTGTCCGCCCTTCGACCACTGCAAAGGACCTTATGGAGGGCTTAGGGCTCACTTCCTTAGTGGATATGGTGGATGAACCCATACCGTTTCCTGAGGATATGGTGAATATTAACCAGACTAAAAGTGCCAGTGTAGACCTTTTACTTCACAGCCATGAAAATCTTATGGAACTTTCAGAAGAAAACAAGAAAAAATTTGCGGCCCTGCATTCGGTGTTGAAAAGCCAGAAGGATCAGGAAGAAAAATAGCCATACGGCAGGTATGATAAAGGCCCGGCATGAAAGGCGGGCCTTTTTTTTACCGGCCAGCCTTTGTAAGCAGATTGTTTATAACCTTATCGGTTATGTCTACCGTAGGGCTATACCAGAGTATGCCGCTGGATTCTTTCAGGTTTAGAACCATGCTGTAGCCGTCGCTTTCTGCTACGATACGGATCTCATCGTACACCTGCTTTAAAAAAGCATCGGACTGGGTCAGCTTTTTTTTCTGGTCCTCCAGTTCTGCGGTTTTTATCCGGTAATATTCTTTAAGGTACTCGGTTTTCTTATAAATTTCGCTATCCAAGGAAAGGACCTTCTGCTGATCCCCCGCAGAAGCCGCATCAAGGCGGCTTTTCTGGAGCGCCTGGATTTCTGCACTCATTTTGTCAATATCGGCCTGAACCCGGGCGCTCCGCTGTTCAAAGTCCCGCACGGCCTGAGAATCTTTGAAAAAAGCGGTGTAAATCTTCGGGAGGTCCACCACGGCGAACCGGGTTAACTGCTGGGCTGAGGCCCCCATAATTGCCATACACAAAAGGGCCAGTAAAAGTCCAAGTTTTTTTTGCATTCGGTCTACCTCCTCATCAATAGGTTGCTATGGCAAAGGAAATGACAAAGTCGAGTCCCCAACTGCCAATACCGCCGTTAATCCATTGAATCTTGTTGTCCACAACCTGGAAACGCTTAGCCAAGCTGAAACGGAAGGGGAATTGGGGAATGGTAAAGCGCAAACCCGATCCCATGCTGAAGCGGAAATCTTCGATGCTCAAATTATTAAACATGGCATACCAGTCATCTTTAACGGCCGCCGCATCGATAAACCAGTCCCAGGCAAGAATATTGGCCGCCAGAGGAATCCGCAGTTCAGCCCAGTTTTCCCACAGAGCCAAACCATAATTGGACCGCTCGCTGTACCAGCCCCGGGCATTGAACATACCGTCTATAGCTAGTTTATTGTTGTCCTGGATAACCGGCTCAGTATTAAATTGCTGGGGCAATATGAGGGACAATCCGGAATGGATGCCAAATACGCCCTTAAAGGTGAAGGCATCAGAAACTGGTATCGCAAAGAGGGTTGTAAAGGCTTCGGCCTTGGTATCAGTCCTGATATAGTGTTCCTTTTCTACAGGCAAGAGCCCATAGATTCCAAGCCGCTGAATCGCATAATAACCTTTGGATGGATCGTAGTAGATATCCCGTTTATCATAGGAGAGACTGCTCCAAATAACATTTGAGGGAGTCCATTGATTGTTCTGTTCCCGTAAAACGGGATCAAAGGGACGATATACACTATTATCATAGCTATTGCGAACCATACCCACCCGTACACCACCGCCAATTCCAAGGATACCCCCCAGGACACTGAACCGATACCCGGTGGAAAAGCCCAAGGAAATATTCCACTGGTCATACTTCATCTGATAGGCTTCGGGAGCGATTTTATTTGCCGCAATGTATTGGTCATATGAATCGAAACCATCAGGGAATGCATAGGGTTCATCCCCATTAAAATAGGGATACAAATTGTCCATGAGGGCCGTTCTCTGGCTGTGGCTCATGTTCAGGTCGAAACTGCCTGAAAGGGGAAGCCCGAAAAACCAGCGTTTTGCATAGGAAATAGCCAGGCTCTGGGTATCGGGGGAGCCATTCAGTTCAAAGCTGGCCTGATCACCGTTACCGAGGAAGTTTCGGTCATTCAGTTTGATGAGCCCCGATATGGGGAACGCATTGGGGTCTGCAGAACCAGAAAAGGTTAGGCCGAACTGAATATCCGCAGTAGGCTGCTCTTCTACATTAAAGACCAGATTCATCAGGTTATCAGCGCTGCCTGCAGGGGTTTCCGGGGTAATGGCAGAAAAATATTGCAGATTATAGAGGTTTCTAAGTCCTTCCAGAACCTTGGTCTTAGAGAAGATATCCCCCGGTTCCAGGGGAATTTCCCGAAGTATGACCGACTCTTTAGTCTTTTTGTTACCCCTGACAATAATGTTTTCTATATGGGCCCGGTTGCGTTCCACAATGCTGACGGTATAGGAAATAGCCCCCGCATTTTCATCCCGTACTTCCCTGCGGGTAATGGTATTGAAAATATATCCGTTTTCATAATAGAGATCCGCGACCCGCTGAAGGTCTGCTTCGAGCTTTTTCGCACTAATAGGCTGGCCAGGTTTGGAATAGACTAATTTTTCCAGTTGTTCAGTGGGGAATATTTTATTTCCTTCAAATTTGACTGCCCCAAGGGTATAGGCCTTGCCTTCAAAAATCTTGAAGGTAATGGTCATGAGGTTTCGGCCCTGTTCATCCTTGCGGACCTGGCGGACCACATCGGTGACCCTGGCATCCACATATCCCCGATCCTGGTAATATTGGGCTATTGCCTGCTGGTCCGCCAGGAGCTTCGCTTCCTGGAAGGCGCCATCATTTAAGAGGGATTTCGTTTTAAGGGAGAGAATTCCTTTAAGGGTACGTTCAGAGAAAACGGTGTTGCCTTCGAACCGGAAGGCTTCTATGGCGATTTTTTCGCCTTCATCAATAGTAAAGACGAGATTAACCGACGAATCACCCTGCTCTTTTACATCGCTGGTAACCTTGACATCGGGGAAGCCCTTTTCCAGGTACTTATTTCTGATTGCCTGTTCATCGGCTCGAATTTTAAGGGGACTTACCACATCGTTGGTTTTAATGGTGATCACATCCAGGAGTTCATTTTTCCTGAGGCTGTTATTTCCCACGAAGTCAATGCGGGCAATTACTGGTTTTTCTTTTACGGTAAACTTAAGAATAACCGCCGAACCAGCCTGATCCACCGGAACAGCGCTGGGAGAAATGACATCAAAATATTCAAGCCCATACAGACGTCCCTGTAAATCCAAGAAAAGGGCATCTGTAAAGAGCCGCCCGATAAAAGGTGTGGTAACCCCTTCCAATTCAGTGGCTTTTACATGTTTCAGGCCTTCGAAGGTGATGTCTTTGATTGGCTTTCCAACATACCAATCTTCGGACTGTTGGGCAAAAGCAAATACTGCCGAAAGTGCCAGTAAAACTGCGATGATTCGTGTGCGCATCGATGCTCCTTACATACTATTAAAATGACCATTTCCAGCTTATGGTAACAGACTGGCTGTTTATAAACAAACGATCCCCCGTTTTGGGTACAAAATTCCAATTTATCGTGAACAGAGGGCTCCGTAATTCTGCCCCAATCTCCGGTTCCACAATCAGACCTCCGGAAAGAGAGTTCTGATTTTCTGGATCATACCGTAAAGATACCATCGATTGTACAAAAAAATCAGGGCCAAAGTATTTTCCCAGATACAGGGTAGTATTGTCGAAATAGTTACCTAGAGAAGCAGTCCTGTCAACAGGGGTATCCAGAATGCCAGAGGCTTGCAAAAGGGCGTTTTGAAATACCTGTGTTCTGATTGAAAACATATCAAGATTAAGTGTATCACGGATGTTCTGTTCAAAAACCCGTACTACATTAAATTGGGCTAAAATATCCGAAGAAGCGTTCAGAACCGCATCCTGCAGACTGCTTCCCGCAGGAGAATTGCTGGAACCAATCACATTCTGCCCAAGTAACGCAAAAATATCAATCTGAGATAAGGGAGGTTCGGATATGAATCGGGGATTAAAGTTGCTTAAAGGTGCATTATCTATAATCAGGGAGATGGTAACTGGACCGGTGCTGGTTCTATCCCGTAGCTCCGCACGAAGGGCTATCTGTGGATCAAAACGGAGCTCATTTTCATTAAAAACAAGCTGACCGCTGCGGATATAGAAACTGCGCTGAAAGTAAAAGACTTCGCCGCCCCGCAGATTAATCGCACCGTTAACGGAAAATTTACCGGTTTCCGAATCACTGCGGACTTGCATGAGGGAGCCCACATCGGTGTAAGCCCTCATAACCGGTAAATTGGTATTAGGCCACACAAACTCAACTTTTTTCCCTGTTTTCAGATTAATGTGCGATTTAAAGTTTATAGACTTATCGATATTGACGTTTTCATTTTGAGGGATTCCTGAATAAGTGATGAGGGTGTCGAGTATTTCCAGGTTCCCCTGCAATGAAAAAGCACCATCTTGAAAGGATAGCCCCAGGGTGCCAAAGCTTTTTCCCTTTGCATTGAGCCCTAAGATATTGCTTTTATAAAGCAGGGGGGTATTTTCATCAATGGAGGCGGCAAAATTAAAATTGCCTGGCAGCCAGCGTTCAAGATTCATGGTTCCTTCTGCTGCAATTTGTCCCTTACCTGCTGGGATAAGCACCTTGGCGAGCTGAATGGTATTTTCATTAAAAATAAAAGAAAGATTAACTGGCCCCAGCTCATCCTGGAGCCAATCCGGAACAACCATACGAACACTGGATGCGGTTGCAGACCCATAGAAGGAAGGGTCGCTCACTGGACCGCGGATTGAAAGATTAGCTAATCCAAAACCGCTGGTTATTCGCAGGGGCAGACCTTGGGGCAGAAGGTTCCAGAGCGCACTGACATCAATATACAAATTATTGGCATTTGCATCGATAAACCCCTTTGCAATTGAACCGGTGATTGAGCCACGAAGCGGCAAGGGTTGCGCAAAGGCCGCATAAAAAGCCCCATCGCTGGTCCATTCAGTACGAACCGCATCCTGGGGTCCGCCCCTTAAGGAGAATCCCTGTCCGGTTTTACTAAAGGAGAATGTTACCGGTTCTCCGATGGTCCAGGTATCATAAAAACCCTTGGTTAAAGCAAAAGTACCTTGAAAATTGAGGGACGGCAGTTGTTGTATGAGTTCACTGTACTGAGGAAGGTCAGAAAATTGGACCTTAACATTGTTATATATATCCAGAGAACTTGACGAAAGGACGCCTCTGAGCCGGGAAGACAGAAAAACAGATTTACTGATTCGGCTGAGCTGGAGCGTGTCGATATCAGCCTGCAGACTCCCGAAGGTAATACTGCTTTTTAATAGTTCAAAGGTATCAGGACTGAGGTTTCCAGAGGACACGACTAAGACATCCTGATCAAATAAACGGAATTGGAGGGAGGCAATCTTCCAATCTATGGCAAATTGCTCGTCGGATTTCCAATTAAATCGAGCCTCGCCAGTTAAAATTGGGGTGTAGCCCGTTGGATAGAACCGATCCAGGTTTGCCCGGGCCATATACAGCCGACCTTCAGCTTCTCCCGATGAGGAACCTTTAAGATCGATCTCATAGCGCTCACTATTCAGCGTATCTGCGAGCCGGGCACTCATAGTCAGATTTGAAAAATTACGTTGCCAGGCGGCGGTAAGTTTGCCCCTGAGGGTCCCACCCCCATCATCATATTGGACTTCGGAGAGCGCTATTCCCAGGGGATTAGCCTTTCCAGCACAGGAGATTGAAACCGGCAGTTTGGTAAAACCGGGGATATCCCGCAGTTCCAGGGAACGGAGGTCGATCCCCCAATTGTCTGCATCAAAGAACTTAAAGCCTGCATCGAAAGAAAGCAGTACCCGGTTTGCATTCACCGGAAGAGGCAGAGTATCGGCTTTGCAGTAGCCCGACCAAAAACCGTCTTCGGATCTCAGGAGGGAACCTGCAAGACCGTAGGAACCCTTCAGGGTGATGGTGTTAAAGTCGAGGATTCCAACCTGTAACGCATAGGCTACATTTTCATATACCAAATTTGCATCGATGGTAATATCCTGGATATCAGAAAAATCCGCCTGACCGCTAAAATGGGCCCCCAGGTTTTTCATCAACAGCTGGCCATTTTGAATGCTGATCTGCCGTTCAGTGCCTGCAATAGAGGCTATGACCGTGGCAGAGGACGTTTCACCCTGATCTGCCAGAATAAGACGGGGACTGGAATAGGAAATATGCCTGCCATCGGAGGAAAGGAAGATTTCCGTTGTCATAGTCCAGGCTTCCACACTGCTTTTCGGAATGTCCGGGAGACCGCTTATAAAGGCGCGGGCCAAGGTAGCAACCGATGCGAGATCGAGGCTGTCGAGCCGAAGACTCCCCTGAACAAGGTTTTCAGCAGGATCATAGACCCCATCTGAAAAGACCCGGGCTACCCGGACATTTTCATAGGATTCCACATTGATGAACTGAAGGGCTGAAAGGTCCCAGGTATAGGAGTCCCGCCCAACAGCAATGTGGGCATCGACGGCGGAAAACAACACAGCACCAACAGAAAGGGATTCCCCAAAGAGGTAGTAATCTGCACCCCTTGTGGTTACGGTAAAGGTGGCATCTATAGGGATGTTCGTGGGGCTTAATACCCGGATGAGGGCTATATTTCCATTTACGCTCAGGTTGTTTAGGTTTACCGAACCGGCATACTGTATAGTACCCCGATCCGATGCAAGGGAAAGACTGGATATATCCAGGTTGGCCCCGGTTCCCTTAAGAGAAAGTTCTGCCTTTGTATCTTTCCAGGGAACGGGAATTGTGGCTCGTAATGCGGCCCCATAGGTTATATCTTTACCAAAGTAATAATTACATTGTGCTGTTCCTGAGATGCTTGTGGTAAGCCATGGAGACAGGTTGCTCAATGAGCCAGAGGTTTCAAGGAGTGAGCGAGGGGAGAAATCGGCAAACTCAAGACTCCCCTGAAGATGCTGATCTTTAAATGTATAGGACAGGCTGAATGTATAGGGCAGAAAGTCCTTAATTTTATAGATATCCAGTTTTTCTTTTGTAAAGACCGCTTGAAAGTCGAATTTTTTCACCGAAAACAGGGGGGTATTCAGCTGGCTCAGGACAGTCTTAAAAGAACCTGAGAGGGTATTCAGGGCAAAGGAGCCCTGCAGATCCAGGGTACTGGCGAGCTTTTCCGGAAAAATGCCGGGCATATCCACAACAAGATCCAGTTTGCTTTTTAGGGTAAACTCATCCTTAAGCACTGAACCGGTGAGATTCACATGGCGGATCGAATAGTGTGTTTTCCCATCGATAAAACTGAACTCCCCCTTAAGAAGCCGAAATTGAATATTCTTTTTAAGGTTAAAGCTCGACACAAAATCCGAAAAAAAAGCCTCAGGCTGAGCCACGGCAGTGCCGCCCTCCCCGGTAATCCCGGCGCTGCCGGTGAATTTTTGCAGTAAAGCCTGGTCCCGTTCCGTATCCAGTACCAGAATCGGTTTTTCTATTCGGAGGGATCTGAAACTTTCTACAAAATGCCCCCGCAGTACCTGCCAGAGAGAATACCCGAGCCTGAGCCGATCCACCTGCAGAATAAGATGTCCGTCATCCTGGGAACGAATTTTTATATCCCGAATATCGATAGTCGCAAAAATCGAAGGTCCCAAAGATGCATAGGTAAGTTTTATACCAAAACTTTTTTCGACCCTTTCTATCAGAGAATCCTGTATATGTTTTGAAGCCCGTATTAACTCATTTTTTATAAGGGTACCAAGGAATACCATCAGAACAAGGCCAAGGGCAAAGAGAGAAAGTTCAAGTTTTATCGCTTTGGACTTGCTGATGGGTACCACTCTTGCTGACTCCGTGATATAACAATAGCCTATGATACTACAAAACTTTGTGGTCCTGGAAGGTGGCGACGGGACCGGAACATCGACCCAGCTGGGTATTTTACAAAAACGACTCTCCGCTGGTGCATATCCTGCCACCTATTTTACCTTTGAACCTACCGATGGCCCCATCGGCTCCCTCATCCGGCAGGCCCTGCACCGTTCCCCTGCCCTCCAGCATCATACTATAGCACACCTTTTTGCTGCAGACCGGTATGAACACCTCTATGGCGAGTCGGGCATCGCAAAACGCTGCCAGCGGGGGGAACTGGTTATCTGCGACCGATATGTTCCATCTTCCCTGGTTTACCAGGGCCTAGCCTGCGGCGACGATACCCCCGCATTTCTGAACAGCCGCTTCCCCTGCCCCGAACTGATTCTCTTTTTTGAACTGGACCCTACGGTGGCGGAACAGCGGTACAGTAAACGGGAAAAACAGGACATGTTCGAGCACCTGGCTTTTCAGAAACGGGTCCATGAAATGTACGAACAAATCCTCCCCGTATATTGTGAACAGGGAAGCAAGCTGGTTCGTATCGATGCGGCCCAGAGTATCGAAGATGTTGCAAAACAGGTATGGAGTGCCCTGGAAAATCTGCCGATATTCAAAGGGTGAAGTACCCAGTAAAAGTGCGGCTTTCTGCGTTTTTCATGTTCCTCCTCCTGTGCCTCCCCGCCTTAAACGGGGGGGCCTACTATGTGCAGTACAAGGAACAGTATTATAAGCTGTACCATCTGCATTACATCCAGTATCCCGACGATACCATGGAAAACATCTATTGGCTCGAGAAAGCCCTGCAGGCCGACTTTGCCAACCCCCTCTATGCCCTGGCACTTATCGAAGATAAGACCCAATGGGAAAAATACCGCTACCTCTTCATGATGCATATAAACTTAAAGCTCATTGAACAGTACCTATACCTGGGAAACAAGTGGAATAAGCGGAATGCCTATTTTTACAACGCCCCCTGGAAGGAACAGAATTTAGAGAGCCTGAAAACTGCCGAAACCTGTTTTAAAACAGCCCTGTACTACTGGAAGGACGCCAAGGATTGGGCCGACAAAGCCCAGGATAAGCGGTTTCGGTTCATCAACCTGGAACGGGTTCAGAATTGGGAAGATGAGGCTGGCCGGATTGCAGATGGTACGTTAAACTACGAAACAATAATCGGCCGGGAACTGGACCTCTTGGAACAGGTCCGCCAGAAGTTCCAGGCCATGGATAAAAATACCTACTGAATATACATGGCGTCGCCGTAGCTGAAAAATCGATACCGCTCCCGGACCGCCTCGGCATAGCTTTCCAGAATCAAGTCCCGGCCTGCAAAGGCGCTTACCAGCATGAGCAGGGTCGATTCGGGGGTATGGAAATTGGTGAATAATTGGTCCACCACCTTAAAATGGTAGGGCGGATAGATAAATATTGATGTAGTGCTGGCACCCCTTTTCAGGTGCTCCCCGTTCCATGCCGACTCCAGGGTCCGGACGCTGGTGGTCCCCACGGCAATGACGGGCCGCTTTTCCCCTTTGGCCCGTTCTACCGCGGCGGCGGTTTCTTCGCTTATTGAATAGGATTCCTCATGCATCACATGGTCTTCGATACGGCTGGTGCGGACCGGCATAAAGGTCCCGAGCCCCACGTGAAGGGTTACAAAGACCCGTTCTATGCCCCGGCTGTCGAGCCGTGCAAGGATTTCATCGGTAAAGTGAAGCCCCGCGGTGGGGGCGGCGCTGGAACCGGGGTTACGGGCATAAACGGTCTGGTAACGCTCGCCATCCTCTGCTTCATCGGCCCGTTTAATGTAGGGCGGCAGGGGTATATGGCCATAGCGGTCGAGCCAGGCATCATCTATGGGGTGATCAAAGGTAATGATCCTCAGTTCACCCTCCTCGGCCTCGATCTCCAAGGTCGTTCCATCGGGGAACTGGTAGCGGCTGCCGGGACGGCGCCGTTTTGCCCGCTTTACCATGGACTCCCAGCGGGATCCGCCGAGAAAGCGGGTTAACAGGAACTCTACCTCTGCGCCGGTTTCCATGGAGCGGGCAAAAAGGCGGGCCTTACGGACCCGGGAATCGTTAAAAACCATGAGGGCCCCCTCAGGCACCAGGTCCGGCAGGTCCGCCACCATCCGGTGTTGCCGCTGTCCCGTTTTACGATTCAGCACTAAAAGCCGGCTTTTCCCCCGTTCTGCAGGAGGATGCTGGGCAATAAGTTCGGGGGGAAGATTAAAAGAGAAGTCCGTTAGTTCCATTGTTTTTCCGTTCTAGATTAAGATGTTCATACGCAAAGGGGGTTACCATCCGGCCCCGGGGCGTCCGCTGCAGGAGGCCCGCCTGGATTAAATAGGGTTCGTAGTAGTCTTCCAGGGTATCCACCGCTTCGCCCACCGAAATGGCCAGGGTTTCTGCCCCAACGGGGCCGCCGTTATACCGTTCTATGATAATCCGCAAAATCTCCCGGTCATAGCGTTCCAGCCCCAGATTATCAATTTCGAGCCGTTTCAGCCCCTCTTCCACCACCCTGCGGCTGATGTGGCCCTGTTCAAAGACCTGGGCGAAGTCCCGCATCCGCCTGAGAAGCCGGTTAGCCACCCGGGGGGTCCCCCGGCTCGATGAGGCAATGAGGGCGGCCGCGTCCTGGTCTACGGAGACCTTCAGTATCCCCGCGGACCGGTGCACGATGGCTTCCATGTCGGCCTGTTCATAAAAGGAAAAGCGGCAGGTAATGCCAAAGCGGCTGATAAGGGGACTCGACACCATGCCGGCCTTCGTGGTAGCCCCCACGAGGGTAAAGGGCGGAATGGGAATACGGATAGTCCGGGCACTGGGTCCCTGGCCGATAATCCAGTCCAGCTCATAATCCTCCATGGCGATGTAGAGCATTTCCTCGATGGTGGGTTTGAGCCTATGGATTTCATCAATAAAAAAGACCGTTCCTTCCGATACGGTGGTAAGAATCCCCGCCAGGTCCTTAGGCTTATCCAGGGCGGGGGCGCTGGTTACCTTAAAATCTACCCCTAATTCGTTAGCCACCACCTGGGCCAGGGTTGTCTTGCCAAGCCCCGGCGGACCGATGAGAAAGAGGTGGTCCAGGCTTTCTTTCCGTTGTTTCGCCGCAGAAATAAAAACCGAAAGATTTTCTTTCATCGCCGCCTGGCCGAGAAATTCCTGTAAGTACCG
>Ga0272446_1002001_pt1 | contig 28625 bp, 20 predicted proteins | sample YNPCB0061_FD_194587 | JGI IMG/M metagenome (GOLD analysis project Ga0272446, IMG submission 194587) | Hot spring microbial mat communities from Yellowstone National Park, WY, United States - YNP-CB-006-1 | ecosystem: Environmental > Aquatic > Thermal springs > Hot (42-90C) > Sediment | place...
GGGCGCGAACTGTACTCTTGCATGATTTTTCTCCTGATTTTGATCCGAAGCGTTGGAATAACACGTCACATCATTAGAACTTACGCATTTAGCTCAGCAACCTTCCTGGAAGCTGTCAGCTTCCAGGAAGGTGACACACTAGAATCTGCGTAAGCCCAAACCATTATACTCCCATTCAGCCCAGTTCGTTGAAGAAGTCGATCAACACCGCATTGGCGACGGCATCGGGCAGCGCATCGAGCACTTCGTTGATCAGGGCGGTTTCCACCGGCAGGGCGCCTGGCTGCAGCCCCACCGCCCCCATCAGCGCTGCGATCGACGCTGGCGATGGATCTTCTGCCAGCACCGCCGCGACAGTCTGCAAGAAGTCGCGGTCGAAGGGCGGCTGCGCTTTGACTTCCTCGACGCTGGCGGCCAGGTCGGTCAGCAGCGCCTCGACGTTGTGCGCCACGCCGTAGGTCACGGAGATGTGCAGATTGCGCGGCGAACGCGGCGTCGAAAATTGCGGCTGCACATACCAGCCTCGACGCCGCAACGCATCGGCCAGCATGAAGACGTTGATCGTGTCTGAGGCAAAGGCGAACATGCTCATGGCGGGCTGCCCCAGCACACGCAACCCGTCGATACGCTTTACGCCTTCGATCAGCCTTGCTGTGGCCGCCTGCACCGTCGCCACCAGCTCCAGATAGCCCGCCTCGCCCAGGTAATGTAGAATCGCCCAGGCGCCAGCCAGCGGCCCCGCCGAACGCGAACTGAGCGCCGTCGGGTTGATGATCGTGTAGGCGGTGGTGTCGGTCGATGCAAAAATCTGATGGCGGCGCAGGCTGCGATCCCGGTAGAGCACGACCGAGGCGCCTTTCGCCGCATAGCCGTACTTGTGCATGTCCACCGAGATCGACGTAACGCCGGGCGCGCTGAAGTCGAAGGGCGCCACCGGCGCGCCGAGTCTGCGCAGGAAAGCGAGGTGAATGCCGCCCACGCACGCGTCGACATGGCACAGCAACCCGTGCGCCTGCGCCAGCGCTGCAATGGCGCCCACCGGGTCGACGACGCCCTGCGAGTAGCACGGCGCCGAAGCGACCAACAGAATCGTGTTGGGCGTGATCGCCGCCTCCATTGCGCTCACGTCGGCTTCGAAGGTGACTGGATCGAAGTCAACGACCACCGGCTTGACGCCGAGATAGTGCGCCGCCTTGTGAAATGCAGCGTGCGCCGTCCGCGCCAGCACCATCTCCGGCTGAGTGATGTGCGGGCGCTGGGCGCGCGCCCAGTCGCGCGCGGTTTTCACTGCCAGCAGGATGCTTTCTGTGCCGCCGCTGGTGACGTTGCCCACAACCTGATCGTCGCCCTGCAGCAAGTCGGCCAGCATACGCACAACATCGCTCTCCAACCTGGCTGTGCTGGGAAAGGTCGTCGGGTCGAGGCAGTTTTCGGTGAGGTAGAGCATATAAGCGTCCTTGACGAGCGTTGCCGCCGCGTCGTCGGGCTGGTAGACGTAGGCGAAGACGCGCCCGGCTTGCCAGTCCATGTCTTGCGCCTTGAAGCTGCGCAGCGTCGCCAGGATTGCATCGCTGTGCATGCCAGTGGCAGGGATTCGCATCAAGTCTCTCCTTTCCAGGTGAGTGAAGGGTTGGTTAGCGCCGTTCCAGCGGATACTTCCACATGCAAAAGGCGATCAGCAGCGCCGCCAGGATCGGCGTCACGCCGATGAGAAAGCGCACGCCCCACGCCGCGCTGGCTGGCTGGCTGTCGCTGCCAGCCACGTAGCCCGCCAGCGATAGTACGACGGCAAAGAGGATGCCCTGCACCGAGAACGACAGCTTGGTGAGGCCGCCGTTGATGCCAAAGAAGATGCCCTCGCGCCGGTAGCCATGCCGCGCCGCATCGTCGTCGATCACTTCGGCGATGAGGGGGAAGGGCATCAGCATCGAACCAGCCAACCCTGGCGCCACCAACAACGTGCCAAGCAGTCCGCTGTAGAAATCGTTGGCAAGCCCCACCGCCAGAAAACCGGGCACAAAACAGAGGCTGGTGACGATCCAGGCGCGGCGCGGCCCGATGCGCGTCACCAGCGGGCGCCAGAGCAAGAGCATCGGAATTGTCAGCAGGATGGGCAGGCCGAGTAAGACCGCTTCAGCGTCGCCGCCGTTGAGCCGCATGCCGAAGACTTCGCTCTCGCCCTGAATGCCGAGCGCGTACTTGCGCCAGAAGGGCAACATCGCCGCCAGCACCAGCCAGATGTATTCCTTGGCAATGTTGGCGCCGATGAACCAGCGAAACGGGCGGCTGCCGAGGGCGATGCGCAGCGCGCCGCCCAGCCCGACCGGGTCGTCCGTGATCTTCGTCGTGTCTTCGCGCACGCCGATCATCGAAATCAGGTAGCCAGCCGCCACCAGCGCGCCCATGATCGCGCCCATCCAGACGTAGCCGACCTTCTCCGCCAGAATCGGCGCCAGGATGAAGGCCAGCAGCAGCGCAATCGTCGCCAGAATTTCCCGCACCGCCGCCAGGTTGATGCGGGAGCGCTGGTCTGGCGCAACTTCGGGAAAGAGGGCAACGTAGGCGATGAAGGTCAGGCTGTAGAGGGTGTCGAAAATGAACAGGATGATCAGGAAATAAGCCGCCAGCGCCCACGGTGACTGTCCTGGCGGCGTCCACAGGAAGAAGAACGCCAGCCCCAACGGCGCCGCGCCAAAGAGCACGTAGGGCACGCGGCGCCCCATGGGCGTGCGCGTGCGGTCGGACACTTGCCCCATCAGCGGGTCGTTGACGGCGTTCCACAAACCGTAAATCGCCCAGATCACACCGGCAAGGGCTGCGTTTAGCCCCATCAAGTCCACGTAGTAGAACTGGATGCGGTTGCCAAAAATCTGATAGGCGATGGTGTTGGCAAAGTTGCCCATCGCATAGGTGATGTAGCGGGTTAGAGTGCGCATTCACCTCTCCCTGTGTTGTGGATGCCCCGGTTTCGGTTCGGTCATTGCCTGCCAGGTTAAAATTTCATGCGTCACGAGTCACTCGCGACGCATGACTCGTGACAGGTGACGATATGAGCAGGCAATCAACAGTGCTTTCAGTTGATTGCCTGCAAGAAATCCTGGAGCCATCCGGGCACGGCGTCGGCGTATTTGCTGCGCTGAGATGGCGGCAACGTCCACTGGGCGCGGCGCCAGGTCAGCGCACGGTTCACCATCGCCAGAGGACGCGCCAGGTCGAGGGTATGCCGCAGTTCGTCTAAATCACCGTAGGCGCGCCACTGCAGCAGGTACAGATCACGCAGCTCGCCCAGCACCGGGTCATCTTCGGCAAGCTCCAGCCCGTAAGCGATGCTGCGCAGTGTGACCAGCATCGTGAAAAATGGATGCGCCACACACGCATCGCCCCAGTCGATGAAGGAATAGCCGCCGGCGTGACGCAGAATGTTGCCATCGTGGAAGTCGCTGTGATCGATAGTGACAGGGATGCCGCAGTCCGCCAGCGCCTTGCAACGAGCGGCGAACCCGGTTGATTGCGCCTGCAACGCGGCGTATTCGGCAGGCGTCAGCCCATGCGGCAGACCGATGGCAAGCGCCGGTGTATCGGTCAGCAGTTCGGCGTACAGGGTCGGCAGCACCTCTGGCCGCCGATCCAGCACGCCAGCAGCCAGGAGTTCAGCGACGTGCACCGCCATAGCCTGCTGCAGCCCTGCGTAGCGCGGCAAGATGTGCATCCAGTGACTGAGATCGCGCGCATCGCGCGTGTAGGGGCGCAGCAACTCGCCGCCATCCGCCATCAGGATCAGCCCATCCTCCGCGTCGACGGCGTAGAGGGGCGGCGCAATGTCTGGCTGCACCCGCTGTAAGATGCCGAGCAGCGCCGCCTCATGCCGCAACGCAGGCGCGCACGCTTTGAGCCAGAGCTCGCCAGCCGTCGTCGGCGCCCGCCACAGCGCCGACCAGGGACGAATGCGGGCGCTGGTCAGCGCGCCGGTGAGTCTGACGCCGTGTGGCGCCAGCCGGGCGGCAACCCACGTTGTTGCACGCTCCAGCCAGGCGGGTTCTTCCCACGGCGCGGCAGTGTATGCCTGGCTCATTGCAGTGCACCTGTGGCGTCCAGGATGCGCAGCAGGGCGCGCGCTTGCGTCACCCCGTGCTCGATGGTGAATAAACCGCCGCGCTGCCAGGCGTCTTCCCAGGCGTGCGCATCGAGCTGGGCGCGGCTTTGCTCCAGTGCGCGCTGACGCATGGTCTCTTCCTGGGGCGTCAGTTGTTCGTCTAGCTCCTGCCGATGTTGGCTTGTGAAAGCCAGCAATTCGACCCCTTCAGCGGGACAGCCACAGCCGACGCCGACGGCCGCCAATCCATCCACCACGGCCAGAATGCCGCCGCGCTTGCCCAGTGCGACGTAGCCATCGAGCGCCCGGCTGTAGTGCACGCCCGCGGTGGGAAAGTCGCCTGTCAGGGCGTAGGTCAAACCCAGATTGAGCGACGCCCACATCACGCCGGCGTTGCTGCCACGGCGCTGCGACAACGTCAGCGCCTCCTCGAACAGGGCGATGGATTGCGCAGTTTCACCCAGCCCGAGCAAAGCGCGACCGAAGAGGTTGAGCGCGACTGCCAGATTCTCTTGCCGGTTGAGTTGCCGGAAGCGCGCCAGCGCCTCGCCAGCCAGACGCGCTGCTTCAGCGTAGTGTGAACGTAAAATTGCAGTGCTGGCGGCATGACTCAAGACAACGGCGATGCGCACCTCGTCCTGCGTTTGCCGATAGTAAGCCAATGCCTCGTCGACACGGGCTGCTGCGCTCTCGGGACGTCCCATGGCGTTGGCAAGCGCACTCGCCTGCACCAGCGTCCAGGCTAACTCCTGCGGTCGATCCAATTGACGCCAGCGCGCAATGGCGCACTCGAAGCTGGCGACCGCTTCCTGGTGCTCAGAGAGCGCGTGGTGCAACGCAGCCAGGTTGGTGTGGATCAGCGCCTCCGTCAACGGATCGCCCACCGCGTAGCCTGTGGCTTTGCGCAGCCAATCGCGCCCCTCGCGCCATTGCTCGGTGTGGTACCACTGGCGGCCCAACAATGCCGCCAGGCGGGCGCCTGTCGCCGGGTCATGCCCCTGTCCCAACGCCCACTCCAGCGCAGCGCGTAGATTCCCCTGCTCTGGCTCCACCATCGCCAGGCGCGGCCGGGCGTCGCCCTGCAGGAGCGTCGGAGCGTGTTGCTCGGCAAAGGCGCAGTAGTGGCGGAGGCGTCGCGCCTCGATGGTGGGCAGTTCGCCCGCCATTTCCAGCTTGTCGAGTAGATAGCGGCGCAGGAGTTCGTGCAAGTCGTAGCGCGTGGTGGCGTTCTCTTCGGTGATCACGCTCACCAGCGGCTTGTCGACCAATGCCGCCAACCCTGGCAGCGACACGCCTGCCACAGCCTGGGCAGCGGCGCGGTCGAAACCACCGCGGAAGATCGCCAGGCGCGCCAGTTGTTGCCGCTCGCCCTCCTCCAGCAGCCCCCATGAGTAATCGAAGACAGCGCGAATGCTGCGGTGGCGCGGCGGCGTCTTGCGGTCGGCGACGGCCAGAAAGTCGATGCTGTTGGCGATTTCGTCGGCAATTTCGCGCGGGGTCAGCATGCGCACCCACGAGGCCGCCAGCTCAACACCCAATGGCATCCCCTGAAGCAGGGCGCACACCCGCGCCACGTCGCTGCTGTTCGCTGCGTTGAGCGCAAACTGGCGGTCGACCTGGCGGGCGCGTTCCAAAAAGAGGATGACAGCGTCGAAGGTGACGGCTTCGGCGGGCGTCAGCGCGGCTGCGCGTTTGAGGCGTGGCGCCGCCAGACCTTCGACGGTGAAGATGCGTTCAACAGGCAGACGCAAGCGCTCGCGCGAGGTGATCAACAGGCGGACGCCGGAGGCATGGAGCAGAATCTCTTCGATCAATTCGATGGCGCGGTCGGCAAGTGCGACATCCAGCAGATGTTCGAAGTTATCCAGCACCAGCAGTAAGTTGAGATCGGCCAGCAAGGTGCGCACCTGGGCGGTGGGCAGCGCCGCCCCACGCAGGTGCGCGTCCATGGCCTCGGCGAGCAACGCCGGGATGGCGTCGCTCTGCATCACCGCGGTCAGCGAAATCCAGAGCGCACCGTGGTCAAAGTGATCCGCCAGGTCGTGCGCGAGTTGTCCGGCCAGGCGACTCTTGCCCACCCCGCCGGGTCCCACCAGCGTCACCAGGCGGGTGGCATCGTCGGTCAGCAACTGCGTCAACTGCGTCACCTCTGCGTGCCGCCCGATCAGGGTCGTCAGCGGCAGTGCGGGGCGAAAGCGTGGCGTGGCTGGCGCGGATGGGATGGTCGGCGGCGTGCTGCTCGTCTGCTGCTCATCCGCCCGGCTGCGCGCCAGTTCGATGAAATGTTGGCGTTCGGCGGCAGGCACCTGCAAAATGTCCGCCAATCGCTCCGCCATCTCGCGCGAAGGGCGTCGGGCGCCATTCTCGAAGGCGCGCACCGTCTGCACGGCGCACGCAGCCTCTTCCGCCAATCGTTCCTGCGTCAGGTCGCGCGCGGCGCGCAGACGCTTGATCCAATGTCCGAAGGTATGTGGTTCGTTCATGCGTTCATCTCGATCTCAACACAGCAAAGTGGTGCAGAACAGTACTGCGAAAAGCGCCCAGGCCGCGCCGAATTGTTGCAGCTATCCTTGCGCCGTGCATCTTGGGCGCCGCTGAGCTTACATACTGAGCTTCCATAACGCGGTAGTGTTCGCACTTCATCCTGCGGCTTCCTCTCGCTCTCCCCAACACGCAACACGCTCCACGCAACACGCCCTGTTCCTCACGCCACCCCGTTTGCGCCTTCGTGAGCAAGTGTAGCACGACTTGTAACACTTTCTGTAGTGGTTTGCTGCTTCTTTTTCGTGTGCAGGTATGGTTTGATGGGAGACAGAAAGGGTGACGTTGCGATTTCGTCGTGAGTGCATCGTCTTGCCGGATTTTGGCAATTGCACAGCGTCGCCCCTGCTCACTGGCTTTGTGTACACGGCGATCGAACAGGAGGCGAGCGTGAGAGGAAATGCCCTGTATGGACTGGATGCTGAAGGGAAACTGATTTGCTGTGACGAGGAATGGCTGAATGGCGAGGCTGGCGTCACTGTAATTCGCAAGGCGGCAGTGGGAACCAATGGCCTGCCCTACGGCATCTATGAGATCGTGCTGGCGCCCCATCAACGCTCTCCATTGCCGCTCATACCGGAGGGAAGCATGACAACTGTCTATATCACGGAAGGAACACTGGCAATCCGCCTCAACGAACAGACGATCACGGTGAGTGCTGGCAGCCTCGTGCAGGTGCCAGAGCAGACAACCTACGCTGCCTGGAACCCCACCTCGAACCGCGTGCGTTGTCTGGCGATTGTCGCCGACGCGCCGCGTCGCAATCACAGTGGCAAAGTAGTGAGCGTTGGGTAAACGTCTCAGGTAGTTTATGTAATTCCTATGGAGAAAGACATGTCTGGCAAGTTCTATTGGGTTTGGATCGGGCTGTTGGCGATCGGACTGCTGGCAGGGTGCACGGTGCAGCCGGTGCAGCCCGCCGCGCAACCAGCCACCGCCGCCGATCCGCAGATGCAGGCAACCGTGGACGCGCTGCGCACACAGGTCGCGGCGCAGTTGCAGTTGGCGCCGACGGATGTCACGGTCGTTGCGGCTGAAGCCGTGGATTGGCCCGACGCCTGTCTGGGCGCAGGCAGCCCGCAAGAGGGATGCGCCGCGGTGGTGACGCCCGGCTACCGCATCACACTGCAGGTGAACGGCGCCGAGTATGTCTATCACACCGATCGTGGCCCGTACTGGCTGCGGTTGGTGCAAGCGCCGCCGGTGGATGTGGGCGCACCTGTCATCACCGGTGCGATCACCGTCGATAATGGCGCTTGCCAGGATGTGGTGGTCGGCAACGATGGCGTGGCTTTCGGCTACTGCGGCCTGGCGCTTTTCGGGGGCAAATTCGTCTCGCCCGCACGGCAGATGACGCTGGCGGAGTTCGCCGCGCGCTATGCACCTTTCGAGGCGCAGACTGACGCCGGCCTCATCCATTTCGCCGGGAGCGGCGCACAGGTCGCCACACCCGCCGAACAAGCGCGTCTGGCGCAGTGGGTGCAGTTGCTGGTGATGGAAGCCGCTTCCGGCGCGCCCATGGGGGGACTGGCGTACCACGGCCCTGCTGAACCCGGCAGCACTGACGCGTCACAGTGCGCCACACTGACGATGAGCGGCGGCGAAGCGACCGTCTTTGACTGCGCAGGTGCTGTCGCCACCGTCAAGCTCAACGGTGGTGTGCTCAGTCGCTGGCTGGCGATCCAGGATCGCTTCGCACCGTTCGTGGTGGAAACCCCGACCGAGCGACTCGAGTTCACTGGCATGGGCGCCGAGACGAGCGCAGCCTGGCAGCAGGCGCTGCTGGCCTGGGCGCGCACGCAGTATGCTGAATTGAGCACCGGCAAAGTCAGCGCGGCGGGCAACACCGTGCTTGCCTGGCAACTTGGCCCGACGGATGATGCAGCGACGACCTGCCGGCATCTGATCGTGCTCGCCTGGGGCGAAGCCTACGCCGAGACGCGCGCCTGCGACGGCGGCGAGGTGCAGACGTCGACGACGGGCTGGCTGGAGAATGCGGAGCTGGAGCAACTCTATGCGTGGCAGCGCGATTTTGCCACGCTCGAAAGCGAACAAGGCTACCTGATCGGCGCTGGTGCGCAGGCGCCGGGCGCCAGCGAAAGCGCCGCAGTGGCGCAGTGGGCGGCGCAGGTCTGGCAAAGACTGGCGACGCCGCGCGTCGGCGCCGCCGTCGCGACCGTGCTCGCCTGGGGGCTTGGCCCCAGCGACGACTCCGAGACGACGTGCATGCACCTGACCGTGACGCTTGCCGGCGACGCCTATGCTGAGATGCGTCCATGTGCAGGCGGGGATGTGCAGGAGATCGTCGTCGGGCGGCTCACCAATGCTGAACAGGAGTATCTGGCCGCCTGGCAGGCCGCCTACGCCACGCTCTATGCCGAGCCGGGCTATGTCGTGGGCAGGGGTGCGCAGGAACCCGATGCAGAGGCATACGCCGCCATCGAGCTGTGGATCGCTGATCTCTGGCGGCGTATCTGGGCAAGCGGGGAGCCGCAGCCTGGCGTCGCCTCGTTGAGCGATCCTGCCGCGTGCCCGGCGCCGCCAGCCGACGCCCAATTGTACGTCGACCGCAGCGGCGGCTTCTGTCTGCTGTATCCGGCGGACTATGTGGCGGAGACAACCAGCGACGGTGTTGTGAATCTGGTGCGCGGGTCGCTGATGAATCACACCGACCCGCGCGTCAGCATCGAGGTGAGCGACGCCGCCGGACGCGCGCTGGAGGAGATCGGCGACGCCGTCGCTGCCGAGTTCGCTGCAGGCTTCGACATCCTGCGTGAGCAGGCGACCGTCGGCGGCGAGCCGGCGCTCGTGCTCGACAACCTGCCCGGCCAGGACTTCAACCGGCGCGTGCTCGTGATTCACGACGGCCGGCTCTATAGCTTCTTCTTTGCGCCGCTGGGTGAAGCAGGAGAAGCAAGCGCAGCGTTCGAGGCATTCTACCAGGGCGTGATCGCTTCGTTCCGCTTTATCGAGGCGGGCGGCAACTAAAGTGAGTTTACTTTGAGATTCATAGCTTTGCAGAGTGAATTCTCTTGGTCTCAAAGCAGATTCACTTTAGATGCTTCACCGACTGGGTGAGTGGAAGTCCACCTTCGAGCAGTTGAGCACCAGAAAGATTGAAACAGGAGCGATGAGTGAGGCTTGCTTCTGTTTCGGGATAGGAAGATTGAAAATGCGTACATTTCACTACAACGACCAAAAAGAAAAGAATCGGAGACGTTGGTTCATTACACTTGGTGTTGCAGCCTTTCTGCTCTGCGTGCTGAGTGCACACTCGGCGTTGGCGCAGGAAGTCGATAGCGCTGCCAATCAGCTCTTTTTGCCCGTGGTTCGTAGCGGCGACGCAGTTGTCACAATCACACCTACGGCGACGCCAACAATGATTGTGACCGCGCCCGCCACTCCAACAGCAACTGCCACTCCAACAGCAACTGCCACGGCGACGGCAACCAGCGAGCCACCCCTGGATGCAGGTGTGTTACAACTCAATCAGGCGTCAATTCGCAGCGCAGGCGTGAGTGTGGATGCACAGGGTGGCATACATGTCGTCTACGCCGTTGTTCCACCGCTGTTGCAGGAGGGCAAGCCGGTGATCTACGGTTATTGCGCGCGTAGTGCTACGCAACCGTGCAACGATGGCAACAGTTGGCGCTTTGTTGCGGTCGCCGATGATTTTCCCTTTGTTCAACTGGCGCTAACGCCAGACGGTAAGCCGCGCCTATTGTTGATGCGCACGGTCTATCCCGATGGCGCCAGTGGGATGGGGGGCAAGCTCTATCGTTATGCTGCCTGTGACAATGCCTGCAGCGATGCTACAAGCTGGCAATCGCTGGACGTACTTGTCTCCAAGAGTGGCGGCGGTCTTTACGATAGCGACTACACCTACCGCAACTTTGCGCTTGATCACAGGGGGCGACCGCGTTTTGTTTACGAAGATCGCGCCAACAGCAGCGGCGATCATGCTGGCGCATATTACGTCTTTTGCAATGCCGATTGCACGCAGCCGAACACATGGTTCGAGACGAGGATCGACACCAATCAATACCCGATCTACATCGATGAGCATACAACGTTACGCTTTACGCAGGATGGTGGACCACGATTGCTCGCACGCGATGGCGGCACTTTTGCCGACTTGACTAGCAAGCTCGTATATCTTGCCTGTGATACGGCGTGTGAAGATGGGCGCAACTGGCAGCCGCCTGCAACCCTATACGGAACTGGCTCTGGCTCTACAGCCTATGGTTGGTCGCTGGCAGTTAACCGCAGTGGCAGCCCACGCGCCACCTTCTATCCACGCGGCGGCCCGCTCTACTACATTTGGTGCGACCGCGATTGCCACCAATCCGACAACTGGGATAGCATTGCTCTTGGACTGGAGGCCGCCAGTGGTCGCTACACCGCGCTGGTGTTGGACACACAAGATCGTCCACGCTTTGTATTTCAAGATTCGACTGAAAGCGGAGTCGGGTACGCATGGTGTGAGAGTGCATGCGAGTCTGCAGCTGGACAATGGCGTGGCAGCGTCGTCGAAACTGCAAACGATTTAAACGCATCGTTCCCAATTCAACCGTTGCCAACTTGCGTCGATTCCAGCTGGATCAGTGGCTATCGACCTCAACTGGCGCTTGATAGCGCAGGAAACCCGCGCATAGCGTTTGATGCAGAAAACTTGCAGCGATGTCGACGCTATCCTGATGATCCAAACAACATGGAGACCTTTGTCGAGACCAAGTGGTGGGGCGCCAGGCTGATCTATTTCCCGCAGCCCTAGCCTGTGATGTCTCCTGATGACGGCCGATCGAATGTCCCGTCGGATCAACACTGCCTGGGCGTTCGATCCTGCCGTCATCGACTGGTGTATGTGGGCGCAATAAGCCGCTGGTTGCGTGCTGCGTGTTGCGCGGCGAGACGCAACACGAACGCCATTAGTCTGTTTGCCCCTTGTGAACTAGAGTTTCGGAAATAACACGGGCAGCAGCTCTGGCGCGTACTGTGCGGCGAGCGGCGCCGTGATGGCGTTGTGGCGGGCAATCTCCTGATAAAGATAGGCGCTCGGTCGCGGGCGGCGCGCCTGCGTGACCGGGTCAAGCTCGATCAGCCCGAAGCGCAGCCCCCACCCCTCCGACCACTCGAAGTTGTCGGTGAATGTCCAGTGGAAGAAACCACGCACATCGGCGCCCGCCTGAATGGCGCGATGGAGTTGATGCAGGTGCCCCAATAACCAGCGCGGTCGCTGATCGTCGTCGTGGTCGGGCAGCCCATTCTCAGTGATGTAGATCGGCTTGTTGAAGACGCTGACTTCACGGACGATCTGGTTCAGCGCTTGCGGTGCATACTCGCTGTAAACGCCGCGCCAGCCAGCATCTGAAAATTCGCCGTCCGGGTGATAGTGTTCCTCGCCAAAGAGCAGGCGCGGGTCAGGTCGGAAGCGCACCAGGTCGCGTGTGTAGAAGTTGATGCCCACAAAATCCACACTGTCGCGCAAGGTGTGGTTGTAGTCGTCGAAGCCGAAAGGAAAGCGAATCTTGCCATCGATGGCCGCCATGAACCACACATGTTCGGCCAGATAGCGCTTCAGCCCGGCTGCTTTGCGATCCAGCCAACGCTGCGGGTTAGCGGGCTGGAAGACGCGCACCGGCATGGCATAGCCGACCTGAGCTCCTGGCGCGCAGGCGTGGATCGTCTGGTAGGCGACGCCGTGCGCCTGCATCATGTGGCGAAAGACGCGCTGGACGCCCAGCGGGCTGATCTTCTCCGGCGGCCAGATGCCGCGCACCCAGCCTTGCGCCACATAGACCAGCGGCTCGTTGATCGTGACCCAGGTGTCGCAGAGATCGCGCAGCGCCTTGACCGTGAAGCGCACGTAATGTTGGAAGCGCGTCACCACCTCCGGGTTTTCCCAGCCGCCGCGCTCCTCCAGCCACAGCGGGTTCGTGAAGTGGTGCAGCGTCACCATCGGCGCCATGCCGCGGCGGCGCAACCCGTCGAGCATCTCCCGGTAGCGCTCGATGGCGGCATGATCGAAATGCCCTGGCGTCGGCTCGATGCGGCTCCATTCCACGCTCAGCCGGTGCGCCGAAAGCCCCAGCGTCTGCATCAGGTCGAAGTCGGCTTCGGCGTTGCGCCACCAGTCGCACGCCAGGCCGCTGCGGTCGCCGTGCCAGATTTTGCCGGGCAGTTGCTCGAAACGCCACCACTGGTTGTTGGTGTTGTTCCCCTCCACCTGGTGGGAAGAAGTCGCCGTGCCCCACAGAAAACTGGGGGGAAATTGCAATTTTTCTTGTCTATTTTCAATTTGCTGCATGAAAGAAATCCTAATCTGGTTGATAGACGGTGTCCGCCGGTCGCTGCCTGGGCAGATGCACCAGCTCGACATTGGCGGCGACGAGAAACTGGCGGCTGAAATCGTCGGGATAGTTTCCGGCGTAGACGACGCGCCGCACACCGGCGTTGATCAGCAACTTGGCGCAGGTCAGACAGGGTTGATGGGTGACATACGCTGTGGCGCCCTCGGTGCTGACGCCATGCAGCGCCGCCTGGATCAGTGCGTTCTGCTCGGCGTGGAGCGTGCGCACGCAGTGTCCGTCCACCAGCAGATGACCGACATCGTCGCAATGGGGCAGCCCGGCAGGGGCGCCGTTGTAGCCAGTGGTCAGGATGCGGCGGTCGCGCACCAACACGCAACCGACATGGGCGCGGTCGCAGGTGCTGCGTTGGGCGACGGTGAAGGCAATCTGCAGAAAGTACTCATCCCAGGAGGGGCGACTTCGTGGTGGCGAGATGGGCGCCGGGTCGGTCATGGTTGTTGCTCCCTGGCTGGCGTCGCATTCCAATCCACGAGCAGGTCAGCCAGCACTGCGCTGTGGTCGTTGGGATTGGGAAAGGCCAGATAGATCGTCGTCGTTGTCGGTGATCGGCGCCGCAGGGCAGGGAGCGGCGTCGGTCGATAGGCGATCGCCAGCGCGGGCAGCCACTGCTGGCCGACGCGTTGTTGCCCGGGCGTAATGGCGTCGATCTGCGAGGGCGTAAAGAACGCGTACCACAGACCGATTTCATCTTCCGGCCAGGAAGCCAGACCGGCGACGCGCCGCGGCTGGACGCGCCCGATCAAGGCGTGCTCGCGCGTCGCGAACGTGCGATAGAAGCCTGGGAGCGTCTGAAAGGTGCGCTCTCTGGTTTCGACGCTCAGTGCGCCGGAAATGTAGAGCGGGCGTTTGTCGGCAGGGGACAGCGTGAGCGGCGCTGGCAAGGCCGCCGTGATGGGGCGAAAGTGCGTGAAATAGCGCTGTTGGGCGCGGCGCGTGAGTCCCCACACGGCTGCGGCGCCTGCCAGCCAGCCCAGGCTGACCAGCCACCCACCCGGCAGCGCCAGCAACAGCCAGCCGCCCGCCAGCGCCAGCAGGAGCAGATAGAGCCAGCGCATGAGCGTGACGCCCAGCCACTGTGCACGCGTCAAACCATACAGCCAGCCTTGCCAGGCTGTCAGCGGCGCGTCGGGCAGAAACGTGGTAGCGCGTTGCGCGGCGCGTGCACTGCCGGGTGAAATCGGTGCGCCATTAGAATGACTCATAACTTGCGCTCAAAGAAAGACCGAGTTTTGCGCAAAACTCGGTCTCTGCTTGTGTGATGATCAAGGTAGGCTGGAATCGCGATTACACTGGTTGCGGCACGCGTCCACCGAGGTCGAGACCACCATCCGCACGTCGATCGTCGCCGCGCATCTGTCCCTGGGGCTTGGGCGTCGTCACTGCGCTCCCCTGACCAGTCAGGCTGTCGGCGCTTTCGATGGGCGCCTCGCCGCGCATCAACGCCTGGAATTCGGCGGCGTTGATCGTCTCCACTTCCAGCAGCCGGTGGGCCACGCGTTGCAGCGCCGCCCAATTTTCCGCAAGCAGTTGATGACAGCGGCTGTGCGCTTCATCGACCAATTTTTTGACTTCTTCGTCGATCGCCTGCGCCACCTTGTCGCTGTAGTTGCGATGTTCGCTGAAGGCGCGGTTGAGGAACATCATCTCTTCGCGCTCACCGTAACGAATCGGGCCAAGTCGTTCGCTCATCCCCCACTGGGTGACCATTGCCCGCGCCATGCCGGTGACGCGTTCCAGATCGTTGCTGGCGCCGGTCGTGAAATCGCCAAAGCGAATTTCTTCTGCCACGCGCCCACCGAGCAGGGCGACCAGTTGCGCCCGGAACTTGTCGCGCGTCATCAAGTTGGATTCATCTTCGGGGATGCTCATCGTGTAGCCGCCCGCCATGCCGCGTGGCACGATCGTGACTTTGTGCACCGGATCGTGGTTGGGCAGCACGTGCATTGCCACCGCATGCCCGGCCTCGTGGTAGGCGACGATCTCTTTCTCTTTGGGTGTGATCAGCCGGCTGCGGCGTTCTGGTCCGGCGATGACGCGTTCGATTGCTTCTTGCAGCTCATCGTTGCCGATTGAGCGACGATTGCGCCGGGCAGCCAGGATCGCCGCCTCGTTGACCAGATTTTCCAGGTCGGCGCCCGCAAATCCAGGCGTCTGTCGGGCGATCACATCGAGGTCGACATCGGCGGCCAGCGGCTTGCCGCGCACGTGCACATCCAGGATGGCGCGGCGTCCGCGCATGTCCGGTGTGTCCATGGTCACGCGGCGGTCGAAGCGACCGGGGCGCAGCAGCGCCGGGTCGAGAATGTCGGGGCGATTGGTGGCGGCGATGATGATGATGTTTGTGTCGGTGTCGAAGCCATCCATCTCGACCAGAATTTGATTGAGTGTCTGTTCGCGTTCGTCGTGCGAACCACCCAACCCGGCGCCACGATGACGCCCGACGGCGTCGATCTCGTCCACGAAGATGATGCAAGGTGAGTTTTTCTTGGCTTGCTCGAAGAGGTCGCGCACGCGACTGGCGCCGACGCCGACGAACATTTCCACGAATTCGGAGCCGGAAATGCTAAAGAAGGGCACGCCCGCCTCGCCAGAGACCGCCTTTGCCATCAGGGTCTTGCCGGTGCCAGGGGGGCCGACCAGCAGCACACCCTTGGGGATGCGCGCACCGAGCGCAGCAAACTTCTGTGGCTCTTTGAGAAACTCCACCACTTCCTGCAATTCCTGCTTGGCTTCTTCGTTGCCAGCAACGTCCTTAAAGGTGACGGTTGGGCGGTCGCCAGTGAACATGCGGGCGCGGCTCTTGCCAAAGCTGAACGCCTGGTTGCCGGCTCCCTGCGCTTGTCGCAGGATGAAAAAGAAGAAGGCGCCGAGCAGCACCAGTGGCAGCAGGGCAATCAACACGCCGCTCCACGTGTCCCAGAATTGCGGTTGGGCGACGGCGACATCCACCTTTGCCAGTTGTTCGGGCGTGACGCCCAGGTTTGCCAGAGTCTTCACCAACCCGGCGCCTTCCTCGATGCGCGCCTGGAGCTCGTCACCGTCTGCAGCCGCCACCAAAATGCGGTCGCCGCTGATTTCGATGGAGCGCACATCGCCGTTGCGCACCAGTGTTGCAACTTGAGCAATGGTTGCGTCGGAAATTGGTGAGGCAGGGCGCCGCATCAGCGAACTGTAAAGAAATGCAGCAAGCGCCACAACGAGCAATAGATAGATGACACCGCTGCGAAGTCGCTTTGAGTTCATTAGGAATCCTGCACAGTCATGTGGTTGCACACCTCAGGAACAAGCCAACAGCCTGCCTGAAGACGGTTAGCTTTTTGCCAGTGTATCACACCGGTAAGGCAGCGTCAAAGGATTTTTCCTTGCCTTCGGCTGACGATTTCTGTTAAGTAAGTATAACCAGTTAGCCGCCATTGGCAGTAGGGTAACTTCCAGGAAATTGCTTTGCGCCTGCGAATTTGGCTTTGCCCCGACAAACGCTGCTTCAGGCGGGATGGTTCCGCGCTTGCAGTTGCCTGGCGCGTGGATTGGCAGCGATTGTGGGAATCAGTAAAACTCGTGTGAATCCGTAAAAAAGAAACGCGCCGGACAAAGACATTTCGTCCGGCGCTCGATGCTGCTTCAACGCAACGTTCAGGCTGGCACGGGCTTCAGCCCAAACTCTTCCAGCACCCAGTGTGTCCAGTTGACGACGCGCTGGGCGGTCAACGCCGCCTGGTTGTCTTCGTCAATCGGCAAGCCCATCATGACGCCATCGTAGACGCCGCGTGAAAACTCGAATTGATAGCTGGAATCCGGCACGATCCAGCCGACGGTTTGGGCGCCCAGTTCGGTGATGCGGTCGCCAATGATGCCGATCGCATCGACAAAGCTGTTGGAATAGCCGAATTGGTCGCCACAACCAAAGAGCGCAACCTTCTTGCCCTTCAGCCCTTCGCTGGTCAACTGCGGCAGCGTCAGTCCCCAGTCATCTTGCAACTCGCCAATGTTCCAGGTCGAGCCGCCAAAGAGGAGGTAGTCGAATTTGGGGAATAGCTTGGCGTTGGCAGCCGAGATGACCATAACCTCACAAGTTGCCAGGCCGGTGGCTTCGATCTCGTCCTTTATCATGTTGGCGACGCGCTCCGTACAGCCGGTGCTGCTGCCAAAGAAAATGCCGATCTTCGCTGTCATGATCTGAGGTCTCCTTGCACCGCATTTGCGCTTGGTTTTGAGCCTGCTCTTGAGCTTGATTGTCTGGCTCGTTGAGCCTATGGTTTGCTGGCTTCAACTATACCGTTCGTGCGATGGATTGGCAAGTAAGCTGCGTTCCTGGTGAAAAATCGCACAAGGGGCGCAGCGTCGTTGCGGCTGTGTTACGTCGCGCCCCTATTTCGACAGCCGAGCTGGCGGGTGTGGCTCCGCCGTCACAGCCTGCACCGCTGGCTGCTGCGCCTGTGTGCGCCGCTCCCAACGCCAGGTGAGCAACGCCAACACCAGCCCCATCAGCATCATCCCGGCCACCAGGAAGAACTGGTCGTGAAGCGCCAGCATGATGCTTTGCGGCGACGCCAGGCGCAGGGATTCCCCGCCGCTGTAATGGGCGACGCGGCTGGCGAAGAATGCGCCCAGCGCCGCAATGCCTGTCACCTGGCCGAGCGTGCGCACCATGCTCAGGATGCCCGACGCAATGCCCAACCGGGTGCGTGGCACGGCGCCCATAATTGCACTGTTGTTGGGCGAGTTGAAGATCGCCATCCCGGTCGCAACCGGCAGCATCCGCAGCACAAAGCCGAGTGGTGAGCTATCCGCCTGCAAGGTCGTCATCGTCAAGTAGCCAGCGACGATGAAGCACAGCCCAAGCAGGCTCACCGGGCGCGTGCCGAGTCGATCCGAGAGGGCGCCGGACAGCGGCTGGAGCAGCACCATGATCAGCGGCACGGCTGCCATCAGCATGCCGATCTGCGTCATTTTCAGGCCGAGCACCAGGTTCAGATAGATCGGCAGGAGCAGCACGACGCCGGAAATCGCGATGAACGCCAGGGTGGCGGTGAAAAGGTTGAGGGAAAAGGTCGGTGCGCGAAAGAGCGATAAGTCGATGACGGGGAAGGCAACGCGTTGCTCCACCCAGACGAAGACAGGCAGCATCGCCACCGCAAGCGCCAGCAGGCCGAGGATACGCAGGTCAGTGAAGCCAAGATTCTGCCCGGCGGTCATGGCAAGGGTGAAGGCCAGCAAGCCGACGCCCATCACGCCGGCGCCGAGGAAATCGAAGCGCTCTTGCCGATTTTGCGGGGGCAACGGCGCCAGGTAACGCAGCGCCAGGAACAGCGAGATCGCACCCACCGGCACATTCACGAAGAAAATCCAGTGCCAGCTCCACGCTCCCAGGATCAGACCGCCCGCCACGGGACCGAGCACAATCCCCAGAGAAATGAAACCGGCGGCCAGCCCCAGCACCTGTCCTCGCTGGTGTGCGGGCCACGCCTCCGTCAGGATCGCCGTGCCCAGCGCAATGATCATGGCGGCGCCAATCGCCTGCACCACGCGAAAGGCGATCAGCCAGTAGACGTTGATCGCCAGCCCGCACAGGGCGGAGCCAACCAGAAAGACGAGGATGCCCGTGACGAAGATGCGCTTCTTGCCGATCATATCGGCCAGCCGTCCCATGCCGACCAGCAGCAGGGTCAGTGTGAGCAGGTAAGCGATGATGACCCACTGGACGGTGGGGAAGTCAGCTTGCAACGCCGCCATCAGCGGCTCCACCGCCACGTTGACAATGCTCCCGTCGACGCTGCCCAGGAAGAGCGCCAGTCCGACGGCGAGGAGCACCCACCATTTTTTGCTGTAGTCCATGCCCGGCCTCACAGGGTGTAAGGAATCTGTTCTGGGCTTACGCAGGTTCTAGTGTGTCACCTTCCTGGAGGCTCTCAGCTTCCAGGAAGATTGCTGAGCAAAATGCGTAAGTCCTACTGTTGTCATTTTTTGCGCACCGCACACTTCTTTCCTGTGCAGGTGGGTGTGGCTGCGCTGGCGGCATTCGGCGCGCTTGCGCGCCTGCTACGGTATCACAGCATGGCGTGCAGGCAAATCCGTCCAGGGGGCTGGGCGGCAACTGCACAATGCGGCGACGCCGTTGGCGCAGGTGCACGCCCGCGCACCGAATGCGCTACCCCGCCGTCAGCCGGTAGACGACACCGCGGGCGTAGTCGAGTGCGTACAACTCGCCGGCTTCGTCCTCGCCAAAGGACGAGAGGGTGAGATCGGAATCCATGACTTCGGCGTTCGCCCAGCCGCCGGCCTCCGTCGGCGCCAATGCCCAGATGCGCCCGCTGCAATAGTCGCCGTAGAAATAGATGCCCTGCCACTGCGGGATGGCGGCGCCGCGATAGACGTAACCGCCGGTCACCGAGCAGTTGCCTGCTGCGTGTGTGTATTCGGCCACAGGCAACGTCAGGCCGCTGCGATCACAATCGGCGGCGTCAAAGCAACTGCTGCCCTCCATGATCGGCCAGCCCAGGTTCTCTCCGCCTGGCGCACCCGGCTGCAGCACGTTGATTTCCTCGATCCGATTCTGTCCGACGTCCGCCACCCAGAAGGCGCCGGTTTGCCGGTCGAAGCTGGTGCGCCACGGATTGCGCAGCCCGATCGCCCACACCTCGTCGCGTACATCCTGCCCGTTCCAGTTGGCGTCGACAAAGGGATTATCGGCGGGGATCAGATACGGCTGCGCGGGGTCGCTGGTCACATCCAGGCGCAGGATTTTGCCAAGCAGGGTGTTGGGGTTCTGCCCGTTGCCAAAGCGGTCGTTGGCGGCGCCGCCATCGCCAAGCGGCACGTAGAGGTAACCGTCCGGCCCGAAATCGAGCATACCGGCGTTGTGGTTGGCGGCGGGCTGTGGCGCCTTCAGCACGGTGAAGGCGCTCTGAGGGTCGGCCCGATTGGCGTTGCTGCCCGCGACGGCGTAGCGCTCGACAGTGGTCGCGCCCTGGCGGTCGGTGTAGTTGACAAAGAAATGGCCGGACTCCGGGAAGTTGGGGGCAAAAGCCATCCCGAGCAGCCCTTGTTCGTTGCCAGCGGTCGTGATCTTCTCGCTCACGTCGAGAAAAGGCGCAGGCTGCACCACGCCATCGGCGATCACCCAGATTTTGCCGGTCTTCTCGACGACAAAGATGCGTTGGCTGCCATCGCCGGCGTGCGTCAGGAAGAGCGGCAACTCGAAACCTTCGTACACTGGCTCCAGGCGCAGCCGCACCTGATCGGGCGACAGCACTGCCGTCGCTGGCGTTGGCGTGGGCAGGTCGAGCAGCGTGCGCTCGCCCGCCGCCGCGGTCACTGCGGCGGTGGCGGGTGATGCCGTGGGCGACGCAATAGCTGCTGGCGCCGCACCAGCCGAAGGGCGACTGTCCGGCGCCAGTGCTGACGGCTGTGCGCAGGCCGCAGCAATCAAGGCAAGGAAGCTAAGAAAGCTGCTGACAATCAAGTAGTTAAGGCGACGTTTCATCAGTGCGAGCTCCAGGTCGGCGTGATCGGGCGGATAGTCATTTTGCAACACACGTGGGCGCAAACGAACCGCTGGTTGCGTGTCGCATATTAGGTGCGGCGTAACGAGACGAAACACGCAGCACGCAACACAGGCGCCGTTGGTCTGCTTAAGCCCCTGCATGCCAGTATGGCAGATGCATGCGCCTTGACGCGGTTAGAGATGTTCCATTTGTACACAACGCAGCCACCTGAATGTGAATTGGTGCAAAGGTAAGCGCGTCGTAGTATACTCGCACCATGATTGACGATCGCACGCCGCGCACACCGTTTCGCCCGAACCGGCTCGTCCGCTCTGGCGCTGCCCAGACGGTATTGGCGATGGTGCGCCCGAAAAATATCGATATCACGATGGACGAGCAGCCGTTGTTGCTTGACGCCGGCTACGATTACACCGGCGCCGATCCAGCCCGGCCGGTGCGGCTGCACGGCTACTACAACGCCAGCCGCATCCCAGGCGTGACGCGCGGGTTGGTGATGATTCTGCACGGCTGGGAAGGATGCAGCCATTCCAACTACAATGTCATCCTGGCGCAGGCATTAGTGGGGAGTGGGTTCGACGTGTTTCGCCTCAACCTGCGTGACCATGGGCCCGGACTGCATGTCGATCCCTACGCGCTGAACAAAGGCATCTTCCGCGCCACGTTGCTGGATGAAGTGGCGACGGCGACGGCCCAGGTCGCACGGCTGGCGGAACCGCACCCTTTCTACATCATTGGGGCGTCGATGGGCGGCAACTTTGCGTTGCGGCTGGCGAAATGGCACAGCGAGCGCTCGCCGTTTCCCAACCTGCGCAAGGTCGTGGCCGTCTGCCCGGCGATCAATCCGGCGCGCGCTACTGACGCGCTCGACCGCAACCCTGGCACGCGGCGCTACTTCCGCCAGCGCTGGTTGCGTTCCCTGCGTGCCAAGCGACTGGTCAACCCTGACCTGCCCGACCTGAGTGAGGTCGAGCGCATCCCGCTGGTGCGCGACATGACCGAGTGGTTCATCCACCAACCGGCAGTGGCAAGCGCCGAGCGTTACCGCAACGCCGATGCGTATTTTGCCGCCTACGCGGTGTTGGGCGATGCGCTGGCGCGCTTAACTGTGCGCACAACGATCATCACCGCCCAAAACGATCCGGTCATCCCGGTTGTCGACTTCTACGCGCTGACGCCGCATCCCCTGCTCGATGTGCAGATTCACGCCACTGGCGGGCACTGTGGCTTCGTTGACGCCCCACCCGTGCGCCACCGCATGGCCGACCTGATCCTGCCTGAGTTGCTGCTGTCCGATCATTGAGTCGCTGCGCCCATCACCTCGCGAAATCCCTGGATCACCAGGTCGTTTTGCGCGGGGGCGCCCAGGCTGATGCGCACACAATCCACCAACTCCGGGTAGGCTGCCATGTCCGAAATCAGGACGCGATGGTGGTGTTGCAGGTGGTGAAGCAGCGGCTGCTTGGGGCGATCCAGGTGAATCAACAGGAAGTTGGCGCCGCTTGGGAAGACGGTCACGCCGGGCAAGGCTGCCAGCGCCGCCGCCATGCGTTCGCGTTCTGCGATGGTCTGGTCGCGCTGCGCCAGGAAACGGGCGCGCTGCTCCAGCGCCACCAATGCCGTGATCTCGCTAAAGATGCTCAGCGGAAAGACGGTGACAACCTTCTGCAACTCCGCCGCCAACGCGGGCGTCGTGAGGGCATAGCCGACGCGCACCCCAGCCATGGCGTAAAATTTGCTGAAGGTGCGCAGCAGGATCACATTACCGAGATCGAGCAAGCCGGTCAGCTCCTGGTCGCAGAATTCGGCGTAGGCTTCATCGATCACGAGCAGCGTGGGTGCGATCGCTGCCGCCAGACGCCGGAGCTCCGCTTCGGCGTAGACGGTGCCGGTCGGGTTATTGGGCGCACACAGCGTGACGAGGCGCGCCCGGTGCGTTGTTGCGGCGTCGATCAGTGCGTCGACAGGCAGCGCAAAGCCAAGGGCGGGATCGAGCGGAATTTCAACGACGTTTGCTTCGTGTAGCCGCGCATTCTGGCGATAGAGCAGGAAGGTGGGCGCCGGCATCACGACTGCGTCGCCAGCCCGCAAGGTCGCCGCCATCACCGCCTTGATCAGATCGGCTGAGCCGTCACTGACAACAACCTGGTCGGGCGCCACGCGCAGCCGCGCCGCCAGCGCATCGATCAGCGCCCAGGGGCGTCCGCTGACAGGGTAGCGCGACCACGCCATCGCCGCCAGCCGTTGCAGCACCTCTTCCTTCAAGTCAGCCGGAAAGTCCTGGGGGCTTTCGTTCCACTGCAGTCGATGCAGCGACTCATCGACCTTGCTGCGCCCGATCGGCGCCGCGGCGCGCACACCCGCGCGGATGGCATCGAGGTTCTCCTGTTGCATGACGATTCCTTGCTGTGAGTGAGCACAGCCCGCGGCGTGCGCGGGTTGTGCGGTTGGACACGGACAGTGTGATTATCCGCGTGGCCTCGCCCAATCCGCGAAATCCGCGGGCTGTTGGTGTGAGTTGCGGGCGCAGGATTCGGTTATTCGCTCTTGACCTGAATCTGGTAGTCGCCGGTCTTTCTGGCGCTGAAGTGGCGCACGAGCACGGTGTAGACGCCGGGTTTGAGCAGGCTGATGATGCGGGCGTTCGTGCCGACGCCGCTGTCGTCGTCTGTGCGGATCAGTTTCGTCTCATCGTCCGGCCCATACAGCCCCATGACCAGGTCCTGCTTGCCCAGTGTTTCGACACGATAGCGCGCCTGTTTTTTCACAGTGAAGGTGAACTTATCCAGTTCACCGGGCGCACCGATCGACTGATTGACCGGGCCGCCGTCAACGGGCAGCTCGTTGGTTGGCTTGGGCGCGAGGGGATAGATCGTGCCAACGAATTGCTTGTCCGTTGCCGATAGCGCAGTGTTCCAGCCGACTTCGAAGTCGCCAATCGTAAATTCGTTGGGGATCGGGTAGAGCATGATCGATTGCGGGTCGAAGGCTGAGAATTGCGTCTGGTCGCGAGCATAGGTCTGGAAGAGGTTGACGTCGGTCTGCTCCTTTGTCCAGTTGTTGGGAGGGCCAGCGTAGTAGCGATAGACGACCGGTTTATCCCATGGAATGGCGGCTGCGGGGTTCTGATGTTCGTGGATGCAGCCGATGGCGTGGCCGAATTCGTGAGTGACGACCCGCGAATATTCGGCGTCATCGGTGGCGCGCGTCAGCCAGCCAAAGTTCATCGTCGCCTGATTTTTGGGGATGCCCAGGCAGTCGGTGCCGATGTACGACCACGAGCCGCGCTGCTTGAACGAGATGCGGATCTCGGCGTCCGGGTCGTTGCCAAAGTCAAATTTGAGGTTGGCGTATTGACTCCACACATGGGCAAAGGGTTGCAGACGCTGCTGAATGACCGGGTCGCCGTCGAGGAAACGCACACGGATCGTCGTGCCGGGCTTCCACAATTTCCTGGTCACCAGCGCCAGGCTCTGCGGCAGGTCAATCCCGGCAATGGCGGGCACGGGGTCGATCAGCATGGCGTTAGCGGGATTGACTTCGACGGCGCGGCGTTCGGCGCGAGTCAGCCGCGCCCCTTCGAGAACGCGATCCACGCAGGCGCGAATGTTCTTGAGTTGCATAGCGGGCTCCTTTGTGTTCATGACGGTGCAACGGACGGCGTCTTGTGCGTCGCGTGCCCCGTCTACAATGGGACAAACGGGCGGTGCAAGGAATTGTAGACCTGCACTGGAGTGCTGTCAATGGCGTTTTTTTGGCAGCGACGCCAATTTGACAGGTGGATCGAAGCGTGATATCTTACAAGCACGCTGTCGGTGGTGCTGGGCCCCAATCCCAGCTTCGGGGGACCATCGACAGCGTATTTTTTTGCCTGCAAGGAGCCAAATTACCCATGAAGACCCGGATCGCTGTGCTGGCGGACTACGCCAGCCTCTCGATTGAGCACAAGCTGAACATCATGGGCATCTTCACCACCATCAACGCGATGCAGACGCCGGTGTTGCATCCGCAGATGAAGCTGGTCACTCAATTCGAATTTGAGGTGAGCGAAACTGGTCAGCATGAGATGCGCATCATCCTGGTTGACGATGACGGTCGGGAGCTTTTCAACATTGCCGCCATATTGAACATCCAGCATCCGCACGATGGTCGCCCCGTGTTGATGAACCAGATTTTCGACCTGGCGCACCTCGCCTTTCCTGCCTTCGGCGACTACGAGTTTCGCATCTTGCTCGACGGCGAGATCGTGGCCGAGGCGCCGTTGACCATCGCTCAGCATCATCCGCCCAAAGCCTGATCGCTCGAGAAAACCTTCCGCGTGTGATGTGTTGCGTGTGACGTGTTGCGTGTGACGTGTTGCGTGTGACGTGTTGCGTGTGACGTGTTGCGTGTGACGTGTTGCGTGTTGCGTGTGACGTGCCCGGCGCAGCATGCACCACACAACACTTCTGTAGCACAGTCTACTGACGACACGCCTGTCGCCCTGCATAATCGCATCATCGCATTCACGCCGATTCAACTGGGAGTATGCATGAACTTACGCATCAATGGAACGGATCATGAAGTTGCCAGCGGGCCGGGTGCGTTGCTGGTGTATGTCTTGCGCGACGAGCTGGGCATGACCGGCACGAAAATTGGTTGCGCCGCAGGCTTCTGCGGTGCGTGTACGGTGCTGGTGGATGGCGTGGCGACGCGCTCGTGCATCACGCCGCTCACGTTGGTCGAGGGAAAGGCGATCACGACGATCGAGGGGCTGGCGCAACCTGGTGCAGATGGCGAACTGATGTTGCACCCCGTGCAGCAGGCGTTCATCGACGTCCAGGCGCCGCAGTGTGGCTGGTGCATGAGTGGTCAGATTCTGACGGCAGTTGCATTTCTGCAAAGCAATCCAACGCCAACCGAGGAGGAAGTGATCGCGGCGATGGGCGAGAATTACTGTCGTTGCGGTTGCTATCATCGCATCAAGCAGGCTGTACTCGCCGCCGCCGACCGCATGAGCGTTGCTGCGCAGCCGATGGAGGTGTCCGCATGACGGAAGTGCAAACTCCACAACCTCCCATCTCTGAAACAGCTTCCACGCCTTCGCCCACAGCAAAACCCGCCAGCAAAGCGCGCTGGCGCATGAGCCGGCGCGGGTTCCTGATCGGCGCCGGCGTCGTCGCTGGCGGGCTGGCGCTGGGGTATGTCTACGGCGTGCCGTGGACGCGGCTGCAACTCGCCCAGGTCTTTGAGGGCGCTGAAGGCCCCCCTGGCAACTATCCCGAAGACCCGTGGGCCTGGTTCGAGGTGTTGCCCGACAGCCGCATCCGCCTTTATCTGATGAAGGTGGAGATGGGGCAGGGCGTACACACTGCGCTGGCGCAGATTGCCGCCGAGGAGTTGGGCATCGCCTGGGAAGACCTGGATGTAGCGCAGGCCAGCACAGGTCGCGATATGGGCAGCTCATTGATGACCAGCGGCAGCAGCTCGGTGTCCGGCGTGTTTGCGCCGTTGCTGGCGGCGGCGGCAACCTTCCGGGCGATGTTGGCTGGGGAAGCTGCCACCCTGCTTAATGCCCCGGCTGATCAGGTGATCGTGGCCCAACGCGGCTTTGCCGTCCAGGGTGACGCCACCAGGCGTGTTGACTTCTACACCGTCGCCACCAGCAAGGAAAATTGGGAAGCGCCGAAGGAGGCGGTTCCGGTCAAGCATTGGCGGGACTTCACAGTCATCGGCCAATCGCTGCCGCGCGTGGACATCCCGGCGAAAGTGACGGGCGCCGCCGTCTACGGCATGGACGCGCGGCTGGAGGGCATGAAGTACGGTGCAATTGTGCGCCCGCCGACACTCTCCGCCACCTCCAAATCGTTCGACGTCAGCGCAGCGGAAGCAATGGATGGCGTCGTGAAGGTCGTTGTGGACAAGGATTTTGCTGGCGTTGTCGCCGACAGCCGGCCTGCCGCTTATGCCGCTGTTGCGCAGATTCGCAGCGAGTGGGACGAAGGTCACCGCTGGCAACAGGAAGAGCTGGAGTCGATCGTGACGGCGGAGGGCGCCGACGGGATCGTGATCCAGGATGTGGGCGATGCGCCGCGCAGGCTTGCCGAGGCGACTACGCTCACAGCAGAGTACCGCACACCCTTTGCCATCCACACGCCGCTCGAGGCGCAGGCCGCGCTGGCGGATGTGCAGCCCGACCGCGTGCGCGTCTGGTGCTCCACACAGGGACAGGGGTTCGTGCGCACCCAGGTCGCAAAGGCAATTGGCGTCGACGAAAAAATCGTCGAGGTGATCCCAACCTATCTCGGCGGCGGCTATGGACGCAAGGCGGGCTGGGAAGTTGCCATTGAGGCGGCGCGACTGAGCAAAGCAGCGGGCGCACCGGTGCACGTCGGTTGGTCACGGACGGATGAGATGCGTTATGGCTACTTCCGACCGCTGACGCACCACAAGCTCTATGGCCGCGTCGATGCCGAGGGCAATCTGGTCGCCATCGAACACCGTCAGGCGAGCGGCGACGTCGCCTTCGACTTTCTGCCGCCCTTCATGTCGACCGTGATGGGTGCAGATTTCGGCGCCTACCGGGGTGCGACAATTCGCTACGATGCACCCAACAAACGCACCGTCGCCTATCGACGCGATCTGCCGCTGCGCACGGGCTGGTGGCGCGGGTTGGGGTTGTTGCCCAACACCTTCGCCGTGGAGAGCTTCATCGACGAGCTGGCGTACGCGGCGGGCGTCGATCCGTTGACGTTCCGGCTCCGCAACCTGCGTGACGAGGGCGATTCTGCCCGCTACCGGCGGGTGTTGCAGGCTGCCGCCGAGCTTGGCGAGTGGGGCAAAGCGGCGCCTGCGGGGCGAGCGCGCGGGCTTGCCGGCCAGATCGATGTCGGCACTGCGGTCGCCATGGTCGCCGAAATTTCGCTGGATGCGGCGACAGGCAAGCTGCGCGTGCACAAGATCGCGGCTGCGATGGATTGCGGCCTCACGATCAACCCGGACGGCGCGAAAGCCCAGGTCGAAGGCAACATCATGTGGGGCGTCGGTTCGGCGTTGATTGAAGAGATGACCGTGCAGGATGGTCAGGTGGTTCCTGCCAACTTCGATCGCTATCCACTCCTGACGATGAAGGAAGCGCCTGCGGTGGTGGTCACACTGCTCGAAGCAGGGGACGGCAAACCGCGCGGGGTCGGCGAGCCGCCGATCGGCCCGGTGGCGCCGGCGATTGCGAACGCGTTCTTTGCGCTCACCGGCAAGCGTTTGCGCCAACTGCCGATGAATGCTGCGCGAGTGGCGGCCACGTTGACATAAATTCGGCGGGTGACGCGCCATATTTTGTAGAGACGACAGCCTGAATCTTCCTCGTGGACGCAAATAATACGGTGTGTTGCGTGTTGCGTGTTGCGTGTCGAGACGCAACACGCAACACCATCGGTCTGTTCAAACCCGTGTGTGTGTGTGCTGAACGGTTGCGTCTCCAGCCATCGCACAGCCTGCGCCATGCTTTCTGACCACGTGGGGTGCAGCGTGTAACGCAAGCGCGCCGCCATTGCCATTGCCGCCAGCGTGTCGCGATCCTCGCAGAAGTGCGCAAGCGTCGCCGCCAGCGCCGCGATGTCCCCTGGCGGCGTCAGCACGCCGCTCTGTCCATCCCAGACGACCTCCCGCGCGGCGCCGGTCTTCAGCGCAATGACCGGCAGCCCAAAGCGATGCGCCTCCAGGTAAGCGATCCCAAAGCCCTCGTAGCCGGGCGCAGCAAAGAGATGATGGCTGTGATAGAGCGCAACGAGCGCGGCGTCGTCCACGCGCCCCAAGAGCCGCACACGCGGCGCCAGATTGGAGGTCGCGATCTTGCGGTGGATCAAGCGCGCGTACGCATCGTCAGGATGATAACTGCCAACGATGGACAGCTCCCACGAAGCTGTGACCTGCGCCAGCGCGTCCAACAGATGGTGCAGCCCCTTGCGCGGAATGAGATTGCCGACAAAGAGGATGCGCAGCGGCGTCGCCAGCAAGGCGCGCGCGGCAATGCGCTCGATGGTGATGGGCGCATCCGTCGGCAGATGGTCGGCGGCGGGCCAGGCGACGGCGGAGGGTCGCGCCGCGCCAAGCAGCGCCTGTACGGTGGTGTGCGTCGTG
>Ga0272446_1002002_pt1 | contig 28617 bp, 23 predicted proteins | sample YNPCB0061_FD_194587 | JGI IMG/M metagenome (GOLD analysis project Ga0272446, IMG submission 194587) | Hot spring microbial mat communities from Yellowstone National Park, WY, United States - YNP-CB-006-1 | ecosystem: Environmental > Aquatic > Thermal springs > Hot (42-90C) > Sediment | place...
CCGAGCCGCGCTTCGGCACCGCGGGCTACAACGTGCTTCTCGGCCCCGGCATCGTCAACCTCGACCTCGGCCTGTTCCGGCAGTTCCGCATCACCGAGCGGGTGAACCTGCAATTCCGCGCCGAGGCGTTCAACGCCACCAACACGCCGCACTTCTCCAACCCGGGCGGCAACATCTCGAACCTCGTGCTGAACCCTGACGGCAGCTTCCGCACGGGCGTGTTCGAGGTGACGGGCATCCGCAACATCGGCCGCGAAGGCATCGACGAGCGGGTCTTCCGCTTCGGCCTGCGGCTCGGCTTCTGACCCTGGCCGGCCAGGGCCGGCTTGCTGCGAAGGGCGGCCCCCAACGGGCCGCCCTTCGTTTTTCCGCGCTTTCCGATTTTCTACGGCGCCACGGGCTGCGGCAACGCGCGGCCCTTTGCGTGCGTCCATCGCCCAGGCGGGCGGGGATCGTAGAATGGGGATTTGTACGAATGGGCAAGCACCTGCCGGTTCTGCTGTTGACCGCGGCCGCCTGGGCGGCGGCTCTGCCTCCGGATCTGAAGAAAGCCCGGGACGCGCAAGACCGCGCCGCGCTGGACCGCATCGCGGGCGAACTGGAGGCGGCGGCGCAGGCCAGGCAACAGGACGCGGCGGCGCAATACGGCGCGGCGCTGGCGGAGCTGGTCCGCGCCGAGGTGATGATGGAGCAGCGGGACCGCAACGCGGCGCGCGCGGCGGCCGAAGCCGGCATCCGCGCCGCGGAAAGAGCCGTGGGTTTGCAACAGCAGAGGGGCGAGTACCACCGCGTGCTGGGGGCGCTGTGCGCGCAGGTGATTCCGGCTAACCCGCTGCTCGGGCTCCGCTATGGCAAGTGCGCCATGGAGGAAGTGAGCCGCGCGGTCGAGCTCGAGCCGAAATCCGCCGATGCCTGGCTGAGCCGCGGCGTAGGCAACTACTATCTGCCGGAATCGTTCGGCGGCGGCGCGGAGCCGGCCCTCAAGGACATCGAGAAAGCGCTGCAGCTTGATCCCTCCCATGCGGACGCCTGGCTGTGGAAAGGGATTGTGCTGCGGAAGCTGAACCGCAACGCAGAGGCGCGGCAGGCCATCGAGCGGAGCCTGAAACTGAATCCGGCGCGCGTGTGGGCCAGGCAGCAACTGGAGAAGACCCCCGCGCAGTGAACTCCCGCCAAGCCGCACTGGCCGCACTGTCACTGGCCGCCTTCACGCTGCTTGGATGGTTTCTGTTCCCCGGCCGCACATGGCTGCAATCGGACACGCAGATCTACGTGCCGATACTCGAGCGGCAGTTTGATCCGTCGCTGTTTGCCCGCGATGAAATCGCGCTGCGGCCGCATGTGAAGTTCACGTTTTATGACGAGATCACAGTGGCGCTGCGGCGCTGGACGGGGGCCGGGTTTGAAGCTGTGCTGGCCGGGCAGCAGCTCGCGTTCCGGGCAGCCGGTGTGGCGGGCGCGTTCCTGATCGGGCTGGCGCTGGGGCTGCCGGCGCCGGGCGCGCTGGCGGCGGCGGGGCTGTTCGGGTTGGGGGCGGTGATCAACGGACCCGCCGTGCTGACGCTGGAATACGAGCCGGTGCCGCGCGGCTTCGCGGTATTGTGGATCACGCTGGCGCTGGGGCTGGCGATGCACCGGCGGTGGATGTGGGCGGGGGTCGCGGCGGTGATCGCCACGCTCTATCACCCGACGACGACGGCGCCGTTCTGGGTGTGCCTGCTGCTGCACTGGCGCTACGCGCACGACCGGCGCGAGGGCGTTGCGTTTGAATTGTCGGTGGCGGCGGCCGCGGCAGGGCTGGCGGTGATCGCCGTCTTGCAGCCGTTCGGCGCGGACCGGCAGGTGATGCTGGGGCGGATCGGGCCGGAGCTGGAACAGATCCAGAAATACCGCGGCGCCTACAACTGGATTTCGCTGTGGCCCGCGGGCTGGCTGTGGCAGTATCCGCTGCTGGCGGCTCTGGGGCTGGCCGCGTGGCGGCGGCTGCAAGACTGGAAGCGGCCCGAGGCGCGGTTTCTGAGCGCGGCGCTCATCGGGTACGGGCTGGCGATGATTCCGTTGCAGTGGCTGCTGCTGGACGCGGGCAAATGGGTACTGATGCCGCAATTCCAGCCGGCGCGAGCCGTGCTGTGGGTGGCGGTGATGGCGGAGTTGCTGGCGCTGGCGGCGGCGTGGAAGGCTGCCGCCGAGCGGCGGTGGTTGGAGGCGGGCGCATGGTGCGTGGCGGCGTTTCTGCTGCCCGCGGCGGGCCCGGCGCCGCTGGCGGAGTTGTGGCAGTATCCGGAGCGCGCGGCGGCGGCGGTTGCGGCGGCGGCCATGGCGCTGGCGGGCGTGCGGTGGCCGCGCGCCGCGGCGGTGGCGGCAATGGCGGCGTTTCTCGTGATTCCTTCTGTGGGCCGGCTCGAGCTCTATCCGCGGCTGCACTCGGCGGAGCTGGACGAGCTGGCTGCATGGGCGCGCGCGGCGACGGGCAAGGATGACGTGTTTCTGTTCGCCGATGCGGGCCGAAGGCTGGAGCCGGGCGTGTTCCGCGCAAAGGCGTTGCGGGCGCTCTACGTGGACTGGAAATCGGGCGGGCAGGCGAATCTGCTGCGCGACTACGGCTACGAGTGGAAGCGGCGTTGGGAGGCGGTGCGCGAGGCGCGCCCGCCGCTGCTGCCGCTGGAGGAGTACGCGCGGCTGGGCGTGGATTGGGTGGTGGTCTCGCCGCGGAATGCTCCCGCCGGCGCGGCGGCGGCTTACGAGAACGCGCGGTACGCGGTGTTCAGGACTGCGCCGCGAGAAACCGCTCCGTCTCCTCGCGCGACGGGATCGACGCCTGCGCGCCCAGGCGCGTGACGGAGAGCGCCGCGGCGGCGTTGGCGAAGCGCAGCGCTTCGGGCACGGCCCTGCTCTCGGCCAAGGCCACCGCGAGCGCGCCGTTGAAGGTGTCGCCGGCGGCGGTGGAATCGACCGCTTCGACGCGGAAGGCGGGGGCGTGCCAGGCGCCTTCCGGGCCGGAATAGAAGCAGCCCTGGTCGCCCAGCTTCAGCACGATCGCGCGCGGGCCGCGCGCGCGCAGCTCTTTGGCGAGGGCGGGCGCTTCCTCGAGCGAGATGCGGCGCGGCTCGCGTCCGGCGAGAAGGCAGGCTTCGGATTCATTCGGCGTGAGCAGGTCCACGAGGGCGAGCAGATCCGGAGGCAGCGGTTGGGCGGGGGCGGGATCGAGGATCGAGAGCGCGCCGCCAGCGCGGGCGAGCCGCAGCCCGGCGGCGACGGAGGGCAGCGGCGTTTCGAGCTGGAAGAGCGCGCAGGCGGCGGAAACAAAAGCGTCGCGTTCTGTTTCAAGGTCGGCGGGGGCGAGTTCGTCGTTGGCGCCGGGCGCGATGACGATGGAGTTCTGCCCGGCGCGGTCGACCCAGATGAGAGCGACGCCGGTGGGCGCGCGGCGGCAGCCGTGGACGCGGGAGACATCCGCGCCGGCGGCGGCGAGGCTGGCGCGCAGGTGGTCGGCGAAGGCGTCGAAGCCGACGCGCCCGATCATGGACACGGGATTCGAGCGCGCCAGCCGGGCGGCGGCGCAGGCCTGGTTGGCGCCCTTGCCGCCGGGAATGGTCTGGAAGTTCGACCCGCGCGCCGTTTCGCCCGGCGCGGGGAGGCGCTCGACCTGCACGACGAAATCCATGTTGAGGGAGCCGGTGACGAGAATGGCGCGCGCTGGCATGGCCTATATCTTACCGGGGGCGGGAGCAGCGGGGCGGCGGCCCGCGCGGCGCGCCGGGGGCGGCATTCCATTTGCCTCGCGGCTCGCATAAGATGATGCCGTTGCCGGCCGGCGGCCGGAGAGAAAGGAAGGCGTCATGGAGACATCGAGACGGGGATTTCTGGCGACAGCGGCCAGCGCGGCGCGCGTGTTGGGAGCGAATGACCGCGTGCGGCTGGGCGTGATCGGCACGGGCGGGCGCGGGCGGCACCTGATCCGGATGGCGAAGCTTGCCGGCGGCTGCGAGATCGCGGCGGTGTGCGACGCCTGGGACGTGCGCGCGCAGGAGGGCGCGGCGGAGGTGGCCAAGCAGTTTGACGGCGCGAAGGCAGCGCAGTACGCCGATTACCGGAAGCTGGTGGAGCGGAAGGATCTCGACGGCGTCATCGTGGCCACGCTCGACCACTGGCACTCGCGCATGACGGTGGACGCGCTGCGCGCGGGCAAGGACGTGTTTGTCGAAAAGCCGATGACGTCGCTGCCCGAGCAGGGGCACGACATCGTGCGCGCAGTGCGGGAGACGGGGAAACTGGTGCAGGTGGGCGTGCAGCAGCGCTCGATTGCGCATTTCATCGAGGCGAAGCAGCGCTATTTCGACACGGGGCGCATCGGGCGCGTGCATCTGGTTCGCACCTATTGGAACGCAAACACCGGGTATTTGTCGCCCGTGCCGCCAGGCATGGAGACCAAGCCGGCGGGGCTCGACTGGGACGCGGTGCTCGGGTGGCTGCCCAAGCGCCCGTGGAACCCGAAGATGTACTTCAACCGTTTTGCATACTGGGAGTTTTCGACCGGCGGGCAGACGGGCGGGCTGTTTGTGCATCTGGTGGACGTGGTGCACTGGTATCTGGGCCTCGTAAAGCCGCTGAGCGCGGTGGCGCTGGGCGGGATTTATCAGTACGACGACGGCCGCGACACGCCGGACAACATCAACTTCATCCTCGACTACCCGCAGCGGGTGAATGTGACGTTTGAAGCCACCATCAGCGATCTGAACCCGCGCGAGTCGGTGGATATCGTATTTCTGGGCACTGAAGGGCGGCTGCACATTTTCCGCTCGGGCTACCGTTTTCTGCCGAAGGAGGGAGAGGCGGAAGTGGAGAAAGGCGGGCCCGAGCCGGCGCACATGGCGAATTTTCTGGACTGCATCCGCACGCGGAAGCAGCCGAACGCGAACGCCGTGGACGGGCATTATTCGGCGATGGCGTGCCACATCGGCAACATGGCGTACCGCGAGGGGCGCCGGGTGGAGTGGGAGGCGCGCTGGGACGTGTGAGGATGTTGCAAGAGGAGATGAGAGATGACGCCGGGCATCAACATGGAGTTCATCCGCTGCGAGGACAAGCCGTTTGCGGCGGGCGTGGAGCGAGCGGCGCGGATCGGGTACAAGTACATCGAGCCGATGGTGCACAACGGGCGCGAGCTGTTGAGCGAGGCCGGCTATTTTCACTCGGTATCGATGGACGAGGAGCCGCTGTTCATCCGCGACGTGATCGAGAGCCACGGGCTGCAGTGCAGCGGGCTGTCGGCGCACACGCCGCTGATGCGGCCCGAGATCAGCGTGCCGTATCTCGAGAAGGCGATCCGCTTTGCGCATGCGCTGGGGGCGCCGGTGGTGAACACGGACGAGGGCGTGCGGCCGGCGTGGCTCGATGATGAAGAGATCTGGCACGTGATGCGGTACACGCTGAAGAAGGTGCTGCCCGTGGCGGAGCGGTACGGCGTGTTCATCGGCATCGAGCCGCATCAATCGATTTCGAAGACGACCGCGGGGCTGCTGCGGATCGCCACGCTGGCGGACTCGCCGATGCTGCGGATCAACTACGACACGGGCAACGCATACCTGGCGGGCGAGGATCCGTACGCGGGGCTGGAGGCGGCGGGAGAACGGGTGGTGCACGTGCATGCGAAGGATATTTCGATCCAGCATGCAGAAGCCGAGCAGGGCAAGGTGACGGGGACGCCGGTGGGCTGCGCCTGCGGCGACGGCGTGATCGACTGGCGGCGGGTGGTGGCGATCCTCAAGAAGCACGGATTCGACGGCGTGCTGAGCGTCGAATGCGGGACGCCGGAACAGGCGGCGCGCTCGCTCGCGCATCTGAACGAGGTGATTGCCAGTGCTTAGACTGCTTTTGTTTGCAGCGGCGGCGGCGATGGCGCAGCCACCCGCGGAGGCGCCCGACCGGTTCTATTTCGAGGAGGGCAAGATCCGCGTGCTGATCCTGACCGGGCGCAACAACCACGACTGGCGGGCGACGACGCCGGTGCTGCGCGCGGCGCTGGAGGCATCGGGGCGGTTCGACGTGCGGGTGACGGAAGAGCCGGCGGGGCTGGATGAAAAAACATTGCGGCCCTATGATGTTTTGGTCTCGAACTATTGCGGTCCGCGGTGGGGCGCGGCGGCGGAGGAGGCGGTGGAGCGGTTCGTGCGCGAGGGCAAGGGGCTGGTGGTGGTGCACGCGGCGAGCTACCCGTTCGGGGAGGCGATGGTGCTGGGGGAGAAGATGACGCGGACGGGGGTGTATCAGGCGCCGTGGGCGGCGTGGGGCGAGATGACGGGCGCGGTGTGGGGTGAAAAGGAGCCGCGCACGGGGCACGGGCGGCGGCATGTGTTCCGCGTGGAATGGACGGGCGAGGCGCACCCGGTGTCGGAGGGGATGGCGCCGTTCCTGATCTCGGACGAGCTGTACCACCACTTCCGGCTGAAGCCGGGCAACGTGGTGCTGGCGGAGGCGTTCGACGACGCCGCGCAAGGCGGGACGGGGAAGCGGGAGCCGCTGATCTGGGCGCGCGCCTACGGGAAGGGGCGCGTGTTGCACACGGCGCTGGGGCACGACGTGGACGCGATGCTGGCGCCGGGGTTTCTGAGCTCGTACGCGCGCGGGGTGGAGTGGGCGGCGGCGGGAAAGGTGACGCTGGCGGCGCGGATCGACACGAACCAGAAGGACGCGAACGCAGTGCGCGTGCTGCTGGTGACGGGCGGGCACGACCACGAGGCTTCGTTCTACCGGGTGCTGGAAGGGTGGCGCGACATCCGGGTGAACGTGGACCCGCACCCGGCGGCGTTCCGACATGATTTGCGGAAGATGTACGACGTGCTGGTGCTGTACGACTCGATTCAGGCGGAACAGTTGCCGGAGCGGCACCGGGAGAACCTGCGGGCGTTTGTGGAATCGGGCAAGGGGGTGGTGCTGCTGCACCATGCGATCGTCGACTTCGCGGAGTGGGAGTGGTGGTGGAAGGAGGTGATGGGCGGGCTGTATGTGCTGAAGCCGCGGGAGGGGATGCCGGCGTCGAGCTACCTGCACGATGTGGAGATGGTGGTGGAGCCGGCAGGCGGGCACCCGGTGACGAAGGGGCTGCCGCCGATGCGGCTGTTCGATGAGACGTACAAGAACGTGTGGCGGCGGGAGGATGTGGTTCCGCTGTTGCGGACGAACCATCCGACCAGCGACGCGGTGATCGGGTGGGTGAGCCCGTACGAGAAGTCGCGGGTGGTGTTCCTGCAGCCGGGACACGGGCGGGAGACGCATGAGCTGCCCTGGTACCGGAGGCTGGTGCGGCAGGCGGTGCTGTGGGCGGCGGGGCGGTGATCTGCCCTGTATGATGATGATAATACAGGGTTTATTGATTCTTAGGTTCGTTTCGTAAAATCGTGTTTGACGCGAGGCGGGCCGGCTGGCGGAGACTGGCGGCGTGCCGGACGTGCAAGCTGCTGATTTTGCAGTGGATGCGAGCCGGGTGGAAGCGGCGGGCGTGGTTGCGGGCGCAAGGCAGAGGGGGCAAGAGAGCGGCGGCGCGGGCTTCCTGGATGGCGACAATCCACTGATGGGGAAAGATTTGTTCGTTTTTCGGTTCGTTTCGCAAAACCGGTCTTGCGGGATGGGCCTTCGGCCTCGGGCGGAGGGGGGAGGCTGGAGAGGGGCCGAGGCGTCATCAGGGTGACGGTACAGTGGAGGCTGCCGCGATGCGGGGGCGCCGGCGTATCGTGTTCGAGGGAAAGGGGATTCTGCTTGACGTCTGCGGATACGGGGCGAGGGGGGGAGCACCGCTGGAGCTTGCGGCTAACGGGTCTGATAGATGTCGTGGAGGCGGAGGAGGCCGAGGGCGAGGCCGCCGGGGCCGATGACGGGGAGGACGCTGAGCTGGCGGGGGCGGCGTTCCATGAGGAGGAGGGCGTCGCGGAGGGTGGCTTCCGGGGAGATGGCGACGGGGGTGCGGGTCATGATGTCGGCGGCGGCGAGGGAGCGAATGTCGTCGTAGCGCTCGAGGGCGCGGCGGAGGTCGCCATCGGTGATGAGGCCGGCGAGGCGGCCTTCTTCGTCGAGGACGCAAGCGGCGCCGAGGGGTTTTTCGGTCATGGCGATGACGACGCGGCGGAGGGAGTCCTGGGGCCGGACCCAGGGGACTTCGCCGCCGGAGTGCATGGCGTCGCGGACACGGAGGCGGAGATTGCGGCCGAGTTGTCCGCCGGGGTGGAGGAGGCGGAAGTCTTCGGGGCTGAAGCGGCGGAGGGCGGCGAGCGAGATGGCGAGGGCGTCGCCGAGAGCGGTGGCGACGATGGCGCTGGCGGCGGGGATGAGGTTGTAGGGATCGCCTTCCTCTTCGACGGAGGCGTCGAGAGCGACATCGCAGAGGCGGGGGAGTTCGGTATCGGTGCGGCCGCAGATGGCGATTCTGGCGGCGCCGAGATCGCGGGCGCGGGCGGCGAGGCGGAGGATCTCGGGCGTAGTGCCGCTTTTCGAGATGAGGATGAGCACGTCGCCGGGTTCGAGGAGGCCGAAATCGCCGTGCTCGGCTTCGGCGGGGTGGAGGTAGACCGCGGGCGCGCCGGTGGCGCAGAAGGTGGCGGCGAGTTTGCGGGCGGCGGCGCCGCTCTTGCCGATGCCGGCGGTGACGATCTTGCCCGGAGCCTCGGCGAGGAGGCGGACGGCGCGCTCGAAATCGGCGCCCAGGCGCACGGAAGCCCGCTCGATGGAGCGGGCTTCGCACAGGAGCAGGTTGCGGGCGGCGTCGATCATTCCTGCTTGGCCGCTTCGGGTTCGGGCGCGGGCGGCGGGGGCACTTTAACGGCGTGATCGAAGAGGAACTTGAGGGTCTTGTCGGTGATGATGCGGTTGACGATGGTCTGGATGGCGCCGTCTTTTTCGAGCTTGAGGCGGACGGCGGCGACGGGTTCGCGGCGCTGGCGGGCGATGCGCTGGACTTCGGCGTCGATCTCCTCTTCGGTGGCGTGGAGGTTCTCCTTCGAGGCGATCTTGCCGAGCAGGAGAGCGGCTTTGACATCGTGTTTGGCCTGCTCGTACTGGTTCTGGCGGAGCTTCTGCCAATCGATGCGGATCTTGCTGGTGTCGACGCCCCGGGCCTGGAGGGAGCGGAGGCGGTCGTCGAGCATGTTTTCAATGCGGTCGTCGATGTAGGCTTCGGGCACGGGGAAGTCGTGCATGGCGACGATCTGGTCGACGAGATCGTTCTTGGCCTTGACCTGGGCGTCGTAGTCTTTTTCGCGGAAGATGGCCTTGCGGATCTCGTCGCGGACTTCGTCAATGGACTGGAAGTCGCCGAGGTCGCGGGCGAAGTCGTCGTTCAGGTCGGGGAGTTCCTTCTTGCGGATTTGCTTGAGGGTGATGCGGAAGCGGACGGTGCGGCCGGCGAGGCGGTCGACGGAGTAGTTTTCGGGGTAGGCGACTTCGGCCTCGCGCTCATCGCCGGGGACGGCGCGGCGGAGGGCTTCGGAGAAAGCGGGGAAGGTGTCTTCGCCGCCGATTTCGATATTGATGTCGTCCTGGCGGAGCGGTTCGCCCTCGACGCCGGAGATGGTTTCGAGCGAGACGAGGCAGTGGTCGCCGTCCTGGGCGGGGCGGGGATCGATGTTGACGAACTCGGCGCGGGACTCGCGGATCTGGTTCAGGCGCTGTTCGACCTCCTCATCGGTGACGACGGGTTCGGCGTAGGCGACGGTGAGGCCGCGGACGTCCTTGAGCTCGATTTCGGGGGCGACTTCAAATTCGGCCTTGAAGTGGACGGCTTCGCCCTCGTGGAAGTGCAGGTCCTTGATGGAGGGGCGGCTGACGACGCGGAGGTTCTCGCGCTCGCAGGCCTGTTCGAGAAACCTGGGGACGAGGTTTTCGAGGGCTTCCTGGCGGATTTCCTGGGCGTAGCGGGAACGGATGATGCTGGCAGGCGCTTTGCCGGGGCGGAAGCCCTGGATGGTGGCTTTGGCGCGGATGGACTCAGTGACTTTTTCGATTTCGGCGGCCATCGCCTCGGCGGGGATGGTGACTTCGATGGAGTGTTTGCAACCTTCGATGAGGGCCAACGGAATACCTCCGGACAGAGAAAGGCGCGCCTTGTGGGGAGGCGCGCCTGGGGAGTCGGGTTGTCAGCTTGCGGCCGATGCCACGCGGGCATCTTCGCGGAGGGCGGCCGCCTTGTCCACGGCCTCCCAGGTAAAGGTGTCTTCCTTGCGGCCGAAGTGGCCGAAGGCGGCGGTGGAGCGGTAAATGGGGCGGCGGAGCTTGAGATGTTCGATGATGCCGCGCGGGGTGAGAGGGAAGTGGGCGCGAACCAGCTCGGTGAGGCGCTCTTCGTCGATGATGCCGGTGCCGAAGGTGTTGACGAGGACGCTGACGGGATCGGCGACGCCGATGGCATAGGCGAGCTGGACTTCGCAGCGGCTGGCGAGGCCGGCGGCGACAATGTTCTTGGCGATGTAGCGGGCCATGTAACAGGCGGAGCGGTCGACCTTTGTGGGGTCTTTGCCGGAGAAGGCGCCGCCGCCGTGGCGGCCCATCCCGCCGTAGGTGTCGACGATGATCTTGCGGCCGGTGAGGCCGGTGTCGCCGTGGGGGCCGCCAACTTCAAAGCAGCCGGTGGGGTTGATGTGGATCCTGGTCCCGTTATCGATCATGCCAGGGGGCACGACGGCGCGGATGATCTTCGCTTCGATCTCCTCCCTTAAGCCGTCGGGCATGGTGTTGGGCCTGGAGGGGTGGGGGTCGTGCTGGGTGGAGACGACGACGGCGTCGACGCGGACGGGCCTGCCGTTGACGTATTCGACGCTGACCTGGCTTTTTCCGTCGGGCCTCAGGTGGGCGACTTCGCCCTTGCGGCGGGCTTCGGAGAGGCGGCGGACGAGGCGGTGGGCGAGCATGATGGGCATGGGCATCAGCTCTTCGGTCTCGTCGCAGGCGTAGCCGAACATCATGCCCTGGTCGCCGGCGCCGCCGGTGTCGACGCCCATGGCGATGTGGGGCGACTGGCCGTGGATGAGATTGAGCACGGCGCAGGATTTGTAGTCGAAGCCGTATTCGGAGTTGGTGAAGCCGATGTCTTTGACGACGCCGCGGACGAGATCGGGGAGATCCTTGAAGAACTGGAGGTTGGTGGTGGTGATCTCACCCGCGACGATGACGGTGCCGGTGGTGACGAGGGTTTCACAGGCGACGCGGGCGTTGGGATCGCTCTTGTAGATCTCGTCGAGGACGGCGTCGCTGATCTGGTCAGCGATCTTGTCGGGGTGGCCCTCGGTGACGGACTCCGAGGTGAAAATGTGACGTCTGGCGTCTGGCAACTTCAAGCCCTCCTGGGGAGTGGGGATACGCCGCGCGAGCTCACACGGAGGCCAAGCCGGCGGGAATCAGCCAAACTTTCAGTGTATCGGAGGGGTTTTGGGGCGTCAAACGGCAAATTCACGCCTATCAGGGCGAGCCTGCCTGAAGGAGGGCGCCGCGAATTCACGGCGGCGATGGAGGGAAGGGATCGGCTGAACTGAAACCGATCCCGCGTTCTGCCGGGGCCGGGACCGGAGGCCGGGACGGCGGCGGGGACGGAGGGCGGGAGCGGCAGCCGGCTTCTGTCCCACACGGGGGAGGCGCTAGCGCCGGCCGTTGAGGCCCGTTGCCGGCTTGAAATAATGAGGGACAGAGTGGGAGTGTTTCTTCTCTCCATGGCGATCCTCGGCGCCGTTGCGGACCCGGCGGGACGGCCCGTTGAGAATGCGCTGGTCAGGCTGCAGACCGCATACGCCGATGTTGCGGTGCAGCGCACGGCAGCCGACGGCAGTTTCCGCATCCTGCCTGCGCTGCCGGGCCCCTTTCTGTTGCGTGTGGAGAAGGACGGGTTTGCGCCGTGGGTGCGCACCGTTGTCCTCGATCCGGGCCGGGAGATTCACGTCACAGTGGCGCTGGAGATCGGCCCGCGCGCGGAGCAGATCACCGTCTCCGCCGAGGCCGGCGAGGTTCTCGAGCCTCACCGCACGCCGCAACGCATCACGCCGATCTCTTCGGGCGTTCTCGAGCAGCAGGCTGTGCGCACGCTGAGCGAAGGCGTGACAGGCGAGCCCGGCGCCGCGGAACAGCGCACCGCGCCCGCGATGGGCGCGGTGTTCGTCCGCGGATTGACGGGCAAGAATGTGAGCGTGTACCGCGATGGGGTGCGGGTGACGACATCGGCGCAGCGGGGCGGCGCCAGCACGTTTTTCAATCTGCTGGAGCCGGAGGGGATCGAGAGCGTGGAGATCTTGCGCGGCCCCAACAGCGCGCAATATGGTTCTGACTCCGTCGGGGGCGCGGTTCATGTTCTGAGCCGCGGCGCACCCATGTCGCCGGCGCGTTTCTTCACGGCGCAAGGGGCTGTTTTCCACGATTCGGCCACGCATGGTTTCGGCAACCGGCTTTCTCCCGTGCTTGCTTCGCCCCGCGTCTCTGTGGCGGCGCATCTGGCGGCCCGGCGCATCAACACCGCGCGCACGGGCGGCGGCCTGGATTCGCACAGCGCCATCACCCGTTTTCTCGGGTTGCCCTCCTCGATCCTCGGCCAGCGCCTTCCTGACACGGCCTTCACGCAATACGGCGGCAGCCTGCACATGCAGGCGAGGCTTTCGGAGACGCTGCGGCTGTCCGCCCACCACGACCGGAGCCAGCAGGACGGCGCCAAACGGTACGACCAGCTTCTGGGCGGCGACGGCAATCTGGTCGCCGACCTGCGCAATCTCATGGCGGATTTCGGCTATCTTCGGCTGCAGTCTCTCTCCGCGCGCCCGTTCGACCGTGCGTCTGTGTCGCTGAGCTACAACGCGCAGCGCGAGGAGCGCGTGAATCAGGGAGGCAACGGGAACCCTGCCGCTTCCATCACCCACCAGTACGAGCGGATGACGGTGTGGGGCCTGCAACTGTCGGCCGAGCGGCGGCTCGGCGCCCATTCGCTTCACCTCGGCGGCGAAGGCTACCATGAGCGCAGCCGCGCGCCGGCATTCACCGTCAACCCCGTTTCCGGCGCGGTGACGCTGACGCGCCCGCGCATTCCTTCCGGCGCGCGCTATCTCAACTACGGCGTTTTCATGCAGGATGCGTGGGAGCCGGAGAAGCTGTGCCGCCTGCGGCTCACCGGCGCGCTGCGAATGGGCGGGGCGTCGTACTGGTCGCGCGCCTCGGCTTCGCCGCTTGTCTCGGGAAAGCCGCTGTGGCCGGATGATTCGCTCGCGGCCAATGCCATCACGGGACGCGCCGGCGCCACGTTCCGCGCCGCTCCGCTGCTGTGGCTTCACTTCAATGCTGCGCGCGCTTTCCGCGCGCCGGCCATCACGGATCTCGGGACGCTCGGGCTTCAGGGCAACGGCAATTACGAAGCCTCCTACTCGGCCATCGCTTCCCTGGGCGGCTTTATCGGCTCGGACGCCTCGGCCAACGCTGTCTCCACGGGCCGCCCCGTGGAGCCACTGCGCCCGGAATCCAGCGATAGCGTTGATTCCGGATTCACGCTTCGCACAGACCGGCTGCGGCTGGGCGTGGATGCGTTCTGGTCGAGGCTCGGCAACGCCATCGTGTCCCAGACGCTGATTCTTCCGCCGGGCGCCGCGGGCTTGCCGCTCGGAGACCAGATCATTTCCCGGCAGTTGCCCAGCGGGGCGGTGTATGTCCCTGCCGCCACCACCCCGGTGCTCGTGCGCGCCAATTACGGGGGCGCGCGGATGCGCGGCATCGAGCAACTGCTGGAATGGCGCATCCACGCTGCCTGGCACGTGCGGCAAAGCTGGACATGGGTGCGCGCCGCGGATGCGCGAACCGGTGCGCCGCCGGACATCGAACCGGGCATTCCCGCCGCGCAGGGCCGTCTCTCTCTGCGCTACGCCCCGCAGCGGTTCCGCTTTTACGCGGAGGCCTATGCCGACGCCGCCCGCCGCCAGGGGAGGCTTTCCTCGCTGGCGCTTTCCGACCGGCGCATCGGCGCGGAACGCTCGCGCGCGAACATCGCCAATTTCTTCGCGCGCGGCGCGCGTGTGCGCGGGCTCACCGACGGGGCCATCCTGTTGGCCACCGGAGAGACGCTCGCGCAGGTGCAGAACCGCGTGCTTGGCGATGCCGCTTCCGCGCCGATGTTCACGGCCATCCCGGGCTATGCGGTGTTCGGCCTCCGCATCGGCGCCCCTCTGGGGGAGCGCACGGACTTGTCAGCCGACCTGTACAATCTCGGCGACCGCAACTACCGCGGCATCGGCTGGGGCATCGACGCGCTCGGGCGCGGGGTGACGGTCCAGATCCGCCACCGCTTCTGAGCGGCTTACAGGTCGGGATCGCCTCTGCGCCTGGCGCCGAAGCTCCCGTGCAGGCCCGTCATGAACATATGTCTGGTCCGGCCGATGTCGGCCCTGCGCGGCTCGACGAAGTAGCCGAAATCAAAGGCAATCCGCGCGCCATTTCTCATCCGCAAGCCCGCTGCAAATCTGGCGGAGCGCCATCCGTTCGCGTCCAGAAAATTCTCGACGCTGGCGTAAGGCGCCACCCGGCTCAGACCGCTGACCCGCGCGCGGAGCCGGTATCTGGCGAAGCTCTTGCCGGCCTGCTCGAAGCGCTCGGCCAGATCCCGCGTCTCCACCCTCGCAGATCCGGTCTCCACAATGCGGATTTCCGCCCCTCCGAAATACCGGTGTCCTCCGATGAAATCAGCGTCGGAGTTCTCCTGCTGCGTGTAATAATATCCGCCGATCCATTTCAGCCCCTTGGGCCCGGAATATTCAAAAAGCGGCCCGAAACGCGCTTGATACAGCCCCAGCGACCCCGGCCTTGTCCGGAGGCGCCCGTGCAAAACCACGTCAGGCGCGGCCGGATGCGAAAACTCGCGTCAAACCCGTGCCGGGTCTCCGTCTGTGCCGCCGCCTGCGGAGCGAGCGCCAGAATCAGGCAGATCCAACCTCGAAAATTCCCCATAAAAGGCAAAAACAATGCCGCATCCCTGCGTGATGAAGCCCAGCGCAAACAAATGGGGCAGCCGCGCGGACGGCGGCTGCCCCATTGCCAGTGGACCGGAGGGCGCCGTGGCGCCGCCCTGGATAAAACCCTGAAACCTACTTGTCCGTCAGCGCAGCGACGCCGGGCAGCACCAACCCGGAAAGATATTCCAGAGAGGCGCCGCCGCCGGTCGAGATGTGGCTGATCTTGTCCGCGACGCCCGCCGACTTGACCGCCTTCTCGCTGTCGCCGCCGCCGACCACGGACAGCGCGCCGCTTTCGGCCACCGCTTTTGCCACAGCCACGGTGCCCGCGTCGAACGGCTTCTTCTCGAAAACACCCATCGGCCCGTTCCAGATGATGGTTTTCGCCTCGCGGATCACCGCGGCGTAAGCCTCCCGGGTTTTGGGTCCGATGTCCAGACCCATCTTTCCTTCGGGGATCTCTTCGGCCACCTCGCACGGCGCATTCTCCTCGAGCACCTCGGCCACCACATGGTCGACGGGCAGCAGGATGCGGTCCCCGGCCTTCTCCAGCAGGCCTTTGGCCAGTTCCAGCTTGTCTTCTTCCACCAGGCTCTTGCCCGTGGGCTTGCCCTGCGACTTGAGGAACGTGTAGGCCATCGCGCCGCCGATCAGCAGGCGGTCGGCGAATTTCAGCAGGTTTTCGATCACTTCAATCTTGTCGGAGACCTTGGCGCCGCCCAAAATTCCGATGCAAGGGCGTTCGGGATTCGCCGTGCATTTCTCCAGATATTCCAGCTCTTTTTCCATCAGAAGCCCGGCCGCGGCAGGCTTGAGAAACTCGATGATGCCCACGGTGGAGGCGTGCGCGCGGTGGGCGGTGCCGAAGGCGTCGTTCACATAGACATCGCCAAGGCGCGCCAGCTTCTTCGAAAATTCGGGGTCGTTCTTTTCTTCCTCCGGATGGAACCGGAGATTTTCGAGAAGCAGGACTGCGCCGGGCTCCGGCAGCATCTTTTCCACTTTTTCGCCGATGCAATCCGGCGCCATGGCCACGGGCTTGCCGAGCAGCTCGCCCAGACGCTGCGCCACAGGCTTCAGGCTCATCTCCGGATTGGGCTTGCCTTTGGGACGGCCGAGGTGCGACGCCAGCACCAGCGCGGCGCCCTTCTCCAGCGCGTATTGGATCGTCGGCAGCGCCGCGCGGATCCGCTTGTCCGAGGTGATTTCCTGCCCGCCGGGAGCGAGCGGCACGTTGAAATCGACGCGCATGAAGACGCGTTTGCCTTGAAGATCGAGATCGCGAATGGACAGTTTCGGCATGGTAATGAGGCCCTCATCCAGATGGTAACATCCGGAATCGCCCGGCCGGCGCTCACTTCTCCTGCGGCGCGCCCTTCAGCTCCACCGCCACTCCCGCAGCCCTGTACGCCTCCAGCAGCGCGCCCGCCGCCGGCCCGAACACGGGCGCATGCACCTGCGTGTTGCCGCCCCGCTCCACGCGCTTCCTGTACTCCTCGTACAAGCGCCCGCATTTGAAGACGCCCCCGATGGGCGCAGCCCGCGCGTGGTCCTGCGGCGTGAACACCTGCATGCGCGCCGCCATGGTCAGACCCGCCAGATGCTGGGCCGCTTCCATGAGGATGTCGGCCGCCACCTCGTCGCCCTCGTCAGCCGCCTGCTCCACCACGCGCGACAACTCCGCGATGCGCGGGCGCGGGTATTCGGGCGTGTAGAAGCGGTGCAGCAGGTCGTTGGCGTCGCGCGCGCCCGTGGCTTCCAGCAGCTTCTGCCGCAGCGAGGTCGGCGGTCCCCAGCCTTCTTCCATCCTCAGCGCCGCGCGCAACGCCTGCCGCGTGAGATCGAAGCCGCCGCCTTCATCGCCGAAGATGAAGCCCCAGCCGCCGGCGCGGGCGAACTTGCCTTCGGCGTTGCGCGCAAAGGCAATCGACCCCGTGCCCGCAATCGTGATGATGCCGGGCTGTCCCGCGTGCGCGCCGGTGAGCGCGATCCACGCATCGTGCGTCACGATGCGCTTCTTCAGCCGGAACATTTCGGCGATCAGCGCGTCCTTGTCCGCGGGGCCTCCGGAAAAGCCGAAGCAGCCGGCTTCGAATTCCACTGTCTCAAGCGCCAGCCCCGCTTCTTCAGCGGCGAGTTTGACGCAGCCGCCGATCGCCGAGCGGAACTTTTCACGCGCCTGGTCGCCGGAGACGTGGTTGCACGGGCCGCCGCGTCCCTGGCCGATCACCTGGCCCGTCTCGTCGCCGATCAACGCCGTTGTCGACGATTGGCCGCCATCCACGCCAAGAAAGTAATTCGGCATCTCTTTATTCCAACTGAAACAAGTGATAGGCGTCCACTGACCCGATTTCGCGGATCCCCCATGCCTGCGCGTTTCGCGACAGATCGTCCCATGCGTAATCGCCCTCGTGGAGCAGCAGGTGCGTCACGCCGCCGCGGCGCAGTTCCGCGACGGCCATCCGGCGCAGCGCAAGAGGCACGGCCGCCCGGCGCCGCGGCGGGTCTCCGCCGAGCACGCGCCACCCGCCGCCGGGCGCCTTGCCCTGCAACTGCATCTGCACGCCGAACTGATCGTCGCTCATCAGCAGCCGCACTTCATCCACGGCTTCCGCGCGCCCGAACTCCGCCTGCAGAAACATTCCGGCCCGGATCCGTTCCCACGACCGCCACCGCGTCGCGGGCGAGCCATCGAAAGCCAGGGGCGCGCCCCAGGGGTTCGGCTTCGCCCACACCCGCCAACCGGGCTGCCGAGGCAGTTCCGCGCCTTCCGCGTACACGCGCAGTTCAACAATGCTCCAAAGGTCCTTTTCCCGCGCATCGCCGGGCTTGGGCGAATTCGTCTGCACCACGCGCACGCCTTCCAGTTCCAGCTTCGGAATCCGGAATACGGCCTCGACCTTCGGACGCATCCCGTCGAACAGCGCCACCTGCAGGCAATCCAGGAGCCTTTCGTTGCGCCCGCTCTGGAATCCCACGGCGATTTCGCGCGACGTGTAGCTCTCCGGAATGCCGTTCAACGCCAGCACCAGGGCATCCGGAGGCGTCAGCGCTTCCACCAGCCTTGCGGCCCGGTAGCCTGCCGACTGGCGCGCCAGCCACTGCGTCTCGTCTTCCAGCCGCAGCGCGGCGCGCCAGGGAATCTCCAGCCTGCGCCAGCCAGGATCGCCGAGATATTTGTCCGGAAAATCGGGGATGCCTCCAATGGCGTGCGCCGCCGCCAGCCACGGCAACGCCGGCGCGGGCAGGCCCAGAGCCATCGCAAAGCTGACGAACGGCGCAGCGGGCATCAGGAAGCGCGCGCCGATGTTGGCCGCGTACGGGGCGGCGAGAATCACTCCGGCCAGCCACACCTTCCGCCCCAGTTCCCGCCGCAACGCGAGCAACCCGACAGGCGCGAGCAAGAATAGCGGCCCCCAGAATCCGCCCAGCAGCCGCCCGCGCACGGTCAGCTCCAGGGGCAATTGCGCGTATGACTCGATGCCGGGATAGCGCCGCATGAACTCCACGTAGTCCTGTTCAAAACTCACATGCACAAAATCGTTGGGCCACACGCGGTTCAACAGCGGCGCCGCCGGGTTGCCGTAATAGAGCCAGTTGCGCAACGGCCACGGCGCAGCCGTCAACATGGCGGCGGCAAACACCACGGCGCAACTCCGCCATTGTTTCCTCCAGGCCAGCCGCAGCAGCGGGTAGAGCACGACGAAACCCGCCGTGTACTTCAGCGCGTAGGCAAAGCCGCCCATCACGCCCGTCAGCCACGCCGGGGCGCCGCGCTCAGTCAGATAGACCACCGCAAACACCACGCACGCCACCGCGGCGTCCGTGTAGGCGCTTGTGCCATCCACCAGCGCCAGAGGAGAGCAAAGAAAGAACAGGCCCGCGGCGGCGCCCGCCTGCGGCGCGTCCATCCGCTGCCCGAAGCGCAGCATCAACAGCGGCAGCGCCAGATAGAACGCGCAGTGCACGAGCGCCGCCGCCGAGTGCCTCCCGAACGCGAACGCCCACAGGAAGAGCATCTCCAGCCCTTGCGACAGCGCCGCGTAGAGGTTCGTGTCGATCCGGGCGAACCCGTGCTCGCGGTAATAGCGGGCCACGATCCCGAGGTGGTAGGAACTGCCATCGGGGCTCATCTCCGGCGCCATCGCCGCTATCACAGCAATTACGGAGTAAGTGGCGAACACCGCCCCAAACAGCCACCGCCACAGCCGAGGCAACGCCGGCAAGGGCGCCAGCTCCTGCTGCCGGAACGCGCCGTCCTTCCACGCCGCAGCGAGTATGGCCGCGCCCGCCGCGAGCACCGCCGCGTCATACACCGCGCGCGCGGCGCACATCGCCGTGACGAGCAGGCTCAGCAGCGGGGCGCCGCACAGGAACGCGAGCAGGTGGGCTTCCTCGCGCGCCAGCTCGAGCCGCGCCCGTTTCAGCGCCATCCGCCCCAGCGCCCACGCGCACAGCACCGTGAAGCCCGCGCCGAACAACACCGAAAGCGCCTTGGGCATGGCCGTCTCTCAAAGCGTGAACCCGGCGCTGCTCAGCATGTAGGTCCGCCGTTGCTTGCCTTGCAGCCACTCGGCGTCCGCCGTCAGCTCCGCCGTCACGTCCTTTCCCGGCTCGATCCAGTCCTCCGGCACCGGCTGCTTCCACGCCTGATATCCCGCGCGGCCGGCCGGAATCTCTCCCAGCAGTCTGCCCCCGATCCGCACTTCGATCCGGCGCGCGCCCGCCCGGACCAGTTCTTCAGGGACAACCAGGATGGCTTCGAACTGAACGCCGCGCGTTTCTTCCAGCCGGAACCGCAGCACCGCGCGCCGGCCCGCCCAGCGCCAGTCGTCATGAATCTCCTTGTCGATCCCTTCCACGATCCGCTCCTCCGCCCATGGCTCCCAGAGCAGAGCGTAGTGGGCCGGAGGGCCGGCGGGCGCCGGCTGGGCGGGAGGCGGCACAGGACCGGGCAGCCTGGCGCAGCCGCACAGCGCCGCCAGAAAGACGGCAGGGATGCACGGCGCGGGCTTCACGGCAGGATCTTGTCCGGAGCGCGGCACAGCGGCTCCAGGGGACACCGGCCGCACTCCGGCTTCCGCGCCTTACAGATGTCCCGCCCGAAGTGAATGACCTGGTGCGAGAACAGGATCCACCGCTCCTGCGGCAGAATCCGCATCAGGTCCTGCTCGATTTTTTCCGGCGTTTTTTGCCGCGTCAGCTCCAGCCGCTGCGCGATCCGCGTCACATGGGTGTCCACCACCACGCCGCTCGGGATGCCGAACGCGGTGCCGAGCACCACGTTCGCCGTCTTGCGCGCCGCGCCGGGAACGGCGAGCAGTTTTTCCATTTCCCGCGGCACTTCGCCGCCGAAATCGGAGACGATTTTCCTGGCGGCGCCAACAATATTTTTCGCTTTATTGTTGAAAAAACCGGTCGAGCGGATGATTTCCGCCACCTCGCGGACATCGGATTCCGCCATCGCTTCCGGCGACGGAAAGCGGGCGAACAGGCGCGGCGTCACCATGTTCACCCGCTCATCGGTGCACTGGGCGGAGAGGATGGTCGCCACCAGCAGTTCCCAGGCGTTGTTGTGCTTCAGAGCGCAGGTGGCGCCAGGATATAGCCGGTCCAAAGCTTCCAGAATGGCCTGCACGCGGGCCGCGCCCGGCGCTGGAGTTTTCGCCGCTTTCCGCGCCGCTTTCTTCGGTTTCGGCTTCTGCTTCGCCTTTTCGCGCGCGTCGAGTGCCTTCGCCATCCGAGCCTCGCTGCCGAACTAACATGGTAGCATTGCGCCTCCGGATCGCCGCCGCATCGCTGGCCATCGCCGCTTTTCTGCCGCTGCTCGGCATCCCGGCTCCGCCCTTGCCGGACACGCCCCCGGCGCTGCCGTGGACGAGCCGTCCCGCCGCCGCGCTGCTGTTATGGATGTTTTCCGCCGCGGAGCTTCCCGCGTGGCTCGCGGGAGGTCTCGCGCTGCTCAACCACGCCGCCAACAGCGCCCTGCTGGCCGCGCTGTTGCCCCGCCTGTTCCCGCCGCGCGCCGCAGCGCTGGCCGCGCTCCTCTATGCCGCGCACCCGTTGCAGGCCGACAGCCTCGCCTCACGCGAGCTGGCCGCCACGCTGCCCGCCATCGCTCTGGCTCTTTGGGCGGCGCTCGCTTTTCTGGATAGCCGCGCACGACTGGGCGCCGCGCTTTCTCTGCTCGCCTTGCTCTTCGAGCCGGCCATGGCTGCCGTGCCGTTCGTCCTGCTGCTGCTTGCGGGCAAACAGGCGGGCGGAAGGACGCTCCAATGGCTCGCGGCCCTCGGCGCCCTCGCCTGGCTCTCCGCCTTGTGGCAGTCCTGGCCGCAACTCGCTTCCGAGTGGGCATGGTTCGGCATCTTTGCCTTGCGCGCCGTCTTTCTGGCGCTGTTCCCTCTCGCGCTCACACCGGCCCCGGACCTGCGCGTGGGGCCGCCGCAGGCGGCGCTGGCTGTCATCGCGATCTTCGTCATCGCGTGGATGGCCTGGACGGCCGGCAAACGCCACGCGCTCGGCGCCTGGTTTCTGGCGGCCATCGGGCTGCTCGCGCTGGTTTATTGTTTGCCGAACCGCGCCGGCGAGCGCAGCCTGGCGCTCCCTCTGGCGGCGTTGGCCGCGTTTGCCGCCCTGTTGCTCGAACAGGCCGATTGGCGCCTCTCCGCGATTTATGTGGCCGTGCTGGCCGTGCTTTCTTTTTCCTACGCCCGGCTGTGGCGGGATCCGGTCGCCATCGGCATGGAGGCCGTGCGGCTTGCGCCCCGCCTTCCCGCGCCCGCCTTGGCGCTGGCGCCGCATTTGCCGCCCGTGCAGGCTGTCGAATTGCTCATGGAAACGCGCCGGCACGCGCCGAACCATGCAGAGCTTGTCTCCGCCTGCGGCCGGGCCCTGCTGCGCGCGGGCCGCCCGCGCGAAGCGCTCGCCGAGTTCGACCGCGCGCTTGAGCTCTCCCCGGCCTGCGCCGCCGCACTCACAGGGCGCGCCGCCGCCTGGCTGGCTCTCCAGGAGACCGAGGCTGCGCGCACAGACCTGTTGCGGGCCTACCGCATCGAGCCCTGCTCGGTGGAAACGCAACTGGCGCTGATGCGCCTCGACGAGCCTCTGCCATTCGATGCCCGTTGCCCGTGGACGCGGTCGCAGCGCCGCGCGCTGGAAGCCGTCATTTCTGGTCGATGATCTCCGCCCGCGCCCGCACAAACTGCCAGTCGGGGAGCTCGTAGACGCGCATCGGGGTCACCAGCGGCGCCTCCATGTCCTTGATCCCGTGCGCGGGGATCGTGCCCGGCGAGGCCTCCACGACGGCGATGACCGCCTCGCCCGGCGCAGCGTTGGCCGCCTCCAGCGTGATCTTCAGCCGGAACCCCGTCAGATCCGCCGGCGCATGGTTCACCACCACAAAGCGCGTCATCAGCTTCTTGTCCGGGCCTTCCAGCAGGCGCACGCCGGTCACTTCCAGATACTTCGCGAAAGGATGCGAGGAAGACGCGGCTTTCGGCGACTCAAAGGGCGCAGCTTTCTGCGCCGTCGCTGCGCCGCCGCGGCCGGTGGAGAGAAACCGGTACAGCAGCAGCAGTCCGCCGCCGATCACCGCGACCGTGAGCACCGCAGCCAGCCAGGGAGGCACGGTCCGCCGCTTCGTTTCGCCGATCAGGTACGTTTGCTGCGGCTGCGGCGCTGCGGCGGGAGGCGGCGCCCATGCGGGCGGTGCGGGCGGCGGAGGCGCGTGTCCCGCCGCGTCCACCGCGGGCGAGGCTGGCGGCGCGGGAGGCGGGGGCGGCGGGGGCGCCTGCCCCCAGCCGGCCGGTGCGGCTTGCGGCGGCGCTTGAGCCGCTGCCTCCGCAGGCGCGTGCGCTGTGCCAGGGTACGCCGGTTGCGGCGGCGCCTGCCGGCGTTCCGCGCACCGCGGACATTCAGACTGCGACGGCGGCACTTCCGCGCCGCAAACGGGACAGATCCAGGTGAACATGAGCGCTCCCTTCCCACTTATACGACGCGCCCGCGGCTCCTGCGGACACACTATGCCACGCGGTATCGCGCCACCGCCTCATTGTCCAGCTCGATGCCAAAGCCCGGCGCCGTGCGCGGCTCGATCCAGCCGCCGGCAACCTGCATCGGAGCGCGCAACAGCGCGTCAAACATCTTCACGCCCGAGGAAGCCGGGAAGTATTCGATGAAAATGGCGTTCGGCAGCGCCGCGCACAATTGCGTATGCACGTCCCAGTGATAGTGCGGCGCCACCGGGATGTCGAACGCGGCCGCCATGTGGGCGATCTTGAGCCACTCGCTCACGCCGCCGCAGACGGTCGCATCGGGCTGCAGGATCGACGCCGCTTTGCGCTCCACCAGCTCCGCAAACGCCCACCGCGTCGCCTCCAGCTCGCCGGTGGCGACGGGCGTGCGGATCCTTTCGGCGATCCGCGCCATGGCAGCCAGATTGTCCGCGCGCACCGGCTCTTCGATCCAGAAGGGGCGGAACTCCTCCAGCCGCTCCATCGCCGCGATCGCTTCCGGCGCGCTCTTCCAGCCGCCGTTGGCGTCCAGCAGAATCTCGAATTCATCGCCCAGGGCTTTTCGCACCGCGCCCACGCGCCGCGCGTCCTCCGCCGCGCTCAGCGCACCCACCTTGAGCTTCACGGCAGTAAAACCCGCTTCCGCCGTCGCCGACACTTCGCGGACCAGTTCTTCAATTGTTTGCCCGGCGCGGTAATAGCCGCCGGTTGCATAGCAGCGCATCTTGCGCCGGTGCACGCCCAGCAGCTCCATCACGGGCATCCCCGCAGCCTTGCCGCGCAGGTCCCACAGCGCGATGTCGATGGCGCTCATGGCCCGCAGCGCCGCCCCGCGCCGCCCGGCCTGGATCGACTGCCGGTACATTTCCGCCCATAAATGTTCGGTCTCGCGCGCGTCCGCCCCGAGCAATACCGGCCGGTAGATGGCCTCGATCAGGGCCAGCATCGCCCGCGAGCCGTCATAGCCCAGCGCAAAGCCGAGCCCCTCGAGCCCCTCCTCCGTGCGGATCTTCACGATCAGGTGGTCGCGGTGCGTGATGCGCCGCACTGCATCCGACACGGGGGCAGGGAGCGGAATGGAAACCGCCAGCGCTTCGACTTCCCGGATCTTCATCTCGCTACGATGATGGCATGGAGTGGCTCGCTGGTGCGCCGGACTCCTCCGTGGCGCTGCTGGCCGGCGCGTGGAATCCGCCTACGCACGCCCATCTCGAGCTGGGGCGGGCGGCGCTGGGCTGGGCCCGCCGCGCCGTGTTCGTGCTGCCGCGCTCTTTTCCGCACAAGCCGGTGGAAGGAGCGCCGCTCGATCAGCGGAAAGAATGGATCCGCGCGCTGGCCGCGCTGGATCCGCGTTTTTCGGCCGCTGTGAGCGAGGGCGGGCTGTTTCTGGAAATGGCCCGCGAGGCGCGCGCCGAGGGCGCGCGGCGCGTCTTCCACGTGTGCGGCAGCGATGCCGCCGAGCGCATTCTCGCGTGGGACTACCGCGGGTTGCCGCCGATCGAAGAGCAGCTTGAGGAATACGAGCTTCTGGTCGCGCCGCGCCCTCTGCCCTTCACGCCTCCCCCGCGTCTCCGCGCGCGGGTGCACACGCTGATGGCGCCTGCATCGCTCGCCGGCATCTCGTCCACCGAGGTCCGCCGCCGCATCCGCAGCGGCGAACCGTGGCGGCATCTCGTTCCGGACATCATCGCGGACTCGGTGGGAGAGGCGTTCCGTTTATGCCCCGCCATGCGGCCGTTATAGACTGGGCCCATGCAGCGCCGTACATTTCTCTGTTCCGCCGGCGCCTTTGTGCAGCCGCCGGACCGCATCCGCGCGGGCGTCATCGGCTCGGGAGGCCGCGGGCGCCTGCTCACCGCCGAATTCAAGGAAATCGGCGCGGAGATCGCCGCCGTCTGCGACGTCTATCGACCGAATCTCGAGGCCGGACTGAAAGCCGCAGGCGCCGCCGCCCGCGGCTACAAGGACTACCGCCGCCTTCTGGAAGACCGCAGCCTTCACGCCGTCATCATCGCCACGCCCGACCACTGGCACGCCCGCATGGTGATCGACGCCGTGGAGGCGGGCAAGGATGTCTACGTCGAAAAGCCTCTCACGCACACCATCGAAGAGGCTTTCCAGGTTGTCGAAGCCGTGCGCCGCACGAAACGGGTCGTCCAGGTGGGCACGCAGCGCCGCAGCGCCCCGCTCTTCCACGAGGCGAAGTCCGTCATCGATTCCGGCCGCCTGGGTGAAGTGCGCCTCGTCAATTCCTGGTGGCTGAACCACCAGGCCGCGCTCGCGCGCCGCCCGCTGGAAGGCGAGCTCGATTGGGAGCAGTGGCTCGGCCCCGCGCCCCGCCGCCCCTTCGATCCCATGCGTTTTTTCCACTGGTATTACTTTTTCGATTACTCCGGCGGCCTGCTCATCGGACAGGCGGCGCACATGGTGGACGTCTTCCACTGGTTCATGAACTCGCAGGCTCCGCTCGCCGTCACCTGCTCCGGCGGCCGCGCCAATCTCGAAGGCGCCGAGGTCACCGACACCGCTTCCATCCTCATCGAGTACCCGGAAAACTACTTCGCCGTGTTCACGCTCGGCTACAAGGCGATGCGGTATCACCCGCGCCTCGACCAGCTCGCGCAATTCCACGGCTCGCGCGCCCGGCTGGATGTGGGGCGCGAGCACTTCCGCCTGTACCCGGAAACCAACCAGCCCGAACTGACGCCTGAACGGGAGGAAGAGCGGCCGAAGTCGTTCGCCGCCGCCACGCGGGATCACATCCGCAATTTCCTGGAGTGCATCCGCACGCGCCGCGAGCCGAACGCACCTGTCGAAGCCGGACTCTCCACGGTCATCGTGCTGTCCATGACGCTGGATTCGCTCCGGTCCGGAAGGCGGCTGAAATGGAACGCCGCCACGCGCCGGGTAGAAACATAAGAAAGAGGTTCTGTTTTTTCCATGAGCACCGAGAACAACTCCTCCCGGCGCCTGTTCCTCGCCGCCGCCGGCTCTCTCGCCGCGGCGCGCTCGCTGCAGGCGAAGAAGATCAAACCGTCCGTCTCCGCCCGCAGCGCCGCGCGCGTGGTCGGCGCCAACGACCGCATCCGCGTGGGCATGATCGGCGCCGGCATCATGGGCACGGGCCATCTGCGCGCCTTCGTGCGCCAGCAGGAGCAGGACAAGGACATCGAAGTCGCCGCCGTCTGCGACGTGTACCAGCGCCACCGCGAACGCGCCAAGGCCATCTCCAAACTCGAGGACAAGGACATCCATGTCGAGTACCGCGAGCTGCTGGCCCGCCCCGACATCGACTGCGTGCTGATCGCCACGCCCGACCACTGGCACGCCCAGATGACCATCGACGCCTTCGCCGCGGGCAAGGACGTCTATCTCCAGAAACCCAGCACGCTCTCGGTGGAAGAGAGCGCGCAGGTGATGGAAGCCGCGTCAAAGTACGGCCGCGTGCTTCAGGTCGGCAGCCAGTTTCTCTCCGACGCCCGCTGGCACAAAGTGAAGGAGCTGATCGGAGAAGGCGCCATCGGCGAGGTCCTCTGGGGCCAGACCACCTACAGCCGCAACTCGGCGGCCGGCGAGTGGAACTATTACATCGACGAAGAGGCGTCGCCCGAGACCATTGACTGGAAGCGCTGGCTCGGTCCGGCGCCGAAACGCCCCTTCAGCGCCGAGCGGTTCTTCCGCTGGCGCAAGTATTGGGATTACTCCAACGGCATCGCCAGCGATCTGTACTACCACCGCGTCGGCCCCATGCTGTTCGCGATGGGCCCCGCCTGGCCCACGCGCGTCTCCGGCGGCGGCGGCATCTTCGTGCAGAAAGACCGCGAAGTGCCCGACACGCTGGCCATGATCGCCGAGTACCCGAACTTCATGATCGTCGTCGCCGGCTCCATGGCCAACAGCGCCCCCAACCGCTACCTGCCCCAGGTGATCTACGGCCATTCCGGCACCATCGTGGTGGAAAACGACCGCGTGGTCGTGACGCCGGAGATGTTCGTCGCCAAGGCGCTCAACCGCCCCGCGGAAGCCCGCACCTTCGAGTTCAAGAACGCGCAACGCGAGATGCAGCGCCGCCACACGGACAACTTTTTCGAGTGCATGCGCACGCGCAAGACGCCCGTGCTGGGGCCTGAACTCGCCCACCAGGTGATGCTCTCCGTCATGCTCGGCTGCGAGAGCTACCGCGCCGGCGAAATGCGCCTCTACGACCCGGCCGCCCGCAAGCTCACCCGCCGCGCGTCCGCGCGCCCGGCTTTCGAAGGCGACGGCAAGAACCACCCGCTGGGCCCCAGGAAGGAACCGTCGGTCTGAGCCTTGCACCGCGGTTTTCTCCGGTTCGCTCGCGACCGCTGACCGGCCGCAGGCGCGCCGGATTTCGCGGTGATTGATTCGTCAGGCCGGCGCCACACGCCGCCTGCGCGGCTCTCAGCCATTGGCTCGCCGGTCACCTTCCCGCACGTTTGAGACACGGCCTCCCGCCGGCGCTCTTGCGATTCGCTGGGACGCTGCCTTGACCTGGCAGCCGGGGAGAGCCCGCCCTCAAGATCCCGGATAAGTTCGGCCCGGACAAAAAGCCCCGCCACGGCGGGCGGGGCTTGGCCGGGTTGCCGGAGGTTACTTCTTCAGTGCGATCTTGACCGTCTTGGGCTTGGCCACTTCCTTCTTGGGAAGCACGACCTTGAGCACGCCGTCCTCGTAGTTGGCCTCGACCTTGTCGGTGTCGACCGACTCCGGCAGCGTGAAGGCGCGATGGAAGGAGCCGTAGCTGCGCTCGATCCGGTGATAGCCGCCCTTTTCCTCCTGCTTCTGGAACTCACGGGAGCCGCTGATGGAGAGCGTGCCGTTCTCGACCTTGACCTCGATGTCGTCCATTTTCACGCCGGGGATGTCGGCGGTGAGGACGATCTCGTTTTCGTTTTCGGCGATATCGACCGCCGGGTACCAGGGACGGGCCGAGACGGGCTCATTGAAGAAGCGGTTGACCATGTCCTCGAAGAGAGCCAGAGGGCTGGCGAAGAAGGGATCGAGGCTGGTATCGGTCCTGCGAGCGATGTTTGCCATAGTGTCTGTCACACCTCCTTTGGAAGATCGTTCCACGATTCCACTATACAAGACGAAATCTTTGATGTCAATAGTTCTTAGTGTCCATTACGCATATATTATTCTCCAGATCTGATATAAGCACAATCAGGTTTGGTTTGGGGCCCTCGCGCGAGCGCGAGGGGAAACCGGCAATCGCGAGGGGAAACCGGCAATTTAGAGGGGAAACGCGAGAACCGAGGGGAGCCCGCTGTCACCACGGCCACAGTTGGGGCCCTCGCGCGAGCGCGAGGGGAAATCCGCGATAGAAAAGGGGGAAACGGCCAGGCAGAGGGGAAATGCGCAAGCGCTATGGTGAAAGAGGCCAAGGGCAAAGGGAGCACAGTTGGGGCCCTCGCGCGAGCGCGAGGGGAAACCGGCAATCTAGAGGGGAAACGCGAGAACCGAGGGGAGCCCGCTGTCACCACGGCCACAGTTGGGGCCCTCGCGCGAGCGCGAGGGGAAACCGGCAATCTAGAGGGGAAACGCGAGAACCGAGGGGAGCCCGGTGTCACCCCGGCCACAGGTGGGGCCCTCGCGCGAGCGCGAGGGGAAACCGGCAATCGCGAGGGGAA
>Ga0272446_1002003_pt1 | contig 28613 bp, 20 predicted proteins | sample YNPCB0061_FD_194587 | JGI IMG/M metagenome (GOLD analysis project Ga0272446, IMG submission 194587) | Hot spring microbial mat communities from Yellowstone National Park, WY, United States - YNP-CB-006-1 | ecosystem: Environmental > Aquatic > Thermal springs > Hot (42-90C) > Sediment | place...
GAAGTTCTTTGATGATGGCTTCGGTCTTGCGTTGTGAGCGGCGCAAACCGTAGAGACGCGCCGTAAAACTCGTGATAATGGCGACAAAATCTTGCATCAAGTCGTCTGCCATGGTTTCCATGGCGTTGTCTTGGACGTTGTTGATAATTTCAATCGTTTTGCCTTGCTTTTCGAGCAGCACTTCAAGATAATTGACACCAAACCGTGCTAAACGGTCTTTGTGTTCGACAAGCACAATGTCCCAAGCGTCCCAGAGCAAGATTTTTTCCAAGAGCGGACGCTTATCATCCAAACCGCTACCGATTTCTTTGACCTCGCGGACAATCGTGTAGCCTTTGGCGGAGGCATAACCACGCAAGCGTTCAAGCTGTGTTTCGACGTTAGCTTTGTTTTCAGACGACGAAACACGGGCGTACAACACCGCTCGTTGCTTGGTTGCAAGAACAGGTGAAGATTCTTCTTCGACCACAATCGTTCCGCTTGCAAGCTGCGAGCCTTTGATAAAACCTTGCTTCCAATGACGGTGCGCTGTACGGTACGAAATCGAATGGCGTTTGGCGTATTCTGAGAGTTTCATTCGGCAAATATACGACTTATTTGCCTATTTATGACTATAATTGTCTATTAAATCATGGAAGTTATTTGATACGCAAGAACTTGGCGCGGTCTTAGAGACTGCTTTAAAACTCTCCGTGCCCCCTTTATTGCCCTCATCCCAGACTTCTCCCAAAGGGAGAAGGAGAAAGAAAGCCTCTTCAAATCTTGTATCCTCTCCCTCTGGGAGAGGATGCCATAGTAACGATGGCAGGTGAGGGGAAAAGGAGTTTTCAAACAGTCTCTTACAACTTATACTTGAGCGCGAGACCGCCACGAAGCGTATTGACGTTCCACGAAATGCCGCGCACAACAGGCATCAGCGCAAGGCTGTAAAATACTTCTGGTGCAACCACAAAGCGGTCGGTCAGTTCAATGTCGTAGCCCAAACCAACAATAGGCGACAGAACAAACGTGTTGGCATCGGGCAAATCGCCATTGCGGGCGTTGCGCGAGCGGCGACCATTTTCGTAGGTGCCAGAACTTGGGGCAATCAAGTTCTGCACTTGGTTGTATGTGCCGGCTGATAAAACATCGCCCCGAACACCTAAATACACGTTCAGATTTGGAATGACGGCGTATCCAGCCATGAGTTCCAAACCAATCCACGTCGTGGTGGTGTTCAGCACAAACTCATCGGTTGCCTCGACCAACTCGCCTGCTGCCGTGCCAGCAGCGTAAGAGTGTGTTGTGCGGAATGACGCGCTTTGTGGGGCATAGTTGGCGCGAAATCCTACGAGTAATTCAGGCGTGATATGGTATTCTGCCACCAAGCCAAAAGCCGCTCCAATGGCGTTGCTGCCCGTAAAGTTTGCCGGTGCGGGCTGCCCCGACACCCGTGGCGTAAAAATCTCGTTACCAAAACCGGGCAACTCTGCAAAATTTGCCGCATTCATGTTGAAACTGCCTGCACCGTACAAGCCCAGCGCAAAGCGGCGTTGTTTGGTTTGCGGTGCGGTTGGTGATTGTGGTGTTTGCGCTTGGTCTTGTGCGCGTGCTTCGGCGGCAGCAAGGCTTCCGACAAGCACTAACGCCGCAAGCGCGGCACAAACACGGCGGTTGAGAACTGTGAACGAAGTCATAATGATTGGTAAAATTTCGATGAACGGATTCGATGAACAGATTCGATGAACAGGTGCTATACCCAAAACCTTAGCGAACAATCTGCAAGCGTTCCGTAGCCGCGTCGGTCAGCGAACGCAGCGTGAGGAAATACGTTCCCGAAGCCAACTCGCCAAGCGGTGTTTCCACAGTGTGTCGTCCTGCTTGGAACGTGCCAAGGTCGAGCGTTTTGACGATGTTCCCGTAGATGTCCGTCATGGTAAGCGTTAGTGGGCTTGCACTCAGCACGTCAAACGTCAGGCTTATAGCATCGCTGGCAGGATTAGGCGTAGTGCGCACCACAGCCAGCAGTGTTGTTGGCGTAAGATACAACTGTGTGCCGCCCGCCCTATTCAAGCCCAACAGACCAAACCGTGCGGGCTGTGGCGTAAGCGTCAAGCCTGTGGCGAAACGGTTGCGAAGCGAAAGGTTCGTTGCGGTGTCGTTGCCCACCATAGCCGTAAAACGCAGTGTTACGGTAGAATCCGATGTTCCGGGCGGAATCGTGAACGTAATCGTCCGTACACCACCACTGACGCTGCTTTGAGCCAAATTGTCCAACGGGCGCAGAAGCGAGGCATTGTACTGCAAGGTTGTCGTCATGGTGCTGCCCGCAGGAATATTGCGGCGATTGGTAAAGACAATCGGTACGCTGATTTCGCCGCGCTGAATTTGGTCATAACGCAGTTGCTGGAAATTCGCTGTTGGAACGCTGGTCAGAGCAAACCTGCCCGAACGCGCTGTAATGCCAAGTGCTGAAGAGCCTGAGCCAAGCGTGAGAGCCGTTGCGGTGTCAGAGCCGAGAGCAGCACGATAACGCAGCCGCACCAACACACTATCGCGCCCGTCGCCCGTGTTGAGTGTGAGCGGCACAATGCGCTGACCATCCACCACCGTGCCACGCGAGAGCGAATCAAGCGGCTCTAAAAGCGTTGCATTAAAGCGGACATCGGCATAGACAACGGTGTTCGGCTGCACATTGCGACGGTTCGTAAGAAATACGGGAATCTCCACCGTTCCGCCCGGAGCAGTGCGAGCTTCGCCCACTTGAAGCGTCGCGCTTGTTTGGGTGATGCCTCTGCCACGCAGTTCTAACGAAATCAGTTCGGCACTGCTTTGAATCACCAACCGTGCTTCCTTCGGTCCGAGCGAACGCGGGAAAAAGCGCACTGTACCACGCACAATGCTGTCTTCGGGCAAGGTGATGGCACGACTGGAGAATTCCAAACGGAACTCTGCGCTATCTCTGCCCACAATTCGTGCAGCATTGGCGGGGAACGTAACAGGTGTGGGGGCAATGTTCTGAATAATCAATTCTTGCGATGTTGAACTGTCGCCCACTGCCACAGGCTGGAAGACGAAAGCGAACTTGTCGTATCCCAAACGCTGGCGTGGCCGCGCTCTGCCTTGCAGCATGATGCTTTCTTCAGCAGGTGTTCCTTGTGCCGTGAGCGTCAGTTGGGCTTCGCGGTCGCCCAGAGCTGTTGGGCTAAAGCGCAGTGTTAGCGTTTCGGTCATGCCCGGGCGTAGTGTGATAGGGAATTTTGCCAGCGAAGCAGCGTCAATGCGGAAATCACCAGCGTTTGCACCAGAGAGCCGTACACCCGTTATGGTAGCTGGAGCACTGGCTGAAGTGGCGTGTTGCAGCAACACCACCGAAGCACGAGTAGAGCCAATATCTGTCTGGTCAAACTGCTGAACAAAGAGTTCACGCGGTTCGCCGTCGCTGCCGACTGGCACAAGATCAGCAAAACTACGCGGTGTAACGGTGATAAACCGTGGCAATGCCGCCAAACTGGTGAAAAAGAGTTCCTGCACGCGCTGTGCATCGCTGCGAACGGTTACACGGACAATTTTTTCCCCGGGCACAAGCGGTGCGTAGCGTACCGTCAGCCGAAGTGAATCGTTTGGTCGAAGCGTAACGGGGAACTGCGTTGGAGATGTAATGGCAAATTCCGATGCTCCTGTGCCGCTCAAATCAAAGCCGTTAATGGTAACAGGTTCGGTGCCACGGTTGCGGTATTCAATGTCTGTTGCTGTTCGTACCTCGCCCACGCGCAAATACGACACCGGCGGAAGCGGCTGACCGGGTACAAATGGTCCCGCACGGTCAAAGCGGCTTGCCAAAAATGACCGCACTTGAATATCAAAGTCTGCCTGACCGCGAAATCCGACCGCCAGCACTCGTGCTGTGCCTGGTGGCGGGTCGCCAGCGCGTCCAAGCATGGGAATAAAAAATGTGGGTGCATTGCTTTCTATACGCAGTGTGGCTGGGCGTGCGCGTGGGTTCGTGCTGCCCGCAGCAAACTGCACTCGCACACGTGCTGAGTCGCCGGGGCGAATCGGGGCAGTGAGGGAATCCAACACCGTAAATTCGCTTGCATCTACCACCGCGCCTGTGGCAATCGTCATACGGCTGACCACCAAGTCTGCTGTGCCTGTGTTGCGAATAGTAACGGGCAAAATCCGTGTCGTGCCGGTGGTAACGGTGCCAAAACTGAGTGTGGAAATCGAACTGCTCACAAACGCACCCGTGCGAATTTCGCCACGCAATTCAGTTGAACGCGCAAACGAAAACGACCGCAATTCAGGCTCGCTGTAATCCCAACGGTACGTCAGACCCACAGGCGGAAACAGCGTGGAAGTCAAAAAGGAAAGCTGGGTTGCTGTGCCTTCGACCGATGAAATCCAGTTATTGCCGAGCGAAGGCGCAATGCGGCGAACGTTGAAGTCGGAAATGTCCGCGCCACGCAAGCCAATTTGTCCTACGCCTTGAAAATTGGTCGTTGGCGTGCCAGTGAAGCTCATTCTGCCATAGGCAAGTTCAATGCGTCCGGTGCTTTCTGCAATGCGGAACTGAAAGTTCATGTTGGCATCGGTGCGCGGCGTGTTCGGTCCGGGATTTTCGTAAAATGAAACGTTGCGGAACTGCACGACAAGGGTTCTGTTCGGCGACTGCCCTTCGACTTTCCAGCGAATATCGCCGTTGGAGAGCAGTTGTAAATCCGTCGCAAATGCAGCAATTGTGCCGTCGTAGCGCACGCCGCCGTCGTCAGCAATCGGGAAAAAGATGGGGTTTGCGCCCTGTGGCACAAGCGAGCCTTGCACGTTAAAGGCAAGAAAGCCGTTAGAACTGATGCGAACACTGGTGTAGCTGCGTGTGCCGAAGCGAACGGGGAAGGGGACATCTATCGTGTATTCTGCATCGTCCACCGATGCTCCCGCTCCAAGCACCGTCCCGTCGGTAAACTCGTTGTACTGTCCCACGATGCTCTCAAAGTTGTAGTTGCCGCCAATCACGCCACCAGCAGAGGGGCGACCGTCTGAGATTGCCGTAAAGCTCACCGCTGCCTGCCGCGCTCCAGCAGTGGCACCAGTGCTTGGCGCAAAACGCACGGGCAAGGTACTGGTTTGACCGGCGGCAAGCGTCAGTGGGGTAAATGGACGCTCAAAAGCAAATTCGCCCGCAGCGTTGTTGGTGAACGTTGCTGTCGAAACGGTAATCGTCTGGTTTCCTAAGTTGCGGAACTGCACACTGCGCGTAGCGGCAGTGGAATTTTGCAGCACACTGCCAAAATCCAGATTGCTCGACACCACCAACTGGGGCTGCCGCGCGAATGGTATAGAGAAGCCCACGGTTACAAGCTCGTAGTTGATGTAGCTGCCCGAAGGCGACGTTGCGCGGTACGTTACCAGAAAATCTGCCGAACCGGAGGCTATTGCGGCTGGCGAAAGTTGAATGTCGAAAATAGCTGTTTTTTGTTCGAGCGTTGCCAAATCACCCACCGAGCGCGTTGGCGTAAGCACCGTACCGCGCCCGTCGCGGGATTCCAGCGTAATACGCACATTGCTTGCGTTCGACAACACATTTTGTACCGAAAGCACTAACCGTGCGGGCTGATAGGAAGTCATGCTGCCGCCCGGCGCGGTAATGAAGGCGTTGGTGAAGGTAATGCCCGGCACAACGTCTGTGCCTTCGTTAAATTGTCTGTTCATCGTCACGGCTTTGAAAGCGTTCAAACGCCCAAACGTGAGCGGATTGCGCTCGCTGTTCGTGCCGCTTGCGCCAAGCGGTCCTATCGTAAAAGCGTTGTCAGAAGTGCTGCGAATTTGCTGGATGATTTGCCGTGCAGACCAGTCAGGATGCAACTTGCGAACTAATGCCACCACACCTGCCGTTGCTGGCGAGGACATGGACGTTCCTGTAAAATTTGCATAGCGGTTGTACAGCACGGTGCTTGGGGCTTGCACACCGGGCGTGAACACAGTGGTTTTTACGCCCCATGTTGTGCCGCTTCCGTGACCATTGGCGGGACTCCAGACCATATCGTTCACTTCACAGTTGCCCACCGACAAGACGTTGTCGTAGGAAGCAGGGTAAAACCGATTATCCATCACATCATTATCGCCTGTTGCTGTGCCGTTGCCAGCAGCTGCTACCACAACACTGCCAAGTGCCGTTGCGGTGTTGATAACCTCTTGGGTGTACGCACTAAAGCCCTGAACTCCGCCAAAGCTGCAATTGATAACGTGTGCGCCCATTTGTGCGGCGTAGAGGATGCCGTCGTTAGAGCGCAGAACTGACTGCGAGATAGCATCGTTTTCCGAGCCACACTTGATTGCCAAAATACGGCAGTTATGGCTTGAACCAGCCGTGCCTTTGCCATTGCCCACCACTGCACCAAACAAGCCCGCAACGTGTGTGCCGTGTGCTTGGTCAGCATCGACGTTGCGCACACCTTCTGGGCGTGGGTTGTTGTCTTCGCGGTACAGGTCGTCTAAGGCTTCTTCAAACGTAATATTGCCAACAAAATCCCAGCCGCGCCAGTCGTCAATTTTGCCGTTGCCGTCGTCGTCCACGCCGTTGGAGCGTTTGTCGCGCCCTTGAGCATCGGTGCCGCTCTCGCCTGGGTTTGTCCAGATGTTTGCCGCAAGGTCTTCGTGCAGCACGTCCACGCCACTATCCACAACGGCAATGACAATGGTGGAATCGCCTTTGACCACATCCCATGCACGTTGCAGCTGGATGCGTTGCCACATGTATTGTGCTCCAAAAAGCGAATCGTTGGGTGCAGGGCTTGCTTGGAGAAGTTTCTGGATATACACCGGTTCGGCGTATTCAATTTCGGGGTTTTCATTGAGCGCACGGCACACGTCGAACACATCCACAGGCGCGGTATAGCGGATTTCATAGACGCGCCCCAAACCGAATTCGTCCGAAGCCACGCGCCGCCCGTTGTTGTACTCCGGTGCAGCAGCGCGAATACTGCGGATGCCGTATCCTTCGAGCGAGGACATAAGTGCCGACGACTGAAACGCCGCATCGCGCTTGCCCAAGACAAAATGCTGCTTAGTTTTGACGATAACGCGGTTGGGCAGATAGTTCTCTTTGCCAACACGTTCAACAGTTATCACTCGTGCAAGGCTGTACGAGCCATCGGGCTGGCGTTTTCCGGGCAGACGCAGTGTGTAGCCTGTGGTGGAGCGGTTTGCTTGCTCAAAAGCCCGTTCTGCTTGAAGGTATGCAAGCAGCGAAGGCGCGAGCGGCGCGGAGCGTTTTTGAGCGTTGAGCGTGGTGCTCAAGCTCGCCAGTGCCCAAAACGCCAGTGTACATGCTGCCAGCAGACGCAAAGGCGTTCTGCGAGCAAACAGCGAAGCGTTGACCATAGTATGCAAAACAATTAAAGGTGAAATGTAAAAGAAAACGACGAGTTGCATGCAGTATTGTGGCGTGTACGGAGGATGCAACAGCATTGGTGCGCTTGATGTTGATTGCGTAATGTGCTTGTTGCAGTATGAGCCATGCGACGTAGCAACAATATAGCTAAAACAGGTCTCGTAAAAAAGACACGAAACATAGAAATTTTTTTCGTAAAACGCAAGGACGATGTTTTCGACGCTGCCTACCAAATGAACGCCCATTGTGTTTAGGACTTCGGTTTAAGACTTCGCAACAGTGATGGAACAAGGGGTTGCAACCCTTTGTTATGCCAAGTCTTGTATGGCAAAGAAGCTACTTCCTTGCTCAAAGCAATGCTATGGTGCGGATGTCCTAGCGGATGTCCTATGTGTTCTGATGAATAGACACAATGCGCGATAATCTACCGCGCTGTGCGGAACTTTTTTTGGCGGTTTTCGCTTAAACTACTATCTTACTGCTTGTGCGAAGAACAAGCATGAAAAGAAAACACCGACATCTGAGAACCAGTATTGCATTTCTTCACAAATCAACCCAAGAATTTTTATGCCTCGCATATACATAGACGGACACCCCATAGATGCAAAAGACGGACAAACGATTATCCAAGCTGCGCTGGAGCATGGCAAGGACATTCCGCATTTTTGCTGGCATCCTTCGCTTTCGGTAGCGGGCAACTGCCGAATGTGTCTTGTGGACGTAGGAATGCCCAAAATGAACCCTGACCGCACACCCGCATTAGACGACAATGGCGAACCAATTGTTATGTATATGCCCAAACTGCAAATTGCCTGCGCCACGACTGTTGCCGAGGGAATGCGGGTGAAATTGCAGGACAGCAAAGTCCGTAGTGCCCAAGAAGCCGTCATGGAGTTTTTGCTTATCAATCACCCACTGGACTGCCCCATTTGTGATGAAGCTGGGCAGTGCAAGCTGCAAGAATATGCTTTCCGCCATTCTAAGGGTGAGAGTCGCTTTGAAGAGATGAAAAATCACAAAGACAAGCGTGTACCGCTCGGACCGAATGTGCTGTTTGACGGTGAACGTTGTATTTCCTGCTCGCGCTGTATTCGGTATGCCAAAGAAGAAGCACAGCAGCCTGTGCTAACGTTTGTGCAGCGCGGCGACCACGTAACGATTGAAACCTTTCCCGACACAGAGTTCGACAGCCCGTATTCGATGAACGTTATCGAAATCTGCCCTGTTGGTGCGCTGACCAGCCGCGACTTTCGGTTCAAAGCCCGCGTGTGGGACATGAGTTTCAACGAAAGCATTTGTCCCGGCTGTGCGCGAGGCTGCAACATGCAAATAGGCGTTCGGAACAACGAAATTCTACGCCTTGAGCCAAACACCAACCGCGAGGTGAACGAATACTGGATGTGTGATTACGGGCGTTTGACGCAGTACGCATTTGTGAACACCCAGCGCGTGAAAAAGCCGCAAGTCCGCAAAAACGGTGTACTTGTAGATGTGGAATGGCAGGAAGCCTTGCTCACTGCCGCCAACGAGTTGAAGAACTTTAGTGCAAGCGAGATTGTCGTTGTTGGTTCGGCAAAAGCTACCAACGAGGACAACTACGCGCTTCTGCGTTTTGCACGCGAAGTGCTGGGTGTGCAAACGGTGAGTTTTCTGCCACACGAAGACGCAAGTTTTGGCGATGAAAAACTGCGCCGTAGCGACAAAACACCAAACTCCACAGGCGCAAAAACTGTAGGGCTGCACCAAACAGACGGAAAAACCTTAGCTGCAACGATAGCTTCGGGCAGCACAAAAGCAGTGTTGGTGATGGAAGAAGACCTTGCGGCATACTCAGCCGAACTTTCTGCGGCGTTGGAACAGGCGCAATACCTTGTTTGCCATGCTTCCAACCACAATGCCACAAGCGCAAAGGCGCACGTTGTGTTTGCTGCTGCAACCTACGCCGAACTTGAAGGCACGTACACGAACTTCCAACAGCGTGTTCAGCACCTGCGTCCGGCGATAGTTACTCAAGAAAACGAGCGCACTATGGGCATGACTATGAGCCGCTTGGACAAATTTGGGGCGCATAATGACCGTTGGACACAAGGCGAACGGCGCAATTGCCGCCAAAGTTGGCGCGTGCTGACAGGCTTGGCAAAAGCTATGGGCGCAGACAATGACGCATGGAAGTATAAACGCTCGGAAGACGTTTTTGACAGCATTGTGGCAAATATACCGCAATTTGCCGGTATGAGCTACGCGCTGCTTGATGAACGCAAAGGTGTGGTGTTTGGCGAAGCTGACAAAGAAGTTGTTGCAGTGTTTGAATACGAATCGCATACGCTCAAGCCGAACTAATCAAGCCAAAACACGAGTTGAAGCACGATGATAGACCATAGCATCATCAACAAATGGCTGGAAGCCAAAAGCGACGAAGCCTTGAACAAGCTCTTAAACAAAGAGCCTCTGAGTTTCGAGGACAACTTTGTGTTCTGCTTGATAGGGCAGCGTGAAGAAATCCGCCAACTACGTGAAGAAATGAATGAGCAGTTTGGGGCGGTGGATAAGCGTTTCGAGCAGATAGATAAACGTTTCGAGCAGATAGATAAACGTTTCGAGCAGATAGACAAGCGTTTCGAGGACTTGGAACAACGGTTTGAGAAGCGTTTTGAGCAGATAGACAAGCGTTTCGAGGACTTGGAACAACGGTTTGAGAAGCGTTTTGAGCAGATAGACAAGCGTTTCGAGGACTTGGAACAACGGTTTGAGAAGCGTTTTGAGCAGATAGACAAGCGTTTCGAGGACTTGGAACAACGGCTTGAGAAGCGTTTTGAGCAGATAGACAGGCGTTTTGAGGACTTGGAACAACGGCTTGAGAAGCGTTTTGAAGCAATGGACAAGAAAATAGATACTGTGGAACGGCACGTACTTCAAGAGGTTGCCTCGTTGCAAGCCGATATGCGCTCAGTGCAATTTGGCATCAACGACGTAGGGCGGCGATTTGAGCAACTTCGTAAGGATATGAACGCCCAAACGTGGCGGATGATAGGGCTAACGACGCTGCTGGCAGCACTGATAAAGCTGTTTGATTATCTACGCTGAAATGTCTGCGCTAAAATGAGATAACGATAGCAACAAAAACAACAATGTTCACCTCAGATTGTAGATGTGTATGGAACTTCTTCAGTTGATACTCCTTGCCTTGCTCAAAGGCGCGATTGTACTGTTTGGCGTTGTGCTGCCCGGGGCAGTGCTGGGTGTGTACTACGAGCGTAAAATTTCGGCGTGGATGCAAAACCGTGTCGGTCCGAACCGCACAGGACCGTTTGGCTTGTTGCAGCCGTTTGCCGACGTGGCAAAGTTGCTGTTAAAGGAAGACATCGTGCCAGCAGAGGCAAACAAACGCTTTCACTTTCTTGCGCCGCTTATTTCCGTAACGTGCCTTGTGGCGATGTTTGCCGTTACGCCGTTTGGCAACTATATGATGATTGGCGATACAAGGATTGATTTATGCGTTGCACCAGGCATCAACGTTGCGCTGCTGTACCTTTTGGCGGTGAGTTCTGTGGCAGTCTATGCGATTACGTTTGCGGGTTGGTCGTCGGGGAATAAATATTCGCTGTTGGGCGGTTTGCGTGCTTCGTCGCAGATGATTTCGTATGAACTTTCGCTCGGATTGTCGTTGATTGGGGTGATTATGATTGCTGGTTCTATGAATTTGAACGATATTGTGCAATCCCAAGCGAATTTGCGCTGGAACATCTTCACGCAGCCGTTGGGCTTTATCATCTTTTTGGTGGCAAGTTTTGCCGAAACCAACCGCGCACCGTTCGATTTGCCCGAAGCTGAGCCAGAACTTGTAGGCGGCTATCACACAGAATATACAGGCATGAAATTCGGGATGTTTTTTTTGGCAGAATATGGGCACATTATTGCCGCGCCGTGTTTGATTACCACGCTCTTTTTGGGTGGTTGGCAACTGCCTGTGCCAGACTCTGTGCTTGCTGCTGTGGGGCTGCGCGAAGGCTCTATTGTGTTGGGCTTGCTGCAGATGGGCGCGTTTTTGACAAAAATGGTGTGTATGTCGTTCTTCTTTATCTGGGTGCGTTGGTCGCTGCCACGCTTCCGCTATGACCAGTTGATGAATCTTGGCTGGAAAGGGATGCTGCCGCTTGCGCTGGCAAATATTGTGGTAACCAGTACGGTGATGTATTTCTTCCGATAATGCCTACATCTGTCAAGCAGCACCAACAAATGTATAAGAAGAGGTTGAGAGGGTGAATAACAGAAAGACCATAATGCAACGAATCGTTTTATCGTAGAATTTACGCCATCAAACTATGAACAGAACAGAACAGACCGAATCGCAGCGCATGAGTTTTTGGGAAAAAATTTACCTTCCCGAAATCGCTAAAGGTCTTGCGCTGACCTTCAAAGCCATGTTTGAGCCCAAAATGACACGGATGTATCCCGAAGAACGCTATGTGCCAACGGGGTCGTATCGTGGTCGTCCGGTGTTGGTGTTGGAAGAAAGCGGTGAGCGGTGTGTGGCTTGTGGGCTGTGTTCGCGGGTGTGTCCAGCATTAGCAATCGAAGTTCAAGCAGCCGAAACGCCCACACGCGACAAAGAGCGATACCCAGCAAAATTTGAAATTAATATGCTGCGCTGCATCTTTTGCGGTTTTTGCGAAGAAGTTTGCCCTGAGGAAGCAATTATTATGAGCAAAGACTATGAAATGGTATACACCAACCGTGAAGATGCTATCTTGGGCAAAGACAAACTGCTTGTGCCTGTGGCGCAACTTCAAGACCGCCTGGAGTATCTAAGAACGCATCAATACTACGAACCTGCGGTTTAATTGCTTTTAGCAAGGTGCAGTGGGCAGAACAGGCACCAAAAATGTCTGCCTTGTTGAAACCAGCTTGTTGGAAAAATCGAAGAAAATATCGTATTTTGTGCCCCAGAGGGAGTTGGTAGCAACTCCCTCTTGCGTTACGGGACAGTGTTCTTATTCACTTTTCAAGGGAACAGCTATGTTTGGCTTAGGAACTCCAGAAATTTTGATTATCGCTGTGGTGCTCGTGTTGCTCTTTGGCGCAAAAAAGATTCCTGAACTGATGAAAGGCTTGGGGTCGGGCGTGAAAGAATTCAAAAAAGCCTCCGCACTTCACGAAGAAGAAGCCGACGAAACCAAGAAGTAATCAGTATACAAGCACCACAGGTACACCAGCAGGGTACACCTGTAAACGGTATGCTGTGCCAGTGCCACAGCCCCGTATGTGGACTCCGCAGGTAATTTGTTCAATCTGTTTGACACAAAACAATGTTTGACGTTGGTGGCGGCGAACTTCTCCTGATTTTGTTGGCAATTGTGCTGCTTTTTGGACCCAAAAAGTTGCCCGAACTCGCACGGTCATTTGGCAAGGGCATGGCGCAACTTCGCCGCGCTCAAACAGAGTTTCAGCGTAATTTGAACTCGTTGGAAGACGAAATCACCAGTACGGTCAACGAAGTAGTACAAGACCAATCTGTCAGTCAGCCTAAGACATCGGCAGATAGCAGCCCAATGGAAAAAGCACAAGCCGAAACACAAACACCACTTGAAGATAGCGGTATTGACAGCAACGGGAGTATGCACTCACCAGTGTCTCTTGCTCCCATCCGCATTGAACCTGCACAGGGAACAATTTCCCGCGAGGTCGAACGCTTAACACAACGCACATCAGACGAATCGTAACCCATGCTGCCGCCTGAGTTGCCTGCAACGCTATCGGCAGCGCATCCGCGTAACAACCAGTTTATACCATAGCACACTCCATGCACCCATATACAGCATTTCGCACAGCTATTGAAGCCAAACAAACAACGTGTGCAGACACCGTTGAAGCGTTTTTGCAGACCATTGCGTCCAAAAGTACGCTTAATGTCGTTCTTACGTCGAACACCGAACAAGCCCGCCAGCAAGCACAGGAATCTGATAAACGCTTTGCGCAAGGCAATGTTCGCGCATTGGAGGGTATGGTTGTGATGCTCAAAGACAACATCAACACCAAAGGCTTGCGAACAACATGCGGCTCGAAAATGTTAGAAAACTACGTTCCCATCTACGATGCAACGGTGGTACAACGCTTAAAAGCTGCTGGGGCTATCATTATTGGCAAAGCCAACATGGATGAGTTTGCTATGGGTTCATCGAATGAAAATTCTGCATATGGCACGGTGCGAAATCCTCTGAACCCTGAATATGTTCCGGGAGGGTCTTCGGGTGGTTCGGCGGCTTCGGTGGCGGCAGGGATGTGCCACACAGCACTTGGCTCAGACACGGGTGGTTCCGTGCGGCTTCCGGCATCATTCTGTGGCGTGGTGGGCTTAAAACCCACTTACGGACGTGTTTCACGGTATGGTCTTGTGGCGTACGGTTCGTCGCTTGACCAGATTGGTCCGCTTGCGCCAACGGTGGAAGATGCAGCCTTGCTTTTTGATGCTATCAATGGTAACGACGAACACGATGCGACCAGCTGCCCATTTTCACCGCTTGCTACTGCCGCCCAACTTCGCGCCCCGCTTCCGAACACGTTTACAGTGGCTACCCTGCCCGATGAACAGCTCAAAGGCTGTGATGATGAAGTTATGCTCTCGTATCGTCGCGTACTGGGTATTTTGCGTGGTATGGGAGCAAACGTGGTTACGCACGAAATGCAGTATATCAATGCACTCATTCCAACGTACTACATTATTGCCACCGCCGAAGCCTCGTCGAACCTCTCGCGCTATGACGGCGTGCGCTATGGCTTTCGCGCTCAAGTCCAAGAAGGCGAAGAAGACCAAATGACCACCAAAACCCGCTCGCAGGGCTTTGGGGCAGAGGTCAAACGCAGAATTATGCTCGGCACATATGTGTTATCGTCAGGGTACTACGATGCGTATTACACCAAAGCCTTAAAAGTGCGGCGGCTGATTTACAACGATTACAAAGAAATGTTCAAACGGGCAGATGTGCTGCTGCTGCCCTCGTACCCAACACCACCGTTCAAGATTGGCGAAAAATCCTCTGACCCTTTGGCAATGTACTTGGGCGATATTTTCACAGTGTCTGCAAATTTAGGCGGTGTACCCGCTATGAGCATTCCTGCTGGAACCTCTGCCGAAGGCTTGCCAATAGGTGTGCAACTACAAGCCAATCATTTCGACGAAATGCGTCTGATGCAGTTTGCCTACCATTTGGAGCAGGCACTTCGCGCTTAAGATTCGCGCTTACAAAACGTCGCCAGATAATGCTGTCAGACAGCGCGTCAGACAATGGTGGCAAATACTGGATACCAAGAGCGGGAAATTGGTAGTCTGCTACGTAGAAACTTGATAATCATCATCTCACCGTCGTCGTGGCAAAACATTCCTGATAGATACATTTGTCATTGTTTTATACGCTTAGTGGAGAGGTAACATTATGCGCTACATGTATAATTGTAATCGTATTGCTCGCACACTCACCGTAACACTCACTGCACTCGTGTGCTGCTCCAGCATAAATACTCTTTGGGCGCAAGGCTCGTCTGAGACCGTGACCGATGAATTCCTTTCAAAAGTCTTTGCCCCGCCACCGCTGGTGAACACCTTCGGGATAGGCTTGTATGGTGCGTACAAAGGCAGTGTCAATACATCGTTTTCCTCCGATACCAGAGCCGTGCATTTGCCTACGTTAAACGATGACCGCACGTTCCCTGTGGTGTTTCCATCGTTGGATTATGGCGTGTCACTTTACGCACCCGTTCTCTTTAGTGTGTTTGGGATGAACCTTGACGTTGGGTTTTCGTCGTACCAGTATGGAACGCAGTATATCTTCAAAAATTTTCTTACTGACTCCGTAGCTGCGGGATTTCCGGGAACACCGCCTTCATTTGCCACGAATCTGACCTACATTACAGCTTCGCCCATGTTCAATTTTAATGGGATTTTGGTTGGTGCAAAAATTGGCATCCCATACAGTGGCAGCGTAACATTACCGAATTATACGCCTCTTCGTGCGTGGGACGGTTCTACACGAACGCTGGAACGCGAACAGATGAACACTCTTATTCAAGTTCGTGTTGGTGGTATGCTGCAACTGCTCAAGCTGCGATTTGGGCTGCTTAGTCTGATTCTTGATGCAACCTATCCATTGAGCAATGGGCTGACAACCAACACGCACCCGAATACGATTGTCTTGGAGACGTTGCAGCAAGAAAACCTGAGACCAATCAAGACGTTTGAATCCTTAGAGGCACGACCAATAACGATTTCCGCAGGGCTCAGTTTTCTGTTCACGTTTAACAATGCGGCAGAAATTGCGGAATTCGAGCGCGAACAAAAACGCACCGATAGCATTCGCGCTATTGAGCGCAAGGTCGTGAGCCGTCAAACAGAATTGAGCCGTACATCTGCTCAGTTAGCAGACAAGATTACCAACACCGTGTTTGCTACCATGCAAGCGCAAGAAAAGCTTACCGCACTCGAACAAGCCCGCCAAGACAGTATTCGCCGCTCTCTCTCAACCCAGCTCACTACCAGCAAAAAAGAGTTGGCAAAAACTAAAGAAGAACTTACCGAGACCAAAAAGAAAGTCTTTGCTGCTTCGATTGAAGGTATTCGTGCTGCAGATGAATTCGGCAACGACGGCGGTGTGGTCAGCGAGCTTCGTGTTGAGCAGTTTAATGCCAAAAGCACGTATATGCTGCTGCCATACATCTTTTTTGACCACAATTCCTCAACGATTCCCTCACGCTACAAGCGCATTCCAGCAAGCGCACGCACCAGCTACGAACTTCCCAAAAGCCCCCAGCAGCCGCTTGCGCTGTACTACGATGTGTTGAATATCATCGGCAAGCGCATGACGCAGTTGCCAAATTCCCGCATTACGCTGATTGGCAGCCATAGCGACACCGGCGAAGAAAAAGGCAATAACGCCCTTGTTCTCAAGCGCATTGAAGCTGTGAGCGCGTATTTGCAGGACGTGTGGCGGATTCCAGCTGGGCGCATCGAGTTTCGCGCAAGAACGCTGCCAACTTCGCCGTCTTCAAGCACGACACCCGAAGGACAGGCAGAAAATCGTCGTGTGGAAATTACCTCGAATACCCCAGAGTTGCTCGAACCCGTTACAGTTGAATATGTAAGCCGCGTGGCAAATCCACCTGCGCTCAGTTTTGCCTTAGATATTTCGTCTGGTGTGGGGTTAAAGCAATGGGCGTTGGAAATACAAAATGTGGACAATCAAGGCGCAATGACGACCTTGAAAGACACATCGGGTGGCACAACCTATCCACAACGCTGGATTTGGTGGCTCAACGACCAGCCATTAACAATTCCCACGTCCTCCGAGCCAATTTCTGCAAGGCTTGAAGCCTACGACATCAACAACCAAAAAAGCCCCGATGCCGCAGCGGCTTCATTGCCTGTGCGTCAAGTGACGTTGGAGCAAAAACGCAAAGCGAATCAGCCTGACAAAATCTTGCATTTTTACGAAATGTTTGCTGGCACAGCACCAACAGAAAACCGTCAGTTGTTGCCGTCGGTAGAAACGTTGCTGAGTTCTATTGCCACACTGCGTACAAACGAGACCAAGACAACGGTCTTGTATGCCAGTGAAGGTACATCACAGTCGGCACAGCCAATGTGGGCAGCCGAAGCTGCGAAAAAATTAGGTGTACAGCCTGAAATCCTTCGTCCGTTCAAAGCCCCCGCAGCCGATAAAACGTTGCCTGAAGTACGGTTCTACAATCGTGCGCTGCGAGTGCAAACAGAGGTGGCACGCTGACTTCAAAGGATTCAAGAGCGGTCTGCGGAGAACACTTTTTTGGGTTGAGAGTATGAACATTGCAGTATTGATGGGTGGAATTTCCCCTGAGCGGAATGTTTCCTTTGCCAGTGGTAAAGCCGTTGCCGATGCCTTGCAAGCCAATGGACACCGCGTGATTGCGCTTGACCCAGCACGGGGTGCAGACGGAGTGATTGACCTTACGACGTTTCAGCCAACGGTGAGCATTCCGCCCAGTGCTGAAGAGTTGCGTGCGTTCCCGCCAAGCAACATCATTCGTTGTGTCGAATCGCCATTGCTGAACGATGTGGATATTGTGTTTCTTGCCCTGCACGGCAAATACGGCGAGGATGGCTACGTGCAATCCCTCTTGGATTTGCGCGGTCTGCGCTACACAGGAAGCAAGATGCTTGCCAGTGCAATAGCCATGAGCAAACTTGCTTCCAAGCGTATATTGCAAAGCGCGGGCATTCCAACGCCACCGTTTTTGCGCTTAACTGCTTCACAAGCCGACGATATGGATGTGCTGGAAGAAATTCGTGCAGAATTTGGCAGTGGTATCGTCGTGAAACCTGATGACCAAGGCTCTACCGTAGGCATGAGTTTTGTGCATTCGGGTAATTTGGACGACATTCAGCACGCTATCATTGAAGCAGGGCGGTACTCGCAGACCATTCTCATTGAGCAATTTATTGAAGGCGCGGAACTCACTGTAACGATACTGGGCGACGAAGCCTTGCCAATCATTGAAATCCGCCCGCACGAAGGCGAGTACGATTACACGAATAAATACACCAAAGGGCGCACAGAATACATCTGTCCGGCGGAGTTTGATGAAGAAATTACCGAATTTGTTCAAAACCTTGCCATTGATGCTCACCACGTATTAGGATGTGAGGGCTACAGTCGTGTAGATTTCCGCCTTTCGGACGAAGGTCAGCCATTCTGTCTTGAGGTAAACACGCTGCCGGGCATGACCGAAACAAGCCTTGTTCCCAAAGCCGCTGCCGCTGCTGGGATGAGTTTTGGCGAACTGTGCGAGCAGATTCTGAGCTTGGCATAAGCGTTCTGTTACCATTAGGCTTTCGCAACATAGCATTTTTTGAGCAAGGGAGTATCTCCTTTGCTCTACAAGGCTTGGCATAACAAGGGGTTGCAACCCCTTGTTCCCTATTGTTGCGAAAGCCCTAAGTGTTTTGTTACTATTAAACTGTTCCGCGTGTGCAAACCGCAGAGAACAATTTTTCTTGCCGATATACGTGGTAAAAACTGCGTGGAAAAAGCCTTTTGTATCACCACCTGACTGCGCTTTGTATGCTCGTTCGTGGGATTTGTACGCTTCTGTCCATTCTGATTGTATGGTATTCCGAGCTCTATGCACAAAGCCTCACCCCTGACTCGCTCTCATTTGAACAATTTTTGCGGCGCGTGGTCGCTGCAAATCCTCTTTTGCAATCGGCTGACTTAGAACAAAACGTTGCTCGTGCAGAGCAACAAAGCGCGTTGGGCAGCTTCGACCCCGTGCTGCGCGGTGTGTATAGCCTCAAAGAAGAACTTGGAAAAGATAAAATCAATACGCTCGATGCCGATGTGGAACTTCCTCTCAACGCGCTGTTCGGTCCGAAACTGAACACAGGCTTTCGGCGCAGTATAGGTGAAAGCTCGAATCCTGAGCTTCGTACAGCGTTGGGTGGTCAGATAAACTTGGGATTGTCCGTGCCGTTGTGGCAAGGTGTGCTGACGGACAGACGGCGGACGAACCTTGAAAAAGCAAATTTGCGCCCTTTGCTTGCGAACATTGTGCAGACCCAAGAGCAAAACAATATTCTCCGTGCAGCGGGATTGCAGTATTGGTCGTGGTCGGAAGCCTTCGAGCAAGTGCGGATTGCCCAAGCTGTGTTCGACATCTCCCTGCTGCGGTCAAATTTTATCGCCGCCCGCGCTCGTCGCGGTGAAGTTGCTCCACTGGACAGCATCGAGGCGTTGCAAGAAATCGAACGGCGACGCGGCGATGTCTTTCGCGCTCAACGGGCGTTTGAGCAAGCAGGAATTGATTTGGCGGTGTTTTTGTGGCTTGGCAACGGTTCCACAACAAATTTTATCCCACGACAACTCACGGAAGTTCCACGCTCTATGCCGTTGTCCGTGCCTTTTGTGGATTCACTCCGTGTGCAAGCCGAGCGCACAGCGGCTTTGATGTTGCGACCTGAGATGCAGCGCATCGACTTCAGTCAGCAAAACCTCCAACTCGACCTTAATCTTGCCTACGAATTCCAGAAACCCTTTATCGAAACCAAAGCAGAGTGGTACTATCCTTTGGGCAGCGAGATGGCATTGAACAACTACAAGGTAGGGCTGAACGTTGCTGTGCCGGTGTTTTTTCGCACTGCAAACGCTCAGGTAGAATTGTTCAATATTGGTCTTGACCGTATCAACCTGCAACGTGCGCAAGTGTCGCGGCTGGTACAGGCTGAGGTAGATAATGCTTTTAATGCTTTGCAACGCGCTGCCGACCGTATTCGCGCTGCCGACCGTGAAGTGTTCTATGCCATACAAATGGAAGAGGGTGAACGCCGTCGGTTTACCGCCGGGGAAACCTCGCTACTTGTTGTGAACTTACGCGAGCGTGCTGCTGCCGAAGCCCGTGTGCGCTTAGTGAATGCCCGCGCGGACTATTTTCGGGCTTACACGCAATATTATTGGGCTGTGGGCAAAATTGGCGAATTTGTGCGCTAAACGCTTGAGTGAAGAATACTTAATGGCTGTGCTTCGACAACAGAAATGTTATCACATCATAACAAAAACATCCAAAAACATTCGCTCCGGGCGTATTTTTTTGAGAAATTTGGCTGCTTTTTACGCCGAACGGCGCATTTTTCGTTGATTTTTACACAGAAATCTTTTAAGTTGAATCCATCTGCCCCGTTGCGCCTTAGCGTCAGAAGAGGGCAGTGCTAACGTTTGAATTTGCAGACTTTACAAGGGTAACGTTATGGATCCTATTGTGAGATTGATGGTGGTGAGTGTGTTGAGTTATCTTGTTGGCTCAATTCCCACAGCACTTATTGTCAGCAAAAACATCTTTGGTTTCGACATCCGCGAGAAGGGCAGTGGCAACGTAGGCAGTACGAACGCGTATCGGATAATGGGGTGGAAATGGGGCCTGTTGGTTCAACTTGTTGATGTGATAAAAGGCGTGTTTGCTGTAACGGTGATTGCTTATCTTTTTCATGGCGAGGTCATTCCCTTTCCCAACAAAACTCCGTTTGAAGACATGACGCTGATTCGGATTATTTGCGGGTGTTTGGCAGTGATAGGGCATATTTGGTCGGTGTTTGCACAATTTCGAGGCGGCAAAGGTATCAACACTGCGGCAGGAATGCTCTTGGGCATTGCGCCAGTAGAATTTGCCGTGATTTTTGCTATCTTTACCATTACCGTTGGTTTGTCGGGGTATATTTCACTGGGTTCGATTGCCGCAGCGTTGGCATTGCCAACAACGATGATTGCACGATACAACATTTTTAACGTCAGCATCGAAGGCTATCATACGGTGGTGTGGTTTTTAGTGTTCTTGAGTGTGTTGGTGTTGTACACACACCGCGCCAATATTGAGCGTCTGTTGGCTGGTCAGGAAAATAAGTTTCCGAAACTTCAATTTCTGAAACGCAAAACCTAAGTTTGTTATGAAGGTTGCCGTTCTTGGAGCCGGCGGCTGGGGAACAGCGCTGGCTCTTGTTTTGTCTGCAAATAACCACGCTGTTACGCTCTGGGCACGTGAAAAATCTACCGTTGCTACTATCCGCGAAACCGCTACGAACCCTCAGTACTTGCCCGGCGTGTCTATTCCCAGTACTCTCCACGTTACTCACCATGCGGACGATATTGCGCCAGCAGAATTGGTGGTTGTGGCAATTCCTACGCAGTTTATTCGGTCTGCTTTTGCGCACTATAAATTTGCGCTCGATGACAAAATCGTGGTGAGTGTGTGCAAAGGTATTGAACGCGGTACGCTCTTGCGGGTGTCTCAAGTTCTCCAAGACACGGCAGGGATAGATATGATGCGTTTTGCAGACTTGACAGGACCAAGCCATGCCGAAGAAGTGGCTCGTGCGCTGCCCACAACTGTTGTGGCGGCTTCATACAGCGAAGAAATTGCCAAAATCGTCCAAAAAACGTTTTCGCGCCCGACGTTCCGCGTGTATCACTCAACAGACGTGATTGGCGCAGAGCTTGGCGGTGCGGTGAAAAATGTGATGGCAATTGCTGCGGGCATCGTGGATGGTTTGGGCTTAGGCGACAACACCAAAGCGGCACTCATCACGCGCGGCTTGGCGGAAATAACGCGCTTGGGAACAGCTATGGGTGCTAATCCTATAACCTTTTCGGGCTTATCGGGCTTGGGAGATTTGATTGTTACCTGTGCCAGCCGTCATTCGCGAAACCGCGCAGTGGGCGAAAAGATTGGTCGCGGCATGACGCTCAGTGAAATTATTCGCGGCACACAGCAAGTTGCCGAAGGCATAAGTTCGACAGAATCGGTGCGTGAACTTGCCCGCAAACAAGGTGTAGAAATGCCCATAGTCGAAAAAGTCTATCAAGTCTTGTTTGAAGGCAAACCCTGCCACATTGCCATGCAAGAATTGATGACCCGCGAACATAAAGCTGAGCATTGGTAAGCGGTGTTTTGTGAAATACATTGTCGTCAATTTTGCTGTTTCATTGTCTTAATAAATCCGTGAGCTATGGTCAGAATGCACGTTGAATATCAAGGCGATTTACATTGCCAGCTTACGCATGAATCTTCTGGCACAGCCATATACACCGATGCGCCCAAAGACAACATGGGGCGCGGTGAGAGTTTTTCGCCCACAGACCTTGTGGCGGCGGGCTTAGCCAGTTGTATTCTCACAACTATTGGCATTGCCGCCCGCAACAGCGGCCGCACAATTCCGATGGAAGGCGCACGAGCAAGCGTGGTCAAAGAGATGACGGCTAACCCGCGCCGCATCGGACGTTTGACAGTGGAAATAGATATTCCTCACGCGCTTTCTGCGGAAGACCTCAAGTTCGTGGAAAATGTTGCAAAAACGTGTCCTGTCCACCGGAGTTTACACCCCGACGTGCAGATAGAAACTACCATTCGCGCCCGTTCCTGAATGTTTCAACGTGAACATTTCAGCGCAGAGACTACACACGGGGAGCATTTTCTTTGTATCTTTGCAAGGCACAGATACAATTGCGGGGTACAAACGCACAGCGTACGCGCTCTGATTGCAGTTTCCACTTTATTTATTCTGAACATGGAGCATGCCCATTCACGCCAACTGACTGACACGGTACTGATGATAGAGCCACTGCGTTTTGGCTATAATCCTGAAGCGGCGGAATCCAATTCTTTTATGCAATCTGACGTAGGCTTAAGTGCCGAACAGCGCGAGCGCATCGCTAACCAAGCCGCCAAAGAGTTTTCGGGCTTAGAGCAGATGCTATGTAGGCACGGTATAACGGTTATTACCGTTCAAGACACGCCAGACCCGTACACGCCTGATTCTATTTTCCCCAATAACTGGATTTCGCTCCACGACGACGGAACAATTGTTCTGTATCCTATGGAAGCACTGAATCGTCGTGAAGAACGCCGCCCTGACATCATCAGCAATTTGATAGACCGCTTGGACTATGTCCGCATCCATTCACTCGCACCCTATGAACGCTTGGGCTTGTACTTGGAGGGGACAGGAAGCTTGGTGCTTGACCGCGTCAATCGCATTGCCTACGCTAATATTTCCTCGCGGATGCACCCTGTGGTGTTGGAAGATTTTTGCCAGTGGATGCACTTCCGCGCTGTTACGTTTACTGCATACAGAGCCAATGGCAGCAGTATTTATCATACCAACGTGATGATGGCTCTTGGTGCGGATACAGCAGTGATTTGCTCCGAGTCCATTCCCAACGCCGCCGAGCGTCGGGCGGTCTTAGACGCTCTCAAGGCTAACCAGACAGTATTGGTGGAGATTTCGTCAGCACAAATGGAACAGTTTGCGGGGAATATGCTGCAAGTGCGTAATGCCGCAGGCAAACGGTTTTGGGTGATGTCGTCAGGTGCATACACGTCGCTTACCACCGAGCAAATACGCGCTTTAGAACATGATTCGACAATCATTCACACACCACTTGACACCATTGAACGCTATGGCGGCGGCTCGGCGCGGTGTATGCTGGCAGAAGTGTTTAAGCCGCTCAAACCCGTTCAACCAGCACTCAGTTTGTAACGTGTTATGCTATGCATAGAAAAACATATGCTCTGTGCTTTACATCGCTGTACTTCCAGTGTTGTGGTGTTCTTGTTGTGGGCAAGCCTGCCGCATACAGCTTTTGCGCAAGCACTTTCCATTGACAGCCTGCAACGTGTTGTGAATGCTCATCCCCAAGCTGATACAACACGGGTGAACATGTTGAATGAACTGGCGTTTGCCTCGCTCCAAAAAAATCCTGCCAACACGCTGCGCTACGCCCAAGAAGCGCAAACGCTTGCCGAACAGCTTAACTTCCCGCGTGGGTTGGCACGAGCGTACAGCAATCTGGCGAATTATCAGAGTTTTTCGAGTAATTATCCTGCTGCGCTGGAGTATTTGCGGAAATCCCTCGACGTAGCCCGCAAGGCGCAAGACAGCGTAGGTATTGGCAGAGCGTTGAATAACACGGGCTTGTTGTATAGGCGTTTGGGCGATTACGCGCCTGCACTGGATGCGTTCACCCAAAGTCTTGCTGTGAGTGAGGCTACAAACAACAAGCGGCTGATGGCAACCACACTCGGAAACATCGGCATTGTCTATCAGGAGCAGCGTAATTTTGCCCAAGCCATAGCATTTCTGAACCGTGCCGTTGCCACTGCCGAAGAATCGGGTAATACCACCGCCGCGCTTGATGCTATCTTGGTTCTGGGCGATATTGCCAAAGCCCAAAACGACCTTCTGAAAGCCTCTGAGTTCTATCGTCGCGCTCTGAGCCGCGCTCAGGCGGCAAACAACGAACGTGCAATGCTTTCCCGGGCGTTGGACGCTGTGGCGGGGGTATTTGAGCTACAAGGCGAATCCGACAGTGCCATAGCGTATTCCATGCAAGCCTTAACTATTCACCAGCAAGCCAACGCACGGTTTCGGATGGTAGATACATACAACTGTCTTGGGCGTACTCATACCAAACGCAAAGAACTTGGGCTTGCAGCGGCATACTTAGACAGTGCGTTGCAATGCGCCGTTATCGTAAAATCTAAACGCGGCGAAGCGGAGTGCTATGCTGCCTTGACCGAATTAGCAGAGGCACAGCAAGATTTTCCTACCGCGCTCAAGTACCACAAACGCTTTGCTACGCTGCGCGACAGCCTTTTTTCCACCGAATCTGCTGCTAAATTCGCTGCCGCACAAAACCGCATCGAAGCCCAAAAGCGCGAACAAGAACTTGCCCAAGCAAATGCGACACAATCACTGATACGCAACTCCGTGATTGGCGGATTTGTTGCTATTGCGGTCATCGCCGTTGTGTTGTTTCGCGCTCAAGCACTGAACCGTCGCCGAACAAAACAGCTTGCTCAACAAAATGAGGACATGGCAGAACAGCAACGCCAGCTTGCTCTGCAAACCGCACAAATTCAACAAGCAAACCGTGAAGTTCAACAAGCAAACCGTGAAGCTGCTGAACGCAATGCCCAATTAGACGAGATGCGCCAACGTGCCGAAGCCTCGCGGCAGGAGTTAAGCCAAAACGTTGAGCATATTCTGCAAGCAATGGATGCACTGGCAAGCGGGGATTTAACGCTTCGCCTGAGCAGTGGCGAAGGCGACGGGCAATCTACCAACAATGAAGTACAACGGCTCAGAGCGGGGCTGAACGAAACTATTCAGACCATGCGCCACATTATCGGGCAATTGAGCCATGCAACAAGTTCAGTAGCCGATGCTGCCGATAATATTACGGCTGCCTCTGAATCGCTCTTAAACACCGCTTCAACACAGACTTCTACGGCACATCACGCCGCAACGGTGATAGCCGATACAGCCTTGTTATTGGAACGCAACGCCGACCATGTCCGCTCCACAAGCCAAACCGCGCTCCACAATAAAACCCGTGCCAGCGAAGGCGGCGAGACCATTCAGAAGGCTATCAGCAACATGCGAAGCATCGCAGAGGTGATTCGCACCAGTTCGGTCATTGTGCAGCAACTCACCCTTTCCAGCGAGGAAATCAGCACGTTCGTCAAAGAAATTCAGGAAATTGCCGACCAAACAAATTTGCTTGCGTTGAATGCTTCCATCGAAGCCGCCCGTGCCGGCGAGCAAGGACGTGGTTTTGCAGTTGTTGCCGATGAAGTTCGTAAACTTGCCGAGCGCAGTGCAGAAACCACAAAAAACATCAGCAAGATTGTGCAAGGAATTCTCCGTGAAACTGAAGCTGTCGAGCGAGCTATGGCATCTGGTACTGCCGAAGCTGAAGAGGGCATTGCACTTGCCGATGCAACGATGAACGTTCTCCAACTCATTATTCGTGGCGCAGAGGACAACGCCACCGCACTACGCGACATTGAAGCCGCCAGCCAGCAGCAATTGCATAACGGCAAACAAGCCGCCACAGCCATCAACGACATCCTGCACAGCACCACAGCGTCGGCAGACTCTATCAAAACCATCGCTGCCTTAGCACAGCAACTCTCCTCGCTTACGCAAGAACTCGAAGCAAACGTAGCGCGGTTTCGGTTGTAGAACCAGTTGTAGGACAACGCTCAACCACGACAATTGCAGCGCACCCGACGGCGTTTCAACCGTTTTTACCAACTTTTACGACAGCAAACCATGAGCATCAAAGAGCGTTTCGACTTGACGGGCAAGGTTGCCATTATCACTGGAGCAAGCAGAGGCATCGGCGAGGCAATTGCGTACGCGCTTGCCGAACATGGAGCGAGAGTGCTTGTGTCCAGCCGCAAACGCGAGGCAATCCAAAGTGTGGCAGAAGCCCTACAACAACAAGGACATGAAGCATATGCTCTTGCCGCCAATGCTGGTAATCCGACCGAATTGCACGCGCTTGTAGAGCAAACAGTAAGGCATTTCGGGCGTTTGGACGTTGTGGTGAACAATGCTGCTGCCAATCCTGTCTTTGGTGCTATTGAAAACACCGATGTAGCCGCTTTTGACAAGATTATGGACGTAAACGTTAAAGGACCGTTTGAATTGTCAAAAGCCGCACTGCCACACCTCAAAGCGCAAGGCGGCGGCTCTATCATCAACATTAGTAGTGTCGGGGGGATGACACCCGAAGATGGTTTGGGCGTGTATAGTGTAAGCAAAGCCGCACTTATCATGCTCACGAAAGCTCTGGCAAAAGAATGGGGCGCGTACAATATTCGCGTGAACGCTATCTGTCCGGGCTTGATACAAACGGCGTTCAGCCAAACTCTCTGGAATAACAACGCTCTGATGAAACAGTACATGAACATTCTCCCACTGCACCGCGTTGGTTCGGTTGAAGAAGTATCAGCACTGGCGTTGTTCTTGGCTTCGGCAGCAGGTGGGTTTTGCACAGGTGGTGTGTACACTGCCGACGGCGGGCATACGATTTAAGGAAAAGACGCACCAACGCCCTTTCTCGCACGATTGTATCAAGCCTTGAGTATGATGGGGGTATGATGAAAAAAATTGTCTTTCACATCATCAGGTTGTCGCCACGTTTGAAGGCGCGATAGCGTTCAATTTCGCCAGTAATGGCGTTGAGTGCGGCACTAATGACAAACGCATCATCCACATAGCCCAGTAGTGGTATCACATCGGGAATAAAATCCACAGGCGAAATAAAATACGCCAAGCCAGCCACAAGAATTGCCTTAGCTGACCATGAAATGCTGAACGACGGGTCGCGCAGCATCTTGTATAACAACTGAACGTTTTCCAGCAACCGCTTGATACCGGGCGTTTTTTGATGAACCGAATCAACCACCGTTGCAATTTTTTGCGGCAACTCAAGCACTGTTTTTTCTGCTTCCTGTGGTGTAACGCGCTTTGCGCGGTCGAAGAGTTCTTGCTCTAATATTCGTTGCTGCGATGATGGAATATCAGTTGAGGCGGATTGTGGTTGCATAGTAGTAAGGATTGAATGGTGAAATTACGAGTGATTTGTCTTGGTTGCAGAGCATACTCGTTGTGTTACTGACCACTGCGTATAAGGTCGAACAACTCATCAAGTTTTGGGGTAAGGATAATTTCCGTGCGGCGATTTTTAGCGCGAACCTCAGGCGTAGAGCCTGCTTCGAGCGGTGCATACTCGCCACGTCCAGCCGCAATAATGCGTTTGGGGTCTATTTTGCCCTCGTTTACCAAAAAACGAATAACTTCTGTTGACCGCATGACGCTCAAATCCCAGTTATCCTTCAATGCACCCAAGTTCGTAACTTTTGCGTCGTCGGTATGACCCTCGACCATGATATTGATGTCGGGCTGACGATTCAGTGCGAGAGAAAGTTGCTTGAGTGCGTTTTTGCCACCCGCTTCAATTTGTGTGCTTCCAGAGGCAAAGAGCAGGCGGTTGGAAAGCGACACATAGACCTTGCCGTTTTTCGTTTCCAGCGTTAAATCGCCTTCTTTCAAACCCACCAGTGCATCTGCCACCCGCGCACGCAAGGCTTTGAGTGCAGCGTCGCGGGCTTGAAGTTTTTGCTCTACTTCTTTCAATCGCTGTTCCCGTGCCACAAGGTCGCGTTGAAGCCGCGAGAGCGTTGAGTCTTTTTCCCGCTGCTCTTGTTTGCGTTCGTTCAGGTCTTGTTGGGACTTTTCCAGCGAAGCAAGGAGCTTTTGCGTTTCTTTGGTGCTTGAGGCTTTGAGTTGGTTATAGTTGGAGCTCAGGGCGGTGTAGCGGTCAAGCAAATCCGCCGCCAGACGGTTCAAACTGTCTATCTGTGCCTGCTGACGGGCAAGCGTTGCGCGAAGTTGTGCTGAATCTTGCGCTCGTTCGGCAATGTTTGCATCCAGCCGAACAATGGTGCGCATCATAGAATGCACTACTGCCGAGAGCGAATCGGCTCGCTGCTGAAGCGCGTTACGCGAAGCCTCCATTTCATCATACTTCGCTGCCGAAACACAAGAACTTATAGCACTTGCACCTACGCAGAGCGCAAGTGTCCAGTGTAGGAGGAAGCAAACACGTTGAAGAGAATTCATGATGTATGCGAGATATGACAATCTGTATGACAATCTGTGCATGAAATGTCTTGGTTGTGTGGCAGACTTCTTTCAAAAGTACGTATTGACGATACCCTTACCCGCTTTCCGCTTCGCTTCAAGCACCCTCCCTCCCAGTGGGCTATCCATTACCCATAAGTCCAAAAGCTAGTAATGGTGGTCTTTACGAGGGAGAAAAGTGGCGTTGAGCGATGCTCCAAGTACGAACAATATCGGTCAAACGGCTCCATCCTCGCC